>Ga0179596_10000063_pt1 | contig 114681 bp, 60 predicted proteins | sample CZODoug1_1_08_16_FD_155494 | JGI IMG/M metagenome (GOLD analysis project Ga0179596, IMG submission 155494) | Vadose zone soil fungal communities from Angelo Coast Range Reserve, California, USA - CZODoug1_1_08_16fungal (Illumina Assembly) | ecosystem: Environmental > Terrestrial > Soil >... | reverse complement strand
TATTGCCTTATCGAAGAGACGGAAAGACAGCTGGCCGCCTTCCATGAGGCGGACGCAGGCTTGATCTTTAATTCGGGCTATGATGCCAACATGGGACTGTTAAGCTCCGTTCCCCAACGGGGAGACACCGTCCTTTACGACTACCTGAGCCATGCCTCCATCCGCGATGGGATCCGCCTCTCCTTTGCCAGATCTTTCTCCTTCCTGCACAATGACGTGGACGACCTCGAAAAAAAATTACAGGCGGCGGCAGCCGCCGGAGGAACTATCTTCGTCGTCACAGAATCCGTCTTCTCCATGGATGGCGACCAGGCCCCCCTGCAGGAGATAGCCCGCATATGTGCGTTATATGGAGCGCACCTGATCGTAGACGAGGCGCATGCTACCGGTGTGATCGGTAAGAAAGGAGAGGGATTGGTGCAGGCACTGGGGCTGCAAACCGCCTGTTTTGCCCGTATCCACACTTTCGGGAAAGCCGTTGGCTGCCACGGCGCGATGATCGCCGGCAGCGAGACGCTCCGGAATTACCTGATCAATTTCTCCCGGGCTTTCATTTATACGACCGCATTGCCGGAGAGCAGCATTCAGTCGATCCGCAAAGCCTATGCGTTATTTCCGCAGATGGATAAAGAAAGAAACCACCTGCAAAATCTGATCACCCGTTTCCAACAGGCTTCCCTGGGTTTCGAACGCCTGAACAGCAATACCCCCATCCAGGGAGTCGTCGTTCCCGGTAACGAAGCCGTAAGAGCATTGGCGACCCGCTTGCAGACGGCAGGACTGGACGTTCGCCCGATCCTGTACCCCACCGTTCCCAAAGGAGGCGAAAGGCTCCGGATCGTCCTCCACGCCTTCAATACGATCACCGAGCTGGATAAGCTGATCGCTCATTTATCGTAAAGATCTCTTAATTCTTCCAAACCTATAATAATCCAAATACGCCACAGGCGTATTGCCCGATAGGGCCATCATAAGACTATTTTTTGGGCCGGATTATTTTTTTCAAAAAATCCGGCCCAAAAAATAAGCCGGCTCATTACTGAGACCGGCCTATTATCTACCTGAACCACCTGAACTGTCCTAATATTTTGATATGCTTATAATATATATTACACTGTGTTTCTGAATGCAAATTTTGTGATAAACAGCAAGATGTACAATACCATTTTGTGGTAGTATTTTCCACTGCATGTATCTGCGTAATACCATTTAGTGGTAATGCTTTTCGAAAAAAAGTTTACTTTTAAAAACTTTTTACCCCATCACCTCAACATAGCTGGTATGAGAATCGTTCCTTTCCTGATCTCCTTTTTATTGACGGCCGGACTGATTGTTGGCCTGAATACCCAATGGGGCATGACGCCCCCCCTGGGGAAATTCCTGAGTCCCCAGCACGGTTGCTGGCAAAATGCAGAGCCGGCCGATCAGAATTTCGCCACGACCTTGTCGCTGCCGGGATTGAAGGAGAAGGCACAGGTTTACTTCGACGAATACCTTATCCCCCACGTATACGCGCAGAGCCAGCAGGATGCCTGCTACGTACAGGGATATCTGCACGCAAAATTCCGGTTATGGCAGATGGAATTCCAGACCCATGCAGCGGCCGGAAGACTGAGCGAGATCCTCGGCCCGGGTGTGAATAACGGCTACCTGAAATACGACCGGTCCATGCGGAGATTAGGGATGGTATACGGCGCTAAAAAGACCCTGGAAGAAATGGAAAAAGACAGCGCTACCAAAAGAGATTGTGATGCCTATACCGCCGGCGTAAATGAATATATTACAGGAATGAAGGAAAGTGAGCTGCCCCTGGAATATAAATTGCTCAACTACAAACCGGAACCCTGGAGCAACCTGAAAATAGCGCTGTTCGTCAAGTCCATGGCCTATGACCTGGCAGGCGCCGACAACGATATTGAAATGACCAACGCTAAAAGCCTCTTCAGTAAGGAAGCGTTTGCGAGACTCTATCCCTCCACACAGGACAGCCTGGACCCCATCATCCCCAAAGGCACCACCTTCCTCCCCGCAGGCATTCAACCGAAGATGCCAGCTACGGCGGATTCCCTGTATTTCAATAACAAGGATACCGTGACCATGCGGGAACTGAAACCCGAAAAAAATAACGGTAGCAACAACTGGGCCGTCAGCGGAAAAAAGACCCTGAGCGGCCGCCCTATTCTTTGTAATGATCCACACCTGTCCACCAACCTGCCTTCGATCTGGTTCCAGATGCAGATCCGGACCCCCGGCTACAATACCTATGGAGTCTCCTTTCCCGGAGCTCCTTATATTATCATCGGGTTCAACGATAGCTGCGCCTGGGGCATTACCAACTCCGGAAGAGATGTACGGGATTACTATAGCATAAAATTTAAAGACGATACCCGGCAGGCTTACTGGTTCAATAATGAATGGAAAACAGCCGGCCAGTGGATCGACACTATTAAAATAAGAGGGCAGGAGCTTCCCTTATACGATACCGTGGCTACCACCGTCTTCGGCCCCGTTATGTTCGACCCCCATTTCACCGGCTACTCCGACGTTCCCTCTTCGAAATCCTTAGCCGTGCATTGGAAAGCCAATGATCCCTCCAACGAGCTGGCGACCTTCAGCCGCCTCCAGTCTGCCAGGAACTACAGTGACTATAAAGAGGCGCTCGAACGTTTCCAGACGCCGGGTCAGAACTTCGTATTCGCCGCCAAAAGCGGAGAAATCGCCATCTGGCAGCAGGGCGAATTTCCGGCCAAATGGCGTGGACAGGGCCAGTTCGTCATGCCGGGAGAGGATAGCTCCTATATGTGGCAGGGCAATATCCGGGCCTTCGAAAACCCCTATATGCTCGATGATCCGGACAAAGGCCGGGGATTTGTCAGCAGCGCCAACCAACATCCGGTAGACACTACCTATCCCTATTTCCTGGGCAACGATTTTCCTATCTATCGCGGGCTGGCGATCAACCGCTTCCTCAGCCAGATGAATGGCATCACCCCCGCGGATATGATGAAGCTGCAAACGGAGAATTATGATATTTTTGCCGAAATGGCCAAGCCCCTCCTGCTCCGGAACATCGACGAATCAAAGCTCGACGGGCAGGCCAAAAGTTACCTGAACGTTTTTAAATTATGGAAGCTTCGCAATGATCCCGGAGAAGAAGGACCGGTCATCTTCAATCGCTGGTGGTTCCACCTGGAGCAAGGCATCTTTAATGATGAATTTTCAAAGACGCATTTGCCGATGTTGCGCCCTTATGAAAGCACCCTCCTCGAAGCCCTGCTGAAAGACTCCGCCTATGAATTTGTAGATAATATCAACACACCCGAAAAAGAAACCCTGCAGCAGGTGGTCACGGACGCTTTTTTAAAATCGATACCCGAGCTGGCACAGGCAGGAAAAGAAGACCGGTTGACATGGGCTAAATATAAGGACACCTGGGCCCGGCATTTGCTCCGCCTGCCGGCCCTGAGCCGCATGCACCTCCCGATAGGAGGGGGCACGCATAGCATCAATGCGGCCAAACAGTTTCACGGTCCCAGCTGGCGCATGGTCGTACAGCTTACGGATAAGACCGAAGCCTATGGCATCTATCCGGGGGGGCAGAGCGGTAACCCCGGCAGCTCTTATTATGATACATTCGTCGACACCTGGGCCGCCGGCAAATATTTCCCCCTCTGGGTCATGGACAAAGACGAGACAAAAGACAAAAGGATTAAATGGGTCGCTCACTTCGATCCAAAGAACTAAATTCGGTTGGATCGCTCACCTCGATCCGGCAGCTTCCGAAAAATAACAAACGACCAAACTGGAAAAAATATGAAATTTCTGGCTACTACCTTGCTGATCGCCCTGCTGAGTTTTCTTTCCGGCCTCTACCTGCCCTGGTGGTGTTTCGCCCTGGCAGCCTGCGGCATCAGCGCCCTTATCCCGCAAAAGCCTCTTTGGGCCTTTCTGTCCGGCTTTCTGTCCCTCTTCTTATTATGGGGTGGACTGGCTTGGGGAATAGATTCCGCCAACAATAGCATTTTGTCGGTAAAGATTGCGCAGCTCCTGCATCTAGGCAATTCTTCGCTCCTGCTGATCCTGGTGACTGCCCTCGTAGGAGCCCTGATAGGCGGAGGAGCAGCTATTACCGGAACCTTTATGACGACCCGTAAGCTCCGGACGCCCTCTCCTAATACCCCGGATATCAACTTGTCGTATGAAGAACAGGCGCCGGTAAAGTAAAAGTAAAGGAAGTGCCCTTTTCGGGTTCACTCTCGAACCAGATCTTTCCCCCGTTCTTTTCTACCAGCTCCTTACATAAAGACAAGCCCAGTCCGCTGCCTTTTTCCCGGGAAGTACCTGAAGTCGTATAAGAAACAGAACGATTAAATATTTTCGGATGATCATCCGGGTGTATCCCCGTTCCCGTATCCTGTACGGTGATCGTCACCAGATCTGTATTTTTACGGGCGCTTATCGTCACCATATCTCCCGCACGGGAGAATTTGATGGCGTTTTCCACCAGGTTGCGGATCACCATATCTACCATGATCTCATCCGCATACACCATCACCGGCCCCCCTTTTTCATCGGTCACCAGCAATACTTCCTTCTCGGTCGCCCGGCTCTGCACCAGGTTCTTGTTTTGACGGATAACCTCCTGCAGATCGAATGACCCGGCGCTCACCCGCATACCCTCCATCTGGCTTTTCGCCCAGAACAGCAGATTATCCAGGAGATGGGACGTACTGACCAGGCTATTGCTCATCAGGTTGCTGAAATGCCTGATCTGCTCTTCGGTCAGCGTGGAGCTTCTCAGTAAATCGACGAACCCCTTTAAGCTGCTGACCGGGCTTCTCAGATCATGACCGATGATGGACAATAACTTATTCTTGATCGTATTGATATCGGCTAACTGCTGATTCTGCATGACGATCTCTTCATTCTGGGCTTTCAACAGCTTATTGAGCTGCTGCTTCTGCAAATTGCTCCTGACTAAAAAGAAAGCCCAGAGCCCCAGCAAAAAGGCCAGACCGATAAACAGGTAATGTATGATCCTGCCTCTTGTTATTTCACTCTGTTGAATAAGCTTGTCCTTATTCAGCAGATCGATCTGATGCTGCTGCCTTTCCAGATCGTAATCAGATTGAAGAACCTTTAGCTCCTTCTCTTTTTCCAGGTTGTAGAGACTGTCATTGAGCGCGATCTCTTCGTTCCTGGCTTCCAGCGCTTTTCCTAAATCTCCCAGGTCCCTGTAGTCTGAATAAAGGGTATGATAAGCGCCCTTTGCCAGGTCTTTAATGCCCAGCTTCTTTGCCTGGGACAAGCCTACCAGCCCATAATCGATGCTCTTCTGATACTGATGGGATTGATGGTAGGTTTCCGCTATTAAGTTATTGGAGTAGGCAAGCCCTTCGTCGTCCCTGATCTTCTCCGAAATACGCAGCGAGGCTTCCAGGTAGCCCAACGCTTTTTCAGGCATCCTCTTCCTTCCATAATTATCACCGATATTTAAAAGCGAGATGGCCATGCTCAGGGAGTCATGCAGTTCCCGGGCGATCGCTAATGACTGGGTATTGTAGATAATGGCCGAATCGTATTGATTCCGTTCTTTATAGACTTCCCCGATATTTGTCAGCAGGGCCCCCAGGATAGTCCTGGAATTATGCTGACGGGCTGTTTCCAAAGCCTTCTCCAGGTAGTCCAGGGCTTTGGCATAGTCCCGCATATCGGTATATAAGATACCGATATCGTTATAGTTGCCCCTGATCAGGTCTTCCAGCCCCAACCGCTCACTGATCCGCAGGGCCTGTAATTGACAGTTCAGCGCTTCCGGGTACTTCCCTTTGGCCGCATACGCCACCCCCTTGACCTGGAGGCCCAAAGCAATACCTTTTTCAAATTTACTTTGCTGGGAGAGATCTATGGCTTTTTGCCCCATTAGCAGCGCACTGTCAGGATTCCGGTTCCAATACAGCCTCCCGATTGCATAATAAAGATTGACCTTATCCGTATCCTGCGCGGCGGATCGTACTTTCTCAAAAAGATCACCGATATCGGAGGATTGCGCCCTGCAAAATAAGACCGGGCCGAAGCATAGCAGGGAAAGGGTGACGAGTGCTCTAGGGTACACTACTTAGGAGTTTTACAGGTAAAATAAGCATTTGGGTCGAATTTTTACTACTAAAAAGACCTTTTAACTACCCCGGAAAGGACAAAAAGCGATTTTCAGGCAGTTCCTTTCTCTACCGGCAGAAGGATCAAGGCGTAGTTTTCACATTTTAATAACCCTCCCTGTTCTATATTCGCAGTAGCCTTAATACGTAATACGTAACCTGAAACTTCAAGCAAAGAATGAAACGAACTTTACTGCTTTTTCTTTTGCATACGATCACTTTTTTCGCCAGTCATGCCACCCGTATCTCCGGCACCGTGACGGATGACAAAGGGAATATTCTGCCTTATTCTTCCATCCTGGTCAAAGGGACCACCAGGGGTGTTACCGCCAATCACGAAGGAAAGTATTTTTTGGACCTTGCCCCCGGCAATTATACCCTCGCCTGCCAATATGTGGGATATACCCGGCAAGAGAAAAAGATCACGGTCGCCCAGTCGGCTATCGTAGTCGATTTCCAGCTGGCCCTTCAGCAACTCTCCATGGCGGATGTAATCGTTCGTCCCGGTGGAGAAGACCCGGCCTATGAGATCATACGGCATGCCATTAAAAAACGAAAAGATTACGAAGCGCCCCTGGACTCCTTCACCTGCGAAGCCTATATCAAGACCCTGATCAGAACCCGAAAACTGCCTAAAAAGATCTTTGGGCAAAAGCTGGAAGAGAACGATCGCAAAGAGATGGGCGTAGATTCAGCCGGTAAAGGGATCATCTACCTTTCGGAATCCCTGACCAACATCGCTTTTAAGAAACCCAACAAAGTGAAGCTGGAAGTCATCTCCGGCCGGGAGAGCGGGTCCAATGGATACGGATTCAGCCTGCCTACCTTTATCAACTTCTATAACAGCAATGTCACCGTATTCGCCGCCCAATTGAATCCGCGCGGCTATATTTCTCCCATCGCGGAATCCGCTCTAAACTATTATCATTACAAATACCTGGGCTCCTTTTTCGAGGATGGCAAAGAGATCAATAAGATCCAGGTCACCCCACGCAGGAAATATGAACCCCTCTTCACCGGAACCATCGACATCGTAGACGGAGAATGGCGTATCCATAGCCTGGACCTCCGATTGGTGAAGACATCGCTGCTGGAGGTCCTGGATACCCTGGAGATCCGGCAGATACATGTACCCGTCAGCCCGGGCATCTGGCAGATCAAGGACCAGGTCGTCTACTTTTCCTTCAACCTCCTCGGTATCGACGCCGTGGGCAACTTCCTGAACGTATACAGTAAATACGAGGAAGCTCCCCGCTTCCGCAAAAAATATTTCAACAATGTCCTGATGAAATTCGACGCAGCCGCTAATAAAAAACCCAAATCTTACTGGGATAGCGTACGCCCCGTACAGCTTGCGCCGGAAGAGCTGAAAGACTATAAGGTCAAGGACAGCATTTTTGAATACAACCGGGACTCCATGGGTACGAAAAAGAACCGGGATTCCCTGCTCAAACAACAGGGACCCATCAAATTCGGACAGGTAGTGTGGGGTGGTTTTTCCAGATCGAATTTTAATCCCGCCAATCCTTTCCGGTATTCCCTGGAAGGATTGCTTCCCAACACCGGCTATAATACGGTGGAAGGACTAAACGTCAATATCGTGGGCTCGCTGATCAAACCCTTCAAAAATGGGGGAGGGGAGCTCGTGTTTTCACCGCATATCCGCTACGGGTTCCATAATACCCATTTGAATGCATGGGGCACACTGACCCTGAACAGACATTCCTCCCCCCTCCACTCTACCAGCCAGTCCTGGTCCTTATCCGGCGGGAAAAGGGTCAGCCAGTTCAATCCGGCCAACCCTATCTCCGAATACCTCAATGACTTTTATACCCTCTTCCTTCGCAGGAACTACATGAAGATCTATGAGAATTATTTTACAGAGCTGAAGATGGATCAGCGCTACGATAACGGATTGCATTTTACCGTCAACGCCTTATACGAGGACAGGATCCCTCTCGACAATACCACCGGTTATTCCATCATCAACGTAAAAAACCGCGAGTTCACACCGAATTACCCCTTTGAGCAGCTCAGTACCCAATTCACCCGACACCAGGCCTTCCTCACCGGGTTTAATATACAGTTCCAGCCCGGACAGCGGTATGTGGAATTCCCGGATCGCAGGCTCTCGCTCGGCTCTAAATTCCCCACCTTCGCCCTCGCTTATCAGAAAGGCTGGGACGGTATCCTGGGCAGCGACGTCAACTTCGACAAATGGCAGTTCTCCGTCTGGGATGACGCCAATTTTAAGCTTAAAGGATTGCTGAAATACCGCTTCAGCATCGGCGGATTCCTGAATACCAATTCGGTTTATATCCAGGACTATCAGCATTTCAACGGCAACCAGACCTTTTTGGCCAGCGAATACCTGAACAGCTTCCAGATCGCCCCTTACTATGCTAACAGTACGACGGCGAATTTTTATGCCACAGGACATCTCGAACACCATTTCAACGGGTTCCTCACCAATAAGATCCCCTTGTTCCAGCGCCTTAACTGGCACCTGGTAGCAGGCTCCAACGCCTTCTATGTCAATAAGGATAACAACTACGTGGAAGTGTTCGGCGGACTGGAAAATATTTTCAAGCTTTTTCGGGTAGATCTGGTAAGCTCCTACCTGAATGGACACTATAACCAGACCGGCGTTCGGATCGGCCTGGGAGGGCTGCTGGGAGGCAATATTCAGATCAAAAAATAATGTAATTTTGCACCTTATAGAAATTTTGTTCACCCTGAATGTGTCCTAAAAGTTTCAAAAATGGCAGTATTACACAACCGCGTCTCCCAGAAGGAGCTAAAAGAACGTCTGTACCAGGAGACCGAACCCCGCACCACGCTCTCTTTCTATCACTATTTCCCTATCGGCGATCCGCAGCAGTTCCGGGATGAATTGTACACCGCCCTGAACGAAAAGAAGGTCTTCGGCCGGATCTATATTGCGGCAGAAGGAATTAACGCCCAGATCAGCGTTCCCCAATCCCATTTCGAATGGTTGCGGGATTACCTGCATAGCATCCCCTCTTTACAGGACCTGCGGTTGAATATAGCCGTCGACGATGACGGCAAATCTTTCTGGGTCCTGAAAATCAAAGTCAGGGACAAAATAGTAGCCGATGGCATCGACGACCCCGCTTTCGATATGAGCAACAAGGGGAAATATGTCAATGCAGCGCAATTCAACCAGCTGACGCAGGATCCATCCACCATCGTCGTGGATATGCGTAATCACTACGAATATGAAGTAGGACATTTTGCAAAAGCCATCGAAGTCCCTTCCGATACCTTCCGGGAACAACTGCCCATGTCCGCGGAGATGCTGGAGGAAAAAAAAGATCAGAATATCATCATGTACTGCACGGGAGGTATCCGTTGTGAAAAAGCCAGCGCCTACCTCCTGCACAAAGGCTTTAAAAATGTATATCACCTCGAAGGCGGGATCATCCATTATGCCAATACCGTAAGAGAACAAGGACTGGAAAACAAATTTTCAGGAAAGAATTTTGTATTTGACGATCGCCTGGGCGAACGCATCAGCGAAGAGATCATTGCCCGCTGTCATCAATGCGGACAGCCCGCCGACACCCATACCAACTGCCGGAACGAAGCCTGCCATCTGCTGTTCATCCAATGCTCCGACTGTGCCTCGAAATACGAAGGATGCTGCAGCACGGACTGCCAGGAAACCACTCATCTTTCCCTGGAAGAACAGAAAGAGCTGCGCAAAGGCATCGATAAAGGCCAGCATATCTTCAATAAAGCCAAAGCCCGTCTCCGGCGGAGATTATGAATTACCTATTTAGATAATATGTAAAATTTTTCCAATCAGCAAATAACTTATAAATTATTTCTTACTTTACGATCTAAATAAAAGCGTAAATCGTACGTTTATTAACTGATTAGCTAGCTAAATCGTTTTCACATCCTGTAGGAGGATAAAACGACCCGCAAAACCCAAGGCTCTGATACCATGAATACGGCTCTAAAGAAAATCTTGCTTTTCCAGGATTATATCAGGAATATTGGATATAAACCTTCCCTGGGTAGTTTTGAAAAAAGGAAATTGGGCATTTTCAACCTGATGAATTTCCTGGGCCTCCTCATCGGCATAGCCCTCCCTGTCGCCGGCCTGTTTACCGAAGGCTCCTCCTCCCGTCTTTTCTGGTTTTTAGCGTGCAGCCCCGCCCTGATCAGTCTGCTGGTATTTACAGCAAATTACTATGAGCAATACGAGTTCTCCAGAATGTGCTATTTCATCCTGTACCCCGTCATCACCAGCGCCGTATACGCCCTGAAAATAGACATGGGCATCGAATTTTTCTTTGTGTTATACGGAGTCCTGTCCGTATTTTTCCTTCGGAATATCTATAACATCATCCTGTCTTTTTCCTTTTCCATGATGGGATACTTCCTGGTCAGCACGGTTTGGACAAAGTATGACTACCACCTGGAAACAACCCATTACTATTTCTTCATTTTCAACCATCTTCTGGCGATCTTCTTTATTTTCTACGGGTTGCTGCTGATCAAAACGGAAACCACCCGCTACCAGCACCAGACCCATGATAAGAATTTTCAATTGCAGCGGAGCAACCTCAAGATCCTGCGGCAAAAGGCGGATATAGCGGAAAAAGCAGCTCTCCTGGAAGGACAGACCCAGCAGCTGACAGAACTGAACTCCTTAAAGAATAAACTATTCTCTGTCATCGCCCACGACCTCAAATCCCCCCTCTATGCCTTGCGCAACCTTTTTCGCAACATAGTGCAATACGATCTTCCGGGCGAAGAAATAAAGATCCTGATCCCTGAAGTGGTCACAGAGCTGACGTATACCACCGGACTCATGGAGAACCTGCTGCAATGGGCCAAAAGCCAGATGCAGGCGGAAGCAATCAAACCCCAGTTGCTGGACATTGCGAAGATCACGCAGGAAGTCCTGCAATTGCTGCGCTTACAGGCCGAAGCCAAACATATTTATATCCACAGCGGGATCGAAAGACCCGTCTACGTATATGCCGACAGGGACATGATCAATCTTGTCCTGCGCAACCTGCTTTCCAATGCTATTAAATTCACCCCCGAAGAAGGCACCGTCTCCATCGATGCCCGGGAAATGCGCTCCCATATCGAGATCTTCGTACACGATACAGGCACAGGCATCAGCCAGGCCAACCTGCAGAAATTAATGGTAGAAGACATCTATTACACGACCAAAGGCACGGAAGGAGAAGCAGGCACCGGCCTGGGGCTGATGCTCTGCAAAGAATTCCTGTCCAAGAACGGCGGCCATATGCACGTTCAGAGCGAACCGGGAAAAGGCAGCACCTTCTCCTTCACTCTGCCCAAAGGAGGGGAGTAGTCCTCGTCATCGATAGACCCGGCAGCCCGGCCCTCATCAAGGTTCCCCCTATTCAAGATTCCCCAGGGAATATAACACCCGTTGATAGGTCTCTTCCATACTCAGCGCCTGCGGCCTGAACGGCTCGCCGATCACCTTCTCATATAATTCGATATAACGCCCGCTGATCGTTTTTATCCATTCATCGCTCATCTCCGGAACCGTCTGCCCTTCCTTCCCCATAAAATTATTGGCGATCAGCCATTCCCGAACGAACTCCTTGCTCAATTGCAGCTGGCGTTCCCTCTTTGCCTGACGCTCCTCATAGCCGTCCGCATAGAAATACCGGGACGAATCAGGCGTATGGATCTCATCCATCAGGTAAATAGTATCTCCGATCTTCCCAAACTCGTACTTGGTATCCACCAGGATCAATCCCCTTTTGGCAGCGATCTCCTTACCCCGCTGGAATAAGGCCAGCGTATATTTCTCTAACTGGACATAGTCGTTTTCACCTACGATACCGCGACGGATGATCTCTTCCCGGGAGATATCTTCATCATGCCCTACCTCCGCTTTGGTGGAAGGAGTGATGATAGGAGAGGGGAAGTAGTCGTTTTCCCTTAGCCCTTCCGGCAAAGGCACCCCGCATAACTCTCTCTTCCCGCTGCTGTAAGTCCTCCAGGAATGCCCTGTCAGATTGCCCCTCACCACCATCTCTACCCGAAAAGGGACGCATTTCAAGCCAATGGCCACATGGGGGGCCGGGGTGTCGCTCAGCCAGTTCGGACAGATATCGCTGGTAGCTTTCAGCATATAAGCAGCGATTTGATTTAATACCTGTCCTTTATAGGGGATCGGACGGGGTAGTATCACGTCGAAGGCGGAAATACGATCGGATGCGATCATTACCAGCCATTTATCGGCAATGGTATACACATCCCGCACTTTCCCGCGATAAAAATTTGTCTGATGAGGGAACTGTAATGTGTTCATGCGGTGCAAATTAAAGAATTCAATGGTCACATGTAATTCGCCGTTTATATTTGTTTTTTTGGGGCGGCGCATTTCACTGCCCAAAATTAAATTTTCATTACAACATTACAATCTGTATTTTAGTAATAGATCCGGTATTTAGTATAAAACGGCTTGTTGATAAAACGATCTTGTCTTAACGAAAAACTTGTGCTATGAGAATTTCTCTTTTCAAAATCTCTCCCATCCTGGCGACTGCCATCTTATTTGTAACAACCATTTCAGCCTTTGCTCAGTCTCCCGTCACCCTTTCCGGAAATGTACACAACGCGCTTAGCAAAGAGAAAGTGCCTGCCGTCTCTGTCGTGCTAAAAGGCTTTACCACCGGTACTTTCACGGATGACAGAGGGAACTTCAAGCTGACTACCACCACCAAACCGCCCTATGTCCTGGTATTTTCCTCCATAGGGTTCGAAACCCAGGAAGTGACCGTCAACGAAGGCGCAGGCCCCATCCAGGTCGACTTCAAACCCGCCTCCTCCCTGGGAGCGGAAGTGGTGGTTTCCGCCAGCCGGGTGCCGGAACGTATACTGGAATCCCCCGTATCCATCGAAAGGGTGGGATCGGCTGCTATCCGCAACAGCCCCGCGACGGACTATTATAATGTGATCCGAACCTTAAAAGGGGTAGATGTCACGACTTCCAGCCTCACCTTCAACTCCGTGACTACCCGCGGCTTTAACGGCAGCGGCAACCCCCGGTTCAACCAGTTCGTGGATGGCATGGACAATCAGGCCCCCGGTCTTAATTTCTCCGTAGGTTCCGTAATCGGCCTCACCCAGCTGGATGTGGATAATATGGAATTACTACAGGGCGCCTCCTCCGCCCTCTATGGCTCGGGAGGTATGACCGGCACCCTGCTGATCAGCAGCAAAGACCCCTTCAAATACCAGGGAGTCAGTGCTGAAGTCAAGGAAGGAGTAATGCATCTGGGTAAGAGCGATCCTTATGGTGCCTCCCCCTACCACGATATCAGCTTTCGCTGGGGAGTGAAGGTCAGTGACAAATTCGCCTTCAAGATAGGCGCCCAATATGTACAGGCCACGGACTGGGCAGCTACCAACGAATCCAATTATATAGGCGCCGGCGCCGGCCTGGGCAACCATCCCATCTCCGGTACCCGCGATTCCGATCCGAATTACAATGGCGTCAATATCTACGGAGACGAGACCTCCGCCAATATGCTGGCCGTGACCAACACCGTGCTGGCCACCGCCACCGCCCAATATACCGCCCAATATGAAGCGGCCACCGGAGGAATCCCACCGACTCAGGCTCAGATCAATGCTTTTTTGGCTACTAACAGCCAGACGGCCCCTTTCTACAATGGTAAACAGGCCGGCATCATCCCCAACCAGAATGTTTCCCGCACAGGATACAAAGAGACAGAGGTGATCGATCATAAGACGGAAGTGCTCCGGCTCTCAGGTGGTTTCTATTATAAATTCACCCCCCGCCTGATGCTTTCCCTCACCGGCAACTACGGGACGGGCAATACCGTCTATACCGGAAGTGACCGCTATTCCCTGAAAGGCCTGAAGATGGGACAATATAAACTGGAATTGAGGTCCGACCGCTGGTTCCTCCGGGCCTATACCACCCAGGAGAACTCCGGACAGGCCTATAATGCCACCGTAACGACCCAATTGCTCAACGAAGCCTGGGGTGGGGGTAGTACCGTCTGGTATCCCACTTTTATCGGTAATTACGTAGGAGCCTATTCGCAGGCTGTCGGCGCAGGTGCTACCCCGGATGTAGCCAAAGCCACCGCCTTCGCTTATGCCAGAAGCCAGGCAGACCTTAATCGCCCTAAAGCGGGATCCACGGAATTCAATCAACTGCTGGACTCGGTTCGCTCTAAGCCCATTCCCAAGGGAGGGCTCTTCCTCGACCGTACCAATATGTACCAGACCGAAGGACAATATAACCTGACCGATTACGTAAAATTTGCGGAAGTGATCGTCGGCGCCAGCTGGAGACAATACGTGCTGAATTCCCAGGGCACCCTCTTCGCGGATAGCGCCGGCCGTATCCATACCAACGAATACGGCGCCTACCTGCAGATCGCTAAAAAACTCTTTAGCGATAAACTAAAGCTGACCGCTTCAGGGCGTTATGACAAGAACGATAATTTCAAAGGTAAGTTCACGCCCAGGTTCTCCGCCGTCTTCGAACCGGCCAAAGACAATTATATCCGGGCCTCTTACCAGAATGCCTATCGGTTTCCCTCCAATCAAAATCAATGGATCAACTTAAATACGGGCTCCGGTATCCTGATCGGCGGACTGCCTTCCCTGAGGACCTTCTATCACTTCGATACCAATCCCGTCTATACAGCCGCCAGCTTTACCGCATTCGTAGCTTCCGCACAGGCAGGGGCTCCTGATCCCAGCCTGTTGAAGCAACAGACTTTTGGAACATTCAAGCCTGAGACTGTCAATTCCTATGAATTAGGCTACAAGACCCTGATCAACAAAACGCTGCTGGTGGATATTTATGGTTATTATTCCGAATACCAGAACCTGATCGGCCGGGTGTCCGTAGTGCAATTCGGTAGCGGGGGGCCAATTGGATTCCTGACGAACGGCCAGTACCAGGGATATTCCGTATCCACCAACAGCGCTACCAAAATTTATACCCACGGCTTTGGACTTAGCCTGGATTATTTGCTGCCCTCCAATTTTACCATCAGCGGCAATGGTTCTACCGATCGTATCCATAATCCCGATTCTACCTTTACTACTTATTTCAATACCCCGAAATGGCGTTTCAACATTGGATTGAGCAATTCCGGCTTCGGACCCGGAAAGAAATTCGGTTTCAACGTTCAGTACAGGTGGCAGGATGCTTATTTTACAGAGAGTGATTTCAGACAGGGCGACGTAAGCGCTTTCGGGACCGTGGACGCGCAGATCAGCTATAAGCTGCCCCTTCATTCCCTGATCAAATTAGGAGCCACCAATTTGCTGGATCACTACTATGTTTCACAATATGGTAACCCCGCCATCGGAGGATTATACTATATCAGCCTGGGCTACAATATATTCTAACAGCACCCCATCCGGTCGGCCCGCCGCCCGGCTCTCAAATAAAGAAGCCGTCCCGATTACTTTGGGACGGCTTCTTTATTTATCAGATAGTTCGGGTCTTTATACGTTAAACCGGAAATGCATTACATCCCCGTCCTTCACAATATATTCCTTCCCCTCGATGCGTAACCTGCCATTCTCCCGGGCCGCCGCTTCCGAACCATATTGCACAAAATCATTGTAAGCGATCACTTCCGCCTTGATAAAGCCTTTCTCGAAATCCGTATGGATCACACTGGCCGCCTGGGGCGCCTTCCATCCTTCATGAATGGTCCAGGCCCTTACTTCCTGTACCCCCGCCGTAAAATAGGTGGCCAGGTTGAGCAGCTTATAGGTAGAGCGGATCAGCTTATTCAGCGCCGGCTCTTTCATCTTGTATTCTTCCATGAACAGTTCCCGGTCTGCCGGCTCTTCCATTTCCGAGATCTGCGCCTCGATAGAATTATTCATGATGATCATCTGCGCATTCTCCCCCGCTACAGCAGCTTTCAACGCCTCGGAGTATTTATTGCCGGTATGCATCGATGGCTCGTCCACATTCGCCACATATAACACGGGTTTGTCCGTCAGCAGGAACAGATCCGCGATCACCATTTTATCTTCCTTGCTGAGCCCCAGTTCCCGGATGCTCCTGCCTTGTTCGAGATGCTCCTTGCAACGTTTTAAGACTTCATATTCCACCTTGTTCCTGGCATCTCCCGTTTTCAGCAGCTTTTCGGATTTACTGTACTTCTTTTCCACGCTCTCCAGGTCCTTCAGCTGCAATTCCGTATCGATGATCTCCTTGTCTCCGACAGGGTTGATCGCCCCTTCATCCCGCAGAATATTCTCATCTTCAAAACAACGGATCACATGCACGATGGCGTCCACCTCCCGGATATTGGCCAGGAACTTGTTCCCCAGCCCTTCCCCTTTGCTGGCCCCTTTCACCAGGCCGGCAATATCCACCAGCTCGATCTGGGTAGGCACTGTCCTATTGGGCTTCACCAGCTCGGCCAGTTTGTCCATTCGTTCATCCGGCACATCCACCAATCCCATATTGGGCTCGATGGTGCAGAACCGGTAATTGCTGGCCTGTGCTTTGGCGCTATTGCTGACCGCATTGAATAAAGTTGACTTTCCCACATTCGGCAATCCTACGATCCCTGCTTGTAAGCCCATATAGTATAATTTCAATTTTAGAGCCGCAAAGGTAAGTAAAACGTGGGCAGGGAATGCTTATTTTTCTTATTTTCATGCATGGCTTTAAGCAGGATATGGGCGGCTTTCATTTTGGTGGCGATAGGAGTAGCAGGCATAAAGTATGTCTTTTCTCCTCATAACAAAGAGATTTTCAGCAGTATGGTCACCGGCAAGGCAGGGGATACCCTCCGTTTCGCCCCGGCCGTTTCAGCGGCCGCCGCCCCGCCCCCCGCTAATTTTGCCGTCCAACAGGCGGACGGCGTCATCGAGACCTGCAAGACAGCCGTCAACCTAAGCCTCGGCCTCATCGGCCTCATGGCCCTCTTTATGGGCCTCATGAGCATCGCCGAAGCCGCTGGGGGGATCCGCGTGCTTTCCCGGATCATCGGCCCCTTTTTCTCCCGGCTTTTCCCCGACCTGCCCAAAGACCACCCAGCTATGGGACATATGATGATGAATTTTTCGGCCAACCTCCTGGGATTGGACAATGCCGCTACCCCCTTCGCCCTCAAAGCGATGAAAAGCCTCCAGGAGATCAACCCCGATAAAGACACCGCTTCCAACCCCCAGATCATGTTCCTTTGCCTGCACGCTTCCGGCCTCCAGGTAATCCCGATTACCGTCATGGCCCTGCGGGCCTCTCTCAAAGCACCCGACCCAACGGATATCTTCATTCCTGTCGTCATAGCCACCTTCGTCGCCACGATTGCCTCCATGTCGATCGTAGCCATCCGGCAAAAGATCAACCTCTTTCAACCCGTCGTCTTAGCCTGGATCGGTGGACTTTCCGCGCTGATCGCCGCACTGGTCCTTTACCTGCAAACACTCGACGCAGAAAACGTACAATCCTTTTCAAGAACACTCGCCAGCGGAATGATCCTGCTCATCTTCCTGCTGATCATCGGAGGCGCCCTTTATAAGAAGATCAATATTTTCGAAGCCTTTGTCGAGGGCGCCAAGGGTGGTTTTGAAACGGCCGTCCGCATCATCCCCTACCTGGTAGGCATGCTGGTAGCCATCAGCTTATTGCGTACCAGCGGAACCTTCGATAGCGTGATCGGCTGGATCAAACATCTTTTTACCGCCCTGGGCGCCGATACCCGTTTCGTGGACGGGCTGCCGACGGCATTGATCAAACCCTTCACCAGCGCAGGAGCCCGGGGCATGATGGTGGATACGATGAAAACCTTCGGCAACAATTCTTTCGCAGCTCGTTTATCCGGCATTTTGCAGGGTTCTTCCGAATCCACGTTCTACGTAGTGGCCGTCTATTTCGGATCCGTCTCCATCAAGAATACCCGCTACTCCATCGGAGCCATGCTGTTGGCCGACCTGGTGGGCATTATTACCTCGATCTTTCTCTGTTACCTGTTTTTCGGCCATTCGGCATAAGGCCCATCCTGCGTCCGCCGGCCGCGGATCGTCTCCCACTATCAGAACAGGACAAACCGCGCCGTTAGTGCGAATGCATCCGGGACGAAATTGATAGCCGGACTAACATCCAATTCAGGCTTCCAGTCCAAAGAAATATTGATGGGCGCACGCAGGAATTTATAATCCAGACCCACAATCCCCGTAGGCCCCAGCCAGGTCTTCCCACTCTCGAACCCGGCATATCCCCCGGCGCCATAGAACCAGGTGAATCCCGGCATAGGCCCGATGATCTGGTACTTCTCATACAAAGCCCCAAAGCCAAAGCGGTTTCCGTAGGACACCAGCCCTTCTATAGCATTGCCTTCATTGATAAAATATTTGAAGCTGAGAGAATTGCTCAGGGTAGGAGTGCCCGAGCTGAACCGGAGGCCGACGGCCATTTTATAACCTTCTATCGAAGCTTGCGCCGAGTCTTGTGCGGACAGGCGATTGGACACGCCACCGCTTACCAGCAGCGCCAGGCAAAAGGGGATCATTCGCATAAAAAGGGATTTATCCCTTTGGAACGGAGATCGGGCTAAAAGTATTGAGGGGAGGGTGTTAGAGTTTTCTTAAATCGGAATTGTCAGGCAGCGTTCTCACAGCAATAATCAGGCTGCGACCCCGCTGCCGGTGGCATCAAGTCTTATTTACTGTCGTCGGTTTCAGGCGTCTTGTCCTTCATCAGGTCTTCCTTGCTCTTAGGCCTTTTATCCTCATAGTATTTGAAACCACGCAAACGCATATCGTCAAAATTGACTTTCTTAAAAGGGATCATCGAACCTTCTACCTCACTGCGAAAGACCACCCGGTTCAGCTCTCTGCCTTTACCGTCGTCCTTCAGCGCAAATATCATATCGATAATGTCGGCATGCGCCTTATTCACCCCGGTATAAGCCTTGTTGTCGTCGCGGACATAATAGATACTCTCCGCATTGCCCTTGGCCCGCATATAATCGACCTCCCCATTCTTAAAATAGGCATTGATCGTAGTGCCCTTGAGCTGGTTATAGAAATTCTTGCCCACCTTATTGATAGCCAATGCGTTTTCAAACACATATAGCCGATTGGCTTTTTTATTCTTCGTATAGACATACATGGTGTCCCCGGTGACCTGGTAGTCACCGCTCCCCCAGGCGATCGGGTTATAGAATAACCGGAAGATCGAATCCTTACCGGAGTAATAGAGACTATCCCCGACAGCCTGCAACGAGTCGGAAAAGATCCTTACATGATGATACCCCTTTATATACCGCAGACTGGTGTCCGTGATCGTCGCCTCTTCCACCTTGATGGCCCGCATGCTATCCGCCGCTTTCTTCTGCAAACTATCATCTATATGCAGTTGCAGACTATCGGCAGCCCTTCTCTTTAAACTATCCTCCACTACTATTTTCAAACTATCCATCCGGAGACTATCGACCCTCCGCTGCTTATTGGCCTGACGAATCCTGTACAGGCTATCCGCCCTTAGCTGCTTCGGCGTTCTGGGCCTGCTGGCCATATACGTACTGTCCTTCACAAATCTGGCCCGTCGCGAAACACTGTCCGAAAAAGCCCGGTTCTTTCGGGATACGCTATCGGCCGTCGCCCTGATTTTATGGGCGATGCTGTCTGTTGTCGCCTTCTGCGCCGCCTTAACAGCAGCCAGCTTGTCGCGCTTATCCTGCTCTGCCTCCTTCTCTTTTTTTCGCTGCTCCCGCGCCAGTTCCTTGGGACTAAGCTTCTTCTTCGAGGTATCCGTTATCTTCTTTCCCAGGCTATCGGTCATCCTCTTCCCAAGACTATCCGGACCGGCTCCCGGCTTATGGCCCAAACTATCGGCGGCCCCGGGTTTCCTGCCCAGGCTATCCGCTGTCTCCAGGCTATCCGGCGGCACAGGAGGCTTGCCGTTGGCGAATTTTCCCCCCAGGCTATCGCTCAGGTCTTTTATGACCATCCGATGGGTACTGTCCGGCATGATGGATAACAAAGTGTCCTGCTGATTCATGGTGTCCGCCGCCGCAGCGCGATGCAGACTATCCGCCGATCTTCGGTACAGACTGTCGACATAGATCTTATGCAGGCTATCGGCGATCTCCATTTTCCGCGAAGCCGCCAGCGCATCGATCAACCTGCCGGACATGAGTGTATCCGCCACGATATAGATGGAATCCTTATCCTGTTTAAGGCTCATCATCGGCTTTTCAGTAGCGAAGAAAAGACCGCTTTTTTTGTTGTTGAGCAGGTGATTGGCTGTCAGCACAAATCCCTGCGCCGTGTCTTTATAAACAGCATTTCCTTGGGCCAGGCTGATGCCCGTACTATCGTCCATCTGTACTATATCTCCCGTGAGCCGCTGGGAGCCGTCGGTGATGACCGGTCCTTTGCCGAAATAGGCCTTCCGGTTTTTCAGGTCATAATAGCCATTGCTGGTCCGTACCGTACGCTTGGTACTGTCTTTAAACTGAATGAAGGTCTCTGTAATAAAAGTAGACACCTGCGTCTGCGTATTGTATAAAAGGGAGTCCGCGCTCAGGTCATATTGCGGATCCCTCAGCACGACGCTCTTTTTAAAGTGCACGTCCTTGGTATCCTCATAGTACGTGGCCTCTTCGCTGGTCAGCACCGATTCCTTGTTCACGATCTTACCCCCGTGCACGTACACGCCTACCTTCGTGTTCAGGTCATACTGCAGCTCCTGGGTCGTGAGAACGCCCTTGCCATCCGTCAGCCTTACATCTTTATTAAAATATACCTTTCGGACATTGACCTGGTACTTCATATAGTCCGAATAGATATTCGTAGAGTCATTATCGTTGATATGGACATGCCCGTAGCACTCCAGGACGCTGTCCCGGCTATTGCGCACCATGCTGTCGCAATAGATAAGGGTCTTCCCTTCCTTGAGCTTTACATTGCCGACCAGGAAAGTCATGCTTGTGATGGAATCTACCGTCTGCGACCGGAAATTATCCGTATTCAGGATCAGCACCACTTTTACGGTGTCGTTGCCCGGCGTTCGAAAGTCCAGCTGTCCCTGCGACCAACCCTGACGGCTTAGCAACAGGCTACAGCAGGTCAGGACGACCGTATAAGCCAATATCCTTAGGTTCATCTACTTTACTTATTAACGGGTTTCGCCACGGAATCGACAGGGGCCATCAGGGGGCCGCTCTTGTCCTTCTTGCCAAATACGGAGATATTTACATAACGCTTGGGATGGATCCGGACATCATCCAATAAGATATTCAGACTGCGGGAAGTCCCCTCCAGGTTCTGATAGAGTTTTTTATCGTTTAACAACAGGCCCAGCGATCCATTATTGCTATTCACCTTGCCGACTACCCCCTTTAATTCACCAATAGCGGAATTCAGGTTCTCCAGGGTCTCCGGGATTTTGGCCGCTGCCAGGTTGGAAGAAGTCTTATCCAGGTTTTCCAGGGTCTTGCTGACATGCTCGTTGTTTTTGGCCAGGTTGCCGGTGAACAGGTTTACATTCTTCAGTGATTGCGCCAACTCACCCGACTGAGCATTCAGGAGGGTCTGCAGAGAAGCTGAAGAGGCCGCCAGGTTGGCAACGATGGAGCTTAAATTATGCTTCAGTTTGGGATCGAAGAGGGTTCCGACTACCTGCACCAGGGAATCCAGGTTTTCCAGCGTTCCGTTCAGCGATAGAATAACCGGGTTGATGCTCTGCTGTACCTGGGATAGCAAATTCGGCTTCAGGCTAGTTTGCAGGGTATCCCCGTCATTCAGGAACTGGGTATCGTCTCCCCGGACGATCACGATGGTGCTGGAGCTGATCAGGCCGGAATTGATCGACCCTACCGAATTTCGGGGGATATGGACATCTTTTTTGAGGACAATGGTCACCACGATGCCCCTGGTCAGATCCTTGTCCGATTCGTTGATAGCGGCCACGGACCCGATCGTCAGCCCATTCACCTGTACCGCATTGGATACTTCCATGCCTTCGACATTGCTAAAGACCGCATACAATTTCTTGGTGTGCTCGAATAGGCTGCTGCCCTTCAGGAAATTAAAGCCCAATATTAACCCGGTGACGGCCACGACTGCCAGTATCCCGATCTTAGTCTCATTAGCAATTTTCATCCGAATGGATTTACGTTTATAATACCTACAGGTAGCAAATGTAGGAAAATTGCCGGCTCTTGTGGCGAAGACAACGTTAAACCTTATTTCCGGGGCGCAGGGAGGCGATTCGCCGGCTGCCTGGCGGGATAGTAATTCCGGGCTACACCCGCATTGGGAGAGGCTACCGGCCGGAAAGAGGATGGCTCCGCGCCCGTATGGCCTTCCAGCGTATCCTTGTAGCGTTTGAGCGCATCCAGGATATTTTGCACGATCTCATTCTGACCATCCTCGCTATTCAGGAACTCTTCCTCTTCCTTATTGCTCAGAAAGCCCGTTTCGATCAATACGCTGGGCATGCCCGTGGCCTGCAGCACCTGGATACCTTCGTCCCTTTGCAGCACTCCATCGCTGTGACGCCCGGCTTTGACGAACTCGCTCTCTACCAGGGTGGCGAAAAGGGCGCTGTTGGCAAAGTATTTCTTTTCATAGAGCTGGGCCTTGATCTTGGCTTCCGGAGAGTTGCGGTCGAAGGCTTCGTTATCGGCCTGGGCATTGCTGCTATCCGTCAGATCGTTCTCCCCGCCCTCTGCCGCTTCACGCTGGTTGATGGCCGTTCCTTTAAATTGATTCCGGTCCGCCTTCCAGATATAGCTTCCCGTGCCTACCCGGGTATTCTTTACATAATAGGTCTCATAGATGGGAACCCTCTTTTTTCGTTTGCCTTTCCCTACCAGCTTATGACCGATAACCTTATGGATCGCATACGTACCGGGGCTATGACCGTCGTTGTTGGCATGAATACATATAAACAGGTCTCCCTTGGATCTATTGGCCAGCTCCGCACGGTAGTGAAGACCGGTACTTTTGGTGGGCATATTGCCCGGCATGATATCCGTGGTGCGGGTAAATACGATCTTCATATCCGGGAAGGCTTCTTGTATGGCTTTGCCCAGTTTCAGAGAAATGGCCAGGGCGACATTCTTTTCCTGGGAAATCAGCCCGGTAGTGCCCGGATCAAAGCCCCCATGCCCCGGGTCAATTATAATAGTGCGCAGAACAGACTTCTGTTTAGGGTGAGTATCGAACGAAGTAATAGTGCAAACAATGCCGGACAAAACCAACAAAATGGTCAACTTTTTCATCATAGTCATTTTATTTTACCGATTCCCTCCAATCTTCACAAAATCTTAATGCTGTAATGGCTATTTTTGTTCATTCACAAGCAGGACCCATATGAGCATCCTGATTTTTTAATAAACGAATAGATTAACCTATTATCTATTCGTTGTTTTATAAATGTATGAATATTAACGGCCTCAAAATTAGCTCAAAAATATTACTGACATTGATTTTTACTGCTATATTCTTTTCAGTAACGCTCAATAGTCCTGCAAATTATTCGTCATTTAACCGTTTTTGCAAAATATTAGCATTGGGCCAGGACACCTCCAAACCCCGTGTCCGGCACCCCAAAAACCATGGGGCCATCACCGATACGGTACATCCCGGCTCTCTCCGTCCCGCCGGAGACACGCTCCGCCGGGACTCCCTGGGCATAGCCGGGGACACCACCCGCGACTCCCTGCACAGGACCGTCGACACCCTGGACTACAAGATCTCCAAAGACACCCTTGCCGCAGCAATCGATTATAAGGCCTCCGATTCGGTGGTCATGAACGTCCCGTCCAAAAAGATCACCCTTTATAATAAAGCCAATACCAAGTACAATGATGCCGAACTCTCCGCTTACCAGATTGAATTCGATCAGAGTCGCAATGTAGTGGTCGCCTCCTATACCAAGGACACGGCCGGCAATATTGTCGGGTATCCCAAGATGGTGCAGCAGGACAATACCATGCGGTCCGACACGATCATCTATAATATCAAGAGCCAGAAAGGGATAACCAGGAATACCTACACGAATTCCGGCGAAATGTTTGTCCATGCGGAAAAAATGAAAAAGATCTCTCCGCAGGAATATTACGCTTCCCGGGGGGTCTTCACCACCTGTAACCTGGATACCCCCCATTTTGCTTTCCGGACCAACAGGATGAAGCTCATCAATAAGAAATTTGCGATCACCGGCCCGGTACACCCTGAATTCGAAGGAGTGCCGATACCGATCTATATACCCTTCGGCTTTTTCCCCCTGTCACAGGGCCGGCATTCAGGCCTGCTTCCTCCCCAGTTCACAGCCAGCGATCAGGCCGGTATCGGCCTGGAGGGGTTAGGGTATTACAAAGTGATCAACGATTATTTTGACGTCACCCTGCGGACGAACCTCTATTCTTATGGGGGATGGTCCGTCTTCGTCACCCCGACCTACCGAAAGCGGTACCACTACAGCGGACAGGTTAATTTTACTCTGCAGAACACCCGCCTGCTGAGCGACGCCGGCAAAGACGCCTATACGACCGCCCGGACATTCAATTTCACCTGGAGCCATACGGTAGACAGCAAAGCCAGGCCGGGTACCAACTTTTCGGCCAATGTCAACGTGGCCTCTACTAAATACAATACCTACCAGCTATATAATCCGCAGGCGACCTATAACAATCAGCTGGGATCTTCCATTACTTATTCCAAAACCTGGAACGGCAAATACAATCTGTCGGTCGCCGGTAACCATAGTCAGAATAACCTGACCCGCCTGATCAATGTCAACCTGCCTACGATCGCTTTCACGGCGCCTACGATCTATCCTCTGCAGAACAAGAACTCGGCAGGGCTGCCCAAGTGGTATGAGAAATTCGGAATTGGCCTGACCACCAACGTACAGGGAGGAGCGAACTTCTATGACTCAGCCGCCAATTTTAAAAAGATCATCGACAGCGCGTTTCAGTGGGGAGCACAGAACACCATCCCCATCAGCCTGACCCTGCCGCTGAAAGGACCCATCCAGGTGACCCCCGGCGTCAGCTACTCAAACAGGCTCTACTCCCGGAAACTGTTCATGAAGTACAATGCCGACAGCAACAGGGTGGATACTGTAGGTAACCAAAAAGGTGTTTGGGTGGGGCACGACATGTCTTTTAGCCTTAGCCTCAGCTCGGCGATCTTCGGTACCTTCCAGAACTTTGGGAAGAACAGCACCCTGATGGGGATCCGGCATGTCATCCGGCCGACGATCAGCATCAGCTATAAGCCCGATCTGGCCGGCCCTTCTTATTATAACCTGACGACGCCTTATGATACGGCGGATAAAGCCAAGACTACGCATCTCCAGCGAATGTCCTACTACCAGGGAAGTACCTATGGACCTTTTGGGGAGGGGACTTTCGGCGGGATCTCCTTCGGTCTGGACAACCATTTTGAAATAAAGACCCGTTCCAAGAAGGATACATCGGATGGAGGTGTTAAAAAGACTACCATCATCGACGGGATTGGATTTACCGGCAGCTATAACTATCTGGCGGACTCCTTTAAATTGTCCCCGATCAGTTTCTATTTACGCAGCACTTTATTCAAGAATATCAATATCACGGGCGGCGCTACCCTTGACCCTTATAAGGTGGACAGTTTCGGGAACCGTAAGAATATCCTCGCCTGGTCGGGTGGCAAGTTCGCTTTGGGCAGGGTCACTGCCGGTAACCTGGCCATCTCCACCAGTTTCAAGAGCAAGGCCATTGACCCTAAGCTGGAGCAGCAGAAGAAGGACATGACCCAGGATCAGGTTCCTGTGACCATGGAAGAACAACAGGCGCAAATGAACTATATCCGGCAGAACCCGGCTCAGTTTGCGGATTTCAATATTCCCTGGTCGCTCAATCTCTCCTTTGCCCTCAACTTTACGAATGCGGAGAAGGCGGATTATTCCGGCTTTGCCACGACCATCACTTCGAGTCTCAACTGGAACGGGGATTTCAACCTGACGGAAAAGTGGAAGATTGGGTTGAACGGGTACTATGATGTGAAATATGAGAAATTGCAAACCCTCACCATGTCCATCTCCCGGGATCTGCACTGCTGGCAGATGTCTATCAACGTGACACCGGTGGGGATCAACCACTACTTCAATATTACCATCAGCCCCAAATCCGGCATCTTACAGGATCTGAAGATCACCCGGAACAAGTATTTCTACGATCAGTAAAGGATAGCCGGCTTAGTCTCTTACAGAATGGCGCGTCATCGGCTGCTATTTCTCCCGAACAGGCTAGTCCTTGTTCGCGACATAATAGTCCCACATGATTTGGAAGACCCTTTGCTTCAGGCCCTCGACGTTTTCGCCCGGTTCGGGAACGATGGGATCCAGGTAATGCATCCGCAGCCTTCTGGGACGCACAAAGAAGGGCTTGTCAGCAGGTAATACCCATCTACTATTAAAAATGACGGCGGGAATGATGGCTTTACCCGAGGTGAGGGACAGACGGAAAGCGCCGTCATGAAAGGATTTCAGAGGATTATTGGTTTTGTTGCGGGTTCCTTCGGGATAGAGGCACATATGCATTCCCATTTCCAGCACCTCCTTCATCTTGCTAAAGCTTTCCCGGCGGCTGGCCTCACTATTCCGGTCTACCAATACGCTTCCGGTGCGGTAAAACAGGCCGAATAGCGGTACTTTGGCAAAGGAGGTCTTGGCGATGGTCTTGTTCGCGCCGGGTATTCCCGGGGTGGAGATCGGCACATCCATCAGGGAATTGTGGTTGCACAAGACGATATAAGTTTCGCCTTTTTTAAATTTTTCCTTGCCTTTTATCCGCAGCGGGCACCCGATCCCCGTTAAAAAAATGCCCATCCAGACCCGGGAATAGCGGACAAAACGCCGGGTCTTGGTCGGGTCTGGCGCAAAATAGCTGAACAGCAGGAACGGGATCAGGAATAGCAGCATGGTGACGACGAATAGAATAAGCGCCCAGAGGGCACAGATCCTTCCGAATATTTCCATTAAGAGAGAGCCTTTTTGCGCCTGCATTTCTTCTCTCTCATGCCCCGAAGATTCTTTGCTGTTAATGTCGCTGCCCGTATAATTCATGCAATATGTTCGTTTATAGTTTCCAGTCAATAGGATCGATCCCTTTGCTCATCAGCCAGGCATTGGTCTTGGAGAAATGCCGGCAGCCGAGAAAACCATTATGTGCAGATAAAGGGGACGGATGGGCCGCTTTCAGGACCAGGTGTTTGGTCTCATCCACCAGGACCTGTTTTTCCTGGGCGAACTTTCCCCATAAGAGGAATACGGTATTCTTTTTATAGGCGGATATCTTCTCGATCACAGTATTGGTAAATTCCGCCCAACCGATCTTGGCGTGACTCATCGGCTCGTTGGCCCGGACGGTCAGGGAGGCGTTCAGCAGCATCACCCCTTGTTCGGCCCAATGGGTCAGGTTCCCATGATTGGGGATAGGGATGCCGATATCACTTTGTAATTCTTTGAAGATATTGATAAGGGAGGGTGGGGGAGCGATCCCCTTGGGAACGGAGAAACTCAATCCATGCGCCTGCCCCGGACCGTGATAGGGGTCCTGTCCTAAGACGACCACTTTTACCTTATCGAAGGGAGTGGTATTAAAAGCATTGAAAATAAGGCTGCCAGGAGGATAAATAGTTTTCCCGGCCAGTTTCTCCGTTTTCAGAAAAGTAGCGATCTGCAGGAAATAAGGTTTGTTGAACTCCTGTTTAAGCGCTTCTTTCCAGCTGTCTTCTATTTTTACATCCATAGACTAGGTAATTTATCCCGGATAGGGCCCCGAAGATAAATACAAACTGGCAAATGCGGTCACGCCTCCTGATGTGCGGCTGATTTGTGGTACTCATCGATGAGTCTGCGCTGGAGGTCGAAGGGAACAGGGGAGTATTCGTAGAGCTGCATCCTGAATTTAGCCCGGCCCTGGGTGATGGACCGGAGAGAAGAGGAGTAATCGTGTAGTTCGGCCTGGGGCACCTGGGCGATGATCTTGGTGAAATGCCCTTCTGTATCCATGCCTTCGATTAGGGCCCGGCGCGTCTGCAGGTCGCCGATGATAGCGCCGGTCTGGTCGTCCGGGCAGAGCACGGTCACGGTATAGATAGGTTCGAGGATCTGCGGGTCTGCCTGCTGGAACGCTTGTTTAAAAGCCATCAGCCCGGCTATTTTGAAGGAGAGATCATTGGAATCCACCGGGTGCATTTTCCCATCGTAGACGATCACCCGTACATCCCGTACATAGGAGCCGGTGAGGGGGCCTTCGTGCATTTTTTCCATGACTCCCTTCAGGATCGAGGGGAGGTAACGTTGATCGATGGCCCCTCCTACAATGCAGTTGAGGAATAGGAGCTTGCCGCCCCAGTCCAGCGCATACTCGTCCCGGCCGCGCACGGACAGCCCCTTGGGGTCGGGCATGCCTTCGAACCAGGGTTCTACCTGCATATACACTTCTCCGAACTGGCCGGCTCCGCCCGATTGCTTTTTATGGCGGTAGCTGGATTGTACGGGTTTGCGGATGGTTTCCCGGTAGGGGATGCGGGGTTGGGTGAAATGGACATGAAGGTTTTTGGAAATATGCTCCAGCTTCCATTTGATCACGGACAGGTGCAGTTCTCCCTGGCAGTGGAGGATCGTTTGCCGTAGTTCCTGGGACACTTCCACGATGACCGTCGGATCTTCTTCCTGTACCTGGTGCAGGGCCAGGGCCAGCTTCTCCTCCTCTCCTTTCTGGGAGGATTCGACGGCGACGCGCATCAGGGGAGCGGGGAATTCAATGGGAGGAAGCGCATAGTTTTTCCCGCGGGCGTGGAGCGTATTATTGATATGGGTATGCTTGAGCTTGACGGTGGCGCCGATATCTCCGGCCACCAGTTCGTTTACATTGGCCCTTTTACCGCCTTCTACGACAAACAGCTGGTTGAGCCTTTCGGTTACACCGTTGGATTCATTCACCAGCTCCATCCCCGACTTGATCGTTCCCGAGAAAACTTTAAAAAAGGACATATCCCCGATATGGGCCTCTGATACGGTCTTATAGACAAAGATGCAGGCGGGACCGTCGGGGTCGCAGGGGAGGGCCTCTCCGGAGAGGGTGGTCTGCGGAGGCATTTCGGCCGGGCTGGGGCAGACATTGTCGATGAAGCCCATGATGCGGCCGCTGCCCATATTCTTTTTGGCGGACAGGCAGAAGAGGGGGAAAAGGTCGTGGTTGATCATGGCTTGTTTCAGCCCGATCCTCATCTCATCCTCATCCAGCTCGCCCTTGTCGAAGTATTTCTCCATGAGCGATTCGTCGTTGCCCGCGATCGCTTCGATCAGCTCCTTGTGCAGGCGGTCGGCTCTTTCTTTTTCTTCTTCGGGGATGGGGAGCTTCTCCGGTTTTCCCCCTTGTTCCGGGAACCGGTACCGGGTCATACGCAGGACATCGATGATGGAATCGAAGCCTAGCCCCTGGTTCAGGGGATATTGTACCACGATCACGTTCGGGCCAAAATGGTCCCGGGCCTGGGTGACAGCCCTGTCGAAATCCGCTTTATCCTGATCCAGTTTATTGACGGCCAGCAGGGTAGGGGTGCGGAATCGTTCGGTGTATTCCCAGATAATATCCGTTCCCACTTCCACGCCAAAGCTGGCATTCAGGAGCAGGATGCCCGTATCCGCCACGCGGAGGGCTGACAGCAGTTCCCCGGCAAAATCATCATAGCCAGGGGTGTCGAGGATATTGATCTTATAGCCCCGCCATTGAGTATGCAGTAATTTGGAAAAGATGGAGTTGCCCCGCTGCTGTTCCAGTTCATAAAAGTCGCTGACGGTATTTTTTTCTTCTACCGCGCCCCGGCGGTTAATCAGTCCTGCTTCGAAGAGCATGCATTCTGCGAGAGTAGTCTTGCCGCAACCGGCATGGCCCAACAGGACTATATTCTTGACGTGGGAAGTGTCAAAGTTAGCCATGGCAAGCAATTTCTTATTAAGTTACGCCAATCCTCCCGCAAACCGAAAATATTTTTCGCTCCCTCGGCGGCTTCGGATTATCAATTCGGTTTGGTCCCTTCCCTATTTTTTTTTATTTTTGCGGCCGTTTCGGCCTCGCCGCCACCTCTTTTCGGTCTTTTATGGCTTCCAGGGGCGTCAGCAGCAGGCAAAACATCCTGGCCCGGTAGCTCAGCTGAATAGAGCACAAACCTTCTAAGTTTGGGGTCATTGGTTTGAATCCAATCCGGGTCACTCAGAAGAGGATTACGTTTCGTAATCCTTTTTTTACTTTACCGATCTTTCCGATTAACTGCTGATTTTCAGTATTTTATAACAAGGGGCAAAACTTCTTCGTCGTACCTTTATTCAGGTAAACATCATTTAGATCGACAAAAAAATCGACAAAAATCATGTTACTACCAATCAAGCCCATTTGTGATCGCCGCCCGCGCAGAGACGGCACCAGCGCTATCTCTATCCAGTATTGTTACTCTTCCGAAAGATGAACGTTGTTGTTCACCGGTCTGGCCGTTCCTCCCCGTTATTGGGATACCAGATCGACCAAAATTTCGTCCGGGCTTCCTCCGGCGTTCGGAGACGCCGTTATCATGAATATGCAATTGCAAAAGATGATCCGGATCGCAGAGGATACGATATCGTATGCCCTTCAGCAGGAGATGCAAGATCCGGTAGCTTTTTTGCGGCAGGTTTTTCACCCGGAATTCGATCCGGCCACCCTTTCGGAAAAGGCTAAGCAAATGGCCCTGGAAGAAAGTAATAAGGTGGTAGCTAACCAGGATTTCTTTTTCCAGGTAGACGACTATATTAAGAGTAAGTCCCGGAAGGTGAGTACCGGGATGCTGCGGACCTACCAGGTCATGAAGAAACGGCTCCTGGCCTTTCAGAAATGGCACAAGGAGAAAATTACCTTTTCCAGCTTCGATTTCAATTTTTATGAAGCCTTTGTCAATTACCTGACGTATGAGCACATGCACATGCGGAGGAATATCGCTATTCGCGGGCTGAAAAGGAATTCCGTGGGGACGAGCATCAAGCAGCTCCGTATCTTCCTGCGGGACCGGATGCGCCGGAAGATCATTCCGGTCATTGATCTCAGCGATTTTAAGATCCTGGATGAAGAGACAGACGCGATCTATCTGTCCGTGGACGAAATTCGTATCCTGTATAACCTAGACTTGTCCGGGCATCCGGAATGGACGCGATTCCGGGATCTGTTTGTTTTAGGCAGCTTTACCGGGCTTCGGTTTTCAGACTTCAACGGGATCAAGCCGGAAGATATCCGGAATGGGATGCTATATAAGAAACAAGGCAAGTCCGATCATTGGGTTGTCATCCCTCTGCGTCCGGAAGCACACGACATACTCATGAACCGTTTTAAGCGCATGGTTCCCCAAACCTCCAACGCGGAATTAAACCGGTATATCATCGAACAATTTGAAATGCCTCAAGTAGATTTAACAGGAGCGGTGGGCCTTGGTATTTTCAGTGGCATTATTTCGCTGATTACAATGCCTGAAATTATTATCCCCGTAATGCTCATTTCTTTTATTGGCGATCTATTTATTTCAGTAGAAAGCAGGAGAGCAAAGCGAATAATCAAAACAATAGATTCCTCACGCGCTATTTATGAGAAAAGTTTTGAGAAATTGAAAAAATTGTATAGTGAAAGTATTATGGAACATGCTGACCTTGTCAAAAAACATGCAAAAAACAGGTTTGATTTATATTTTTACGACCTCCGCACACAGATAAACAATATCAAAACAAATATTACCGGCCCTGAACTGAAACAATATGAATCAATATTAGTTCAACTAAGGGAACTACAGAAGAATCTTGCTATTTTCGATGCGGAGGTGCAATCATATAAAATATGAAGATCGCTTGTGAATAAAGAAATCCAAAATATTGTAATTGAAAAAGCAGGAAGAACAGGCCCATATTATAAGCCTATTTGAAATTTGGTATGTTGGACGATTTCCGAATCGCATAAGCCCCTTTGACATTTTTAAATTTTCAATCTTTAATTATTGTACTCGCTTTCAATCACTTAAAAAGATGAATTGTATGTTACCCCCAAATTGGATCTGGCTAATGCTCTCCGCTTTTGCGGGAGGTGTTCTGACTGCAATAATTTTGCCTATTACTAATTATTTTTTTGTTAGAACTTTTAACCATCGCCGGGTAAATGTCAGATCAGGTTCATTAATTCGAGGACTTAAGAAAAACCATTGGAACCTGCCATTAATTCTTACAAATAATTCATATTCCTCACTTAAGAACGTAATAGCTTATTTGACCATTAGCTATTCAGAAGAAGATTTAAGGGCTGATCCTAATATAATTACATTTAACGCAGTAACTCCTTTACATCATCAGCTTACTCTTTCTTGGTCAAAGCAGTTGGGAGATAGAATTGTACCTTATACCGATATTAATCAAGGTGAAAGTGCGGATCTGAATCTGTTCCGATTTCACCAAATGGATAATGGAATTACTCTTCTTCAAATTCCTTCCGAGAACGGGTTTTATCATGCTGAAAGAGGGCGAATTGGAAGGTTGCTTCTTAACGGTGACAGGGATTACGAGTTTTACATTTTGATTACTGCTGATAACATGACTCCACTAAAGAAGAAATATATTTTCAATAACAATAAAATAGATCCAAATATCACTGATCTTTCATAAACGAAAGAGTTTTTTTGCAAACAGACAATTTGTTCAGTCATAAGCCTCGGAGTAATGAGTAAATCATTTCCTCAAATTGAAAACGAGGGCAAACATCCTAGCCTGCGCTCCGCGGAAAAAATTTGCTACGCTTTGTAGATTCCACTGGCGGTGCTGTATATACTGGTGATGAATGAATCAGATGTCCCTACCACCCGCAAGGACAGCGAAGTCTACATCATAGCTTGATTTTCAGCCCATGAAACTATAATAGAAAGTTAATCCATTCTTACTTCTGGCCATATAAATCAGGACAATTTGGACAACCCTATTAACTTTTCAGTATAATCAACCATGAATAACGGAATATTGAGTAACCCATCATCCTTCTTCAAATTTTTTAATGAATACCGTATCCGAATGGGCGGTTGATAAAGCTCATTATAAACGCTAAGACTTTTACTACGTATGTTTTCATCCGACTTGACTTCTATAGGAATAACATCATTTTTCACCTGAATTAAAAAGTCTACCTCTGCCTGGCTGCCAGAGGTCCAGTACCGGGGAGTGCCTTCAAAGTTGGCAATGAGATGTTGTAATATGAAGTTTTCACTCAAGGCACCCTTAAATTCCATAAATAACCTGTTGCCTTCCCTTATCGCAATAGGATCCAAAAAAGAAAGCCTACGCAGCAACCCCACATCAATAAGATAAAGCTTAAATGCTGAAAGGTCATCATAGGCTGAGAGCGGTAACCCAGGTTTAGAGATACGAAAAATACGATGTACAAGACCTGCATGAGAAAGCCACAGTAGGGCATCTTCATATTCACGTGACCGGGCGCCCTGCCTTACGGCTTGATACAGGAACTTTTTATTTTCCCTGGCTAGTTGAGAAGGTATAGAAGACCACAGATGATTAAGTTTGGGAACTTCTTTATTTTCAGCATGCTTTGAAAAGTCGAGGGCATAAGCATTGACTATATTTTGAAGCACCTGCTGTGTTCTTTCCATATCCTGCTTTTCTAATAGGGCAACCACTGCTTCAGGCATTCCACCGCAGATGAAGTACATTTTCAATTTTTCAACCAATGGATGAAAGAAAATATCCGGTAGCGGTTCAATTCGATCAATGCTTTCCAAATAGTCAAATAATTTTGAGTCGGCAGCAGTTAAGAACTCCGAGAAACAAACCGGATTTAATTGAAGAAAATCTACTTTCCCGACCGGAAACGAATTTCCACGGGACATAGCAACTCCTAGTAGAGATCCAGCACTGGCTACTGCATATTCCGGAGCATTTTCGCAAAAGTATTTTAAAGTATTCAGCGCATCATTGCATTCCTGAATTTCATCGAATATGATAAGTGTTTTTTGCGGGAGTATGGGTTGTCCATGTACCAGCGATAAGTTTTGTACAATTCGCGGTACATCTTTTGTATTTTCAAAGAACTGCTTCAGGTCTGGTTGTTCTTCGAAATTGAAATAGGCTACGTCATCAAACTCAGCTGCGCCAAAATGCTTCAATAACCAGGTCTTGCCTACCTGCCTGGCGCCCTGCAGTATGAGAGGCTTCCGGTCCGGAGCCCTCTTCCAGGCGGTTAATTTCTTTCGTATGGTTCTTTTTATCTCCATTTTATCACACTTTATGTGCCAATTATGTGTAAAAAATCACATAATTGGCACATAACTCTGTAAAAATACTGGCTTTTGGCTAATAGTGAGGCAATTTTCTCTGAAATCAAGGTTGTAATTGGCATTGAATGTTGTGCAATGTGTTGATAGACATTTAATTGTGGAATTTTTTCACAATTTCAGAGCTATTGTGTCCCTGGTCGTTCAATAATATTATCTGTTCATGTATCATGAACATGGGAAAAAAATGAACAAACCAGTGAAGAGAAATTTTTTCCAGGGAACAGATCCTGAGCAAAGATACATAGGGCAAGGGAAAGCAATATTTGGGTCGAGACAAAACGTGAAAAACGCTGGCCGCGCTGAAAAAGGTATAGAAGAGTGACGCTGTTTAACGAGCAGTTGCTGACTATCGCGAGAGCCGGGATTTTTATGTATTTTGGCGGACAAGTAAATCGTAAACGACATGCCTTCTTCAATCAAAGATCGATATCCATTAAATAAAGGCGATTTTTATATCAACAACGGAGATTGTACTGCCTGTGGTGCCCCGCAGGCAGAAGCTCCAGATATCATCGATCATGGGATGGATGGCCATTGTTATTTTAAAAAACAACCCCAAACGGAGACGGAATTAGATCAGGCAATCAATGCCATGATGGTTTCTTGTGTTAGCGCCTTGCGTTACGGAGGAACTGAAGAGAAAATATTGAAAAGACTCTACGAAGATGGAATGGCGGATCTTTGTGATACCATTCCCGAAGGGCAATATCCCATCCTGGTTCGTGATCGGGTTTCATTTAATTTTGAGGGCCTCATGGATGAATTAGCCAACCTCTTGATTGCTAAATTTGCTTCTATAGGACCACATGTTATGATAGAACAGGTTAACAAAAATAATATTGACCATTTTCGCTTTGTCAAACGATGGACAGGGGGTGGTAGCGGCCTTATCTATGACTGCACTAGGAAGAATGGAGAGGGGTATATCCTACAAATAAACGCCGAGAAAGGGCGAACATTCGAAGGAATGATCGGAGTAGGAGCTTTGCTCCATGATTTTTTGAAAGTGGATTCTCGAATAACAAATATAAAATGGTTTGCCAGGAATATGCCTGCTGAAGTATTTTATGATAAACCCTATTAACATCGAGTGAAGTTTACTATGAAAAGAATAAAGCATAATAGGCATGAAACCAGAAAATTCGGGAAAGATATATCGATTTACTATGGACCACGGACTAGGCTATGGATTTGCCGAAGTCTATGACTTTACAGATGATCGTCCGTTCGACGGACGTTACGTATATGTGTACGATAGGGTGGAAGGAGCAATTCGAAAGGACTATGATATGGCCGATATACGATCGTCCAAGATCGCGCTGGGACCAATTACCCTGTACAAATTTCCGAACGTAAAGGGAATCCTGTCTTGGAAGTATTTATTTCAAACAAGTGACTTTTTAATAACGACTCGGCCCAATTCAAAAGAGCTGAGAGGCATGCATAATAAGAACAATAATAGGGCGGAATTAGGCGATTGGTATAAAGCACCTTATAATATGCAAAAAATGCCGGACTACGTGGATTACGAGAAAGTCAGGTACTTGGAAACACGTATATTAAATGGTCACTCAAGTGCGGTTATGAAATTTTCTATGAAGAAATTGCTCGACGAGGGGCAAAGGGTAGGAGAATACTATGATTTGACAGACCTGGGCACTAAGAATATGTTTGTCCAGTTAATTAACACCTATTACCCATTGGATAAAACCATAGAATTTTTGAAGGAAATTCCGGGGTGAAGAATTTTCCCGTAGGGTAATACCGTTTTCGCTTGCACTTCACCTTTGACAAAGAAATGTATCAATGGACAAAGACATCTTTAGCGGGCACCTTGACGAAGCCACAAAAATGGTAGTGAATTTGACTAAAAAGTATTACTTCAATGATCTGCCCGATCAATACCGTTAAATTCTCACTCCCAATATGCGGACTGTTGATCCTAACGATGAACATTTGGCGAAGCAAGAAATAGCTTTGTTACAAAAGTGGAATCAATAGGAAAATGAACTATTAACGACGGAATAAGTAGTGTATTTATTGCATCAAGATAATGGGTTCCAGTATGCGGATCGTGGGCCTAACGGTTGGTTTTTGTGGAGGATAGCCACCAGGAAAAGCAGATCCCGGCCTCGTATAAGGGAGAATAGGAGAACCCAAGGCCGAGCTGCTTGTAATGGTAGTACAAGCCGACGTTCCAATTAAATTTGGTAGAATATAGGAAGGGGGACTGGAGGTTATCAGTCTTTCGGGCAGTGTTCAGCAGGATAAACCCGGGCATTATAAGAAAATTCAGAAAGCGCAGGCCCACGTTGGCGTTAAACCCCAGGCCACTGCGGGTCGGGGTACCCGATAAGCCATTAAAGCTGCTATTGGCCTGCGCTAGGACTCCAATCCCCAAAGCGACAAGCGAGTCATTAAGAAATCGAATGTATCCCAGACCGAAGAGACTATTATTGATATAGAGGGCGGAAATAATATGCCTGTAAGCATTCCGTTGGCGGACCAGTGAATCTAATTCGCGGAGGCGGGACTGCACGATTTGGAGGCTGGCCCGCTGATAGGTTTGTATCTGGTAACTGTTGATGGCTTTTATGAGTGCGCTTTTGGCGAAAATAAAGCGAAACCGTGCATCCTGGTAATCTCGAAAGTTCTGCTCGCCGATATTCCCGGACGCATCGAAAGTAAATGATTCGATTTGCGTATTGTAAGCCTTCAGAGTGCTATCACAATCCGAAATTTCGATCTCGAGCGAGTCGGTGATGGGCTTGTGCAGGCCGTCAAGATAATAGGCAAACTTTCTGAGACTACCCAGGCAAGTTTTTAATTTCAGACTATCCGCGTCCTTCCGCTTGTAATCTCCGATAATCGCCCTGGTTACAACCTGGTCGACGATGATGCGAAAGGAATCGGCAGTCTCAAGCTGCTGAAACAGGGTGCCAATCTGTTTATTTTTCAGCGAATCACTACCAGTTGGTTGAGCTTGCGATTGCCGGCCTGCAAGGCAAAGCAGGCAACAGGTCAGAAGGGGGGCGTAAAGTTGCTTGGTGTTCATAAAAGAGTTATCTGCGAGACATTTTTGTGAGCATGGCTTTTATTATTGTGACATCAGAGTCGACTTGCCCGTTAGGCTTATATTTCCTCAACTCTGTAAGCAGGTTACGGATCGTCGTGTCGTTTTTTAGGTCGAGCTTTTGTGTAATAATATTTTCTCTTTTAAGGGTGCTGTCTTTAAAGTATACAGTGTCAGGGGCTAAATGGGTATAGGCAGGCGTATTTGACGGCATCGGCTGGTTATGCGCACTACTCCGATCAACCTCCCAATCGCCCAGCAACTTAGCCGCGGGCTCGCTCAGGAATGGCTGGTCAAGGTTAATCGAAGCGGGTGTAATGGCCTTGAAAAAAGGGATGACAAGTAGGATGAGGATGGTAGTGCTGCGGGAGAGGGCAAATAAAATGGGGAAAGGCCGGTAAGTCTCTTTTTCGTGGACCTCGTATCGGTCACGACCGCGCCGTCCGACGGATATGATCCCGGTATGGGAGCTTTCCTGAAGGGCCTGCCTCCGCAGGTCTTCGGTAAGAGAGAAGAACCACGCTGTGAACAGGACAAGGAGAGTCATGAAGAACAGGATAAAGCCCTTGAACTGGATGCCTTGCAATATGTCCGACCATTTATGCCGGGTATGGTCATCCCATCCGGAGGCGTACCAGGAAGCATTGAAGGACAGCTCCTTGAGCCGGTTCAGATAAGCCGTAAGGAAGGCCCAGGTAGTGTCACTAGGATAAAGACGCAATAGGTACAGGCTGTTCGCTATATCGGCAAAATGTTTCCGGAGAATATAGGGCTTCAGAGAGTCCGTGTTTGGGCAATGCAATGCAGTATCCGATCCGGGCCTGGAGGAATCTCTGTAGAATTGGTTCAATGCGCCTATTTGCAGATCCAACCCCGCCATCATTTTTTTCAAGGCGGGAAGGCTCATTGAATCAGCAGTCTTACCTCGGTCCGCTATTTCTATTGCGAGTGCGAAAAGATGCTGGCTTTTTTGAAAGGAATCAATGAGTTCGGGAAGAGCGCGGATCGTGTCATTATTATCCAGCAGATAAAATGCAGTTTTAGGATCCGGTCTATTCGTTTTGCTGGCAGCCTCACTAAAGGTCAGCCGGTAACCGGCCCAACTGATAGCAATAGTACAGAGCACGATGAGGACCCACCATTGGGTATGGGCTCCGGAGAATTTTTCCAGTAATTTGTCCCGGTCATCGTTCGGACCGCAGTCGATATCCTGCCGGTAGTAGGGGACCCGGCGGGCGAGATTAAAGATGAGGATTCCCACGCCGGTTAGAAGAAGAAAACTGCATCCCAGGAACAGATAAGTAAAAAGAGAACTGTCTATAAACAAAAAACAAAGTGTGGCGACGAGCAGGAAGAATCCCCAGGCCATGGCAAGCAGGCTATAGGTACGTTTACTCCCGGACCTACTGTAATCGGACAGTAGAGTCTGATAGAGGGGGGGCTTGTTTTCGGGTGACCCAGGAATGATATCTGGCCTGATTCGGTAAGGGTGGAATAATTTTGCAACGACCCAGGCACTGATCAGGACGACAGGCAAGATGAAATAGATCATGACGAATATCCGGTAACTGGTCAGCATGCATATCCTGGCGATCTTATCGATCTTGTTGATGACCAAGGGCACCAGGGTGACCATAGGCACTAGGGCGAGCAGTACCTTGATAAGGTATTGCTGGGGGTCGCCGAAGAAGCCGCCTTTTTCTTCTGCAGGCATATCGATTGGGTTTAGGGAAGGAGCTAAAGTTAACCGGGTTCAGATTTACCCGCAACCGTGAAAACACCTTTTTTTCCTTAAGTAAGAGGTATGGGTTAAAACACCTAAAATAATTAGGATGATAATATGCTTTATGCTGGTTATTGCAATTCAAGAGTCTTGTAGATGTAAATATGGCTTGTGAGCACGACACTATCTACATGTTTTAATGAGCAACTGATTTGAAAAATATAATATTGATAATCACTGAGAAAGAGGGGGCGAAGGCATAGCCTCTTAATTTTCGGTAGATGGGTTTATTTATGGTAAATCAATATTATACTTTTCTACTGTGATATAAGCAGCCAATGTAAGGAAGTTAATTCCCCCCGTGCCGATATGATCAAGCTTTATGTTGTATTGGAACCCATTGCGGTGGAAGGTAAAAGGCCCGCTGTTATAAGTGAGGTTTACGGAGCCAATCGGGTCTTCACACCCTATGGGATTAGTGGATCCGCAGATCAGGATGCCGATCCTGCCGGCGGACTTGTCTATATTAGTTAATACTATCTTGAAATCATCAAAGACCAAAAAATAGTTCTTTTTGAACCAGGAGGTTTTGGGGTAGCCCGAATCCTGTACTCTATTATTACTATCGACTGTTTTTCGGGCTTTTTCAAGCGCTGTATTGGTGTTGTTGCTCTGGGTGGTGTAATCCGCAGTCAATTGTTGGGAGGCGGCCGCTTTTTGGGTGCCTTCTGGGATCTTACTGATCAAGAAGTCCAACGCAGCTTTCAGGGAGTCATTACGTTTTAAAAGTATGGCTTTTTCCGGGGAATTGCCGGACAGGGTCTTTAATTGCTGCTGAATGTGATTCCGTTGTACATCTGCACTGTCAATCTTTTGCACGAGCTGGGGGCTAACGGTGGGGCGGGTTGCCGTGTCTTGCTGCTCCTGCCTGCTCCTGACAGCCTGTTTAGCGGAAAGGCTTCTGCAAATGGTGTCGAGGGTACTTTGCAACCCCTTTATGTAATCGGTACGGTGATTGCCGCAGGTGATTCTGAAGCTACAGGAGAACTGTCGCAAGCTGTCATCGCTAATCTTCCGGTTGAGATTGTCTTTCGCATCTTGTATGCAACGGTTGTAGTCGGCAGCGTTGGTGGTGAGTTCTGACTTAACTTGTTCAGTCTTAAAATTGACAAGGAAGCCAATACCTGCCGTCACCAGGGCGATTAATACGAGCCGGACGGTCTCCTGCCTAAATCGGCCTCTGTCGGCTGTAATCCTCGACCGTTCAATATTCAGCCTTTCGTCGTAAGTTGCCATATCTTTGTCGAGCTTTTGCCGTTCCAACTTCATTTTCTTTAACTCCTCGATCAGTTTAAGCTTCTCAAGGCCGGCATTGTCTAAGCCCTCATATTCGGGATTTGTCATATGAACTAGAAATTTAAGCTAAAGCATAATAGGATGGCACTTAACCCTCACGGTCTGTAAAGCAACAAAATTCACATCAGATGCGCAACCGTGAAAACACCCATACCGTTTACTTAAGGTCATACCTTCTTATAACTCATGTGATAGTATCGCCGCGGTTCCTTTTTTCTTGGGTTGCTTCTTCCAGGCCTGACGATCTCTGTATTAGCTTGAACCTGTCGATCAAAGACGGCCAGTGCGGATCCGACTATCTTCTTTATAAACAGACCAATTTATCTCAAGCAGCTCAATAGACGCAGTTCCCGGTATTCGCACCCGTCAATTGATTCTCTAATAGATGCTGAATGGCATATGGTACTGAATAACAATCCCGTAAACGATCACAGTGCCTTTTCCAGGAATGCTGAAAGCCTAATGTATGACAGTATTCATGGACATAGTGTGCTGCCAGTTCGGCTTCTGAATCGGAATTAAACCAATCCATATAAGTCGTGGTTACATTATTGGTATCTGTTTCTCCTACTACATCTCCACCATTGTCATTACTCAGAACCAATTTGAGATCCATATTTGTAGTTCCATCGGGATTAGTTGAATGCCCCTTTAATAGGATGGCGAGCACTTCTATATTGGTATAAACCGGCAGCTGTGTTGATGTTGTTCTCCGCAGCAGGCCACAGTCATAGGTGACAAAACTAAAAGTATTAAAATTTGTCACACTTGTTGCAAATGCCGGACTATTCATCACTTGTTCGATAAGTGCAAGCGTGCGACTTAGTTTGTCCAAATTAGCCCTAAGGTAATTGTCGGACTGCAAAACATTAGATTTTAACATAATATATATTGTGACTATTCTTGTACCTCAATAAATTTACGATTGCTCCTCTCAATATCACATCGTTAAAACACCTTTTTTTGCTTAAGTAAACGGTATGGGTGAAAAACACCCATGTCGAAGGGGAATACATGGTTGGAAAAAAACGGAAATTGTTCTCCGTGGGTCACCATTAAACGTTCAATTTTAAAAAAAGTGCTGTGAAGATCTTTCAGTTTTTTTCTATACGTACAATTGGAGTATTCCATAACCAGGTCATTTAGTTAACGAGCGGTTTCAAATCAAAATAATTCAAAATCCCCCTATTATTCGTATTGTCGATAAAAGGAATTCCATAGCTGATCAACGGGTTATTACTATCCGCCCCTAGGAGCAAGGCCACGATTTTATCCCCTGACAAGATAATAGACCCCGAATCCCCCGGTGAGGAAAAAGCGTTATTATCCGAGGAGGATTGGATCTGCAACAGGTTGCCGAACTTGTATTCCTGGTGTTCCAGGCCGATATTAAAAGGCCCGTTTAGCAATCCTGCGCTAACCCCTACGTGCACGATATTATTGTTCATCACCATTTGCACTTGGCTGACAGTAGCCGCCTCGGCGAAGCCCGATACCGGGAGGTTCCACAAAGGTTGGATGGCTGCTTTGTTCACATTGAACAAAGCCAGGTCGAAAAAATTCAAGCCTTCCCCGGGCTCCAACTCGAACCAGTATTTTAGTCGTCCGATCAACTGGGTCGATCCCCGCCGGAACACAGGGGCGTCCTCGGTTGCGCTGCCATCCTTCTCCACCACATGATAATTGGTAATGCCAAACACGTCCTGGCTATTGCCTCCCAAGGTGAAGAAACCACCTACTGAACCATATTGACTATTGGGGCCGTTGGCATAGATATAACTATTATTGAACAAGGCTGACATTGTGAGCTGGTTTAAGGATTTGGGTATTTTTTCTTCGAGATCGAAAGATGCAGGGCCGTCACGTCCACGGCCAGACTGATCCCATAGCGCAAGGCGTTCGCATAATACGTTGCGCCACCCTGCTCGATCTTTCGTAGGGAAGGCGTATAATTGAATCCCCCCCCGATGACTAGGGGCGAATTCGGGAACTGGAAGATTATGTTGGCGCCCGGTGACACCATTTGCTGCCAACTGATGGCAGGATTGGGTTGGTCAGTCGAATCACTGTTGCTGAGCCGATAATTCAATACGGCGCCTAAGTCGAAGGCCTGCAAAAAGATACCTAGGCTGGACTTGCCGAAGCCGTGGGTGATATCGATACCAATGGGAAAATACAATCCCACAGATCCGCCTTTCTTTACATAGCTGTTATCCTTGTTCACGCTGCCATTGGCAATCCCGTATTTCGTGATATTTTCCCTTCCACCGAACACGCCCGGGTAGACGCTGAGGGATACGCTCCAATAACAGGTGTTTTTTAATTTGTATTGGTTTTGGGGGATCAATTCATCCAGCGCGCTCTCTACTTCGTCGGCGCTTTTAGCGGATAAAATATTCACCATAAAGCTTCCATACCAGGTAATATTTTTAATAAGTTTGGCCAGACGTTTATCTTGATAGTTATGCCCTGCGCGGACACCAAAGGCCGTATCTGCATAAGTAAGTAATTGCATCGAGCCATCGACTACCTTTCCGTATTGCCTCGCGGCGACGCCATCGCCGATCTGTGACATGCTATTGCAGATTGCGTCCAGGTCTCTGTTGATATATTGATAGACCAGGTTGCCGGATAATCCCGGCTGTTGCAGGATATATGGCGCCAGCTTTTTCACTACGGATAATGACTGGTCCAGCACTTTAGTAAAATCCTCGCTGCTGATTGTTTTATCGGGCACGTCACTCGTGGTATTATCATTAACACGCGCCGAAATGGTCTCTTGCACAGTTTGGTATATTACCAGTGATCCTGTCAGGACCTGCCAGAATTTGGCCCCGGGACCGTTCTGAATCTCATGTACGAGGTCGATGGCATCCCTGCCCATAACCAATTCCAGTTCGTTCTTATTTCTTAAGTAGACCAAGCTAAGAAAAACTCTCCAACTAGCTGCATCCATGTTCTTCAGATCATCGATACTCATGGCCTTATAGACATTGCCGTCCATCTTCCCCAGCACTCCCGCCAGGATATTGGCAAAGAGAATGGCTCGTTTGAAAACCGGCAGGTTATCCGTCAGCGCGGTCGATTCACTCACATACCCTGTGGCCATTTCGGACAGGAGGTTCACGATATGCTTCTTTTGGTACAACCCGTAAATGAGCATACTACTCCCGGCGATCAGCGGAACCACCTCTGTTTTGCCACCCCATCCGGGTTCGATCCGATCGATAAAGGTCCCCACAAAGTCCTCGTTCCCTAAATGCACGGGAATGGCGCGAAGGTCCTGTTGAAAAGAAGCTTTCCACAGGTCCCCATATTTGGCAAGGTTCACCGAATTATCTTGTATGAATTGATCGAAGGTCTTCAGTGTATTACTCAGCAGGGGCCTTGCGATCGGATCGTTCTTTAGACTGTCATACCAACCTTCCAGGACGGATTCGAGCAGTTCCTGCTTGGCTGATTTGATGCCCCAGTTTACGATGCCCTTGATTAGGTCGGCTTCACTCACACCGAACATACCAGACAGGGAGGTGCTGGCTGGTGCACCTTGCGGGTTTATTGATTTTAGTAAAGAGGAGGAAAGGGCTGCCTGGGAAGACAGGCCATGTGGAATTATATCCGGGAATTGTAAAGTCCTGGGGGTTTGACGGCTCCTTTGAAGATCTGTGGCATCCCCGTCCGTCAGCAATAGAATAGTTGTTAATTCTTCCCGAATGGCTGCATTTAAATCGTGTACATCTGATGTCCCCCACAGCCAGACGCTTATAAAGCGGTGATAGGCATAGGTTCCCGCCCTAGGAGGAGTTGGTTGCCGGATCCCTCCTGGTTGTAGATTAGGTGTATTTTTTCTGGCTGTCGTATCCTTAAACGTGTCCGCGGAGTTTTTAAGGATCATTTGGACCAGGGAATCGAATTTCGCCCGGTTGTTGGAGTCTACGGTATCTATGACCATTCTCCCCAAAGTTTCTTTAAAGATCACACTATCTTCTTTGTATACTTTTTTACCATTGGTTGTGTCGATCGTATGCGTTATTCTTTTTCTTTCTACAACCGAATCGACAATAAACAGAAATTTAAATGTGTATCCCGGATAGATATTGCTGATCAGTGTCCGCGTTTTAAGGATCGACTGAACATCCGACAGATATGGGGGCACAGGGTCTTTACTTGGGTCGTGCTCCGTGCCGGCAGACGCATGGATTGCTAGGGTCACAAAAAGCAATAAGGAACCTACAGTCTTAACGATAATTCGCATATATTTCAAGTTTATAATTTATATTGTAGGTTGGCTTTGCTTGCCGGGTAAGACCGGATTCAGGGGCGTCGGTATTTTCGCAGGAGGAGCTCCGTCGGAGAGGTACGCATCGGCATAGGCGGCTTTGGCCGTATTACCGCTGTTCTCACCCACTTTCATGGTAAGGTATACAGTACTGCTGACGCCCGAAAGGGCGAGCAGGGTTGGGTCCAGCACGGGGAACTGCCCGGCAGCGACGGCAGGTAACTTATCCAGGAATACCATCACCGAAATGACCAGCCACATCAATTGCTGAAACCTTGCTATGCTGATCCCACTATCATCGGATAGGATGTCCTCGAAGAAATTCTTGCTGGGCTGGTTCTGGTGACGGTAGCGATCGCCCTGGCTTTTATCGATCAGAATACCCCCGGCCATGGTGCCTCCGCTGATGCCAAATAAGGCAAGAATGTTCTTGTCGAAATGGATCGACGTCCCGGGGTATCTGCAAAAATAAAGATAGAGAAAACTGCATCCTATCACAGCGGTCCAAATAACCAGTTGCGTCCGGGCAAGACTAAAAGGCTTCGCGATCTCTCCCTTCCTGTTCCGGAAAAAGGAGCCATACTTCTTCATGCCCCGGGCGGCTTTCAGAAAAGAAGCAGGGTCATTCACCTGGTCACGCAGCATGTTGGAATAAATGGCTAGCAACACGATGCCCGTAAGTGCCAGAAGGATTGATAGCCATCCTGTGATACAGCCACTTTCGGCGATAAAAATAAGAAGCATATGAATGAATTTATATATGGGACAATTGATGAGCCTTTGTAATCGTTGCCGTATCGGAATCACCCTTTGTAGAAGGCCATTCACCTGCTACAATTCCAAGAGGGCGTTGCTTACTGTCAGAATTAACATAGGTCACCTGCTGCACTCCCCCCGCCTGGTTGAAACTATTCAGGAGAATATTGATTAGGTCGGGCTCATCCTCCTTTCTCTTCTTGCTGCGAGAGATAGAGGCCCGTGCCATACATCAGTTTTTTCAGGATTTTGTGAAATATAGAATTTTGCGCTGTTTGTTATTGAAGAACAAATATATCTCACACCTAGTCTCTTTCCTACGGGCAAAACCCCGAAAACTCCTCAGGAAAAACCATGAAGATTTTCATGGAAATACCCAATCACAAAATGTTTATCTTTAAGGGATGACTAAAGTTGCCCTTATAGATGATCATAAAATATTCTGCGATTCGCTGGCTTCTCTTATTAATGGCTTTGAGGGATTTGCCATTTGTTGGACGGCGCAGAGTGGCAAAGCGGCTATTCATCAGCTAGGGCAAAAAAGCGATTTGCCGGATATAGTACTGTTGGATATTATCATGCCTGATATCAACGGCATTGAAGTAGCCAAATGGATTTTTGAGCAGGATAAAAATATAAAAGTACTGGCGCTTACTATGGAAGAAGATGATACGAGCGTAATACAGATGCTACAGTATGGCGTAAAGGGCTATTTACTTAAAAGCATCGGCTCGGAAGAACTGCTCATTGCCTTACAGCAAGTAGTGAAATTTGGCTACTATTACACGCCTATTATCACTCAAAATATCCACAAGCAGCTCCAGGAGGAAAATAAGCTGGGAAAAATCCCTGAATTGAATAACAGGGAAAGGGAGTTGCTGAAATATTTTTGTACTGAAATGAGCTATATGGAGATCGCACAAAAGATATTTTTAAGCGAATCAACGGTCGATACTTATAGAGCAAGATTGTTTGAGAAATTTGAGGTAAAAAACCGTATCGGCCTGATATTAAAGGCCGTCAATCTGGGAATGGTGAAGTTATAATAAGCCTGTCATCAATCCTTGTGACTTGGGATTTTAATATGAATGGCTGTACCCTTGCCTGGTAAAGATTCTAAATCAAATTTCCCCTTCAAATACCACACCCGGCCTTCCACGTTTTGAAGGCCAAGAGTTCTTACCAGCCCGTCAGGTTTTGCCGGAAATCCCTGACCGTCATCCTGAATGCTTAAGGTTATATTTTTTTCATCGGCTTTAATACAAACACTAATTGATCGGGCATTACTGTGCTTTACCGCATTCAGTATCAGCTCGCAAATAATCCTGTATAGATTGATTTGCAAATCGGGTTGAGCAATAAATTGTACCTCATGATGAAATACGATGTCTTTATTGTATAATTGCCTGATGCTCTCAAAATAATCAGCCAGCGTATTAATCAACCCTTTTGAGGAAAGGCCTTTGGGCATAAGATTATGCGCTATATTACGTATTTCGGCTATCGAATCGTCAATGATGACCTCCGTTTTAGCTGACAGTTCATTTTTGCGATTGTCTTCCTTTTCATGAACAATACGCCTGAAGTTTATTTTCAAGGCAGATAAGAGGGGGCCGATATTATCATGCAAGTCGCCTGCAATCCGTTTGCGTTCATTATCCTGAACGGTAATCAGTCTTTTTAGGGTTTCAGAATTTTCCTGCTCCAATTGAAACACTAGTCTTTCCTTGGTCTGTTTTTCTTCCAACAGATTATAGAACAGACCAAAAGCCATGATAAAGATTTCAACCAGGCTGGCCAGCGTCATACCATGTTCATTCATAAAATAATTATTGATAAAGCCGAAGTTGGACAAGAATTGCGCTATGGCCATTATACAGGTGACCAGTGCCGCCAGGGAAAATATTTTTGCCGTAGTGCCCGAATTATAAAAGCACGCAGGTGTTACGATAATAAAGGGAAGGATCATAAGTACTCCCAACTGCCATACAATAATCAGGACGGCCCTGACTTGTATGCCGATACCGGGAATAAGAAATAACAGCATGGACACAGTAAGCACCGGTAAAATAAAGGAGATAATGTTAAGCGGGTAATACAGCCAATGCCGGCTGTGAAGGTTCTTTTTGAATAATATCCTAAATACAGTTATCAGGAAAAAACATGATCCGAAACTAAATACAGGTTTTGCTATTTCGTTTATTTCAGGCAAGTATGGATATACAAGTGGGAACAAGTATCCATAGTGACAAACTATCCAGCCGGAGAAACAAATGATATACCCAAAATACGCTGCGACTGAAGGTTTTTTAAACAGAAAAAATGTTGCTAGTATAATAACTGCAATAAGACTAATGGCCCCTATATAAAAGAAAACCAGCCGGTCAAGGCTTCGGTTTTTTTTATCGAGATCAGATTTGTTCAGCAGATAATAACTGATATTAATATTTTTGGCTACAGCCTTCATGGCTACCAGGAGAAATACCGGTCTGTTGGTGATCTCCACAGGGGCCGTGTGCCAGACATAATTTCTTTTGTTGTCATAGGGTACGAGAGTGCCTCCAAAATATAACAATCGACTGGTGCCGGCATCATAAATTCTGAAAATACTTATCGTATCTAGGCTGGTGTTGTCAATGGTTAGATATTGCAGAATAGGCATGGAATCAGTACTTAATTTGAATAACACATAGCCGTATTGATCGGATGTATTCCCCAGATTGATACGATTGTTTGCTGCTTTGGTGAACTGAATATTTGATAAACGGATCCCGGATATAAATTCTTTGACATTTTTATTACTTATGGAACAGGAAAAACTATCTGCTAAAGAGGTAGATTGTGCCAAGCAACCAATTGCTGGAATAAAAAATAGTGCAAGCAGCCAAGTGCAAATTTGAGGATATAGTTTTCCGAATGTAAATACAGAATAAGGCATTTCGATTTTGGTTTCCTGGCTGAATTTTACCCTGATCAAGCACGGATTCAATAGATAAATCTAATATGTATCTATTATGTATTAAATAAATGATATATATATAAGTGGCATGCTAATTAACTTGTCGAAACAAGATAGGATATGTAAAAGGTTACAACAACAGTGAAAACACCTGAATTATAGAAGACCCTTGCTACAATGGGAGAATGTCTGCTATTAGAGCCTTGCAGGGATTAAGTCAAGGGAGAGGCGTGGAGAAAACAAGTTTAGTTAGCTGAAAATGTCACAAAAAGGATAAATAATTGTGACAAAAAAAAGCGGAAAAATTAGCGGAAAAGGCCTGTTGACGGAGCAAAATATAGCCTAAAGAATTAAATTATTTTTACCTTCGTAAAGACAGCTTTACCAGAATAAATTTCAGTAAGAAATCCCCCAGTTCTTCATCATAGATCGACAAAAAGATCGACAAAGTAAGTAGACTATTGGATCTCAATAGCCAAAAGTAACCCAATCCGGGTCACAAAGGGCACTTGTAAAAGGTGTCCTTTTTTGTTGAAAAGCCTTACCTGTTAAGGTTTTTCACCCCCGTGGCACTAATTGATCGATGGATTCGGATCAATTCAAAACAACTCAAAAGGTACCTGATCAGGTCGCCTTCCAGGTGACCTATCTTTACGGGTCACCAACCCGGTAAAATCCCTTTTTCCTCGGTCACAGCGCGTAGGAAAGATTTTTTCACTCATAAAAATCTTTTGTATGTATGTAGAACAAAGCCAATCCATCCTCTTTTTTCCCAAAAGGAACAAACGGAACCTTAAGACCGGTAAGGTCCCCATCTATGCTCGTCTGAAGATCGACGGCCGGGTGAGCGATCGGGTCGTCAAAGGGGTACACATCCTGCCGGGACACTGGGATACCGGAAACAAGGTCGTGAAGGCCGTTGATCCCCAAAGCCAAGGTTTTTAATAAAAAAATTGCTCAGATGCAAACAGACCTGCAGCGGCATTTTGAACTGGTTAAGGCCAAATCGGGAATAGCTACGCTGACCCTGGTAAAAGAGTCTTATAGGGCAGTTGTTTCAGCCCCACAAATGCGGAATGAAAAGGAAGCAAATGTCAAACTCAGCGAAAGCGTGGATAACCTGATCATCCAATTTCTTGCCTTTTATGAAAAGTTCAACCGGGCATTCCAGAACGGCCGAATTCCGGCCCCGGAGCGCAAGAGGCTATTAGAAATGGAAAAAGAGGCAATAGGTAAATTGCTGGAAGAGCAGGTTAGAATGGCGAATTTCATTTTTGACAATAAAGAGCACCGGAAAACCTTCGTATTGCTGATAAATGAGCATTTACTAAACTTCATGCAATTGGCTTTTGCCGGTCACCCAATACCCTCGAAAAATGGATTGGCAGGAAAAGACGGTATATCGAATTCCTCCAATATCGTTATTCCCTGAAGGACATGCCCCTTAACCAAATTGAATACAAATTCATAGACGAGGTGTATAAATACCTGCTTGTCCAACACAAGGTCGTTCCCAATACGGCAACGAAATATGCGCAGTGCGTAAAGGAACTTATGGATAGGGCAGTGGCAAAGGGGTGGGTACATAATAATGTATTTTCCATATTTAAGTGCCTGTACACCGATCCTCATCATGATTGGCTGACCATGCATGAACTAGAACGACTCATAGACACAGATTTTAAAGAAGAGAAACTAAACGTTATCCGGGATATTTTTCTTTTTAGCAGCTTTACCGGCCTCTCTTACCAGGAAGTATATACCCTGAAACCTTCGGACATCATCATAGGAATAGATGGTAAGAAATGGATATCCAAAAATAGACAGAAAACCGGTGGAGATGAAACACTTCCTTTACTACCCCTTCCCTTACAGCTTTTGGACAAATACAAAGATCATCCTTTATGTGTCCGTCGCGGCCGTCTGCTACCGGTGCCAACCAACGAACACTATAATCGATGCTTAAAGCAAATTAGTAAGATGCTGGGCCATAAATCGGTTAAGACCACCGAAGTATATGTGAGAGCCAACTGGCAGAATATCAGTGAGAATATGGAAATGGTGGAAAAGAAGATGTTTGACGAGAAGGGGGAATTGAAGAATCCACGCAATTCTGTCTGTACGGACAAAAGCAATCCTGATCAAACCTATGTGGCTGTTAATCCTGGTGCAATGATAATCCCAATGAGCAAGGGTTACGTAAAGGACTGATAAATTTATAACTAATTAAAAGTATTTAGACACAGTAGTAATACAAAAAGCGGGAAGAATATTTTAATTACTAAAAATGGTAGTTCACCGTAGGGATACCCGAAGAGGAATCGGAACTAGCAACACTGATCGGACAGGCAATCGGCGAGCATAATAATAGGAAATGTAGCGGATTTTGTTGAAAAAGCGAAAGAAATAGATCGAGAAATTATTAAGACTACTTGTTTTTTTGATTGTTTTTTTTATATTTGTTGTCTACCCGTCCCAGAATGTCTAATGCATGCTTTATCAATGAATAACAATGTTATTTATTGGAGTGATAACTTTTTACCTGCGATAACCTTTTTTATGAGAATTGTATCTAAACACGGGGGCTTGATTTATACAAGGCCGAAGAAATGCATCGATGCCCCCTTTCTCCTTCTTATAATTTCTTGTGTTCAAAAGACGTCGTAGACTATTACGACTGTCTGGCCATGAAAAGGGGGCTATACTTCCAAAGCCCGGCAACGCCTCTTTCGTCTCCTTTTCTGCAAAAAGGCTACAAGTATTTTTACTGAAATTTATCCGGTCAATAATTTTATCAAATACATTTTATACGGTATGAAGAATTCAATTTATGTTCTAGGTACAAGTTTGTCCCATAACGGATCAACCTGCTTATTGAAAGACGGAAAAATATGTGCGGCAATCGAGAAGGAAAGGGTGACTAGAATAAAGCACGATGGTTATAATGACACAGACGCCATCAAATATTGCCTCGAGAAAGAGAATATCACTCTTGATAAGGTCGACTTAATAGTCCAAAATTCCCCTAACTCTCTTTTTGAGGGCGGCAATCATTACTTTAATGGGCCGCGGCTATTTGAAAAAGACTGTCCTATACCCATCGTTACCATTTCCCACCATCTGGCTCACGCCTACAGCGCGTACGGCTGCAGTGAATTCGATAACTGTGCAGCCCTCGTAATAGATGGTTCTGGAAATTCGCTGGAACATTGCATAGATATATCAGGAGACGATGTTATTGATAAAAGTAAAATATATGCTGAACTGTTAGGTATATATAAAGAGAACAATAGCTATTATGCTTTCGAAGGAAATAAATGTACAACAATATTTAAAGAATTTTCTCATTATCGTTATAGTGATGAAACAAAAATATCGACGTATACAGAGAATTCGATCGGGGACCTCTACGGAGCCGCGAGTGCTTATTGTTTCAGAGGCATGGAGGATGCTGGAAAACTTATGGGACTGGCTCCATACGGGAACCCTTCCGTATATAAGGAAGAGATATTCCAGTTTAAGGACGGAACGGTATACGTCGATTATTCTGTATTGGGAATGCTGAAACGGCCTTCAAGATCTTATGAAGAATTTAAGAACGACTTTCAATATTATGCAAATATTGCCAACTGGGTGCAGCGAGAGGTGGAACGCGCCGTTTTATACGTCGTGAATTCGCGCTATGAAATGCGCCCGTCAAACAATCTTGTATATTCGGGAGGGGTCGCTTTAAACGCCGTGATCAATGGAAAGATATTAACTAAGACTCCTTTTAAGAACCTTTATATTCAACCTGCGGCTGGTGATAATGGAATTTCGTTAGGGTGCGCATACTATGGCTGGCTGGAGGTTCTGCAGAAGGAAAAGATGTTTGCCGGCGGAACAACTTGCTATGGAAAAATATATGATAACAGAACAGTAAAAGAGTCGCTTAAGAAATTTGAAAAAAAGGATCCGCTTCGGATAAAAAAGACGATCGATCTTTTTTTTGATTCTATCCCGAAGCTTTTTAAAAACGGAGAGAACGGTAAAGAAGAGAAGATTATCCAGTTCAACGTAAAGAATGCGGGTATTTATCAGGTGAAAATAAATAACGGTGAAGTTGTGAGCAGGGGAGATATCCTTGGTACCCCTACTTGCGAAGTATCCCTGATAAATGATGATTTTTACGAAGGCTTATTGAACCCGACTTATTTCAATAATCTATACGAACTGAATAAACTAGAGGTGACGAACTTTAATGATCTGGATTATTTGTTGGATGCTATAAACTTCGGTAATTCAAAGGGGCTTAGCGAATTTGGAGGATCGGATGCTTATTCGGATCTTATTCACTACGAAGGAGAAGGGTATATAGAAGAAGCTGCCAGACTTATAGCAGATGGGAATATCGTGGGGTGGTTTCAGGATGAATCTGAATTCGGGCCAAGGGCATTGGGAAGAAGGAGTATTTTGGCCGACCCGAGAAAAAAGGGGGTAAGGAATTTCGTCAATACTGAAATCAAATTTCGCGAAGATTTCAGGCCATTTGCTCCATCCGTTTTGCTCGAAGATGCTGCGCTGTATTTTGATATTCAGGGAGAGGCACCCTATATGCTGACCGTTTGCCAGGTTAAGAACGAGTGGCGGGATCAAATAGAAGATATCGTGCATAAAGATGGCAGTTGCAGGATACAAACAGTGACGAGTGACTGGAACCCGAAATACTATCGCCTTTTGAAGGAATTTAAGCGGCTCACCGGATTGTCCGTGTTGCTAAATACCTCTTTTAATGGAAGGGCGATGCCTATAGTTGAAACTCCGCATGAAGCACAAAGCTTTTTTTTCAGAGGCAAATTGGACTATCTTGTAATGCAAGACCTGATAATCAGGCAGATGGCTTGAGCTGATTCTCGTACAGACTGCGGCGATAGCTTTGCATAATTTGTGTTGTTATGAGAATGAGAGATAATTGACCGCCTTACAATGTTCGAGCATTAGTTGCACTTGTTCTTCACTGATCTCTGTCCAATGAAACCCATATTTGTTCAATAGCTGCATCGTCCGTTCAGATCCCATATCGTATTGAGTCATTCTGGCATCTTCTTCTTCGAACATGCTATAATGTAACAATAGTCTGTCGATCGTTTGCCGGTGGTTCTCATAATTATCCAGGATGTACTGGATAAAGTCACGAGTGTCCATAATGGAAAGGCCGAGGCCCGCTTTCTCCGTATATTCGGCAAAGGTCCGGGTAGACAAACCATACGGGTTGTGAATATGATGGGTCGTTCCTGTAAGGTACGGTTTATCAAACAGGCTTAGTATCGCTTTTGCCACCTGGTCTACCGGCGAAAATTCCCATTGCTTTTCAAATGCAGGGATATATCCCAACTCGATGAATGATCTCATGCGTGCATAAAAGGCATTGGTATCGATGTTCTCCTGGAAGACACCGGTTATGGAATCGAAACTTAGATTGCTCACTCTGTAGATATTAAAACTCAGCCCCATTTCTCCTGCTGCCAGGATCTTTTTTTCGGCTTCCAATTTGCTCCAGGAATAAAGGTTGTCAATGACCTGTCCTTTGTCGCAGTCGAATTCCGTAAAGAAAACATTTTCTCTGTCTTTCAATCGGCCGGTCGCTATGCTTAAAGTGGAAACATGATGAAAGTCTTTGGGTTTCCCCCCGGTGGAGAAGCCGATCAGGCTGGTCACGGTGTCAATATTGTCTCTTTGAAAATCGTATTTGCTTCCATAATGCCGGACATTTGCAGCACAGTTGATAACGGCATCGATAGTCGTTTCCAGGTACGCATAATCAGCCGGTTTCAGCCCGAAGCGCTCGTCGGCCAGATCAGCAGCCAATATAGTGATTCTGTTCAAAGCAGCGGAATAAAGATCATTACCAAAATAGTATTTCAGTTTGGCGGTCAGCCTTTCCATCGCGTCCTTGTTATTCCCGGCCCTGACGATTACAAATACATGGATCGAGGGGAAGCCGGTGAGCAACTGGCTCAGAACATGCGCTCCCAGGTAACCAGTGGCTCCGGTTAACAGGATATTAGAATAGGATCTCTGTTTTCCTGTATCGCTGTTCTCCGACAGCCGGATCTTCGTCAGGTATTCTTCCTCTTCCTTTTGCCTGAGGCTGTTGCCACTGTCGGACGGGGCTTCCGGTTCCGGGTTGATAAAAGATTGCAGCCTTTTTTTAAGATAGTCCTTCTCATATTCGATATGATCCGAGAGGCTGGCTACCGTGGGGAACATAAATATATTATTGATAGAGACCTTGAAGTACTCTTGTAGTCTTGAGACCAGCCGGATAGCTGAAAGCGAATTGCCGCCCGCCTCGAAGAAGTTAGAGTGGAGGCCTACTGCATCCACTTTAAGGACTTCTTTCCACACGGTCAGTAGCTGTTTTTCCACTTGGTTACGTGGCAGGATGCTTTCTGGAACGTCCTGGCCTAACACCGGGATATCTTTCAGGGCCTTATAATCTGTTTTTCCATTGGAAGTTAGAGGGAATTTATCGAGAACAATGAAATCCGACGGAATCATGTGGTCGGGAAGGATGTTGCTGCATATTTTCCGGATGTGATCAGTAAAGGACTTCATACTGGTATACCGGGTCTTTTCTTCCGCAGGACTCCTTTCCTCCGGAAATCCATCCACCCTGAGTCTTTTCCTGGACGCATATAAGTTGAATAGATTGGTTTCACGTAACAACAGGTCCTGTTCGAAATATATGAAAAACCCTTTTGCTTTTAATAAAGCTTCTATTTTTTGAAGAGCCTGGTCTTCGTCGTGAATCTCCATTACCACTTGCCCGATCTTATCCCAGTCCTGGTCTTCTATGCCGCATAATACCTCATACTCACTTTTTTCAACGTCAATTTTCAACAGATGGATCGAATCTATCTTATTCTCACGGATGATATCCGATAACCGATATAACCTCACCGGCTGCTTCTCAGAAATCATCCGCTCGTTCAGGACCTCTGTTAGTTGCTGATCGCTTAAGCGGTCTTCTTCGGCAGTCAACTGATTGAGGATGTATTTGCGGATGGTATCTTTTTCATCGAGGCTTCCTTTTTTCTTTCCCGATAAGGCAGTCAGCCCGGGATAATAGTCAAATTCGGTCATTTCGTACCTGTCCGACAGGCCTATAGGAAAGGCCTTCACATTGACGGGATATAAAGAAGTATTGATGACAAGACTTTCATAAACGGGCTGTACGGGTTCGAAGGCAAAGATATTGATTCCAGGGCAACACAGGCTGGCATACAGTGAGAACAGGCCAATATTGGCGCCTACGTCAAAAACCGTATCTCCTTTGTCGATCCTGATACCATGTTTCAAGTAAATATGTTCTTTGAAAACTTCATTGTAAATGAAATCGGTCTCTGTTTTATTCTTATGATCGATGACCATTCCATTGGGCAGCTCATACAGCCGCCTGGCCAACCCGGGATATGTTACATTTAACTCTGCGAGCCGGCGGATCGTATAGGCGTTGTCTATAGAGGGGATAAGATAGGCCGTCAGGCATTTCTCTCCATTGCTGGTCTCATTTGCTAATACGCATGCCTCCTCCACTTCATCCATTTGCTTTAGGACTTCTGCGATTTCAGCCGGTTCGATCCTGAATCCCCTTATTTTTACCTGGTGATCGTTTCTGCCGGTAAACTGGAGTGTGTCATCAGGAAGCCAGTACCCGAGATCGCCGGTTCTATAGATCCTTTCTCCCTTTTTGAAGGGGCTTTCCGGAAAACAAGACCCGGTGAGATCCTGGCGGTGAAGATATCCCCTGGCAAGACCTCCGCCACCAATATATATTTCACCTGTTATGCCGTCAGGCATAAGGTTCAGGTTGGCATCCAGTATGTAGATATCCGCATAGGATACCGGCTTGCCGATAGGAATCTCTCTACTGTTCGGGGGCAGCTGTTCAATGGTATAATAGGTAGCGATGATGCATGCTTCCGTGGGGCCGTATAAATTGACAATGGCATCGGTCCTTTTCCTGTATTCAAGGGCTTTACGGACATTAGGGACGGAAGCTTTTTCTCCCCCGAAATAGACTTTATCAAGATTTGAGATGCAATGGGGGCTTATTTCCATGAGGTTGTTAAAAAGAGCGGTAGGCATCACGCAGAGATTGATCCGGTTTTCCGTCATGAAATTTACCAGCAGCCGGTGCGAGAAGAGGATTTCTTTTGGAATGATGTAGAGACAGGCGCCGTTTAAAAGCGTACTGAAAATCACAAAGACGGAGGGGTCAAAGGCATAATTGAATAGTTGTAGCGACCGGTCTCCCGGTCCCGGATTGCAATAGTCGGTGTCCATGATCAAGGTCGCGAGCGCCCGGTGTTCCATCATAACCCCTTTCGGTTTTCCGGTGGACCCGGAAGTATAAATTATATAAGCCAGGCTTTCCGGTGAACAACTGACAGGAATATTCTCCGAACTTTCTTCCAGCAGATCCAGCTGGATGTCCAGGGCTATGATGCCGCCTTCAAAGAAAGCAATATCGGTTAGAAAATCGATCTGCGTGATCAGGACCACGGGAGAAGTATCTTCCAGGATAAACTTCAATCTTTCCTTCGGCAGGGAAGGGTCCAATGGCACGTAGGGTGCTCCGGCTTTAAGCACGGCCAGCATAGCGATAATCATCAGTTCCGAGTTATCCATCATGAGTGCAACGAGTCGGTCTTGCCCATCGGGATATGATCTTTTTAAGAAATGGGCAACTTTATTTACCTTTTCATTTAAAGCAGTATAGGTAAGTGAAACCGGACCACATTCAACCGCATTTTCAAAAGGAGTGCGGAATACCTGTGCTTCAAATAGCTCATGGATCGTAAACGACGTGCCGGCCGGGTCCTTCTTGCGGCCTGACCTGATCAGTAGGGCTTCCGATTCTTGTGGGGTCAGAATATCGATCTCCTTTACGATCACATTCGATCCCAAATAGTCGAGGAAGCGGCCCAGGTGCCCCGGAATCCTTTCTATAAAAGCAGGAGTAAACCAATTGCTCTGATAATTGATACTGATTTGGATGCCATCAAGGTCTCTATTTATCCGGATGATCAATTCGTAATCGGGGTCTTTTTTCGGGAGTTCATGAATGTCTCCGAAGAGCACCAAAATGTTACTGTTAAGAACAGCTTCGCGTTGACCATCCTTCGAGAGTCTGATCGGATAGTCTTGGTACTGATAGGACGTTTTAACGGTTTGCTGCACTGTAGAAAGGAATTCTTTCAACCCGTGTTCGTCGTTGACAGTCAACGCGAGGGGAATGAATTGATCGCCAGGGCCCTGGCCGGGAGCTTTAAAATAGGGTGTATGCAGAATGACCTCTTGGGAACGGTTATATTTTCTAAGCAGCATCATTATGCCGGCAATGAGGCATATGAATAATCCAGAGCTCTCATTTCCGGCGATCTCACGCATATTCTTTTCGTTTTGGGACTGGATCATGAACTCGAATGGTTGGCATCCTTGTTCCCCGGATGCATCCGTTCTTTGGCGAAAAGAAAAGCCTTCCTCAAACCGTTTCCGGCGTTCCTGCCAGAATTCGGCATGCGGGAGGTATTTTTCTCCTTTGTATTTTACCAGATCGATGAGGTTCATAAAATAATTTTAAAATGTTATGTTGAAGCTGCTTTTAATCTCTTCCCCGGGGAATGTATTTTCCTGTCCGGAGAAAACGTCCAAATCTTGCATCCTGACGTCCTGATCTTTTGCAACTATACCGATCAGGTGGTGAAAAGACCTGTTAAAAGCCTCGATGGTTTCTTTTTTAAAGATGTCCACATTGTATCTGATGTCCATCCCTACGCTTTCTTTAGTAAGAATAAAATTAAAAGCCAGGTCATATACACTTCCGCTAATTTGCATTGGATAGGGGTTTACGTCTATGCCTTCCATTTTCAATGTTCTATTCGCCTCCGGTTCGATAGTCTGGAAAAGGAACAATACATTAAATAAGGGCGTATGTCCTTTGTCTTTTATAAGGCCCAGCTCATCGACCAATTTGTCGAAGGGATAGATCTGATGATCGAATGCATCTATAACCGTTTCTTTCACTTTGTCCAGCAGTTGGGTAAAATTATCAGTGTCATTGAATCTCATCCTGAAAGCGAGCGTATTGACATAAAACCCGATTTGATTTTCCAGATCGGGATGATCTCTTCCGGCTACTGCAGAACCGATGACAAGATCGGTTTGGGCAGTGAGACGGTATAACAGGGCCGTAAGCCCGGAGAGGAGGATCATGAATAGGGTAGCGCCCCTTTCAAGACCCAGCCGGTTCAGGCGTTCAACCACCTTTGAATCGAGGTAGGAATGATAACCCTCACCATTAAAAGTTCGTTTCGCCGGTCGTGCAAAATCAATGGGTAAATTCAGGGAAGAACTCCCATGCTTAAATTTTCCAAGCCAGAAATCACGGTGTTTTGCCACCCGCTCGTCTTTGAGCGTGGAGTTGTGCCAGCTGGCGTAATCCTTGTATTGTATCTTCAGGGGAACCAGCGGATCTTCCTTTCCCGTTGCAAAAGCGTTATAAAGCGTAACCAACTCCCTGACCAGGACGTTTTCGGACCATCCGTCGGATACGATATGATGCATGGTGAAAATGAACAGATGGCGGTCAGTATCCAGTTTTACCAGCCTGGCCCTTAACAGGGGACCTTTTTGCAGATCGAAGTATTGTTTTGTATCATTGAATGCCAGCTCCCTTGCCTTCTCTTCCTTATCTTTTTCCAGGCTGAGATCGATGTACAGAAGACTAAATGCAAAGTCTGCCGAATGAGTGATCTTTTGTCTGGGTTGTCCGTTCTCAATTATGAAAGTCGTTCGCAGTATCTCATGACGATGGATAAAGGCAGTCAGGGTTCTGTTGAATGCTGCAAGATCAAGGGAACCGGTGAAAACGTGAGCGACCGGTATATTATAGGCCGTGAGATGCTCTTCGAGCTGGTCCATTATCCAAAGTCTTTTCTGCGCATGTGATACTTCGTAGGTGTCCTCTGCCGGGATCGGGGTCAGTCCTTTATAGATCATTTTCTCCGATCTGGCTATCGTTCTCGCCAGCTCCTTTATTGTTGGCTCAGTGAAGATGGCCTTCAGATCTATTTTTATGTCCATCTTTTTATAGATACGGGAGACGACCTGCGTTGCAAGCAGGGAATGCCCTCCTGCCTCGAAGAAATTGGTATTGGTACCCAACTTGTCAACCCGCAGGACTTCCTTCCAGATCTCCAAGAGGCTTCTTTCAATATCATTTTCCGGTAGGTCGTGAGACTCGCCATTGTTGAGGTTTGCTTCCCTGGGATGTGGCAGTTTGCTCTTATCTATTTTTCCGTTGGCATTCAGCGGCATTTTGTCTAATACGACAAAATAAGCTGGTATCATGAAATCGGGTAGGATATTCTGCAGATGAACCCTTAACTGGGTAAGGTTTACAGGGGCCGATAATACAAGATAAGCTGTAAGGTAATTTTCATTTTCCTTTCTGAAGACCACCAGCGCCGCTGCCACTGCGCTATGTTTCGATAGTGCTCTTTCAATTTCTGCCATTTCTATCCGGTATCCTCTGATCTTTACCTGGTCATCCACCCGACCGAGATATTCGATACTACCATCCGGCAGCCACTTCGCCCAATCTCCTGTCTTATATAGCCTGCTGCCCCTCTTAAAAGGATCATCGATGAATTTTTCCTTTGTCAATTCCGGTTGGTTGAGGTATCCTCTGGCCAAACCTATTCCGCCGATATAGAGTTCTCCCGGCACCCCTATCGGTTTCAACTGTCTGTTCCTGTCCAGGATGCGGACCGTTATGTTGCAGATGGGATTTCCGATAATATTATCCTTGTACTCGTTGATCCGGGTCTGTATTATGCTATCGATAGTTGCTTCGGTCGGGCCGTAATGATTGCTCAATGCGACATTGGGGAGCCATCTGTTTTTGAGATCGACGATGTCTTTGGTCAGCGATTCGCCTCCCGAGCACCATCTTTTAAATCCCGGCCCCAGATCATCCCTTTGCGATCCGAGTTCGATCAGCAAACTCATTGAAAATGCCGGTGTCGCGTGGAGATCAGTGACCCCCGTCCTTTTTATCAACTGAATAAGCCTGCTGAAATCAAGTATGTCGTCGTCCTGTGGCATAACTATCTTTCCTCCTGTCGCAAAGGGGAGGAAGAGTTCCAGCAGTGAATTGTCAAAGCTGTAATTGGAGGTTTGTATAGTGGTGACGTCCTCGTTTATTCCAAGTAATTCTTTTTCACAATATAGTCGATCGACCAATCCTGCATTTTCCAGCAGAACGCCTTTCGGATGGCCAGTTGTCCCGGAAGTATAAAGAACGGTCAGTAGATCGCCGGCAAAATCTCCTGCTATAGAAAAATGGCTTTTGTCTGCTTCCTGGTCCGTTATGCGTTGGATATCGAAAATGTTTTTCACGCCTGGAATGGACGCTCCGGAATAATTCGGGGTATCGGTAAGAAGGATAGAACACCCGCAGTCGTTTACCATATAGCTGATCCTTTCGCGAGGAAAGGATACTTTCACAGGAAGATAGGCAGCCCTGAGTTTAAGCACCGTGAGAATGGCGATCAGCCGCCATTCGGATCTGTTCAGAAGGATGCCGATAATTGACTCTCTTTTGACGGGAATGCGTGATTGTATGTACCGGGCGGCGCGGCTGGATTGTTCATCCAGTTGCCGGTAGGTAAAGGTTTTATTGTTATAGATCAAAGCTGCCTTGTCCGGGTTTGCTGCGACCTGTTCGTGGAACAGGTCGATCACGGATTTGCAGGAAGGAAAATCTTTCTGTGTGTCATTGAAGGTGTCCAGCAATTTGATAATTTCGGTAGCATCAAGCATTTCCACTGAGGAAAGCAGGGGCTCTCTGGATCGGCAGATAACGAAAAGCAGGTTAAAAAAATGATTACCCATCCGGGCTATCAATGGCTGGTTGAATGATGCTTGGTCGTAATGAATTCTCAACAGGAGGCCGTCAGGTACGGTTTTAATTCCAAAAAGGAGTTCGGCATCAGGCCCGGAATGCGATTCTAGCGTGAATTCACTGTATGACATTCCTGCCTGTACCGGCAATTCGGACCCATCCGTTCTATTCGCAGCCATTTTCTCTTTGAAGGAAACCAAGTCAAACCGGAGATGATCATAGGCTTCCGTTAGTTCTTTGTGTATTTCCTTAAGCAGATCCAACACGGTCCATTGTGTTTGTATCCGTGTTCGCAGAAAGACCGGATTTTCAAGGACCTGTCCGGGCAGGCTGATATTGGGCGTCATTATCAGTATATCTTCTTCACCGGAATAGTTGTAAAGTAACAAAGACAATGATGCGGCAAATAACATAAATTTATTGGCGGCATTATCTTTTCCGGCCTTATTCACCCATTTATACAATTCATCCGGGAAGGGAAGCTCGATGTACTGCTCCGGCCGGGAATGTGGGACCTTAATTCCCTTCCGGCGGAAAAAAGGATTCGGGCTGATGTCCGACAGTTTTTTGATCCAATAATCTTCGGCAATTATTTCGGATAGTTGACTTTTCTCTTTCATCCGTATTGAGTTAAGTATTTTTGATTGGAGTTCATTCGAAGTCAAATGTGGGTTTAAGATGACTGAAAGGATTGCTGGTCGGAATGGAAGCGTCCAGGTCCCTGATCAGGCAGTTGGGGTTTTCGGCGATCGAATGGATCAGGCGGATGAGGCGCTCCTTAAGGATATCGATGGTCGTTTTTTTAAAAAGATCGGTATTGTACTCGATACGGCAATAAAGCCCTTCTCCTTCCTGATTGAAATCGAACGATAGATCAAATTGGGCCCCCTTGCCGTCGACGGCGATCTCTTCCACGAGGAGGTCTCCGAGCGCGCTGATTGCACCGGCAGATGGCGTTTGAATGTCGAGGTTCAAAAAGTTTACCATTATGTCGAAGAGAGGTGAACGGCTGGTATCCCTCGGTATGTTGAGGTCTTGTATTAACTGCTCGAAAGGATAATGCTGATGTTCGAAAGCTTCCAGTATGGTTTTCCGGACCTTTTGCAACAGGGAGACAAAAGACTCATTCTCATCGAATCGGGTTCTGACTGCAAGTGTATTGACGTAAAATCCTATTTGCGTTTCGAGGCTTTTGTGATCCCGTCCTGCAACCGGACTGCCTATGATGATATCGGTGTGGCCGGAATATTGGTATAAAAGCGATTTTATTGCTGCTACAAGGATCATATACGGGGTTGCCTTTCCAGCATGAGCTATCCCGGCCAGTTTTTTTATACAGGATGGGTCCAGTGAATAGCTGACTGAACTTCCGTTGTAGCGCTTCAGGTGCGGCCGTCGGTGGTCAGTTGGCATGGCAGAAGGAGGGAGAGGCTGTTCCAGTTTCCTTAACCAATACTGCCTCGAGCTGTTCATGTTATCTCCCTCCAGCAACCTGTTGTACCATACTGTATAGTCCTTGTATTGGATGTTCAGTTCCTTTAGCGGATCGGGCTGCTTCTTATGAAAAGCTTCATACAACTTATCGATCTCGTCGAGGATCACTTTGAGCGACCATCCATCGGATATGATATGATGCATGCTCATAATGAACAGGAACCGATCTCTTTCCAATTGCTCCAGCCGGACGCGGAATAGGGGACCTTTCTCAAGATGAAAGATATGGTTTGTTTCTTCTTCCGCTATCCGGCTTATAAGGGCCATTTCGCCGATATGGCCCGTGTGGTCTGAATACCGGAATTCAAAACCGGAAAGCTCCCGGGGCAGAACCTTTTGCATGGGAACGCCATCAACGACGACAAACACTGTTCTGAGGATCTCATGCCGGCGGACAAGGGTGTCGAAGGCTTCTTTCAAGGCCATGCTATTCAGGTTACCGGTGAGGATATAACTACGCGTAATATTATAGGCAACCTGTTCCTTTTCCAATTGATCCAGTAGCCAAAGCCTCTTTTGTGAAGGGGAGAGCGGATAAAGCAGGTCTTCTTTCGTTTTGTTGATCCTGGAAGGAACCTCTGCACCGGTGAGCGGGATGATTTCGGCCAGGAGCTCGATAGAGGGCGCTGCAAAAAGGTCCTTCATCTGCACCTTTAGGTTGAAGTCCTGGTATAACCGGGAAATGATCCGGGTGGCTTTTAAAGAATGCCCGCCTAACCCGAAGAAATTATCGTGAATGCCTATCGGGTGTTTGTCGAGGACTTTTTCCCAGACATTTACCAGTATCTTTTGCATAAATGTCACCGGTGGCGAATAAGGAATGGCTGTTTCACCCACCTGTACCAGGTTGGCAAGAGCAACCTGATCGATCTTACCATTGGCATTTAACGGAAGTTTATCCAGCTGTTGAAAATGGGAAGGTATCATATACTCCGGTAAAGACACCTGTAGAAATTTCTTCAGGTCTTCCCCCGACATAGTTTCGCCGGCAGTAAAAAAGACGACGAGCCGGCTTTCCTCCCGTGTATTGCCCTGCATCAATTTTACCGATACATCCCGGATGGCAGGGTGTCTGCCAAGCATTTTTTCTATTTCTTCCGGTTCTATCCGGAATCCCCTGAATTTGAACTGGTTGTCCTTTCTTCCCAGGAATTCAATATTCCCGTCTTCCAGCCATTTGGCCAGGTCCCCGGTGAGATATAGCTTTTCGTTTTTCCCAAAGGGATGCTCAACGAAATTCTGAGCATTCAATTCCGGGTTATCGATGTATCCTCTGGCCAGGCCATGACCTCCGAGGGCAATCTCACCTATCGCGCCGATGGGAAGCGGACGAAGCTTGTCATCGACGATATAAGCCGTGCTGTTGGAGATGGGGTGGCCGATGGGAATCGAGTCATAACAGGGGCCGCTGATCTTGAAACAGGTCGAGAAGGTAGTATTTTCCGTCGGGCCGTAACCATTGATCAGGGTCAGTCCGGGATGGGTAACTATCACTTTGTTGACATGGGGCACGGAGAGCTTCTCTCCCCCGATGATGAGCGTATGCAGATGGCCGAACATTTCCAGGCCCGAATCCACCAATTGATTGAACCATGAAGAAGTCAGCCACATCAGGGAGATGTGGTGGCCGGACAACTCCTTCTTCATTTCGTCTGCCTGCAGCAATTGCTCAAATGGAAGCAGGTGAAGGAGCCCTCCATGCAGCAGCATCCCCCAAATTTCAAAAGTAGCTGCATCAAAGCAAAGAGAACCAGTCTGCAACAGTGCATCTTCCGCGGTGATCCGGATGTAATTGGTGTTGAAGACCAGCCGAATCACGCTTCGATGTTCGATCATTACTCCCTTGGGTTTTCCCGAGGTCCCAGAGGTGTACATTACATACGCGAGGTCCCTTGAGCCGTTGAGGATCGGAGGATTGGACGAGGGCATTCCCTGGAATAAGGACTCGTCATCCAGCCGGATGACCGGCTTTCCAAAATGGCTGTTTGTTCCCGTAGCAATTTCCTTACTGCTAAGTAGGGCCTTGAGGGCGGCTTCTTCCGCCATGAACAATGTTCGTTCCTCAGGCGCTCCGGGGTCTATCGGTACATAGGCTGCACCTGCCTTTAGAATAGCCAGGATGCCGATGATCGTCAGGGCCGAACGATCCGCCATGATGCCTATCTTGTCATCCGGCGCTATATCCAACCGTGCCCGCAAATAATGAGCGATAATATTGGCTTTGTCATTGAGCTCACCGTAACTTAACCGGACTGCTCCACTGAAAAGCGCCTGGGCCCGGCTTGTCCTGGAAACCTGTTCTTCGAAGAGAGCCTGGATGGGCTTGTCGGCGGGGTAGAAACTGGCTGTATCATAGTGGCGTGAAAGAAATAGGGTTTGGTCTTCCACCGAGGCGAGGCTGATCCGGGTGACGGGGATATCCGGATCGTAGAGCACCTGCTGAATCATTTCCTGGAACGACCGGAAAAGGTCGTGAATAAAACCCGGACCAAAAAGATTCTCATCATACAGGATAGCGATCTGGAATGATTCGGAAGGAGTGATGACCATATTCAGCGGGAAATTGGTCTGTGTAAACGATTCCGTATTGGAGATGAGGTAGGTTGCATCCAGCGTAACAGATGCGGATGAATGAGCGGGCTTCGGATAATTCTCGAAGACGAAGATCGTATTGAAGAGTTGCCTTTCCGGGCTCGCCGACTGGATCTCTGCAAGGGGGTAATAGTGATGGGGGATCGCATCGATGGAGTTCTGCTGGACTGATCTTGCCAGCTGTGAAAAAAGGGTAGTTTCGTCATAGCTCACCCGGACAGGGATCGTATTTATAAACAAACCGATCATGGTTGATGATCCTTTTAGTTCCGGTGGGCGTCCTGATACCACCGATCCGAATACCACATCCATCTGGCGGGTGTATTTCGAAAGCAGGATACCCCAGATGGTCTGAAGTATCGTATTGGATGTGACTCCATGAACGGAAGAAAACTGCCTTAGCCGGTCTGGCAGATCGATATTCAATTTGTCCAGATAGCTGTTTCCTCTGTACCCGGCTTGCGGCAGAACGATCTTTGATGAAGGTAGGATCGAGCTTTTAGCTGACGAGCCGGAGAGGTACGTTGACCAGAATAGAGCCGCTCTCTCTTTTTCTCGGTTTCCCAACCAGGCGATATAACTCTTAAAGGGGTGGACTTCGGGAAGCATAACTTTCCGATTATTCAAATCCCCCTTATAGAGCTGGTCATATTCATCGAACAATAGCCGGGTGCTCCAGCCATCCATCAAAATATGGTGATAGCTCCAGATGAACTCAAACAACTGTTCTTCCAGCTGCAGAATGTGGACCCGCATCAGGATATCCGTGGAAAGATCGAAAGTTTTAGCCCTGTCTTTTTTCTTAAACTCATTTACATATTCGTCTTTGTTCTCAATTCCGGTCAATATTTCAAATTGACATTCAATGGATCGTTTCTTCAACACGACCTGGAAGGGTCTTTCCGTCGTCCTGTAGACAAACACCGTCCGGAGAATGGCATGCCTGTCGAACAGTTGTTGCAGGCTTTTTCTAACATATTCAAGGCGGAGCTCCCCTTTGATGGTATAAGAGATCTGATTGAAGTATACCGGGGAATCCGGATCCAGCAAGGAATGAAAAAGCATACTCTCCTGAGCCGGCGAAAGGGGATATATTTCCTGTATGTTCTCTTTTGAAAGCATCTATTTGCAATGTTTTCGTCTGATTAATCGAATAACGTATCGAGTTTTTCGGCAGGGATACCGGATAAGTGGTCTGCAGACAGGTTCCCATCCGGTAAATGTTCTTCGCAATAGCGGATCAGCCTGTTCAACTCACGACAATAGGTATCGGCCAGAGTCTGCATGGTCTGCTTAGTAAAGTGCAATTTATTGTAAGTGATGAATAGCTGGAACCGTCTTTCCGAAACGTACCCGAGGAAGTCCAGTTCGTATCGTCGGCTCCTTCTTTTGCTTTGCATGATACCGGGAGATTCATCTGCGATCTTAAACATCAGTAATTCCTGATCCCTGTCGAATTGCCCCAGGTAATTGAAACTGATCTGCGGCCTGCGGGTCTCTTCTTCTTCCTGCGCTGTTGTCAGATAGCGGTAAATACCATAGCCGATGCCGCTGTGAGGAATGCTACGCAGACTTTGCTTTATGTGTTCCAGCTGTTTGGAAGGCGGCTCCGGTACCGGGACATTCAGGATCACAGGGTAAACGCTGGTAAACCAGCCGACGGTCCGACTGACATTGCAGTCGGGTAATATCTCTTCGCGTCCATGGCCTTCCAATTCGAGGAAAACCTGTTGCTGGTCAAAACATTCGCTCATTGTCAGACCCAAAGCCGTCAATAGAAGGTCATTGATGCCGGTATTGAAAGCCACATTTGCCCTATATAAAAGGGCCTCTGTGGTTTCCTGCGTCAATGACAACGAGACGACGTCCGTGTCACGGATGAGGTTATTTTCGGCGCGAACATCCTTCGGGCAGGATCTTGCAATATTCAAGTCCACGCCCGCCCAGAAGTCTCTTTCCGGCAGGAACGAGGGGCTTTGAGCATAGGCCGCCAGTTGCCCGGACCACAACTTGAACGAGTCTGTCTTGAGCGGAAGATATCCCTCCTGGTTGTCCTCATAATGCCGGTACAAAGAATCGAGATCCTGCAGGAGTATACGCCAGGACACTGTATCGATGATGAGGTGATGACAGATAATCGAAAGCCTGTCTCCGTCGGGCAAGTGGAAAAGACCGTATTTTATCAGGGGACCTTTTTCGAGATCGATACTGGCCTGGAGCATATTGAGTCTCTCTTCCAGTGTGGCCGGAGCTTCCTTATCGTTACGCAGGTCGGCTAACTCGATGAACAAGGGATGGTCGGTGTCATTGATCTGCTGAATGACCCTGCCATTTTCGATCGCAAACGTCGCACGAAGCTGGTCATGATGTTCCTGAAGCCTGTATAATACGGCTTTAAGTATATCAATGTCGACCCGGTTTTCAAAATGAAGCAGGTAAGACTGATTATAATGGCCTCGGTCAACGGGTTCACCGAGGAAGAAGTCCCGTTGGATAGGCGAAAGAGGCGCTACACCTTTTACGACGGTTTGCTGGCTTTGATGAATGGTCTTTTCCGCAAATGGGGCAATACCTGCAATAGTCCTTCCTTCGTAAATATGTTTTATTTCCAGCTTATACCCCCTGGAATGCATGCTGGAGGCGATCTGGATAGCCTTGATAGAATCTCCGCCTAGTACATAAAAATCATCATGGATGCCGATGTTTTCGATGCCGAACAGCTGGTGATAAATATCCGTTAGATACTTTTCGGTGGGGCTGGTGGCTTTATCGGCCGGCTTATCTTTTTGGGCTGGAAGACTGTCCGTGAGACCCGGTAATGCGGCAAGATCTATTTTGCCATTGCTGTTGAGCGGGAAATGGTCGCAACGAATATACCATGAAGGGATCATGTAAGCCGGCAGCTTCGACGCCAGAAACGATTGGAATTGGGCAACCGACAGTTCCTGATCGGAAATATAATAAACCGCCAGGTTCTTATTGCCGCCGGTATTCGCAGTTGTTACCTTTACTTTCAGGAGATGGCCAATCTCCATCAGGGCGCTTTCTATTTCTCCGGTCTCGATACGCTGACCGCGTATTTTGATCTGGTCGTCCCTGCGCCCCAGATAAAGGATCGTGCCATCTTCCCGGAGGCTTCCATAGTCGCCCGTCCGGTACATTTTTTTACCGGGGATAAAAGGATTGTCCACGAACCGGGTTTTCGTCAGCTCGGGCAGGCCAACATATCCCTGCGCCAGGCCATCGCCGGAAAGGTAGATCTCGCCGGTGACCTCTTGCGGCAGGAGGTCGCCATTGTCATCCAGGATATATATCGACGTGTTGCTTATCGGCTTGCCAATGGAGATCTCCCCGTCTTCTTCCCTGATCCTGCAACAGGTAGCATAAACGGTAAATTCGGTTGGTCCATACAAATTCCTGATCTCCATTTTGCTATGCAGCCCCTGCCGGTTTATTTTTGCCCTTACGTAATGGGGCGTGCCTTCTCCCGTGAGGTTGAGCACGGTAATATTTCCCAGACCGGGATGCCTGTCCAGCAGGGCATCTACTATGGAAGGGACAGTGTTGAGCAGGATGTTCCTGTCGTGTCGGATCTCGTCCAGGATGTCGATGCCGTTGCCAAAGAGGCGGAGTCTTTTCCCTATAGATAAGGTCCAGAGCAGCTCATATACCGAGATGTCAAAACAATAGGAGGAGACCCCATACACCACATCAAAAGTGGAGTCCCTGTATTCCATATTGGCCCAGTGAAAGAGCGAAAGGATATTCTTATTCGATATGATTACCCCTTTGGGTCTTCCGGTTGATCCCGATGTGTACATGATATAGGCCGTCGCATCGCCTGTGGTCGGCAATGCGGGGTTTACGGCGGAAAATGCAGACAATGTTTCTCTTTCTTCGTCGAGCAGGATGACGGCGCAGGGAAGAGATGCGGCAGATACAGGACAAATACTGCTGACCGAAAGGAGCAGGACGCTGGAACTATCTGTCAACATATACAATATTCGTTCCGGGGGGAAAGAAGGTTCTATGGGAACATATGCGGCGCCCGCCTTGAGAATCGCCAGGATGCTGATCAGCATATCTGCCGATCGATCGAGCACCAGGGCGACCGGGTCGCCCGTCCGGATTTTTTTTACATGCTTCAGGTAATGGGCCAGCTGATTTGCCTTTTTATTAAGTTCCTCATACGTCAGGGTAGTGCCCTTTACGTTAAGGGCGATCCTTGCCGGGCCTTCCGACACCCGCTGCTCGAACAGCGAAATGACTGCTGCATTTTCGGGATAAGGGAAATCGTTGTCATGCCTGGTCAAGGTCAACTTTTCCTGTTCAGGCCGGGACAGCACAACAGCGGAAGAGAGCTCGCTATCACTGTTCAAAAGAATATGCCGTAGTATGTTGTCATAATATCCTGCGATGCGGGTAATCTCCTTTTCCTTGTACAATCCTGGCTTACATGCAATGGAATAAGTGATGGAATCGGCCGACCTGCTAATGCCGATATCGAATAATGTATTTGTGTTCTCGAAATAATTGATCCTGGAATCTGTGAGTTCTGTCTCCTCGTGAGAGTCCTGATAAATGTGGAAATCATTATAATTGACCATTATGTCAAAGAACCGGTTTCCCGGGGCTGAGGCTTCACCGGTGAGCCGGCTGATCTGCAGGAGCGATAGTTTCTCGTAAGGCTTCATTGCATTGCTGACCCTGTTGATATCCGCTATCAGTGTCCTTCCACTCGTATTTTCTTTTATAGTCGCACGGAATGGGACGGTGTTCAAAAAACAGCCAAGTATCTTTTCTCCGTCTTCGAGATCCGGTCTTGCATGTGTTATTACACCAATAATAATGTCATCGGAATTGGTGGTTAGCTTGATGAGCCAGGCAGCTGCCGCAAGAAAGATGTTCTTAAGACTTACAGAATATTGTTGTGAATATCGGAGTGCGGCCTCCGTGATGTCAGCCCCCAGCGAAAATCTGGATAGGATCGGAATGCCGTCCATATCTGCGCCCGTCGCGGATCTATTTAATGGCAAAACCGTCTTTGCATATCCTGCCAGGTTCTTTTTCCAGAACTCCTTTGTCTCTTCCGACTGGCTGGTCAATACCTGGTCAATGACGTAATCTTTATAAGTGACGGCGAGCGGCTTGAATTCGAAAGACGTTTTGTTTTTCAGATGATAGTAGGCCTGACTTAGCTCGGTCATCAGGATAGCCCTGCTCCATCCATCGAGTATTGCGTGATGGAAAGACAGCAGGATGCCGTATTCTTCTTCGCGAAGCCTGAACATCGCCATCCGCCAAAGACCGGGTTTGCCGGTTTGGAAAGGCCGGTTTCTATCCTCCAGCATATATTGTTCAATTCGGGCAAGCTGCTGTTCTTCCGTATCATTACTGATATCAAGGAGCGGGAGTTCCGGAGAGACAAACGCAGAACTATGGACAATATGTAAAAGGGAGCCGAATTCCGTCAACGAGTAACTGCTTCGAAGGATTTGATGCCTCTCCGTTAATAACCGAACGGCTTCCTGTAATACATCGATATTGAAGTTGCTATCCCTGAACTGATACCAGAATTGATCATGGAACATCCCCGACCCTGGCGTGAGCCGGGAATGGAATATCATTCCCAGTTCTATATCCGTGATAGGATAAAGATCTTCCCAATCGACCGGAAGCAGGGAGGAAAGTAATGGATCCCCGAGGATACGCTCTTTTACCGTTGTTATTTCCGCCGCCGCAATTTCACGTTCTACCAATATTCCGGCCGAATTTTGGTGATTGTCAGCGGCTATTATATAATTTGAAAGAGCACTTAGCTGCGGATAAAGGAAAAGGTCTTTAAGTTCCAGATGACTATTTAGTTGTTTATTGATAGCGCTGACAATGCTGATGCCCCTTATCGAGTCACCGCCGAGGGAGAAAAAGTTATCGTGGATGCCGATGCCGTCCGTCCGCAGGACCTTGCTCCAAACATCGATAAGCACGGCATCGGTCGTATTACGGGGAGGGGCGACCGGTCCCTTTGCGGAACTGGGGACGCTCGACGCAATCAAGGCTTGCCGGTCCAATTTTCCGTTGACGGTCAGTGGAAATTCCCTCAAGGTGATGAACAATGAGGGTAGCATGTAGTCAGGGACCTTTTTTTGAAGGAAACTACGAAGATCCGACTGCCTGTCTGAGGTGTCCCTCCATTGAACATAGGCAAGGAGGGAAGGTCTTCCGTCTTCATCCTCCCTGATGGTTATTGCCGCGTTTTGGATCTCAGGATGACTTAACAGGGCGATTTCTATCTCTGCCGGTTCGATCCGGTAGCCGTTGATCTTAACCTGTGAATCCATCCGGCCCAGGTATTCGATCTCCCCGTTATCCAGCCATTTTCCGTAGTCGCCACTGCAATACAGCAACGGGTACAGACCGTCACCGGCATCGAAAGGAGAGACGACGAACTTGCTTTTGGTGGCCAGGTCGTCGTGAAGATAGCCTTTCGCCAGTCCCGCGCCGGCGATAAGCAGCTGTCCCGGTATTCCCGGTGGAAGCGGCTGAAGATCTTCATCTCCAATATAGACCGAAAGATTGGGAATCGGTCTTCCAATGGTAGGTTCGCCATCATCGATGACCTCTTTTATCATGCACCCGATGGTCGTTTCGGTAGGGCCATATTCATTAAAGATCCTGATGGCGGGATTCAACTCCCTCAAAACCCTTGTATGACCGGAGGTCAGCTTTTCTCCTCCGAGGATGATCTTTCCTATGTTGGACTCCGGCAGATCCAGCTGTTGCAGGAACAAGACATGGGAGGGGGTCATCTTGATCGTATTGATCTCCGTTTCCCTGCTGAATATATGTGATAAGATTTCGCTTAGGGGCTTGTCTTCGTAAATGTGCAATCTATCCCCCCGTAACAGGGTGCAGAATATAGTCGTCAACGTAAGATCAAAAGAGAGGGATGTGAACAATGCCGACGGATATCTTTCGCCGTCACCATAATAATATTCATTTGCCCATAACAGGTAATTTACGAAACTGTCCATCCGGATCGCAACTCCTTTCGGTATGCCCGTTGACCCGGAGGTATATATGACATAAGCCAGGTCTTCGGCTGAAAGGTGAAGAGGACTAAGGGTCTCCGCCGCAGCTGGTAAAGGGAATTGAATATCCATAGCAAACAACGGACCTGCATAAATATCCCCGATGGACGGCAAAGACCAGGAGTCGATCAAAAGAAGCTGCACGCCGGCTCCGTCGAGAATCGACCGGATCCTGTCCGGAGGATTGGCAGTGTCAAGTGGCAAAAAGACCGCGCCTGCCTTCAATATTCCCAGAAGCGCAACGACCGCTCTTTCGGAAGGACCCGCCAGCAGCCCGATGCGGTCGCCAGGTTTTATCCGCTGTTGGTTCACGAGGTATGCTGCGAAACGGCCCGCAGCCTCGTTGAGTTCACCATAGGTCATGGACTTGCCGTTGGCAGACAGTGCGGCTTCGGAGGCATTTCGGAGTGCCTGTTCTTCGAATAGGGAGACGACGGTTATCGCCGGGTTTCGGGGGACGGCAGTAGCCCGGTTGTTCTCCAAAATATGTTTTTTTTCTTTGTCACTCAGGTAATTCAGACTTATTATTTTATTGTCGGGCTTCTGCAGGATCCCGGACAGCAGCTGAGTGAAATGCCGGCCGATATCAACGACACGTGATTCGCTGAACAAGTTTGTATTGTATTCCAGCTCCAGTTGTAGCTTGCTGGCTTCCCTGAAGCGAAAAGTAAGATCGTATTTGCTAACGGTATTCTCATAAGGATATGCAGATATGGTCATGCCATCCATCTCACCGGCTTCCGTCGTGCCCGACCGTATATTTACCGATTCTACGAGGATGTCGAATAACGGCGACCGACCTGGTTCCCTTTTCAATTGCAGATCCTCGATGAGCATGTCAAATGGATAGTGCATGTGTTCCAGGGCTTCCAGCATGCCTTTTTTTACCTTTAGCAGAACCGAATCGAAGCGGTCGCTTTTGTCGATCTCCGTGCGGATAGGCAGGACATTCACGTATAACCCGATCTGTTGTTCAAGCTCGATATGATCGCGTCCCGCTACCGTAGTACCTATGATGAGGTCATTTTGCCCGGTATATCGATATATCAGGACTTTTATACAGGCGAACAGCGTCATGAAAGGGGTAACTCCGTAATACCGGCTAAATTCTGCCAGCCGCTCATGGGTGGTGCCATCCACGGTAAAATGAAGGCTGCGTCCCTGATAAGTTTTTAACTTGGGCCTGGGATAGGTGGTCGGAAAATTCAAGTCCGGGAGGCTGCCGCTGAACCGTTGCAGCCAATAGGCAGCTACATTTTCTTTTCCTCCCTGCTCTATTTTTTCACGTTGCCAGGCGACATAATCCTTGTAGTGGATCCTCAATGGAGGCAGAGGATTTTCATGACCGCGGAGGAATGCCCGATAAAGGGAAAGCACATCCTCGATCAATATTTTGATGGACCAGGCATCCGAAACGATATGATGTTTTGTCAACTGCAGTATATACTTATCCTCGGTCAAATGAAGCAGCTTTACCCGGATAAGAGGATCACTTTCGAGCGAAAAGGGAGTATGTTGTTCTTCTCTCAGCAACCGGGAGGCAATTTGCCCATTGTCCACCCTTTGGCGCAGATCGGTGTAGCTTAGTCTGAAAAGCGATCCATCCGGACGTATCAGCTGTTTGGGCTGATCGTCGATCTTTATGAATTGGGTCCTCAACATCTCGTGACGGGTGATCAAAGCCTGAAAAGCCTTTTCGAGAGCTCCGCGATCCAGCCGGCCTTCCAGGGAATAAACGCCGGACATATGATAGGCTGTTTTGGAATTCTCGAACTGATCCAATATCCAGATGCTGAGTTGTGCCGGGGAAAGGTTATAATAAGGGGCGGATGGTTGTATCGTGATCTCTTCGTAACGAATGGGATCCTTTTGTTCAATTATCCTGGTAAGGCTTCTCACCGTGGGATAACGGAAAATATCCGCCAGTTCAATGCCGGTGTTTAGTTCTTTCGATATGATCGAGATAAGCTGCAGGGCTTTCAGGGAATGGCCGCCAAGCTCAAAGAAGTTGTCGTCGGGATCGACTTTTTTATTTTCGAATAGCCCCCGCCATAAGGATTGGAGCCTCGTTTCCAATGCCGGCGCTGAAGCGGGTATATTTATCGACTGACCGGGTTCCGCCGGCGTAAGATCGTTGACATATTGCAACTGCCGCCTGTTTGTTTTTCCTGTTGGAGTAAGGGGCATCTCTTTCAGAAAGATCAGGTCTGAAGGTATCATATAGTGAGGTAGCATCCCTTCGAGGAATTTCCTGATCTTTTGGGCCGGGGTGTCGTCGGTTCTGACAATATAGGCCACCAGACGAGGGTCGTCGGTACCGCCTTTTTTCAGGACTGCGCATTCCCGGATACTCTCCAGTTTTAAAAGAGTATTCTCTATCTCTCCGGCTTCGATCCGAATTCCCCGGAGCTTTACCTGGCTGTCGATCCTTCCGTTGTATTCTATGTTACCGTCATCCCTCCACCGGCCGCGATCGCCGGTGAGATATATCCTGGCGCCGGTTTCAAAAGGATTATCAACGAACTTTTCCGCGGTGAGCTCTTCCTGGTTAATATAACCCCGGGCTAATCCGATACCCGAAATGCCGATCTCTCCATTGACGCCAATCGGCTTCAGGTTTATTTTTTCATCGACGATATAGAGCTTGATATTGCTTATCGGCCTCCCGATCGCAATGGTTTCGTTTCCCGGGCGGACAGGGTAGAAGCTTACATCCACGGAAGCCTCCGTAGGTCCGTATAAATTGTGTAAAGGCGCATTCAGGATGGCATAGTATTTACGGGCGGTTGCCGGTGAAAGCGCCTCTCCGCTGGTGAAGACCTGGCGCAAAGACCGGAGATCCTGTATGTCCTTAAAACGGACGAAGTCCAGGAAAATATTGAGCATAGAAGGTACGAAATGCAGCGTGGTGATCTTATGTTCACCGATGATTGCGATGATCTTTACCGGATCGGCAACGACCTCTTTTCTGCAAAGAATGAGCCTGGCCCCGAAACAAAGCGTGAGGAAGAATTCCCAAACGGATACATCGAACAAATAAGGTGTTTTCTGGAGCACAATATCGCGATCGGTAAATTCATATTTTTTCCACATCCAGGTAATACGGTTGACCACTCCACCGTGCTCGATCATTACTCCTTTTGGAGTGCCGGTAGATCCCGAAGTATAAATGACGTAGGCAAGGTCATGGGAAGTCGACATGGGAGCGGGATCGGAAATTGCGAACGAGTCGATGAGATCTTCGTTTTCCTGTGGGACAAAAAAGCGAAATCCTCCCGGATCAACTACCTGATCGGCCCCGGAGTCGAGTATAACGAGGCCGACGCCGGCATTTTCGAGGATGTACTTCATCCGTTGCGGAGGATCCTCGGTATTTAAAGGCAGGTATGCGCCGCCGGCTTTCAGGATACCCAGCATGACCGCAACCCTGGTGAAACCAGCATCCATACAGAGGGCTACGATAGAACCGGGCCCTATTCCATATTTTTCGCGCAAACAGCGGGCCAACTGATTGGCTTTTCCGTTCAATTCTCCGTAGGTTAGATCTGTCCCCTCATGACTCAGCGCGATGACCTTTGGTGTCCGCCTGGCGGTAGCTTCGAAGAGCGAAACGATCGTGTGGTCTCCCCGGCAGGAAGAGTCGTCCGTATCGTTGAAGTCCTTTAAAAGAATATCCGCCTCTTCCCTGGAAATATACCGGATACTGTTCACCGGCGTTTGTCCATCACTGATCGCCGCATCCAGCATACTGGTAAAATGACCAATGAACCGGCTAATGGTCGGCTGACGGAAAAGGTCTGTGTTGTATTCAATGCGCCCTCTGACGACTCTGCCGTTACTCATCCAATCGATGTAGATGACAAGGTCGAACTTACTGATCGTAAGGTCTGTGGCGTAATTTGTCACTGTAATCCCGTTCAACGGCGTGTCGTCGTCATTCCGATCTTCCTGCTGGAAGACCAGCATAATATCGAATAAAGGTGAGCGGCTCATATCTTTTTCCACGTTGACATCCCTTACCACTTCGTCAAACGGATAGTCCTGGTGAGCATAGGAGGCTAAAACGTTTTCTTTTACCTTGCCAAGCAGCATGGAGAAGGTGTCTGTGCCTTTAAAACGGGTCCTAAGGGCCACGGTATTGACATAAAGCCCCATCTGTTCTTCCAGGCCGGGATGATGACGACCTGTCACGGGGACGCCGATGATAATATCTTCCAGCCCTGTGTAGTGAAAGAGCAGGGACTTCAGCGCAGTCATTACCACTACGAAGGTGCTGACAGAATGTTGGGCGGCAAAACTTCCGACCTTTTGGGTCAGGTCGGCATTTATTTTAAAATCGATGGAACGGCCTGCAAAGGTTCTGACGGCAGGGCGGGGGAGATCTGTAGGCATTTCCAGGACCGGCAGATCTCCGCCCAGTTGCTGTTGCCAGTACGAACGATGGAGAGCCGCCGGTTCCCCACCCAGTTTTCGGCTGATCCATCTGGCATAGTCCTTATATTGTACATCGAGCTGGGGCAGTAAAAGCGGAATCCCTTCTTCCAAGGCGTTGTAAATCTTTTTTATTTCCCGGATCAGGACCCGGACAGACCATCCATCGGTGATAATATGATGAAGAACGAAAACGAAAACAAATCGTTCTTCCGCCAGTTTTAACAGGGTTGCCCTGACCAGCGGTTCCATCTCGGGATCGAATAGGTATTGCGCTTCCGACTGTGTTATCTCCCTGGCTTCTGCCAGCGGATCTTCTTTGGTCGAAAGGTCGATTCCCCTCAACTTGAACCCAGGTTCATCGCCCTGCAGTATCCTTTGTCTGGGGATGCCATCCACTTCGATAAAGACTGTCCGAAGACTTTCGTGTCTTTTAAGGATGGTGGCAAAAGCCTCCTGGAACAGGGTTGTATTCAGTGGGCCTTCTAGCAGAAAAGCATTGGGAAGATTATAGGCGGCCTCCTTTTCACCCAGTTTGTTGAGCACCCATAACCTTTGCTGGGCAGGTGATGGGTCATAATAAGGAGCGGCCTCCAACGGTAGAATCCCTGTTTCCCCGGCAGTCTCTTTTTGCAGGACCAATTCCGCCAGTTCGGCCACGGTAGGACGCTCGAAAAAATCCCGCAAAGAGATCTCGGTGTTCAGATGCTTGTATATCTTCGAGACTACCCGGGTAGCCGTCAAGCTATGACCACCAAGATTAAAAAACGAATGGTGAATGCCGATCTTTTTCAAGTTGAGGACCTCTTTCCAAATTTCGGCTATGGCCTGTTCAGTCTGGTTTCTCGGGGCCATATATTGTATCCTTTCATATAGATATTCTTCCGGCCTCGGAAGTGCTCTGACATCTATCTTCCCATTGAGTGTCAACGGAAACTCGGGTATCTGTACATAGTACGACGGGAACATATAGTCCGGCAGCCGGTCTTTTAAATAATTCCGGATAGCGTTTTCATCCAGCTCGTTGTCGGACCGCAAATAACAGACAAGGGCAATATCTCCCTCCGGTCTGGTATCCGGAATAACAAGTGTTTGCAGGATGCTGGCAAAAGAGGAAATTACTTTCTCGACTTCATAGATCTCGACCCTGTTACCCCGTATTTTTACCTGGTTGTCTTTTCGACCTACAAACACGATCTCCCCGCTCGCCAGGTATTTGCCCAGATCTCCGGTCTTATATACAGGATCATCATAGTCATTGTGCAAAGGGTTTTGAATGAAGACCTCCGAAGTAAGATTGGGATTACAGTAATATCCCTTTGACCTGAATGGGGTCTTGATATGGATCTCGCCTATCTGGTTGGGCAGACAGAGTTTGTCGTTCCGCGTAAGGAAAACAATAGTATTGGATATGGCAGCCCCCAGCGGTACGATGCTATTCTCCTCGATTGGATGAGAAGGAATATGGTAAAAGGCCTTGGCAAGTGTGGTCTCCGACGGCCCATAAAGGTTGGTCAGTGCGATGTTTTCTCCGAGAAGCGTTCGCCAGGCGTTGACGTCCCTTCCATATAAGGCTTCCCCGGCCAGGGCAATGTGCTGCAATCCGGCCAATCCTTTTATAAATGATCGATCGTCATTTATGGCCCGTATGAGGAGTCTGAAAATGGAAGGGACAGTATGTATGAGCGTCACTTTATGCTGTATAAGCCATTTCAATAGGGCGACCGGATCCCGTTTTATATTTTTTTCGGGAATGCAGAGCGTGCCGCCGGAAAGTAAGGGTAAGAATATATCCCTAAGGCTTACGTCGAATGTAATGGGAGACAGCTGGCTTACCCTGACCTCTTTACCGGTATTGAATTCCTTTTTTTCCCAATGGATAAAGTGGCTTAGCCCTTTGTGGCATCCCTCGATAAATTTCGGTGTTCCGGTAGAACCGGATGTGTAGATGATGTAATTGCTGTCGTCTCCTTTGAGGATCGTCTGCAGGGGAGCATCCGTGAACTTTATTTCCGGAAGCGGATGCAAGTGCTTGTCCTGCCATTTCAGGACGCTGACGAGTTGTGCAGCTGCATTCAGGAGGATCAGGCTGACCTCGTCTGCCGCCGGGCCAATGTCCCCCAGAATGGAAAGAAGGTTTTCTTTTTCAGCGTCGGAAGTGATGATCAATCTGGGATTGGTCTTTTCGATGATGGTTCGGATTCGTTTGGGCGGATAACCGGTCTCGATCGGCATGAATATTCCCCCTGCTTTGTTTATGCCTATAATACTGCATACGTAAGCGGGGCTGCTATCCATATAAACGGCAACTACATCGCCAGGCAGGAGTGACCATTCCTGAAGACAATTGCCGATGCCGTCAGATCGCCGTCTCAGCGTATCATAATCGATATTGCCTTCCGAAGATTCGATGGCCATAGCTGAACCATTGCCGATGGCGACCTGGTCGATCGCCCAGTGCAGTACCTTATTATCCATAACCTTTATTACTTAAGAAGCATTTTTAAATTTGCTTTTGCCATTCGCCCCTTACCTATTGTCAGTCGAACTCTTCATTCAGAACGGTCTTTATACTGCCGGCAGCGGGGGCATGAATTTTTCCCGTTTCGCCGCCGGTTTTTACCATTGCGATCGCAGCCCCTGGTTTGCTGTTGCTCAGGTCATACACCAGGTTCATGACCGGTATCCTGACCGACCGGGGTACCGGCAGAGCTTCTTCACCGGATTTGACATGCGTGACAATCCCTTTGAGCCTGTTCAGGCATTCGCTTGCCGGCGCCTGTCCGGAAAGGGAGCTAAAAAGGGATCCGTCAACGAACAACAGGTTGAAATGGTCTCTTCCAATGTAGAGGGGGTCGTACAGGTCCTTCAGTCTGGACAGGTCTTCCAGGCCGTGGAGCACGATGTCTTCAGGAAGTCCGAAGTCGATCAGGCAGGCTAGTTCGTTCACGCCGTAGTCATGTAGTTGGCGGAGGATCCTGTGGCAGGCAGATCGATCGCCGAGGAGACCGGCCTGTTCGTACATCCTGTTGAAAGCAATCTCCAATAGCTGGTCCATCAATTTCTCATCGAGAGCCCCATCCATATTTCCATATCGTCCAATGTTATTTCCGACACCCTGTACCTTCGTACTGGGCACCATTGCTTCGATCAGGTGGATCGATGTCCGGATATACTCCTTCAATACGGGTCTGACCTGTTGTTTGACTTTTTCGGTGTCTTCGCCAATGTAAGTGTGCAACATCACAGTTACGATGCGGGTGTCCGGATCGTAACCATTTTCAGCTAAAGAAGATCTATAAGCCTGTATCTTGTCTCTTAATTCCGAAGGATCCTGCCAGAGAAGATGAGTGAGGATATTTGCTCCGATACTCCCTGCCTCGATAAAGGTTTCCGTTTTTCCGGAAACGGTGACCCAGATAGGAATGGACGCCTGCAGTGGGGTGGGAAAGATGCCTATCGTCACTTCATGTCCCTGCCCATTCCGACGGGTAACTTTTTCACCCATCCACAGTTTCTTTATTTCTCCGATCTGCTCCATCATTTGCCGATGTCGATCGGCATATCGTTCGGGATATAAAATAAAGTCGTCGCATTGCCATCCTGACGCAAAGGACAAGGCGGCCCTGCCGCCTGAGAGTCGATCGATCAACGCCCAGTCTTCCGCGATCCGGATGGTATGGTGTAAGGGGGATACGAGGCTGCCGCAACGAATGCCGATATTTTCAGTGATGGCAGCCAAGGCGGCGCTCAGTACGGATGGGTTGGGGAACAAACCGCCGAACGCGTTGAAATGACGCTCAGGGGTCCATACTGCGGTATATCCATTGCGGTCGGCATATTTTGCCGACTCGAACACGAAATGGTACGCGTCCCTGTCTTCCACCATGCCTCTTCCCCCGTCGTCTTTTTGCGTAGGGCTGCTGCCGAAATAGAAAAGGCTGAATTTCATCGGGAATTCGGTGGCGGACGGAAAATAGGTTTCGAGAGGAATGGTGGCAGCGCCATCCGGTATGGTAAAGTGAAGTCCCCTTGTAAAACCCCATAATAATTCCGTCACCAATTGCTCCGTGGGAAGGTTGCCATAGATAAGTACCTGGCGATGATCGCTGCCATCGATGATCCGATCCAGGGAAAGAAATGTCTCATGGAGGGCATCGGCTGTGACCTCCATGAGACCGGCGCCCTCACCCTTCCCGAAGAGGAAGACGGGGCAGGAGAGGAGGGAGGCATGGCCTTCGGCAGGCGGGCTCCCGGCGATGAGGATACTTTTCTTTGTATTACACAAGGCGATGATGGTAGCCATGCCCTCGAGGATGTCGGACATTTCGACGCTCACTATGCCGGCTTTTTCAGGGTCAATCGCGACCTTCGCGGCTTGCATCCCGGTCTTCCATGACTGGCCTTTTTCCAATATGACCTTAAGCAGTGCTTTGTAAGTGAAACGGGTTTTCCTATAGGAAAGCGCCGGAGCGGTCGCGTTCCTTTTGCACCTATCGGTGAACAGATGGTAAATGTCTTTTGTCTCCATCGGTTTCGTTATTATGCACTGGGCATTTCAAATAAATTCAGAAATATTCCGAAAGTCAGCACCAGTAAAAGAAAATCTGTTTCGAATGTCTGGTTGAGGTTGAAATCTTTCCGGCTGTATACAGACTTTAATTTTTCAACCACTTCCGGATCGAAATACCCCTGTCTTTTAATGGTTTCATAGGAGAGAAGGTCATTGACCCAGTCGAGGTTCAGTTGTAGCAGATAGTGACTGCCCGGAGCAACAAAACTGAATTTATTCCTCCCAATGATCTCCTTTGGCAGGAAACTCTCCGAGCACTTTTTCAGGAGGTATTTATTTTTGCTGCCGTTGAGCTTGTACCGGGGAGGAATATTCCTGACGAATTCTATCAGGTCGATATCAAGGAAAGGATACCGTGTTTCTACCGAATTGGCATAGGCTACCCTGTCTCCATGGTCGGCAATGAGATGATCGGATATCCTTAGCTTGAAATCCAGGTAGGATCGTTTGTGAAGAATATGGCGGCCTACAAGCTTTCTCTTGTCCACCAGGTCTCCTGTGGTGCTGTCAAAACTTTTCAACTGCTGTTTCAACCGGTTACTGTATAGCGCTGTTCTGGTCTCGCCGAAGACGGAATAATTCCTATCGTAGAAAATTTCGGGGTCTCCCCACAACGATTCCCTGATCTCTTTTTCGATCTCTTCTTCCAATGCCGAGAGTCCCGTCCATTGAGCGCTTCGGGTTTCGTCGAGTTGATAGCCGACGTATCCGGCGAATAGCTCATCTGCCCCTTCCCCGGATAAGACGACCTTCATGTCTTTGCTGCGCACCATTTCCGATAAGGCCAGGTTGCAGGTATTGTAGGTTTCTTTAAGGGGAGCTTCGGCATGAAAGACAGCCTTTTCCAGCCGTTTGGGTATTTCACTCACGTCGAACAATAGTTCATGATGGGTCGAACCGATGGATGATGCGACCATTCGCTGGTAGGCCTTTTCGGATATTTCTTTTTGGTCGAAGATCACCGAGAAAGTATGTTTTCTGGTCGAAGGCCGCAGTTGCTGACTGATGGCGCTGATCAGTGAAGAATCGAGGCCTCCGCTGAGATATAATCCGACAGGTACATCCGCATTCAACCGGTAATCGATCGATTTCCTCAGAAGGCTTTCCAGGCCTTCCCGGTAATGATCTTCGGAATAGGTCGGTAGCCCGCCTTCCATAGGATAGACGAGATCCCAGTATTCCCGGAGTTCGAATCCTTCCGGTGAATAAAGGATATAATGGCCGGGCGGCAGACTGTAAATATCCTCAAACAGCGTGGTGGGGCTTACAACGCCGGGAAAGCAAAATAATTGATCCAATCCTCTCAGGTTGACAGCCTTGGGGATCGATGGGTGTGGCAGGATCGCTTTTATCTCCGAAGCAAAAATGAATTTTGAACCGGTAGTGGCATAAAAAAGTGGAGCAATTCCTACGTGGTCTCTGGCAAGGAAGAGTGTCTTTTTCTTTTTGTCATAGAGCGCGAACGCGAACTGCCCGTTAAGTTTATTGAGAAATTCCGTTCCATATTCCTCATACAGATGGAGGAGCACTTCCACATCACACGCCGTTTTAAAGTGGTGGCCTTTATTGATCAGCCCTTGTCTCAGCTCTTTGTAGTTGTAGATCTCTCCGTTGCAGATAAGGACGATACTGTCATCCTCGTTGCTCATAGGTTGTCCTCCTCCTTTGATGTCGATGATGGAAAGCCTTCTAAATGCCATCCCAATGGTATCGTCCATAAAGTATTGCGAATCGTCAGGACCCCGATGGTGGAGCGTGTCAGACATTTTCTCTAAGAGATCCTTGTCCTCACTTTCGAATAATTCTTTGTTATAGATGCCGAGAATTCCACACATGGATGAATGTTTATGATTGATTATCTTCTTGCCGATCAATGATAGGCCTTTGCTGTCGAGGAGAGCACCGGCGCGCCGTCCATTACCAGGCTTAGAAAGGTCCCGTTTTCTTCAAAGAGGAATCCATTGTCCCATAGCCAGGAAAACTCGGATTCGGTCTCCGGGTTGCCTGCTATGCGAAGCTCACTAAACGCGGCTTCCTTTTTCTTATGAACAGTAAGATTGTCAAGGATCCTGATTTGCAGGGAAGTGAGATAGTGCTTTTTTTCCGTGCCATAACGCGAGTCGGAAAGTACAATATTGTCTCCATCCTGGTCGAGGTATAGGGTCGGAAGGGCAAGGCCGTCGTTCCCCGACCAACGGTCACTCCATTTTTTAACGGCTGCCTGAAGATCATTTAGCCAAAAACTCGTGGTAGCAATGTATTCGGCGGTATAATTGGTGTCGCCGAAATAATAGGCCATATTGGCGAGGGAACTGGCTGAAAACGGATAGATCAGCGGATAATAATCCAGGGGTTGAAGTTCGAGCAGGTAATCTGCTGCCTTCATGAAGTAGGGGCTGAACCGATCGAATCTGACGGGAAATACACCTGCAGGAGGAGGCAGATGATACAATTGGGGGATATCCGAAAGATATTTCTTATAGACGGCTTCACTTTCTTCCGGGAAGCCGACCAGCAGATTCCAGGCCGGGCTTATCCCATAGGTGGTGACGTTCTTCAGGAATTTGAGGTTGTTGAAAGATGAAGTTCCTTTTTTCATCCGCTTCAGCGTGGACGTCGCCAACGATTCTATGCCGGGCTGGATCTCCAGGACCCTTGCTTTTGACAGGATGGCAAGTTCGGCGGGAGACAGATCGGCCCTGACCTCGTAAAATAAGGTTACGTTATCCGGTACATCCAATTTGGGGAATACATCTATAAGGTATTCTTTGGGAATGATATTGTCTACACTGGAGAAATGGTCTACCCGGGAAGCATACTTTTCGAATAACGTATTGAAGAAGTCGATGGCAACGTCGGGTTTCATCAACCGGTAAAACATATTGCCGCCGTTGAGGCCGCAAAAGGTGCAATGGGCCTTTGCCCCCCACCAGCATCCCCGGGAGGTTTCAATCAGCAGATAAGGTTTCTGGCCGGTATGCCCAAGTTTGGTCCCATAGGATTCCAGGAAAGGATCATAATCCAGCTGGACTGCGGCGTCGAGGGAAAGTTCATCTCCGGCCTGTCTGATGGAACCGGACAGATTGGTCTTGCTGAAAACGCCGTTTATCTTTTCCCGGCTTTCGGCGTCCTCCGCCAGTACACTTCCGACAAAGGCCGGAAAGCTTTTAAGGGCAGTTCCTGAGAATACATAATCGATGTATTCCAGGTTCTTGACGATTTCCTGTCCCATCGGGGATTCGCAATTGGCCCCCCCGACTACGATCGTGACCTTTTTGTTTTTTTCCTTGATCTTTCTTGCGAGGGCAAAACTGGCCACGTTTTGCATGAACATAGAGGTGAATCCGATTATATCGTATTCGTGCAGCGAATGGAGCAAGATCAGGTTTTCGAGGAAGTCACCCAGTTGCTGTCTCTTTTCCTGAAGAAAATCGAAATAAAAAGCCATGTTCTCCTCTCCGAAATGACTGCTATACCGGTCGAAAAAGCCGGCGGTATTGTCCTGCAGGAAAGGGAAGCCTTCCTGTCTGAAGAACCAGTCGCCGAAACCGCTGTTGTTGGAAGCTGCGCTATTGGAAATGAAGTCATAAACGGATGGTTCAAGGAAAATGGCCACCTCATGGTTGAAATAGAACAGATTCACTTCCACTTTGGATGGGAAGGTGGCATTTATAACCGTTTGCAGTTGTGTCAACGCTATGGAAGGAACCTTTGTATCTGCAAAAGGCATGTTTATAAGGCCGATTCGAAGCATATGATAAGATTTAGGTATGATGGTCAGAAAATCTTTTCGGCACAGGGTAGGGCGGGGGCGGGGTGTTTTTCGTAGAACAATTCTTTTTCTCCGAAAAACCTTTCCGCAAGGATGCCCCTGCGGGTACATTCTTCAATCAGTTTGTCGGAGGCGATGATGGGATTTGACTCGGGCGTATATTTAATGCTGCTGATGAATTCGACCCAGGGCTCCTGGCCCATGGCATACACGTAGACCTCTTTTGGATTGAATTCGTCGATCAGGTGCATGCCTTTTTCGTAATTTGAGCCGGAGAGTCTGCGGGTATTGTCCTTATCCCTTGCGATTTCTTCGGGGAGGAGAGGGCCATAGAGCCACGACAGGGGGGCTCCATCACATTCCATCCCCAGGAAAATGACTTCGGCCTCTCCGATCTCACGATGAACAAATTCGTACAGTTGAGGAGAGATGATCCGGGAGTCAGCCACAAAAAGCATCGTGAATTGCCCGATAGTTACATGATAACATAATTTGGCCTTAATATCGAGGTCGCTGTGTTCGCCGGTGAAAGGAATGCCGGTGATCTGGCAGCCCTGGAGATCGATGCTTTCAAACTCATCCAGTTCGAGGATATTATGGAACCCTATTGCATTGAACATCAATTTCAGGTTTGGGTCCTGCAACACTCCTTTGCCACTTTTAGGAACAATGATGTTCCTGACTTTGTGACGCAGTGGCAGCAAGGTCTCGAAGAGGATATGGTCCTGGTGGTTATGCGTAATAAGGATATAATCGATTTTTTCCGGCAGGTCCAGGTCCGAATAATGATTTATTTCGGATATATTACCGTAATAGCTGATCAATGGATCGATCAGGATAGAGAGGTCTTTTGTTTCGATAAGTATGCAGGCATGTCCGAAATAGCGCATCCTGATCTTGTCTCCTTCATATCGCCTGTAGGGTGCAGGCGCCTCGGTTGTAAAAAAGCTTCTGAAAAGCGCCAGTTTAGGGTGATCCTTCAGGCCCATGCGCTCTATGAGATCGTCCAGGTCGGCGGGCGCCCGTTTCATTCTGCTTAGCTCGTCAATCAAAGGATTGTCGAAGGGAAGTGGCATATTTAAGATATCCGGCATGTCGAGGCGTGCCGTACTAAGACAGAAGGACCGGCTCGCGCTGTCTGTGAGCCATAGGGCTATACTCTGTGATTCTTTCCGGTAGAAACGGCTTTTGTACAGCAGAAATTCGTATACCCTGAAAGACGGGTTGTCATTGAGGTCATAAAGCAGTTCCACATATCCTTTGAGGATTGGCGGAATTTTATCGTACAGTGGTTCCAGGCTATATCCTTTTGCATGCTCCTTTAGCAGTTTGTGGAGGTCTTTGATGGCCTGCGACAAGTTGATCAGTTCAGCCTGCGTCTCGAGCGTTCTTTCTCTCAATGCCCGGATCTCTTCCGCCTTATTCTCCTCATAGTCCATGAAGGGGCCACCCAGCAGTTTCGGGTTTTTTACGGCGGCTGCATGGATCAGCGGCGCCTGAATGTAAGAGTTCATGATCTTGAGATGTCTGTGGGTAACGTTAAGTGCCGCTGTTACAGGAGGGATCAAATGGGCCCAGGCATACCAGTTGTCAAACAAGGGTTCAAAAACCACATTGGGTTTAAGATAGAGAGAGTTGTTGGCCATAGTATAAGATCTTGATCGTGTAGAGTTTTTTCCTGCTATTCAAACAGTTTTCCCGCTATTGATTTAATGATTTCCTTTTCATGATCAAAAATAAAAAAATGCTTGCCGGCGAGTTGAACAACCTCCACTTTTTCCGTCGTCTCTTTTTGCCAGGCCATCGCATTCTCATAAGTTATCTCTTCCTCCGTACCAATGGCTACCCATATGGGAATATTAAGCGTCTCGGACGGCTGGTGCTCATACGTCTCCACAGCTTGAAAGTCCGCACGGAGGATCGGTTCGAATACGCTCATTACTTCCGGGCTGCTGAGCAACTCATCGGTGCCGGCATCCATTTTTCTCAGCATGTCGATGAACTCATCCTTTGGTAATAAGTATCTTTTCAGACCATTACGTTTTACAGATGGTCCGGCGCAACCGGTAAAGAACAAGTGTACCGGTTGATTGAGCTTATGTTTTATGATCTCTAGCGTTAACAGGTAGCCCAGTAATGATCCCATGCTATGCCCGTATATGGCATATGGCTCGTCAATTCTCTCCTTAATACAGGCGAAAATATCTTTTATCAGCAAATCGATAGCGGTTTGCAATCCTTCGCCGTAACGGCTTCCTCTTCCAGGTAATTCAAGGGGTATGATATGGAGTCCAGGGACCGTATGCTTCAAGAATCCATTGAAGGAATATTTGCTTCCTCCGGCAAAGGGCAGGCAAAAAAGATTCATAGTCTTCATTATCTAAGATATTGAAAATTCAGTATTGAAAATTCTTTACAGAAAATAAATAAATGATTTTTCAATCTTGTACCAGAAAACACTTAGTCGGTTGCCATATTTTCGATCGTTACGTTTACGCGCGCGATATTTTTTTATTTTTTTTGCGTATGAATTCATTAGAATGCTATATTTATATCAGAGCTTCATCTCCTACCCTTTTGACTATTTTTAAATTTTTTTAAGCAAGTAACTCAATCTCAAAGTATGAGAACCGAATCCCAGATCCTGGACAAGCTCAGGGAGCTTGAAGAGGAATTACAGAAGATTCAAACGTTAAAAACAGAGGAGATGAGTAAAGATGTCACCCTAAGGGATAACAGGATGCTTAAATTCTTATACAGAGAATTTTCCGTATTCCAATCCGCTGTTTCTGAATTGAAGGCAGTGCTGCAATGACCATTAAATCAAAGTCACAATATGAAGAAGGCTATCGCAGTCTATATCAAGGGCGGGCTCGGTGATGCGATCATCTGTACCTCACCGATCCTGGCGCTCAGGGAAAAATTCAAGGACCAGAAGATCCACTTGTTCTGCAAGACCGACATGCATAAACAGGTATACCTCCGCAACCCGGGAATCGACCGGGTGTGGGGTGCTTCCTGGTTTACCCTAACAGTCCTGCAACTATGCATCGATCTCAGGCTGGCCACTCTCTACAAGCCTGATTATTATCCGCCTTTTTATCCACCTTTTATTTCAAAGACCGTGGCGGAAACCGCCAGCGAATTAATCGGTGTGCTACCGGGGGAAGACAGGGCACAGATATTCCTTACCGAAAAAGAAGATAAGAAAGCGATCAGAGCCTTGTCTGCCTATAAGAACCCGATCGCTATGAATATCACCTCCAGAACCACGGAAAACCAGGAATGGGAGTTTCCCAAATGGGAAGAGCTGGTCCGGCAGATGCCCGACTATACGTTCATCCAACTGGGCAGTTCGGATGAACCGGAGGTTGCCGGTGCAGTCGACTGGAGAGGAAAAACCAATTTTCGCGATGCTCTTGCAGTGGTCAAACACTGCCGGAGTTTTGTCGGTATACCTTCTTCTCTTTCGCATGCCACCAATGCATTCGATATCCCCGGCGTCGTATTGTTTGGCCCGGCATCGCCGGATGTTTGGGGCCATGCCAATAATATCAATCTTGTCAAACAACTCCGCTGTTCGCCATGTATCGACCAAATATTCAAAAGCCCCTGTCCTTATGAAAGGGCATGTATGAAGTCGATCACTGTCGAAGAGGTCAGGCAGGCCCTCTTGACGCAATTAAGCAGGAATTAGCACAGATCGTTAAAACTATTAACCTTATTCCTTCATCCTATAAAGAGAAATTAATGAACGATGGTGCGAAATTGTTGTCAAAACTCAATTCCATTCTCCCATTAGTCGGCAATTCGCCTCTCAGGCACCTTGATGCAGGAAATATCGATCTGTTCGTAAAGATCGAGTATAATAATTTTTCAGGCAGCATAAAGGATCGGGCTGCATTCAACATTTTTTTACAGGCCATAAAAAATAAGCAGATCAACGAGGATACCGTCGTTGTAGAATCCAGTTCCGGCAATTTTGCCATAGCGGTGGCCTCGATCTGTTCTCTCCTGGGGTTGCGTTTCATTGCCGTTGTCGATCCGAACATCAATGAGAGTTATGAGGAAACGCTGAAGCTGATGAATATTGAAGTGGTCAAAGTGACAGAAACAGACCGCTCGGGGAATTATTTGCTGACAAGGATCGAAAAGGTAAAAGAAATATGCAGGAGGGAAAAAAAATCTTTCTGGACCGATCAATATGGCAACCCTGCCAACAATTCCGGGTACGACGGTCTTGCTCGGGAGATAGCCTATGAGCTCGATAATCTGGATTTCATATTTGCGGCCGTGAGCACGGGGGGGACTATTACCGGATTGTCCCGGAGGTTGAAGGAATTATTTCCAAATATAAAAGTAATCGGCGTAGACATCGAAGGTTCGGCTATCTTTGGTTGTAAGCCGCAGAAAAGGTTCATCTCCGGCATCGGTGCCAGCATTGCTTCTCCCCAACTTAAAGATGCGCAGATTGACGAAGTGATCCATGTTTCGCACATGGATATTATCCGCGGATGCCATGACCTGCTGGGCGAACATACTTTATTCGGAGGCGCCTCTACCGGTGCTGTCTATTTTGCCATCAAGGATTATTTTCAGAACAGGCTTTTTGTAAGGAGGCCTAACGTCGCATTCCTTTGTGCTGACCGGGGCGACGCCTATCTGCAAACTGTATATAACCCCTCCTGGGAAAAGATGCTGAAAATAAAGATCGATTCACTCAAGACCGGGCAAGCTACCATCTGATGAACAGGAGCATGTTATATATCAATACGGATCATTTGAAAAACGCCGGAATTTGCTGGGACCGGGTGCTGGAAGTCCTTTATTCTTCCATCGATACCATCGGCCGGAAAGATTTTGCGCAGCCCGTAAAACTTTACTTGCGTTACGGCGATCCTGGCGACCGGATCATCGCTATGCCCGCTTTTCTCGGAGGGGAAACTGCTATGGCCGGCATTAAATGGATCGCCAGTTTTCCCGGGAACCTGGATAAGGGGATATCCAGAGCTCATTCCGTTACCGTGCTCAATGAGGCGGATACCGGTATCCCCTTTTGTTTATTCAATACCAATCTGATCAGCGGTATTCGGACCGCCGGTGTATCCGGTATTATGATAAATGAATACCTCCGTCGAAAACAGCTTACCCGGCGTTTTACCATCGCTATCATCGGGTTTGGTCCCATCGGGCAATTGCATCTGGAAATGATAAGCTCTTTGCTAAAGGGAAGAATAGATTCTGTTTATCTTTATGATATCCGCGGTATCGACCCGGATGAGGCCGCCTGCCTGACCCGGGAGACGGTTAGCATTTGCAGCACCTGGGAAGAAGGATATGAGCAGGCGGATATCGTGATGACCTGCACGGTTTCAAAGTCCAGGTATATCGATAAGCTGCCCAAAAGAGGGTCGCTGCATCTGAATGTCTCCCTGAGGGATTATCATCCGGAGTTTCTGGAGCATGTGGATTTCATGGTGGTAGATGACTGGGTAGAGGTTTGCAGGGAAAATACGGATGTGGAGGTGATGCATAAGACCTTAAATTTGATGCAGGCCGATGTACATGAGTTGGCAGAAGTGGTTTGCAACGATTCCTTACATGGATATACAGATGAACAGGTTATCATGTTCAATCCCATGGGTATGGCCATTTTCGATATTGCCGTGGGGGAATATTATTATAAATTGATCCTCGAAAGGAATTCGGGCATTATGCTGCCTGGCTGATCCTGCATGTATTTTATATAAACTATTATATCTATGAAATTACGTTTTTTTTGGAATGTGCTGAAAAAGAACAAGTTTTACACCGTTATCAACCTCCTGGGGCTTTCCCTCGGGATCGGTTGCTGGTGGCTGATTTCCATGTATGTCCGGGATGAACTGAACTATGACAGTTACCAGAAGAACAGGCAGTTGATCTACCGGATGAACACAAAGGTAGCTATCGATGGTAAAGTCAATCTTGCGGCTACTTCTTCGGCCATGCTCGGTTTCGAGTTGGAAAAGGATTACCCTGAGATCACTGCCACAGCTACTTTCGAGCGGCTGCAGAAGCTATCCTTCCGCTATGGTGATCTTATTTTCCCGGAGGACCGTTTCTTCAACGCCACGAAGAATGTATTCAAGATCTTCTCTTACCAGATGATCGAAGGGCCTGCCACCGGCGCTCTCGATAAGCCGAATACGGTCGTGCTGACTCAAAGTATTGCCAGGAAATATTTCCGGGATAAGGAGGCGGTCGGGCAGTCTGTGTATATCAATAATACGCCCTATGAAGTGACGGGCGTTCTGAAAGATCTGCCTTTGAACTCCGATCTGTATTTTACCGGCCTTATTTCCTTTGATCCGAAGACGGTAGACGACCGGATGCTGCTCCGGTATTATAGTTTCATCCTGGTGAATGGAAATTCGGACAAAGACCCCGGGCCCGGGCATAAGACTTTCATAAAGACTTTCAACGAGCGGCTCGTTCACTTCTCCGATTCCTATTACAATCACCAGCTGAAGTCCATGGGCCAGAATATCAGGATCGATCTTCAGGTTCAGCCTATGGAGGGTATGCATTTCGATACCGGCCTGTTGTACGATACTCCCAAGAGCGAGAAGTCATATACATACATCTTTCCCGTGATCGCTTTTTTCATCCTGCTGATCGTGTGTATCAACTATATGAACCTATCCATTGCACAATCTTCCAAAAGAAGCCGGGAGATAGCCGTAAAGAAAGTATCCGGAGCTACGATCAGGCAACTCTTCCTGCAATTTATCGGAGAGTCCTTTTTTACGGTATTCATAGCCTTTATTGTAGCCGCCTGTTTGGTTGCTCTTGCCATTCCCTTATTCAACAACATCACCGGAAAAGAGATAGAGCTGTTTTCCTTGCTGCAATGGCCTATCCCGCTTACGCTGCTGATCGTTTATCTATTTGTCGGTTTTATATCCGGCATATACCCGGCGCTTTATCTCAGCAAGCTCAATCCGGTGAGCGTCCTGAAGAGTAATTTTACACAGGGAGGCAGCAGGAATTTTCTTCGTACCTGCTTGATCATTACCCAGTTCGTCATTTCCAACGGGATGATCGCTTCTTCCATCATTGCCTATAATCACCTGCAATTCCTCAAAGAAAAAGACCTTGGATTCAATAAAAAAGGGCTTGCAGTACTTTACATTCCCGACGACTCCGCCGTTTACAAGGAGATGAGACCTTTCAAGAACGAGTTGCAACAAACTGCAGGCATCAGAGAAGTCGCTTTTGGCGGCAGGGGCGCATTGCCAGGAGGAAAAAGGGAGACATCTTCCGCCAACATCGAGACGGATAATGGCAATGTATCCATGCTCGTCAACCATGCTTATATCGATGATAGTTACGCTTCCCTGTTGAATATCCAATTGAAAGAGGGTCGCTTTTTCGACAAGGCAATGGCTACCGATTCCGTGGAAACAATACTTGTCAACGAAACACTCGCCCGGAAAGTGGGATGGAAAAATCCAATCGGTAAAACCATCGAGTACTCAGGGACCCGTTCCAGGATCATCGGTGTGATCAAAGATTATCACTATACCTCCCTGCACAATATGCTCGAGCCGCAGGTAATCCATTACCTGACGGATCAGCCTAATTTTGCCTTCATCCGGATACAACCCGGAAATGTCGGTGCAGTCAGAGAGATCTGGAACAAGTATATAAAGCAATATGCATTCGACTGCCGTTTTGTCGACCAGGTCTTCGAGGTGGAATACACCAAAGATGAGAAGCTGATGGCCATTTTCAGCAGTTTCAGCGTCATTACTATTTTCGTCGCCTGTATAGGGCTCTTTGGTCTTTTCTCCATTACCGTCGCCCATCGAATCAAGGAGATCGGTATTCGCAAGGTGCTCGGCGGCAGTTCCATCGGTATCGTGTATCTTCTTTCTAAGGCATTCATTTCCAATATGTTGGTCTCGATCCTGCTGTCGACTCCCATAGCATGGTTTTGCATGTATAGCTGGGAAGAGAACTTTGCTTACAGGGAGAATATAACTCCCGTTATCTTCCTGTTGTCGGGCCTGCTTTCCATTGCTATCGCCCTGGCTACTATCTTTTTCCAGGCCCTGAAAGCCGCAAGGGCAAAGCCGATCAAATCCTTAAAAGCCGATTGATATATGAAATCCGAAACAGAAGTACGCGCCAGAATAAACGTCCTCACCGGGACGATCGAAACAATCCGGAAAAAGAGAGACGAAGAGCTTAGAAAGCCAATGAGTGAGAGGGATCATCGGATACTGGTATTTCTTAGCCGGGAAACTACCATTTGTGAGTTTACGTTAGCGCAATTGCAATGGTTGTTGTCAAATTAAAAAATTGGAGATCTTTCTTATGCGTTTTAAAAGAAAAACTATCCGGGTGATCACCTGGGGCGGGTTGGGCGATATCTTGTTAAGTACCCCTTCCTTCAAGGCACTAAAAAAGAAATATCCTGGTTGCAGGATCCTTGTTTTCTGCAAGCAGGACCGCCATAAGCTGGTTTATGAAGGCAATCCGCATATCGATCAGATAAGATCCGCCACCTTTTGGGGCAATCCGATCCATTATTGTCTTTATTATCTGAAGATGGCCACATTTTATGTGTTCGATTATGAATTCCTGTACCCCAGCTTCACCTACGAAAAGAACGCGACCGAGATCATCGCAGAAATGTTGGATGTAGAGCTGGAAGATAAAAGGGTACAGCTATTTCTCACAAAAAAGGAGGAGGATAAGGCCAGGGAACTGCTGGCCGGGTATAAAACTCCCATCGTGATTCATATGACGTCTCTGACCTCGGAGAACCAGGAATGGTCCCGGGAAAATTGGGAGAACCTGATAAGGACAATGCCCGACTATACTTTTATCCAACTGGGGCTCCCTGATGAAGAAAAGATCGACGGAGCCGTTGACTTTAGAGGTAAGACTTCCATCCGGGAAGCTTTTGCCGTGATAAAATATTCCAGCGGTTTTATGGGCATCAATTCTTCTCTTTCTCATGTCTCCAATGCGTTCAATATCCCCGGCGTTGTGTTGTTCGGGGCTTCCAATCCCGAGATATGGGGGCACCCCAACCATACCAACATCTATAAAAAGATCCGTTGCTCTCCCTGCGTCGACATGTTGTATAGCGCCATCTGCCCCTATGGAAGAACCTGCATGCACAGTATCACTGTAGAGGAAGTACGTTCCGCCATGATTCGCAAAATGGAGCAGGGTACGAGGTCAGCTGTCGAAGTCTTCGCTGATCCGGTAGCCGATGTGAGTCTTTAGCTGTTCGTGAGAATGCCGATCACTATTCTCTACAAAGGAATCGATCATCGCCTGTATCGTCATTGACGGTTCTTTTGTTATGGCTTTTAGCAACCCTTCCAGCTCTCTCGCCAGTTTTTTGATGGTGTCCGGTTCGAATAGGTGTGATCTGTATTCGATGGTAATGGATATCCCCTGGGCATCGCTGATAAAAAAGCTGAGGTCGAGCTTGCTTGTATGGTAATTGATAGCGGAAGCCCGCGCATACGGAAAGAAAAAATCCTTTGTCAGCTCTTCCATCTTCCCGACGGATTCTTCATCCGCATTGTCCATGACGAGGAGCACGTCATATAGAATATTTCGGTTGCGGGGCCAGGAAAGGTTAAGGTCTTTCAACAAAAGATCATAGGGATAATCCTGGTGTTCCAGCGCATCCAATACGGTATGTTTTACGGCATGCAGGAAGATAAGAAATCCATCCGTGCCCCTGACGGTATCGCGGAATACCAGGTTATTGAGGTATAAGCCGAGCTGGCCGTCCAGATCGGGGTGATCCCTGCCGGCAACGGGGCCGCCGATCAGGATATCCTGTTGTCCGGAATATTTATAGAAAAGTATCTTGAGGGCCGACATAAAGGTGACGAATAAGGTGACTTCCTGTTGTTTGTTGAAATCTTTCAGCGCCTGGCTGAGCGTGGGATCCAACTGGAAGTGGTGGAAGAAACCCTCATAGGTCCTATGTTCCTGGCGTGGTTTGTCCAGTGGCAGGTCGAGTAGCGGAATGTCGCCGCTCAATTTATCGAGCCAATAGTCCCGGTGATAGGCTGTTTCTCCTCCGCTCAGCAGATTGTTCTGCCAGGCGGCAAAATCCTTGTACTGGATACGTAAGGGAAGAAATGGGGAGGGTTTGCCGGCAATCAGACTATCGTAAAGGAGCACCAGCTCCCGGAGGAGGATATCGATCGAGATGCCGTCTGAAATGATATGATGGAGAGAAAAGAAGAAAAAATAGTGCTTGTCTCCGGTTTGCAAAAGACCGGCGGTCAGCAGGGGACCTTTCTCCAGATCGAACATGGTGTTGGCGACCTTGTCCATCCATTCTTCGGCCGCTGCCTTGGAGTCTGCATAGGACCGCCAGTCGATATAGCTGTAGCAGGCGTCCTCTTTCCCGGGGGCATTTACCCACTGTCTGATATCGCCGTTCACATGGGTAAAGACAGTTCTCAGAATTTCATGACGTCGGACAATTTCAAGAAAGGCCTGTTCGAAAAGATGCTTATCCAGGCTCCTTTCGAAAAAGAACGCCCTTGGCATGTTATATGCGATCATGCTCGGATCGGACTGCTGCAGGATATAGAGACGCATCTGTGCATGGGATAGCTCATAATGGGGCGCTGCCGGGTCCAATGGTATTATAGGTGCATGTGCTGTTGTTGCGCTGTTTTCAATGAGGGTATCCAGGCCTTCGACGGTGGGATCCGAGAAGAATGCCCTGATCTTTATCTGTACATTCATGGTCCTTGAGAGCATGGAAATGAGTTGGGCTGCCTTAAGGGAATGTCCGCCGATATCGAAGAAATTATCCTTTATGCCGAAGTCCTTCCTGCCTAACAGTTCAGACCAGATACGGATCAGCTCTTCCTGTCTTTTATTCTCCGGTTGTACAATGGTTTTGGCAGGTTCCTGATCCTTGGGGAGCGAAAGGGCTTTGTTATCTATCTTACCGCTCCTGGTCAAGGGAAGCCGATCTACGATGATGAAGCGGGCGGGGAGCAGCTGTTCCGGGAGACGGCCGGCTAAAAAGGCCTTTAGATTGGCTTCCGGCACTTCCGCCCTCAGGCTGATATATGCAATCAAGCTGTTATCTCCGTCTTCCTTTTGCCATGCAATCACTTTTGCCTCTCTGACCGACTCGTGTTGAAGCAACTGGCTCTCGATCTCTCCAGGTTCTACCCGGATGCCCCGGATTTTTATCTGATGGTCCTTTCTTCCCAGATAAACGATCCTCCCATCCGGAAGCCAGCAGCCCAGATCTCCCGTCAGATACATTTTTTGTCGCGGTTGGAAGACATGATCAACAAATTTGGCCGCTGTGAGTTCCTCATTGTTCCAATAGCCACGGCCTACGCCTGTCCCAGCGACAACGATCTCTCCGCTGACGCCGGCCGGGACCGGACACAGGGCCGCATCCAGAATGTATATATTGACATTGGCGATAGGTTTGCCGATGGTCACAGTATCCTCATCGGGCCTCAGAGGACCCGCAGTGGAACAGACCGCGCTTTCCGACGGTCCGTATTCATTATAAAGGCTGACAGAAGGCAGCGTAGCATAGTGTTGTTTTACCAGCCTTTCAGTGACGGCTTCGCCGGCAAGGGTCACGGCCCTTAACGCTGTTTTGCATAGCCCGAGCTCTGGTAGCAGAAGCCGGTAAATGGCCGGTACAGCTATGAAGTGGGTCACCTGGAAGGTCTCCGTCAGCCCGGCCAGGTAGGCTATGTCCAGGATTTGTTCTTCTTTGGGGATCACCAGTTTTCCGCCGGATACCAACGAACTGAAGGTATCGGTAACGAAGCCGTCAAATGCAGGTGCGAACAGCTGCAGGAACACATCTTTTTCTCCGAATCCATAGTAGTTCTTGCGCCATGTGATCGTATTCAGCATGCTTTTATGTTCTATCACAACTCCTTTTGGGGCGCCGGTAGATCCGGATGTATAAATGATATAAGCAGCCTGAGCCCCGGATATTTCTTTCCCGGGATTGTCCGTTGATTCTTCCAGGTAGTCCAGCTGAAGGTCCATGACCATCACGGGGCCTGCAAATTCGCCGATATCCATCATGTTGGCAGCGTCTATAAAAAGCATCTTACTGCCAGTATCCCGCAGGATATAGTCGATCCTGGCAGACGGATGTTTTACATCTACAGGTACATAGGCACAGCCTGCTTTAAGGATGCCCAGCATACTGATGATCCAACGCTCCGAACGTTCGGCCAGGATTACGATCCTGTCATCCGGCTGCACATCGGTCTGGCTGATGATATAAAAGGCGACCTGATTTGCCTTTTCATTTATAGTACTGTAAGGGTAAGAGCGACCTTCGTGAACAACTGCAATGGCTGACGGAGTATTGCTGACCTGGTGCTCGAATAGTTCAACTATATTGTTGAAAGAAGTGGCAGGGGTGGCCGTATCGTTAAAGAGGGTAAGGACCTTTGTCATTTCATCGGCGCTGAGAAAAGAGCTTGTTCGCAGATCGGCGTTAAGATCCTGGTAGAGCTGAAGGACCTGTCCGATATGGTCCACAAAAGATTCGACAAATGTCTTCGCGAAGACTGTTTCATTATAGAGTGCTCCGACCTGCCACTCGCCGGCTTTTTCGTGCAGGATTAACCGGAGGTCCTTTGGCCGGGCATCGTTAGCCGGCCGGTGAAATCCCGGGTAAACCACCTCGACGTTGGTAAAGGAAGAGATGTCTGATTCCGCGGCGCCGGCCAGCTCCAGCGGGAAATCCTGAAAGGTATAACTTTTAGAAAGAATGGATTGAAGGCTGCGCAACAGGTCGCCGGCAGACCGGATACCGGAAAGATCCTGGGTGATCAATACCCTGGCAGCGGTTGGAGGGCCGGCATCTTCCTCACCAGCGGGTGGTGTAAGGATATTTACCTGGTTCTGGCCACAGTAGACTCCCATTAAATAATTGATGGCGGACAGGATAACGGTAAATGCACCTGCTGCTTTATTGCCACTTATACGCCTGACAATGTCCTGCGCTTTTTCCGGTAAGGGGCGGATAGCAATGCTTAGTTGTTTTCCGAGCTGCTCCCCCTGCCTGGATCTGATTCCCTGCTGCAACAACAGGACCGGCTCGATGCCGGCCAGCTGAGCACGCCAGTACGCCCGGGCGTCGTCATATTCTATTCCGGTATATCTGACCAGGTCAGGGGCATCGGAATTTATTTTTATCATACTCTTTTTTATTAGTTAAACCTCAGAAATGCAATTCTTTGATGGCAAAAAGACGTTCCACGCTCACCTTTTCTTTGCTGCAGGAAGCGGCCAGATCTTCACATTCCGTATCTGTCGCCGAGGAATGTGCGTGCTGAAGACCCATATAATAGTTGAGCCAGGGCTCGGATCCCATGGCATATAAAAAAACCTGCCTGATCTTGAAAATGGAGATCATCATGAATGCTCTCCGGCTATCGGATCCCTTGGACCTCCTGACCTGATCGATCTGTCTCTCCGGCGGCCGGGAGAAGAAGGACCCGTAGGACCAGGACATAGGAGCCCCGGTGCATTCCATACCGACAAAAAGGGTATCGATATCGCCCGTCAGCTTTTGAACGTTCCGATAAACTTCCGGGTTCAGACAGCTGGAATCGGCTACAAGGAGGAAGGAGGCTTTTCCGAGCCGGACCTGGTAGGCGGATTTGGATCTGATGTTGAGGTCACAATGCTCACCGAAGAATGGGATGCCCATAATATAGCCACCTTCGACGGCGATCTTTTCCATATCGTCGATCTCGATGACCTGGTGGAATCCGATGTTTTTTAAAATAAGTTTCATCGAAGGATCATGCAGCAGCCCGCTGCCGCTTCGGGGAACGATGATATTCCGGATCCTTGCCCTTAACTGAAGTAAGGTTTCCAATACAATGTGGTCGTGATGGGTGTGTGTGATCAGCACATAGTCGATCTTTTCAGGAAGATCCGCATAGGTAAAGCGGGCAATATCCGTATCATATTTATAACTGATCAGCGGGTCTATGAGAATAGAGACGTCTTTGGTCTCGAGCAGTACACAGGCATGTCCAAAATACCGCACCCGCACACCGTCTCCGTCGAATAAAGGACGCTCCGGCGAGCGGGCGGATGTCAGGAACGACCTGAATGTGTCATCGTCCTCATCGGGGATGCCGAGCTGTTCTTTTATGGTGGAATAGGGAAGGGGGACCGTTTTAAGCCGGTTTAAAAGGTCGACGCGGGGGTCATCGAAAGGGATAGCCAACTGAACATTGCCGGCATTTTTGAGTCTTGGCGTGCTGAATATGAAAGGCCTGTCGTCCCGGTCGATGAGCGCAAGAGAGAATCCCTGGAGTTTCCGATCATAATAAGGCCCCGCATATAAAAGTCCTTCGATAAACCGGATGGAGGGCCGATCCTCCAGGTCATATACCAACTCCACATATCCTCTCAGGGCTTCTGGTATTTCGGTATAAAGCTCTTCGAGAGGAAGACCTTTTGCCTTGTCCTGCAGAAATCCAGTGAGCTCGTCGACTGCCTCCGCAAACTGAATGAGGGCAGCCTGTTTTTGTTCGGCCGCATCTTTCAATATCCTTATTTCGCCCAGCCTCATCCCTTCATAGTTAATGAAGGGGCCTCCAGCCATGTCCGGGTTCTTTAAAGCGGTGACATGGGCCATGGGCATTTGAAGATAGGATTTCATTACTTTGAGCTGATAATTAGCTACCATCATAGCGGCTGTGGCCGGGGCAATGGTAAAAGGATAGGCATGCCAGTGATTCACCAATGGCTCGATCTGAACGTCCAATCGCAGATAAAGCGATGTATCTTCCATGTTAGTCAAGTTTTAGATCAATTGTGATTTGTTTTTGAGGAACGCCGGTACTATCATCCTGTAACGGCAGATCGCTGAACCGCAATGAAGGTTGTCTGATCAGCTGCCGGATGATCGTCTGGAGTCTTTCGGCCATCAATCGGATGGTAGCTGGAACAAAGGAGGACTTACTGTACTCTAACGAGATGCTCAAGCTATCTATATGGTCATAACCGTGAAACCATAGTAGGGTTTGTACCGGCCGGAATTTTATTTTTTGGGGTCTGATGATGAAGCCGGCGCCCTCTCCGGCAGTCGTTCGATCCTTGCCGTGCCAGGTGAATGCGACGCTTTCCAACAGGTGGATGTCCCTTTTATATTTCGCTTTAAGGTCGTTTGTCAAAAGATCAAAAGGATATTCCTGATGTTCCAATCCTTCCAAGATGGCTTTCCTGGATTTTTTTATCACTTCGCTGAAGGTTTCGGTTCCTTGTAAGGAAATGCTAAAAGGCAGAAGGTTCAAATAAAAGCCGATCTGATCCTCCAGGTCCTTGTGAACCCGTCCTGAAACGGGCGACGGTAAAATGATCTGCGTATTGCCGGTATATCGGTAGAGCAGCAGGGCGATGGCGGCAAATACGATCATAAAGATGCTGCTATCGCTTTCCCTGGCAAGCTCCGCCAATGCGTTGTATTCTTCCCGGCTGCCGGTAAAAGACAGGCTGTCGCCCTCATTTTCGGCCATAGGCACGGCAGGCTTATCCAATGGCAGCCTGATGCCGGCAATAACCTCTCCAAACTGGGGGAGCCAGTATTGGCGAAGCTGTTCCAATAGCGGAGTGCGTAACCGGCTGTTTTGCCAGGCGGCGAAATCCTTGTACTGGATTTTCAGATTTTGCGTCGATGGCTGTTTGCCCGCTCTGTGAGCTTCATATGCTTCCATTATCCCGCTCAGCAAGATCTTCGTAGACCAGGTGTCGGATACGATATGATGCATGTTAAGCAAAAAGAGGAACTCTTGATTGGCTATATGATATAGGGAAGCTCTGATCAGCCCACCTTGCTGCAACTCGAACCCCTGCCTCGAATCTGCATCCAGCAAGACTGCCGCGTTAACCTTTGGTTCTTCGGAGGATCTGCAATCATTGTAGATTATCTTATAACGCGATGGGTCGAACTTTTCGATATGCTGTCTTACTTCGCCTTCCTGCAGGCGGAAGGAGGTGCGAAGACTCTCGTGTCGTTGGATCAGCGCTTGAAAGGAGTATTCCAGCGCTGCAAGGTCCAGCGTCCCTTCGATAAGCCAGGCAAGAGGCAGATTATAGGCCGCTTTATCATCCATGAACTGGCAGGCTACCCATAAACGTCGCTGTGCCGCAGACAATTCGTAATGGTCTGCGGCGTGAACCAGGGGGATGCCGGCCGCTTCCGGTGAAATTTCCTGGCCCGGCTTTCCCGGCACAGTTCTGCCGGTGATCATGGCATCCAGATGCCTGGCCATTGCCCGTATCGTATCGTATTCAAATATATCCTCGAATTCAATGCTGACGCCAAAAGTCTCTTTGATCTGGTTGATCAGCTGGATGGCGATCAATGAATGCCCTCCTACATCGAAAAAGCTATCTTCGGCGCCGATCTTTTCTGATTTCAACACGAGAAGCCAGGTCCGGAGAAGTTGAGTTTCAGTTTTTGACCATCCTTCTGCCCATAGCCGTCCTTCTTCCGGCGGCAGCTCTTTTTTCCCGGTTGCAATCGATGCTGCGCCGGTATTCCGGCGGTTGACGTCAAAAAATGGATTATTCCCATATTTTGACCAATCTATCCTTGCTATTGTCATCTCCGGTGTCGGCAGCCTGATGCAGTGATAAAAAAGCCGGAGTCCTTCCGTTATATTTATCGTACCAAATCCACCGGCCGGCATAGCGGAAGGAGAGCTGGTCTTTCGCATGCTCATTCCCGTCCCTGTCCAGCCGGGCCACCCGATGCTGATGAAACGCCTGCCTTGCCCGCGTTGGTACCGGGCGAAGGCATTCTGAAAGGCGTTGGCGGCTGCATAATCGGCGCTGTTCTTCTGTGGAATAACCGCATTCAGCGAGGAAAAGAGAACAAAGATGTCCGGGTTGAATTTCCTGCTGTATTCTTCGAGCAGCAAGGTGCCGTTTACTTTGGGTCTTAAGACCGCCAGAACATCGGTTGTTTTCTTTTCCTTTAGGGGGATGCCGGATATACCGATGCCTGCGCTGTGGATGATGCCGTGAATCTTATCAAATCGCTGTCCCAATTCGTCAAATAAATGGCTCATGGCGGATCTATCGGCAACATCCGCCTGGAAGTAAAGAACCGAAGCTCCCAGCTCCTCCAATTCCAGCAGGTTCTTTATCCGGCCCCGGAGGTCAGCGGAGTCGCTATTTCTCAGAGCGTCGATCCATTGCCTCCGCGGGGGCAGTTCTGTCCTTCCGGTAAGGATCAGGTGACAGGGGGCTTTTTTGATCATGGACCTTGCGATCTCGAATCCGATACCGGCGGATCCACCCGTTATAAGATAAATACCATCGATTTTTTTCAGGAAGCTGTTTTCATTCTCCGGTTTGCTATCGTGAAGCTGGAGATTAGGACTATACCTGCAACCCTTCCTGTAGGCGGCAAAGCGGGTGACAGGCCGGTGATTCAGCTCATGGATAATCGCTCCGGCAATGGAGACCGGGCTGTCTCTGGTCAGATCGAAGTCCAGGCTGAGGATGTTCCTTACCGGGAGGTCGGCAAAAAGACCTTTCATCAACGCCGTCGTCATAGAGCCGGCGGGAGCGATCAGCCGGTCATCTTCCGTCACTTTTTCCGTGTTGGCGGTGACTGTCATAAAGAGGCCGCCTTTTTTGTCAAGACCGGCCATAAAATGATTCGCCGCGTACAACTGCGAGAGGAATCCCTGATCGAGCTCTGCTTCCAGCTGCCAGGAAGTAAGGATCTCCGGAGAGGTAATGCCGCCCAGGTGAATGATCCCATCCACTTGTTTGTGATACCGGACTATTTCCTGCTGTAATCTTTCATAGTCACTTTCGCTCGATCCGTCAATTGTATATTGATAGGGAGTTAGACGCCGGAATTGATCGGCCATCGTCACCCGTATACAGATAGTATCCTGCGCTTCCAATTGCCGGACCAGTTCCGATGCCAATCCATACCGGTCGGAAAAAATGACATACAAGCCCATGGCTGATCTATCCGGATTGCCGGGAGGCTCGTCCTTATCCATTATCCAATCGATATCATAACACCAGTCTTCGAAGACGCTTTCCGGCGGTTTGGTCAGCCAGCAGCGATCACTGTCGAATTCGTAGCCGGGCAGCGTGATTTTTATGCCGGACCGTTCCTTGTGAAAGAGAAGCGGGTTTACAGGATAGCCGGCCAGATAGAGGTTTTTGATATAACCTAAAAATGGGCCTGGATCGACCCTGTTCAACACAAGGAGCTCGTAGTTGCTAACGGTGGTGTATATGTCTGCCAGACCAGAGGAAATATTGCCGGCCGGTCCCAGTTCGGCGAAGATCACCGGCTCTTTATCCATTTTTTGCACAAGAAGCCGGCATCTTTCGTGGATGTCCACATGTCCATCTTTTTGGAGATTATCCGCCTTTCCGTCGGAAACTGTGCTTAGTAAGCCATCGGATAAGCTTCTTTTTCCCGTGAGGATATCGATGGTGGTCTTTCCTGGTCCGTCCCCGGCCAGTTGCAGGGTGTTCACACCATATTGCTCCAGTAATTTATAAAAGCAGTATTGGAAGGCCACCGTATAAAAGGAGTCGTTTCTTTTATCGTGAGGGACTGCTTCTTCACATCGGGTGAGGTCGGACCGGAATGCCGGGAATTTTTCCCCGAATGAGCGGCAAAGCGATCCTGCATCTTCTATTTGCCGGGATAAAGTAAAAAGGACCTTTATTTTTCCCTGAATACGCTGATGTTTTTGTTGTCTTTTGTAGATAAGGTTTTGTAAGAAGGAGGTGGTAGAATCCGCTATGACCGCAAAACGGTGGTTGTAATGGGTCCGCCCGCTATTCAAGGTATAACTGATATCCTTCGCGGCGAGTCCCGGGTAAAGCAAAAGGTATTCCCGCAGTGCCCGGATCCTTTTTTGCAGGGAGGATTCTGAACGGGCAGAGAGGGTGAAAAGATAGGAGGATTCAGTCGGTTGATCCTGCTGTTCATCTGCCCGAGCCGGTGCTTCCTCGAGGACCACATGGCAATTGGTGCCGGACAATCCAAAAGCGCTTACTCCCGCCCGCCTTACTTGGCCGGGAGGCACCAGCCATTCCTTCAATACCGGATTGATATACACCGGTGAATTTTCGAGGCTGATAAAAGGATTAGGCCGTTCAAAATGGAGCGATGGGAATAGCTCCCGGTTTTTTAAGGACAATATTGCTTTTACCAGGCCGGCCAGACCACTGGCGCTGTCCGTATGGCCAATATTGGATTTAACGGCGGAGATGGCGCAAAATCCTTTTTTCGACGTGAACGGCTGGAATGCCGTTTGTATTCCCTGGATCTCGATGGGATCACCCAGCCGGGTAGCCGTGCCGTGGGCTTCGATATAAGTGATGGTCTCAGGATCGATGCGGGCATTGTTCCAGGCTTTGCTTATAACGGCAGCTTGCGCCTGGGGGCTTGGAGCCGTAAGGCTGGCGGAAAGGTCGGCATCCTGGTTGACGGCGGAACCCTTTATTATGGCGTGGATGATGTCTCCAGCCGCGACGGCTTTCTCTAACGGCTTGAGTATAATGCAGATCACCGCTTCTCCAGCCCCGGTGCCATTTGCCTGATCCGAAAAACTGCGGGTCTTGCCGTCCGGCGAGGTGATGCTGATACCTGTGTTTGCGCCGGTGTCCAAGCCTATTGGTTCGGGGGTTAAGACCAGGTTAACGCCGCAGACCAAGGCCTGGTCCGAATGACCAAGGCTTAGTTCCATACAGGCAAAGTGCAGGGCCACAAGGGAAGAAGAACAACTGGTGTCGATCATCTGGGCGGATCCTCTCAGCCGGAAGAATCGGGCGATCTTCCCGGCGATGGCCGCATTCATAGAACCCGTCAGGAGAGTCGGGTCGGGTTCTTTAGCCAGTTCCCTGTAATCCGATCGGGTGTCGCCGACAAATACAGACGTGCGTGTACCGTCGAAATTTCCCATGTCGCAGGCCGCATCGTCAAAAGCTTCATGAACTATCTCGAGAAGAAGTCTTTGCCTGGGGTCCATATACTCCGCCTCATGCAGGGAGATATTGAAGAACCGGTAGTCAAAAAGTTCTATGTCTTCCATGAATCCGCCGGCCTGGTACTCGATGTCTTCAGATAGGCAAGTGTTCCTTTTTCTTTCAGCGGAGGGAGGCCTGATGTTGTCGGTCCCTTTCCTCAGGTGCTGCCTGAACGTTTCGATATTCACTGCTCCCGGAAACCGGCCTGCCATCCCTATAATTGCAATATCCATGGACATTTTTTGATCTTTAAAAATTTAATTGATCCTGAACTTCGCCTTCGGCAAGTAAGGCTGTTCCGTCCAGGGCAGCGTCCGCGGGAACAAATAATTCGTAACTTTTTTTTACGTATAGGCGATGATCGCACCAGACAAAATTCAGCCTTCCCCAGTCGGTAGCGGAATAGACGTCGGGGAAGAACCCCTTTCCCTTATAATTGGCGCTGGTATTGCACAAGAGGGGAATGCCGCTCAACGCAAAGTACTCGCGCAGGAGTTGATAGATCAGCGGGTTGTTGCTGGCATTCACGGTCTGTAATCGCGCCGAGCCATCCAGGTGACGAACTGCCGGTATCCTTCCCTGCCATTCGACCCGGATCTGGTGGTCATATAACATCAGTGGATCAGGAGTTCCGGGGTCGAAGATCATTTCTGCTTCTTCTTCCAGGCAAATGGGGGCTACTGGCCGGTAGCTTTCCCGTTGTTTGACATCATTGAGCCGGGTCTTGGTATTTTCGTCGATTGCCGTAGCCAATATACTTCGATTGCCAAGAGCCCTTGGTCCTAATTCGGCCCTATCGTGCAGGAATACTACCGGTTCATTGCTGGTATACAGGAAACGCGCCAGTTGAGAGATCGAGAACCGGTAGACGAGCCATTCCGAAGCCGGCTCATTTCTGATCAGAGCAGGTCCCTGATAGACCTGCCAGTCCAGGGAAAGCCGGCCACTGTAATTTCGCATGGATGCACATGCCGCTCCAATAGCGCTTCCCGAATCATTAGGAAAAGGAGGAACCCACATTTGATCGAACAACCCGGCTGCCCTGATGGCGCTGTTCCATTTTATGTTAAGGGCGCATCCCCCCGAAAAGCAGAGATTCCGGGAAGGGAAGGGATATTTTGCCGTCTTGTCCTTCAAGCCTCTGATCAATTGTCGTTCCAGGAAGACATGCATGGACGCAAGAATATCCTCATGACGAATAGATGTGTGCATCGTCTTCCGGATAAATTTTTTTGCAAATACATGAACAAAGTCGAGTGAGATAGCAAGGTCCTCCTGCAAAATGTTCTCAAACACGTCGATGATCTCTTCCCTTGGTTCGCCTTTGGCAATATAGGCCATAACCTTGCCTGCGATGGACAACTCATTTAACTCCCCCGGACGTCCGGTATTTTCCCGGCCGAAAGGTTCGAAGTAGCTTGCAAATCCGCTGTAGAAATTTCCAATCAGAAAATGCACTTTCCCCAGGTTTGTCACTTTCAAGGATCGGGCATCAACATAATACAGCCGGGGAAGCATACCTCCATCCCATACCAGCACATACGAGTCCTGTTCTTCCCGGGCAAAAGGGCTGCTGCAATATGCGCTCATGATATGACCAGTGACGTGCAGGTAACTGGAATAATCATATGTGGTCTTACCAATGGGCAGCGCCTGGTTACGATAGTCGGTCAGGACATCCTGCGACTTTCGTATCTCGCGGTAACCGGCCACCTTTACATAGATCTTGTTTCCATCCTGCAGGCAGGGAATGATGCTATCTTCCCAGCCGTCGACCGAAAAATTATCTACCTGGGAAGGGTCATATCCATACTGCTGCAGGAGTTTTTCAACAAGGCTGATATCACCGATGCCACTGTATCTGTGATTATTGGCTAATTTTTCCGTTTCAATACTAAAGATCAGTTTGCCGTCTTCGATCAGTGCGACCCCGCCGTCATGAGTGAGTTTTATTCCGCAAAAGAGTTTCATATCAAAGGTTTAGAATTCCAATTCTGTTAAATTCATGTCGCGTTTTGTGTCTGCAGGGTTTGCCGCCAGGCCCCGTCCTTCGAGCAGTTCCGCCTGGCCGATGACAGTAGGATGATCGAACAGATCTGTTATTTTAATGCCGTGATAGGTATCCCGGAGCAACCCGAACAATTTGATCAACCGCAATGAATTTCCTCCTATCTCAAAAAAATTATCAGTAATGCTTATCTGCTCCGTTTCGAGGACCTGCTGCCACATGCCGGTGAGCGTTCTTTGGATCTCATTTTCCGGGAGCAGGAATTGCGAGGCCTGTCTCCGGGCTGGTAGACCCAGTGCCAAAAGGGCTTTCCGGTCCAGTTTCCTGTTTTTGTTCAAGGGCAGCTCATCCAGCACCATAAAATAAGCAGGGATGGCATACATCGGCAACCGGGAAACCAGGAACGAGCGGACAGCGGAAATGAACCCATCCTCGACATCCCTGAAGGAAAATGGGTCGGGAAGGGCATTCCGATTAATCTTGCCATTTGCCGTTAAAGGAAAAGCCGCCAATGACACGATGTGGAGGGGCAGCATATATTCCGGAAGCAGACTTCTCAACGCCAGGTTGATCCAATCCTGGTCTGCCGACTGCCCTTGCTGCATTATCAAATAAGCACACAGCTGTTTGTCATCGGGTCCCTTCTCCCATACCCGCACCACGGCTTCTTTTATGTTCACCTGCTGCAGCAGGGCCGTTTCGATCTCGCCAAGCTCGATCCGGTGACCTCTGATCTTGATCTGCTGGTCTTTTCTGCCGAAAAACTCCAGTGTGCCATCGCGTGAGAGTCTGCCATAGTCACCGGTCTTGAACAGTGGAACCGGCTCATTTCCGCGGGAAGAAACTTCATTCGTTTCCAGGAAAGGGTCGTTGACAAATGCCCGGGCGGTCTTTTCTTTATCGTTGAGATACCCTTTTCCAACGCATATTCCCGATACCCATATCTCTCCTTTTACTCCGGCAGGGCATTTCCTGCCATTCTCGTCGACAATATATATCCTGCAATTTTGAATAGGCCTTCCAAGTGGCACCTGGTCGCCGTCCGGTACCCTATCCATAATATGATGTGTGATGTCATCCGACGCTTCCGTCGGTCCATATGCATTGACCATCCGGATAGACGGCTGCAGATCAAACCACCTCTTTACGAGCGAAACGGCCAACCTTTCTCCTGTCAGCAACAGATACCGGAGGTCGGGCAGCCGGGTTTCTTTTTCTTCCAGGATGTCCAATAGCAGCGACAAATACGACGGAACCACCTCGAGGATCGTTACTCCGTCGGATATGAGGGTATCCATAAAAAGATCCGGCTCGCGAATAAGGTCATTGGAGTAGATCATGGTTGTGCCGCCTTCGACGAAAGCCGCAAAGAACTGCCAGATGGAGATGTCGAAACACTGTGAAGCATTTTGTGCAACGATCGAACTTTTGCCAATGCCAAGTTCCCTGATCTTGGCCCAGATGTGGTTCATCATTCCGCTATGTTGCACCATCACGCCCTTGGGCTTTCCTGAAGATCCGGAGGTGTAAATGATATAAGCCATATCGGAGAGTTCCCGGCCCTCCCATGCTGTAGTCATTTCTTCCTCCGTCTCCTTCAGTTCCATTTCCGTGTCAACCACTGTAACCCCGGTAAGCATCCTGCTTTTAGCGATATAATCGTCACCGCCGGTCAGCAGCAGACCACAGCGACAATCCTCCAATATGGCTGTTATCCTCTCGAAAGGGTAGGTGGGATCGATGGGAACATATATTCCACTGCACTTCCAGATCGCCAGGATATCGATTGCCATTTTCTCTGTCCGGTCCATCATCACAGCTACCAGCGTACCTTTCGTGACACCATGTGTGTTGTGCAGATAAGCGGCAGTTCTGTCTGACATGGCGTTCAGCTCCGCATAGGTGAGTGCCTTGTCTTTGTAGCGGAGAGCTATCCCTTCCCCGTAGATCACTGCCTGCTCTTGTACAAAATGTGGAATGGAGCGGCCAGCAGGGAATGGTATTACCGGACCTTCTGCTGTATCGGCGGCACTAGCCCCGTCATCGACAGATAGAGTCGTATCATCATCGGTCAACCCGTCCAGCTGCTCAATGGAGGTCCCTCCGGGCTTTTTTGTGAGGTAAGCGACAATATCCTTTCGTCCCTGCTGGTCTTCCGTCACAATCACTGCCGCATGCCCGATGGAAGGAAATTCCTGCAGTGTATTTTCGATCTCCTGTAATTCTACGCGGATGCCATTTATCTTGACCTGGTGATCGATCCGGCCTGAAAATTCTATCCTTCCGTCCGGGAGCCATTTCCCCATATCGCCTGTCCTGTATAAGCGGCCATGATCGCCGGTAAAATAAGGGTTGCTGATAAATTTATGGCTGTTGGATGGCCTTTGGATCAGGTATCCTCTTGCTACATTGATGCCTGAAATGCATATTTCCCCCATCGCACCTATCGGCAATATATTGGCATCGGGATCCAATATGTATAGCCGGAGGTTTGGCAAGGCTGTTCCGATGCTGTATTCATTGTCCCGTGTCCTATCGACAACCTCATAGCTTGCGTTGATTGTCGCTTCTGTAGGTCCGTACGCATTGATGAGCCGGCTGGGAGCAGCAAACCTTCGGTAGAAGCCCAGCAGAATATGCTGGCTCAACCATTCGCCGCCGCAAATGGTATGTTTGATGGTGATGGTCTCATTGTCTTCATCGAGCGTCGCAATCAGGGTTTTCAGGTAACTGGGAGTGATATCCAATACATCGACTTTGTATTTTCTCAGTATCTGCAGGAAGGACCGGGCTCCGCTCATCTTGCTTTCCGGTACCAGGACGAGCGTCGAGCCACAAAAGAGAGGGGGGTATAGTTGCTTCCCCGACATATCGAAATGGATAGACGAAGATACGATGGTGGTAAGAGGTGGGGAGTCCTTGTAGATCAGCTGAAGGAGCCATCCGGCGAGATTGACCACCGATCGGTGTTCGACCATAACCCCATTGGGCGTTCCCGTTGAGCCGGAGGTATACATGATATAGGCAAGGCGGTCGCTTTCAATATCCAGGCGGAGATTCCGGGAGGAAAAGTCCGCCGCTTTGAACCTCAATAGCTGCCGCTTCTCGTTCAACCCATCCCTGCTCACGAATTGTTCCTGGGCTTCGTCGATACAGATATGGGTTTCAAGACAATCATTCTCCCACTGAAGCTCATCGCATAGGTCGATATAAGCCTGGCTCACCAGGGAAAGGCGTATGCCAGTATCCCTGATCATGACTGAAAGCTTTTGCCGTGGATAGGCCGGGTCCATCGGAACATAGGCACCCCCTGCCTTCAGGATACCGAAGATGCAGATCAATACCTTTTCAGATCGCTCTACCAGGAGGCCTACCGGTTCTTCGGGCCTGACCCGCCAGACCCCGGTCAGGTAAGCTGAAAGCTGGTTTGCCTTTTCGTTCAGTTCCTTGTAAGTAAGTTGTCCGCCCTCAAATTTTACGGCAATATTGTCGGGTGTCTTTGCCGCCTGCTCTTCCAGCAGGGTATGCAAGGTCGTGTCCGGAAAGGGATAGACATTCGTATTAAAGTCGAACAATTGCTGTTTCTTTTCCACTGTGGAAAGGTATTCGATCTTGTTGAGAGGGAGTTCGTCATTCTCCGCCACAGACCACAGCAAGGTTGTGAAATGCTCCAGCATTTGCTGTATTCTTTCCGGACGATATAAATCGCTGTCAAAATTGATTGCCACATCCCATCCGGCTTCTTTCTCCAGGAAGGTCCATGCCAGGTTGAACTCGCTTACAACGACACCGGTGTCATAGGTTTCAATGGTGATATCCTCCAATATCGACCTTCTGTCCTGCAGGTCTTCCTTCATGCGGACGTTGATCAGGACATTAAACAAGGGGGTCTGCATGGCCCTGCCCACGGCCCGCAACTCACTCACGACCCAGTCGTAAGGGTAGTCCTGGTATTTCAATGCCGCCAATGTATTCACTTTGATATCTTGCAGCAGACCGGCAAAGGAGGCCAGACAATCCAGCTTCGTCCGCAGCGCGATGGTATTCACGTAAAAGCCGATCTGGTCTTTGAGGTCCGGATGATCCCGGCCTGCCACCGGTGTGCCTACGACAATATCGTTCTGTCCTGTATATCTGAATAACAAGGTCTTTACCGCGGCCGCATATAACATAAAGAAAGTGACTTCCCGGTTCCGCGTAATCGAGGATAACGCGAGGCTGAGAGAGGCACTCAGTTCGCCCTTGATCTGACCTCCTCTATAGCTCTTTTTTGATGGTTTCACCAGGTCCGCAGGGATCAACAGTTCCTGTATGTCCCCTTCAAAGGTTTTTTTCCAGAATTCCCGTTGTTCATCAAGAAGGGGGGGCGTCAGCTTTTTTTGCTGCCATGCCGAGTAGTCCCGGTATTGTATGGGCAGGGCAGGTAAGACAACCTCCTTATTGTTCTTGTAGAAGTTATATAGCACCGAGATCTCTTTAACCAGCACTTCGAGCGACCAGCCATCGGCGATAATATGATGCAGCGTAAGCAGGAAGACATGCGACTGCGCATCCTTTTGGATCAGCCTGGCTCTAAGGAGCGGTCCTTTCTGCAGATCGAACCCTGTCAATACTTCGGTTGTTGCGATGTGTTGAATGAATTCTTCCTCGTCGCAAAAGGGACTATCGTCTTTCTTCCACTCAGAAAGATCAAGGAATTCCAGGTGAAATTTACATGCATTCACCGGCAGGATCTTTTGTCTCGGCTCTTTGGCAATAATGGGAAAACTGGTTCGCAGGCTTTCGTGCCGTTCTATCAGGGTCGAGAAGCTTCGTTCGAAGGCCTGCCTATCGAGTTTGCCTTTGAAAAGATAAGCTCCCGGTACGTTATAGACGATCGGAGACTCTTCGAACTGTTCTTCTATCCATAACCTTCGCTGAGCATGCGAGATGGCGTAATCTCCGCTTTCTGGGACGGGCTGTATGGGGACATATCCTTCAGCGGTCTGCCGGGATATGAAATCCGCCAGACCCGCGACCGTAGGATATCTAAAGAATATGTTCAGATCGACCTTTATTCCGAAGGTTTGGTATAGGGTGGATACCAGGCGCATGGCTTTCAGGGAATGCCCACCCATTTCAAAGAAGTTGTCATGTATTCCGATCCTGTCCCGGCTGAGGATGTCCTGCCATATACCGATAATCGTGTACTGTACCTGGTTGACGGCTTCAGCATATTCGCCGGCGATGATCTCTCCGGGATCAGGCAGTGAACGAATATCCACTTTGCCATTGGACGTGAGGGGGAGCGAATCCATAAAGACAATCTGCGAAGGGATCATATATTCCGGCAGGTGTTCTTTCAGAAATGCTTTGATTGAATGCTCATCCCTGGTCTTCGCAATGAGGTAACCGATAAGCCGTAGTTCTTTTCCGGTCTCACCGGATGCAATGACGACTGCTTCGCTGACACCGCCAGCTTTCAGCAGATGACTTTCTATCTCTCCCAATTCCACTCTATTCCCCCGGATCTTGACCTGTGAATCGCGGCGGCCAAAGTACTCAATATTTCCATCGAAATGCCACTTCCCTATATCTCCGGTCTTATACAAAGAGATCGGGAGGCCGTCGGGAGCTGACCATTGGATAAATCTCTTTTCGGTGAGGCTTTGCTGGTTGAGATAACCGGTTGCAAGATTATCACCGCCGATATATACGTTGCCCCGGATAGCTGCCGGTAAGACCTGCAAATGATCGTCCAGGATAAAGATGGATGTATTGGAAATGGGCTTGCCGATCAATGCCGGACCGGCTATTTTTTCGGACTGACTGTCCAGGGAAAATGCTGTTACGACATGTGTTTCCGATGGACCATAGAGGTTGTGCAATTTTACCCCGACAAAATCTTTAAGGTAGGATTCCAGCCGGGTGCCGACCACCAACTGCTCCCCGGTGGATATGATATGCTTCACCCGGCTCAGATGGTAAAAAGATACCTGACCAAACAACTCCCGCAGAACAGAGAATGGAAACGCCAGGAGCTCAATCTCCTGATTGGCAATGTATTCTTCCAGCAGAATAAAATTAGACCGCATAGGCTCCGGCGCAATATAGATAGTGCCGCCACCGCAGAAAGAAAAGAAGAAGTCCAATAAAGACAGATCGAAGCCGAAGGAAGAATATTGCAAAGCCTTCAACCCTTTTTTTATGCCGGAAAACTGCAATTGCCAGCATACCAGGTTAAAGAGGGTGCGGTGCGTTTGTGTGACGCCCTTTGGGTTGCCTTCAGAACCGGAAGTATAGACGATATAGGAGAGATCGGCAAAAGTGACGTGCACAGCAGGATTTTCCCTGTTATAGGCGTCTAGTTCCGGATATGGCGTCTCGGAGAATCCGGCTACCGCGTCAGGGATCAATATGCAATGATCTGCCAGGATCAGTTTGGGTTTTACATCACCCAGGATATAATCGATCCGGCTTTTGGGCAGTCCCGGGTCCAGCGGCACGTAACAGGCCCCACATTTGAAGATGGCTAACAGGACGGAGCCGATTTGCTCGGACCGTGATAGAAGCGAGACAACAAAATCTCCGGTTCCGATCCCCCGTTCTTCGGCCAGGAAATGGGCGAGCTGGTTGGCTCTTTCATTCAGCTCACGGTATGTCAGAGACTTCTCCTGGTATACAATCGCCGGAATATCCGGTGTGTTGGCTGCCTGTAGCTCGAATAGTTGATGTACCGTTTTTTGTTGTGGAAAGAAATAGGAAGTGTCATTGAACAGCCGGGTTACCTGATGCAGCTCATCGGCTGCCAGATAGGGCAGCTGGTGCAACGCCAGCTGCGGATTGCTGAGCACCTGGGTCGCCAACGTTTCAAAATGTGCTATCATCCTGTTGATTCTTTCCGGTAGGAACAGGTCGGTATTATATTCAATGCGGAGCTCTATCATGCTGTCTTTTTCCTGAAAAGTAAAAGTCAGATCGAACTTGCAGGCAGGCGTATCAATATCGAGTCTTGTAATCGAA
>Ga0179596_10000062_pt1 | contig 115333 bp, 97 predicted proteins | sample CZODoug1_1_08_16_FD_155494 | JGI IMG/M metagenome (GOLD analysis project Ga0179596, IMG submission 155494) | Vadose zone soil fungal communities from Angelo Coast Range Reserve, California, USA - CZODoug1_1_08_16fungal (Illumina Assembly) | ecosystem: Environmental > Terrestrial > Soil >... | reverse complement strand
AAAAGAATTCGACTGGATCCGGAAGGGGCTGATGTTCGAGCCGCGTGGTCATGACATGATGAGCGGCAGTATCCTGTATCCCCCGCATGATCCGGAAAATGACGTAGCGGTGTTGTTCATAGAAACCAGCGGCTGTCTGCCAATGTGCGGGCATGGTACGATCGGAACGATCACGATTGCCCTGGAGGAGGGATTGATCCAGCCGAAAAAACCGGGTTTTGTGCGAATGGAAGCTCCGGCGGGGCTGGTACTGATCGAGTACAAACAGGAGGGGAAAAAGATCAGGTCGGTGAAGCTGACGAATGTGCCTTCTTTTCTGGCGGCTGAAAAAGTGGAAGTGGAATGCCCGGACCTGGGTATGCTGCAGGTGGACGTCAGCTACGGGGGGAATTTTTATGCCATCGTCGATCCGCAAAAGAATTTTTCAGGATTGGAACATTACAATGCAGATCAATTAATTAGTTGGAGCCGGGTGATGCGCCAGCGTATCAATGAATCCAATACTTTCGTCCACCCGGATAACCCGACCATTCATAGCTGCACGCATATCCTGTGGACGGGTAAGACCCTGAGCCCGGAAGCTACGGCCCGCAATGCCGTTTTTTACGGTGATAAAGCCATCGACCGTTCTCCCTGCGGTACCGGTACTTCGGCCAGAATGGCCCAATGGTATGCCCAGGGCAAATTAAAGGAAGGTGATTCCTTTATTCATGAAAGCATTATCGGCTCCAAATTCACGGGCAGGGTAGAGAAAGCCGTCACCGTAGCCGGGAAGCCGGCCATTGTTCCCAGCATTGAAGGCTGGGCGAAGATCTACGGGTATAATACGATGACCATCGACCCGGAAGACGATCCTTATGCTTATGGTTTCCAGGTTTTGTAGGAGCCGGGGGCATGCCCCCGAAAAGGCGGGAGCCTGCCCCCTGAGATATCAGTAAGAGGATGAGGGCGGGTGACGAATGCCCCGAAAATCCGTTAATACTGCTGAACATTCCGTTCATTCTCCTGTTGTAACCCCCGGTCAAGATAACGAGGTGAATTCGCCTGTTATCATTATTTTTACTTTTTGGAGAGAATAAACCAGCTTCCTTTTCTTTTATGGATTGGACACCAACTCATTTACCATACCGGCAGACAGGTTATTTTTCGAAAATAATTACGGATTATTTAGAGCGTGCCGGCTCACTGGCGCCTTTTTACACGCACCCCGTCTCCACGGAGGGGATCGAAGCTTCTCTGCGAGCCCGGAAGCAATCTCCTGTGAACCGGGAGGTATTGGTGACGGCGCTGAAAGAGCAATATAGCATTCTTGATGCGGCTGTCCCGGTCGGGGGTGGATCATTCGCTAAGGTTGTCAGAGGGTCACTGCCTGCAGGCGCCTCGGGGGACGACTCCGATAGTGGCTCCTGGGGCGATTTTCCCGTCCGGCAGAATATCGACCGGCTGCTGCAGGACAATACGTTCACCATCTGCACGGCGCACCAACCGGCCATTTTTACCGGTCCACTCTATTTTATTTACAAAATAATTCATACGATCAAGCTGGCGGATGAGCTGGCGAAAAAGTATCCGCAAAACCAGTTTGTCCCTGTTTTCTATATGGGAAGCGAAGATGCCGATCTGGAAGAGCTGGGTAAGATCTACCTGGACCAGGAGAAGCTGGTATGGGATACCAAACAGACCGGGGCCGTGGGAAGAATGAGGACCAAGGGGCTGGAAAAGATCCTGAACAGGGTGGCAGGGGAACTGTCTGTGCAACCATACGGCGGTGAACTGGTCCACCGGATGAAGGAGATCTACCTCGGCAGTCCCGATATTCAAACGGCTACTTTCCGTCTGCTGCATTATTTGTTTGCGGAATATGGCCTGGTCGTGCTGATCCCGGATAACGCCTCGCTGAAAAAGCTGATGATCCCTGTATTCGAGGACGATCTTTTTCAGGGTGTCCCTACCCGGGTTGTCAATGAAACAATCGATCGTCTGTCCCAACATTATAAGGTGCAGGCCAATCCCCGGCCAATCAATTTATTTTACCTGAAAGACGATCTGCGGGGAAGGATCGAAAGGGTGGGAGATGTATTCAAGGTGCATGATTCGATGCTGGAATTTTCGCAGCAGGAGATCCGGCAGGAATTGGATAGCCATCCCGAAAGATTCAGTCCGAACGTGATCCTGCGGGGATTGTTCCAGGAGTCGATCCTTCCGAATATCGCTTTTATCGGCGGGGGGGGGGAAACAGCTTACTGGTTGGAACTGAAGGATCTTTTTACGCATTATAAGGTGCCTTTTCCTATGCTGATCCTGCGGAACTCTTTCCTTTTGGTGGAGACGGACTGGAAGGAAAAGCTGGAGAGAGCGGGGCTGGAGATGACGGAACTTTTTAAGTCAGCCGAAATACTGGTGAACGAGCTGGTGAAAAGGGAATCACAACAGCAACTAAGCCTGTCTGAAGAAATCACTACTGCGAATCTATATTATGAAAAGTTGAAAACACTGGTCCGGGCGGTGGATCTTACGCTGGTGCAGCATGTGGAAGCTTTGCAGAAAAAAGCCATGGGTCCTTTGCAGGGGCTGGAGAAAAAACTGCTCAAGGCGGAGAAAAGAAAGTTCGTCGATCAGCAGCGGCAGATCCATGCATTGAAATCCGCTTTGTTCCCCCTGAAAGGGCTACAGGAGAGGATCGATAATTTTATGCCCTGGTATGCTGCCAGGGGGCAGCAATTCATAAAAGATCTTTACCGGTACTCGCTGACGCTGGAACAGGAATTCGTTGTGCTGGCAGAGGAGGGATGAACCGGGGACACCTATCGCAGTCAGGCAATAATCGAATGATTATAAATACGCTACCTTCTCTATCTTCAATTGTTCATTTAAGGTATATAACCGGGGTGTTCCGGTAGGGAGGTTGACCTCTGCAATGGCTTCTTCGCTGAGTTGCTCCAGGTTCATCATAAGCGCCCGCAGGCTATTGCCATGGGCTACGATCAGGATATCATGTCCTTGTTTCAACAAGGGCTCTATTTCTTTCCCATAATAAGCGAGTACTCTGGCGGCGGTGTCCTGCAAACTTTCGCCGCCCGGAGGGCGGATGGCATAACTTCTTCTCCAGACAGTGACCTGGTGGTCTCCATATTTTTTAGCAACTTCGGCTTTGTTCAACCCTTGTAATTCTCCATAATTCCTTTCGTTCAATGCTTTGTCCCGGCTTACGGGCAGATCCGGATGACCGCTGGCTTCCAGGATCAGGGAGAGCGTCTCGATGGCGCGTTGAAGCACGGAGGTGAAGCCGTGTGAGAAAGAGAAGCCGCGTAGCTTTTCTCCGGCGGCGTGGGCTTCTTCTCTTCCCAGGGGAGTGAGGGGAACATCGACTTCCCCGGTGAAGCGATTCTCCAGGTTCCAGGCAGATTGTCCATGCCGGACAATGACTAATAAAGGCATAGGCTTATGAGGATGAATTGAATAAGGATTTTTATATCAAATTAAACGTAAAAAGGGTAAACGAAAAATAGTTAATTTGGGGAATCACTAAAAAGGCAATTGTAGAAATTCTTCAACAATCTTCATGAATAAATTTACAGAGATCTCTGTTAAGATTAGAAAATCCTGGAAAGTATTAGGACCTGGTCTGATTACCGGAGCCAGTGATGACGATCCTTCCGGTATAGCTACGTATACACAGGCAGGCGCCGCTTTCGGGCTGAGCACTCTCTGGACGGCCCTTATTACTTTTCCCCTGATGGCCTGTATCCAGGAGATGTGTGCCCGTATCGGGGCCGTAACCTCCATGGGACTGTCCGGAGTTCTCAAGATTCATTATCCCAAGCCTGTTCTTTACGGCATGATGATCTTCAGTTTCCCGGCGATCGTGCTGAATATCGGCGCGGATATAGAGGGAATGGGGGCGGTGGCTCATATGATCGTGCCGGCGGTACCTGTTTTCGGCTTTGAGATCTTTTTTACGGGACTGATCCTGTTCGTGGTGATCCGGTACCCTTATCAGAAGCTGGCCGGCATTCTCAAATGGCTTTGCCTGGTGCTGCTATTGTATATAGTGATCCCTTTCCTGGTAAAAGTAAACTGGAAAGATGTATTGAAACACACGGTCATTCCTACGATCCATCTCAACAGGGATTTTTTCGAGATCCTGGTGGCCATTCTGGGAACGACGATCTCTCCTTATCTGTTCTTCTGGCAGGCGACGATGGAGGTGGAAGATATTGTCAACTCGCGCAAAAAGGTGATTATCGATAAGCTTTTTATGGATAAGATGGCAAAGGATGTATACCTGGGTATGTTCTTTTCCAACTTCGTCATGTTCTTCATTATCCTGACGGCGGGAGTCGTACTGTATAATGCCGGCATCCGGAAGATAGATACGGTGGATCAGGCGGCGAAGGCTTTGTCTCCGCTGGCGGGTAAGGTGACTTACCTGTTTTTTGCGGTGGGAGTGATCGGGACGGGCCTGCTGGCCATTCCGGTGCTGGGAGGGGCTCTGTCTTATATTGTGGCGGAGACTTTTAACTGGAGGGAGGGGCTGGATAAGAAATTCAACCAGGCGCCGGGGTTTTATCTGACGCTGATCGTTTCGCTGCTGGCGGGTCTTTGCCTGGATTTCCTTCATATCAGTCCGATACAGGCCCTGTTTTACACGGCTATCCTATATGGGTTGACGTCTCCTGTGATGATCGCCCTCCTGCTGCATATCTGCAACAGCCCTAAGATTATGGGCGGGCAGGTGAATGGACGGGGATCTAATTTCCTGGGGGGCGCCTGCCTGGTATTGATGACGGTGGCGGCAATAGCCCTGGTATGGTTTCAATTTCATGCGTAAGCGAGGTGGGCCTGGGGCCTATTTTCTACAGTGTCGGAAAACTACCACATCGTGGTATTTATGGAAATATCTTTTTGGGTAGCTTTATTCCCAATGCTGTTTGTTATTGTCAGTCTGGCTATATGGCGTATCACTCACCTGCTCAGTAAGGAGGATGGTCCTTTTGAGATAATCTTTCGTTTGCGGAAGCTGGCGGGAGAGGGAGTGTGGGGACAGCTGATGGATTGCTTTTATTGTTTGAGTATCTGGATATCGCTGCCTTTTGCGTGTTGGACGGGAAGTTCGATCTCCGAAAAGCTGTTGTTCTGGATGGCTTATTCCGGGCTGGCCTGTCTGCTGGAGAAGGCGACAGAAAAATTGAATGGTTAAATCCCCGGGAGGGTGTATATTTGGGTTCACATTAAACCGTCCGCTTTGAGGCCTGATTATCCCAAGAAAAGATTTACCGATCAGCGTTGTCAATACGCTTTCCTTTTGCAGGCGCTCGCCGAAGATGCAAGGATTTGATATTCTACAAACTATTTATTTTCCCATCAGCCATTACATTAACCACTACATATTAAAGAGTCCACCAATGAAACGAATCCTTCCTTTCTTCGTCTTTATTTTCGCTTTCACAGCTGCTTATTCGCAGGGCAATATGTCGCAAAACCCTATTCAATGGCAGTATAGCGCCAAAAAGGTTGCGGATAAAACATACGAGATCCATCTTACCGCCAACCTGGAATCGGGCTGGCACGCCTATTCGCAGACTCAGCCTGAAGAAGCGGTAGCACAGCCGACAGCTATCAAGTTCAAAACCAATCCGCTAGTGGGGATACAGGGAAAGGTCAAAGAAGTCGGCACAATGGAAAAATGGCAGGACGAGGCTACCGGTATAAAGGCCAACCAGTATGAGAACCAGGTAGATTTCGTGCAGGTGGTCAAATTAAAGGGAGATGTCAAGACCAATATCAGCGGTTCTCTTACCTACCAGGTATGTACGGACCGGATGTGTCTTCCTCCCAAGACGGACGATTTCTCGATTAAAGTAGGTCAATAAAAAATTTATTTGCATTTTGGAAATCTATTTCCGCTCGCCTATCGTATATAAACTACACTACAATAGTGAAAAGTAGGTTTTTTAAAGTTTGTTATAGTCTTCATAGGCAGTTAGGTTTGGTAATTCAGGGTCATTTTTGACCCTGTTTTTTATTTAGGGGGTGGGATTGAATCCCGTTTGTCCAAAAACCGGGAATAGTTTCCCAAAAAGGGATTTAATCTGTAGTATGGTTATTTGCAATAAGCTAATAATAAGGGGGTTATGATTTGGTATGCGGATTGGAATTACTATATCAAATCCGTTTTTATGAAATTATTAACGTACCCTATTGCCAAGATCTTTCTCGTGTTGTTTTTCTTAATTACCTCCGTTACGACGACGCAGGCTGGTAACGACACGTATCATGCGGCCGACGCTATTAAGACGATCCTCCGGTATACGGTGTCTGCTTCTTCGGTGGTTGCCCGGACAGTGGAAATGGAAAAAGCGGCTTCCTTAGCAGCTTCTTTGAAGGCAGCGGAAATGCAGAAGGCAATCAAGTTAGCAGCTTATAAGACTGAATATAAAATGGTGATGACTACGGCTCTGAGCATCTATGACCGTATGGATCTGGAGGATTCCGGGTTGAGCCGGAAAGCATTTGAATATGCGTGGCTGGGATATCACAATTTGCTGAAAAAGGGTGTTCTGCACCGGTCGGATGTATTGACTGTCTGTGATTTTAGTCAGTCTTCCAGCCAGCAGAGAATGTATGTGATCGACGTGCGTAATAAAAAGATGCTTTACAGGACGTATGTAGCGCATGGGATCAATTCCGGAGAAGAGTATGCCAATTCTTTTTCGAACTCACCGGAGTCCTGTAAGAGCAGCCTGGGTTTTTATGTGACCCGCAAAACTTATTTCGGCAGTAACGGTCTTTCGCTGCGTATCGATGGTGTGGACAAGGGTTTTAACGATATGGCCAACAAAAGGAATATCGTGATCCATGGGGCGCCCTATGTAAGTCTGCGGATCCTGCATAAGTACGGAGTGATGGGAACGACCTTTGGTTGTCCTGCCGTTCCTACGGAAGCCAGCGCCGAGATCATCCCGATGGTAAAGAACGGAACTTGTTTTTTCATATACTATCCTTCTAAAAAATATTTAGCCCAATCGAAAGTGCTGAACAGCATTTAACCGATTGCTCCTCAACCCCGGACTATTCATAAACGGAGCCGCCCAACCGGGCGGTTTTTTTGTTATTTCTGCAACCCTGATGATCTTTATTTCAGCGCTGCCGTTTCTTTCTCCAGGAATAGCCGGAAGCGTTCGCGTAACTGGTGATGGTAGGCGATCATTTGTTTCGCTTCTTTTGAAATGGTGGAACCGCCTCCCTTTTCTCCTCCCGTGCTGGTAAGCACCAAGGGTTGGGAGCCCATGCTATTCAGGTTGTTGATCAGTTCCCAGGCCTTCTTATAGGACATGTCCATCTTTCTGGCAGCCTGGCTGATCGAGCCTGTTTCGGCGATGTGTTCCATTAATTCTACCGGACCCGGGCCCAAAAAGCGTTGCCCATCGCCTTCGATCCAAAGGCTTCCATTGACTTTGAAGTCACCTTTCTTTAATAGTTCACTGATCTTTTTTTCCATGGATTAAGAGTATCCTTTTATAAGGAGGTGATTCTTGTTATAAAATGAGGTTTATTGCCGGCGCCGGTTGGAGGAAAAGTAAGATTTTTTTTCGAAAAATGGGGCTGTCCGGGATACGGGGAGGAGCGAGTCCCTTCGGTTTAATTATATTTGCGCTATATAAGCAAATATATAACGGTCCCGGATCCCCATACGGCGACACAAACCAACCCACTTATGAGAAAAAGACTGACTACCCTTTTATGTCTGATTCATTGCCTTGTTTACGGACAGGATACGACCCGGATCGATACGACGATAAAGATCTTGACGGAGGTCACCGTTTCTGCTACGCGCCTTAAGGAAAGCCTGCTGATGTCTCCGGTAAGCATCCAGAAAGTCGGCGTAAAATATTTCAATTCGGCCCCGGCGCCTTCGTTTTTCGATGCGCTGGAAAATGTACAGGGGGTGCAGATGATCACTCCGAGCCTTGGTTTTAAAATATTGAATGCGAGAGGTTTTGCGAATACCACCAATGTTCGTTTTGCCCAGCTGGTGGATGGGATGGATGTCGCGTCGCCGCATATCGGGGGGCCGATCGCCAATGCGCTGGGGCCCTCGGATCTGGATGTGGACAATGTGGAGATCGTGCCCGGGGTGGCTTCGGCCCTGTATGGCATGAATACGATCAATGGGCTTGCCAATATATCCACTAAAAATCCTTTTACTTCTGAGGGGCTTAGTATACAACAGCGGACGGCCGTGATGCATGTCGGTGATAAAGAGACGAGCGCCAAGCTGTTTTCAGAGACGAGCCTGCGATGGGCGAAGGTCGTTTCTCCCAAACTGGCGTTTAAACTGAACGGGACTTTCAGCAGGGGGTATGACTGGATAGCGGATGATCACCGGGAGCTGAATGCCAATGCGAATATCAGTACCGGTCTGACGGGTGCCGATAATCCGGCGCAGGATCCGTTGAACGGCTATGGCAATGAATCTTCCGATCGCAAAACGATCAGTCTTCAGGGGAAGAGCTATGTGGTCGCCAGGACCGGTTATTTTGAAAAGGATGTCGTGCATTATGACCTGCAGAATATAAAGGCAGACGCGGGGATCTATTATAAAATAGCTGACGGGGTTACTCTTAGCTATCTCTATCATGTAGCGGTGCTGGATAATGTATATCAGCGGGCTAACCGGTTCCGGCTGCAGGATTACCTGGTGCAGCAGCATGGGCTGCAGTTCCAGTCAGGATCTGTACAGGCGAAGATCTATCTGAACAGTGAGAATAGCGGCAATTCCTACAATCTCCGCTCGATGGCCGAGAATATCGATCGGAATTATAAGCCCGACAATCAGTGGTATGCCGACTATACGGCCGATTTCAATAAGTCCTATCAATCGGGGATCGGCGTAGCCCAGGCGCATCATCATGCCCGTTCGGTTGCCGATATGGGCAGGTATCAACCGGGGACGAAGCCGTTTGACGATGTGCTGAAAAAGCTGCAGCAGATCAATAACTGGGATAGTGGTGCGGCGCTGAAGGTGAAAGCCAGTTTTGTGCATGCGGAGATACAGTTCAACCTGACCGAGCAATGGTTGCATGGGTTGAAAGAAAAGGCGGGGCTGGATATCCTGGCAGGGGCCGATCGCCGGACCTATATCATAACCCCGGACGGCAATTATTTTATCAATCCCGTTCCCGGAAAGTCGGGGAGTGATATTCACTACAGTAAAACGGGAGGTTATATTTCGGTGACCAAGACGCTGTTAAAGGGCGCTTTGAAGATCGGGGGAATTATCCGGACGGATAAAAACGATTATTTTTCGCAGACCTGGAACCCCCGGTTTACGGCCGTCTATTCGCCGGCATATACGCAGCATTTCCGGCTTAGCTTCCAAAACGGGTATCGGTTTCCCAGTATTTTCGAAGCCTATTCCAATGTCAACAGCGGCGGGGTGAAGCGGGTGGGAGGTTTACCGGTGATGTCGCAGGGTATTTTTGAAAATGCCTGGCTGCAGACTTCGATAACGGCTTTTCAGCAGGCGGTGCTGAATGATATCAACAAGAATGGCCTGTCGCAGAGCGATGCGATAGAAAAAGACAAGTCCCTGCTGCGGAAAAATCCCTATACGTATATCAAGCCGGAGCACGTGAACTCCGTGGAAGGGGGGTATAAGGGTTTGTTTGTAAAGGGGAAGCTGTATATCGATGCCGATTTCTATTTTAATAATTACCGGTCGTTCATCGCCCAGGCCAATATGAATGTACCTACGACCACCAATGCCGACTCCATTCCATACGCCTTATACAATAAGTCGCAGCAACGTCAATACCGTATGTGGACCAATTCGCAAACAACGGTCTATAATTATGGGGCAAGCCTGGGTCTTACTTATAATTCGGATGGGTATACCGCCAACGCCAATAGCTCGTATGCAAAGCTGCAAAAGTCATCTAATGAGGATGGGCTGGAAGATGGATTCAATACGCCGCAATGGATGGTGAATCTGTCGGTTGCCCGGGAGAAGATCTATAAAAATGCGGGGGCAGGGGTCACCTGGAGATGGCAAAGCGGCTATTACTGGCAGTCTTTCCTCGTGAATGGGAATGTATCCGCGTATTCGACGCTGGATGCTCAGGTGAATTATACTTTTGCAAAGGCCGGATGCAAGCTGAAGGTCGGGGGCAGCAATCTGCTCAATAAATATTATTACTCCTTCCTCGGGGGGCCGTCTATCGGGGGTACGTATTATGTAACGGTGACGTATGGGATGAAATAACTGCCTGGTTGGCAGTTATTTCATCCCGGCTGATAGCTGAGCGAGAACCACCTGCATGGTGTTGATACCCCAATGCTCATAGTATTTACCATTTTTTATTCTTACCATATCCATTACATTGATGGTGACGGGGCGGCCTGTGGCGGGTACACCCATAAAAGGGCCGGTGTGGGTACCGCTAATCGCCTTTCGGGTGGTGACGAGGTCGCCTTCGGCCACTTGTTCATAGATGGTGACTGTCAGGTCGGGGAAGGCCGTCCGCAACATATTGTTGATTACGGTTATCATGCCTTCAGGGCCGGGGTCCACTCCTGCCATGGCAGTATGATTGATAAATTCATCATCTATCAGGTCCTTAAAACTGTCCAGGTTACCTTCTTCTATAAATTTTTTGTTGAAACGTCTTACGATCGCCTTATTCTTTTCCAGTTGAGATTCCATTGTTTGTACGATTTTATTGGACAAAGGTATCGGCTATGTGGCTGTGGGCTGTAGGGCCAGGAGTCCGGATTTTGTTGTTAGCGGGTCAAATTTTGCTCCTGGTATTCTTTAGGGGTCATGCCGTATTGTTTCTTAAAAGACTGGGTAAAGCTGGAATGGTTTTCATATCCTACCTGCTGGTATACCTGCCCGGGGCGTTCGTGGGGATGTCTTAGCAGATCGGCGGCCAGCTGCATTTTTTGTTCCAGGAGCCATTTTTGAGGTGGGAGACCGTAGATGCTCTTGAACTTACGTTTAAAAGTGGATGGGCTGCAGTGGCATAAGAAAGCCAGCTCTTCTACGGTGACCGGATTGCCGATATTGCTTTCTACGGCTGTCTTTATCGACAAGTCCTCTTTATTTTGAGTGACGATCAGCAGTGAATATAATGTTGAAGGGTCTTTCTCCAGAAGATATAGCAGGAGCTCTTCCAGCTTGAGTTTCTTAAATTCAGGCAGGAGGGGGGAGGGGAGCTGCAGGAGCAGGTCGAGGGAATGGACGTAATTGCTGATAAAGGCATCCTGCTTGCCGGTGAGGAAGGGTTTTTTTTTATGTTTTTCTTCTTTTATTAAATGTATATGTTTATGCAGGAAGTCCGTCAGCAGCTCATTATCGAAGTATAGGATAATGCTGGAGAAGATGTCGTTGAGGGGGAGGACTTCTGTCGTCAGGCAATTTCCACAGGAAAGGATCAGGAATTCCCCTTCGCGGATGGTGGTTGTGCCTTCGGCGTGCAGGATCGTCTTTTCCCCGCTGATCAGGAGATTGATCATGTTTTTATGAAGGATGATCTTATTCTTAAGGGTATTATGACGGGATTGATACCGGCGGATAATGACCGGGCCGGTATCCGGGGCGTCAGCGGGTGTCAGGTCATGTGGAAGGTTATAGATCATGGATAGCGAATTTACGAAACTACCGATTAAGCAATACTGTGTTTCAAAAATAGTTAAAGATTTAACCATTTAATGCTTAACTTTGTATCAGAAATGATAAGAAAGCAAAAAGATAATGAAGCCGTCATTGATTTTGTAGATGCCGTGATCACGATAAGGCAGGTTATCAAACAGCTTGCCCAACAGAAAATCAGGGAATGGCATGACCGGGAACTGACCTATGAAATGCTGCAGGTAATGATGGTATTGTGGAGAAAGAACCAGGTTAATCAACAGGAAGTGGCCAATACGGTTCAAAAAAACAAAGCTAGCCTTACGCCGCTTATCGATAACCTGGTTAAAATAGACCTGGTGACGCGTTCGGAAGATCCCGGTGACAGAAGGAATAAAATTATTTCGTTGACCAATAAAGGGAAGGAGTATAAGAAAAAATTTTCGCCCATGATGAATGAAATTTATGCCCTTATCAAGGGGAATATGGACGATGAAAAACTAAAGGAAATGACCCGGCTTTTATTAATGGTAAGTGGGAAAGTCACCAATGGAAAATTGTGATTTTTTTTATCTTAATAGTTAAACCTTTAACCGTATAATATTGTACTATAATTGTTAATATAAACTGATCTATTATGAATATCACGCATAAAGTCAGCAACTGGGGTGACCGGCATCACCCTAAGATCCTGGACGTCCTCAGGATGCTCCTTGGGCTGTTTTTAGTTACGAAAGGGGTTATTTTCTTAAATAATGCCGCCTATCTCCGGTACCTGATCATAGAAAATGGAGCTATCAGACAATCGCCTGAAATGATAACAGCGCTTATCTACTATGTAACCTATATACATATACTGGGCGGGGGGCTTATTTTTTTGGGCCTTTATACCAGGCTGTGGGCATTATTGCAATTGCCAGTCGTTTTTGGAGCCGTATTTTTTGTGAATATCACATCACCCTATGTCAATTCCGAGCTTTGGCTGTCCATACTGGTACTGGTTTTACTGTTTCTGTTCCTTGTGATTGGTTCAGGGCCCTTTTCACTGGATCATTTTTTGTTGAATACTAAAAAATTAGGGGAGGAATGATTATGAAAACCATACTCGTACCTGTAGATTTCTCAACCTCGTCGAATAATGCGGCCGCCTATGCCACGGCTCTTGCCAATGATATGGGTTTCAATGAGATAATCCTTGCTGTTAATTTGCATGTTCCCTTGTTTGAACAGATCATTCCTTCGCCGGACCTGATCCAGGTAAGTGCAACAGATATTCAGAGCAGGAGACAATTACTCAGTCAACGATTGGACGCCTTGAGATTGGAATTATTAAAAGTGCTGGATCCGGATATCATCGTCAGGGTCCTTATCAGCGAATTGCCCTTCCTGCGTTCAGTGCTGGAACAAGTCTTACAAAATGACCCAGGTCTGGTTATTATCGGAAGCACTGATAATGACATGCAGGAAGATAGTATTATCGGCCGCCAGATCATCGAACTCACCAGGGTGATCCCTGTACCGGTGCTCATTGTTCCTTCGACGAGTTCTTATCAGCCGGTTGCCACTGCCCTGGTGGCGGGTGAGTTTAAATCCTTCGATGACATCGCTCCTTTGCAGCATTTGGATAAAATAAGCCAGCGGCATCACGCCAGCTTATTATTATTAAACCTGAGTTCAACCCGAAACAATTTACCGCCGGCTGAACCCGCTCCGGAAATACGGGAGGCTTTAAATAACGTACTTAAAGGGCATGAGCACGCGTTCTATAATTTAAATGCGACAGCTATTCTTCCGGGTATTATCCGATTCGCGGAAGATAAGCAGGTGCAATTGATCATTGCTTTACCTGGCAGACACAGTTTCCTGTATAATCTGACACACCAGAATTTGCTGCAGGGACTATCCCTGAATTCGGAGAAGCCGTTGCTGGTGCTTAAATAAGGGAGAAAATGGTATGTTGGTAAGGCAAACTAATACGCTGATCATTGGAGCAAGCATTTCAGGTTTGGCTTCTGCTGCTTGTTTACAAAAACAAAAGATAGATTATATTATTATTGAAAAGCAAGCCCGGGTGGCGGCTCCGTGGAGTAATCATTACGACCGTCTGCATTTACATACCTGCAAAAGGCTTTCTCATTTGCCGTATAAAAAGTTTGGAAGAAGTATCACCCGGTATCCAAGCCGGCAGCAGGTGATCGATTACCTGGAGGATTATCAAAAGGAATTTATCATCAATCCGGTATTTAATACTGAAGCTATTTCCGTAAAGAGGGTAGAGGACTATTGGATCAGTCCAACCGGTCAGATCCGGGAGATTGCTGCCGATGCGCGGAAGATTGCGAGGGATATTGCCAGACAGGAAAAATTTTGAACGAATAATCCTGCTAACCAGATGGATCAGGATATCTGGATGCGTCGGAAAGGTAGCTGGGCTGTGATTTAGTCCCGTAACGGTTCACAATCATACCCGTACCCAGCCATTACCAACTGGATAGCAGTTTCTTGAACCGGTCCCAGCAGGCTTTCTATTCGCAGTACCTTGTCGCAGTCGTCCAGATCGAAATTAATCCTGCAATGGGAAAAGGATTGTTTCAGAAATAGGACAATATGTCTGGCAACCTGTTGATCCTGCACATCGGTCTTGAAGACTTGTACAATTTTCATATTGATAATATTGTTGGGTTATTTCTTTGAATAATTGGCCGGCTATCGATCGGCGTGTTATTTCTTCCCGTCAGCGAAGGAGGGAAAGGTTGATATTCAAATAGGGGCCGGGATTCCTTTTGATCCCGACGGTATAATCGTTGATGCTCTTACTCGGATCCAGTACCCTGTACTGTGTGGTGTAAAGGAGGCCGCCGCTGCACCCAATCAGCACTTTTCTGGAAACCGGATATTCCAGCGTGACCCCACTCTTCAGATCCAGGTTTTTGAATGCGAACCCTCCCTGTAACAGAGGCTGATCTGATTTCCTTAACAGCGTATGGTCAGCCAGCTCCGAGCCGAAGGATAACAGTCCTTTTGAAAATACGGGTCTTCTCAGGAGCAAACGGGTGGGTAGATCGAGACTTATCTCCCAGGGAGAGCCTGCGAATTTATGCCAGTAAGAAAAGGTCGGTATTACCGGCACAGTGCTGGAGGGGTCGATGAATACCAACAGGCCAGCGAAAATACGGGTCGTTCGGGTCGTCTTCAAAGGGACCATGCCATACAACAGACCGGTTGCCCGGGCAAGGGACGACTGTAACGAAAAATTCATTAGCAGCATGCCGCCCCATAAGACCGGTTTATTAAAGAGAGAATCCGTCCTTTTATAATTGAGCGCCAGTGAAAGGTTCTGTAAGGTATAAGTTCCGTCGCTGACCCGGGACTGGGGGATCTGGTTGATGGTATTCTTCAGGGTCGTCGCCTGTAAGGTATAGGCAGAGATAACGGATAGTTCCTGGCTTCCGGAGGTATAAACAGGAAGACTAAAAGTCGCTTTCAGCGTACTTTGAGGCTGGATCCTGCCTTTTTCAAAGTCCTTTCCCCGCAGCCTGGAGGTATAATGCGTGCCGCCGGTCGTCTCCATCTGGACCGTTGCCATTCTCAGTGCCGGGTACCGGAGCGCCGCCTGCTGGGTCATATAATCACGCCTCAGCCGGAGCGAATCATCTTTTGGCTGCTGCGCCGCCGCCGGCAGGCAAAAAACGAGCAAGGCAAAAAGAGATAATACAAGGAGGGATTTTTTGAACATAAGAATAATTTAAAAAAAGTAATGACAAAGAATATCCATATCCATTCAACATGGAAAAAAATGGCTTTGAATGCAACCCTTTGCTGATTATACGATCCAGTTTCTGAAGAACTGGCTGAAAGCCTCTCTATAATTCTCTCCTACAGGTATGACAATATCATTGATCTGTACGGCCGTTTTGGTGACGGCTGTAATTTTGGACAGAGAGACAATGCAGGACCGGTTTAGCCGCATGAATTGCCTGGCCGGTAATTTCTCTTCCATGTTTTTCAGGGAATTGAGCGACAAAAAGCTGTTTTGCGTTGACAAATGGATCTTTACATAATCTTTCAGCCCTTCTATATACAGAATGTCGCTCAGCAGCACTTTCACCCATTTATATTCCACCTTTATAAATATAGAGTCGTTTTCAATGTCGGTGGAATTGTTGATCGAACGTTCGACGTAATCCCTCGCCTTACCCGCCGCATGTAAGAATTCTTCATAGTTGAAAGGCTTTAATAGATAGTCCAGTGCATCTACTCTATAGCTTTCCAGGGCAAAGTGATTATAGGCCGTAGTAAAGATGATCTTAGGAGCCGATTCTGATTTATTCCGGGCCAGGACCTTGGCCAGCTCCATGCCATTGAAATCGGGCATCTGTATATCCATAAAAATCAGGTGGATTTCCATGGAATGAATGCTTTTCAACGCTTCGATAGCGCTGGAATAACGGCCTGTCAGCTCCAGAAAAGGCGTCTGTTTAATAAAATTACACACCAGCGCGAGAGCGAGCGGCTCATCATCGACGGCTATACAATGTAGCTTTGTCATAGTTCCAGTTCTAAACGTACGCAATATTTGCCTTCTTCCGGCCCATAGTGCAGCCGGTATTGTTCTGCATAGATCAGGTCGAGTCGGCGCCTGGTATTGGTAAGTCCGATGCCCCCATCATCGATCTGCTGTTCCCGGCGGACAAAAAGGGTGTTCTCTACCTCTAAGATCAGCAGGTCGCTATCCTGCCGGATCTTTACCAATATCCGGCTTTCCTTTACCGAGTGGACGCCATGCTTGAATGCATTTTCCACAAAGGGCAAGAGGATCATCGGCGCTATCGTTTTTTCGGCTATGATCCCGGGTTCTTCGAATTTCACGGTGGTATGCCCGTTTACACGCAACTGCATCAGCTCGATATAATCTTTCACAAAATCTATCTCCCTTTGAAGGGAAGTCCGGTCATTCTGTGTCTCGTATAGCAGGTAGCGCATCATACGGGATAGCTTGTGCAACGATGCACGGGAGCTTTCTACGTCGATAAAGGTAAGAGAGTAGATATTGTTCAGGGTATTGAAAAAGAAATGAGGATGTATCTGCGCTTTAAGAAAGGATAATTCCGAATCCAGCTGCTTCTGCACGAGTTGCTGACTCTTCAGCAGGTCTTTCTGCCATATCCGGGTGATGGATATGCTGGTGCTAAGACCGACCAGCAGACAGTAGGTGAGCAGCAGGGTAGTGTCGATTTTCAAATCATTCAGCTTAATAGGCACTTTCCCTTCAAATTTGTCATTGAGCGCTTTTTCAATACCTGCCGGTAAATTCGACCAGCCAGCGTAAAAGATGCTCCCGGTATGCAGCAGCGTGATAAGGATTATATGCAGCACGATGAATTTTACCGGTTTTTGCCTGTATAGCAGGGACGGCACCAATATCCCGCTATTCAAATAATACAGTCCCATGAGAAGCAGGAATAGGACGGATTGCTTTATCCAATATTCTTTTGGAAAAGAGAGCGAGATCGATAGTGGGATATGAGCTATGAGAATAAAGCCCAGGAACGCCCAGAGAAGAATATGAGCAAGTATGGTAATATATTTTTTCCGCAGGAACATAAGCGATTATAATAAGGGCAAAATTAGGTCTTCCTCTTTACGCAAAAAATATAACCCGCCAAAGGTCTCCGGTAATCGATGAAAACGGCATTTCAACCCAGGTAATTCGGAAAGAGGAGGACAACGAACCGGACAAAATCACCCACGAATCGCCGGAGCCGAGTGCAGATATCCACAGGAAATGCCGGTTCAGGGACGGTTTTGTCCGTTTCAGGACGTCTCCTTATCGATAGGGCATCTCAAATGAAGTAACTTTATATAATGACAATAAATCCTTTAGTAAAGGAATTGACAAGGCACTCCCTGATAGTAGCGGTGATCACGGGCGCGTTGGCGTTTGTTTTTCTTTACATTTTTCAGACAGGGACGCCGATGCCTGTTATGTATTCGGTATTCGTGGGCTCCCGGTTTTTAGTGCAGGGCCTTGCCAATATTGTGGTCATCGATATCGTGCATAAGTATATGGCCGATGCTTCGTCAGGAAAGAAGAAGATTATCCGGTACGCCTTTGGATTTTTATTCTCTTTTGGTTTCTTTTTTTTCACGGAACCTCTTGGCTTCTACTTATCTCAGCCAAAGAATGGTCCCTGGATTGCTGCAACAGGACCGCTCTTGTGGTTATTTCAAGGGGCCTTTAACAACATCCTGGTCATCATCCTCCAAAACTTTGTTATCCTCCGGTATGAAAAGACAAAGTCAGATCTCGAGAATACCATGTTAAGAGCGGCAAATCTAGAGTCAGCCAACCTGCTGCTCAAGCAGCAAATACATCCACATTTTCTTTTCAATGCGCTGAGTATGCTAAAGAGCCTCTATAAAACGGATGTACGCGCCGGAGAGGAATACCTCTCCCATCTGGTCAATTTTCTACGGGCTTCACTGGCAGATCCCCAGTCCAGGATATCACGGCTCCGGGACGAGATCAAACTTTGTAATGATTATCTTGAAATGCAAAAGATACGGTTTGAAAACGCGTTGATCTGTACGATTGATATCCCCGAACCATTGCTGTCGGGAGGATCGGTACCTCCGTTTTCAATTCAGTCCCTGATAGAGAATGCTATCAAGCACAATGAAGTGACAGAGTCGTCGCCGCTGGTGATTAATATATTTTATAAAGAAGGACGTATCTTTATCGAGAATAATATACAGGCACGGAGCCGGATCGATGCACCGAGCGGCAAAGGACTCATCAACCTGCTGGAAAGGTATAAGATCCTGTCTGATGAAGAAGTAATCATCCGTCAGGATAATAAAAATTTTTCTGTAAGCATTAAAGTTTTAGCCAATGAAGCTGGTGATCATAGAAGATGAGAAAGTAACTGCCAGGGACCTCGCTCAGACGATCGAAGAATTATTTCCCCAGACGCAAATAGTAAAGATATTATCTACCGTCAAAGAAAGCATTGGTTATTTCATCGACGGCGGTGATGCTGATCTGATCTTTTCGGACATCCAGCTGGGAGATGGCCAGAGCTTCGAGATATTTTCTAAAGTCGACATAGGAGCCCCGGTTATATTCTGTACTGCATTTGACGATTACGCCTTACATGCATTCAAGGCCAATGGAATTGACTACATCCTGAAGCCTTTTACTACGGATGCGGTAGCAGCTGCCATAAACAAATACCTTTCTTTGAAAGGGAAGGTCGCTGAGAATGCATTCCCATATAAGGCGCTTGAACAACTTTTCATTTCCAAGAGAACGACTGATGCAGGCGCCGTCCTCGTATATCAAAAGGACAGGATCCTGCCTATAGCACTAAGCAATATCGCCTTTTTTTATCTGAAAAATGGTGTCGTCAACCTGACCACCTTTGACAAAAAGAATTACCTGATCAATAAGAACATGGAAGAGCTGGGAAAGATGGCGGAGCCGCTGTTTTTCAGAGCTAACCGTCAATTCCTGGTGAATAGAAAAGCCGTGCTGGATGCATCCAACTATCTTTCCCGTAAACTATCAGTTACTTTGTCCGTCCCAACACAGGAATCCATCACCATCAGCAAAGAGAAGATCTCACAATTTCTGGACTGGTTAACACAACACTGAAAGGATTTTCCGCAGGATTACCTGCGGTGATCTTTTGCCCTCCATCTTGCCCAAGAAGCCCGGTCCCGACTTCGTCGGGATCGTTTTGCTTCTTCATCCGCGTTGGAGAACAAGTTCTCCATGCTCCTGAAAAAGCAAAACCCGCAGCGAAAGCTGCGGGTTGTTCGTCGGGACGACAAGATTCGAACTTGCGACCCCTTGCACCCCATGCAAGTGCGCTACCGGGCTGCGCTACGTCCCGAACTTGTAAATTCGTGGGGTGCAAAAGTAAAGAAAAATATCTTTTCCTGCTAAAAAATGTAAAAATCCTTCCCTTTTTTCTTTAACTTTTTTTTGGCGGTATTTTTTTTAATAATTGGCGCAATACTTGCGTTAGAACATATAATCTTCTAATAAGAACACCTATTGTAAGAAACTCTACCAATTTTCTTTCTTGATCGAACACCCTTGGCATCCAGATTCCTTTCGCAAAACCACTTTGTAACTACATTTTTAATCCTTAAAATTCTGACTAAGAATGAGAAAGTTCTTATTGGTAGCTATGCTGTGCCCTATTATCACTCATGCCCAATGGCATGTTAATCTGTTTGGAGGCTTTGCGAACTATATCGGTGATCTGCAAAGTAAAGCGTATACGACCCAACAATCTCATGGGGCCTTTGGCGCGGGGCTTCAATACGATCTGAGCAGCCACTTCTCCATCCTCGGTAATGCCAGCTATGGCAGGGTAGGGGCTTCAGATGCTTATAGCCCGCAGGCGGATCTGAGAGCCCGCAACTTAAGTTTTCAAAGCAAGATTTATGAAGGCAATTTTCTCCTGGAGTATAATTTGCTGGATCTGAACGAACACCGGCTCACCCCCTATGCTTTTGCCGGGGTGGCGCTGTACCATTTCAACCCGTATGCCTATGATTCCCTGGGGAAAAAGGTCTATCTCAGGCCGTTAAGCACGGAAGGGGAAGGGCTGGCTGCCTATCCCAACCGGAAGCCGTATAATCTCTTCCAGTTTGCCATTCCATTCGGGGGGGGAATAAAATTCCGCATAACGGATAGAGTAGTGCTGGCCTATGAGATCGGTCTGCGCAAGTTATTTACGGATTATCTGGATGATGTGAGCACCACTTATGTCGACCGGGCCACTTTGCTGGCGGCCAAGGGCGCCCAAGCGGTGGAAATGGCTTATCGGGGTGGGGAACTGAAGGGTGGGGCCACCTATCCTGCCGCAGGCTCCATCCGGGGTGGTTCTAAACATAAAGACTGGTATTATCTTTCCGGCATCAGGGTGAGCATCGCCCTCAATTCGAATAAAGAGCCAGTACACCATCGTCATAACGGGGTGATCGATTGCCCAAAAAATGTTTATTAATACTTTCCCCGGTCAACATATTTAGATAGTTAGTGTTTTACTTTTGCCTGGCGAACCACGGGTTTGCTATCCGCAAGCGGCGGACAAAGGAAGTAAAACACTAACTATATTTAATTATGGCCTACCGAGATCAACAGGAGTTCATTCAGGCATTGGAAAAGGCAGGGGAACTGGTGCGTATTAAGACGTATGTCGACCCCAGGCTGGAAATAGCAGAGATTACGGACCGGATCAGCAAAAGCGGCAACGGGGGCAAAGCGCTGCTATTTGAGAATACGGGGACGGATTTTCCGGTCCTTATGAATGCCTACGGGAGCGAAAAGAGGATGTGCATGGCCCTGGGGGTCGAACACCTGGACGACGTGACCCGGGAAATTGAAGGCTTGTTCCGTTTATTATCCGCTCCTAAAGAAAGCATCCTGGACAAATTGAAGCTGCTGCCTAAACTGGGGCAATTTGCCAGCTGGATGCCTAAGGTAAGGAGCGGCAGGGGGGAGTGCCAGGAGGTCGTTCAAACCAACCCGGATATCAGTCTCCTGCCTGTCATTACCTGCTGGCCGAAGGATGGCGGCCCTTTTGTTACCTTACCGATCATTCATACCAAAGACCCCAATAATGGCTCCCGGAACGTAGGTATGTACCGGATGCAGGTTTTCGGCCCTACACTGACGGGCATGCACTGGCATAAGCACAAGGTGAGCGCCAAACATTTTTCCGAATATAAGAAAGCAGGGAAACGAATGCCCGTGGCGGTGGCCCTGGGGGGTGACCCGGCTTATGCATACAGTGCAACGGCTCCGCTGCCGGAGAACGTGGACGAATATATGCTGGCGGGCTTCCTTCGCAAGAAGAAGGTGGAGTTGGTCAAATGCATCACGCAGCCTGAAATAGAAGTACCGGCCGACGCCGATTTCGTCATCGAGGGGTATGTGGAGCCCACCGAAGAGCTGATCTGGGAAGGGCCGTTTGGCGATCATACCGGGTATTATTCCCTGCCGGACTGGTATCCAAGGTTCCATATCACTGCGGTCACGCATCGTAAAAATGCCGTCTATCCCGCTACAATCGTGGGTATTCCGCCACAAGAGGACGCCTGGTTAGGCAAGGCGACCGAAAGGATCTTTCTGGCGCCGATGAAGATGACGCTGGTACCGGAAATCATCGATATGGATATGCCGGTGGAAGGGGTTTTTCATAATCTCGTCATTGCCAGGATCCAAAAGGAATACACCGGACAGGGGCAAAAGGTGATGAATGCCATGTGGGGAGCGGGACAAATGATGTTCAACAAAATATTGGTGATAGCCGATGAAAAGGTACTCATCCAGGACTATCTCCTTTTGGCCCAATATGTCTTCCGGAATTTAAATCCTGCCACGGATGTATATTTTTCACAAGGCCCGATGGATGTGCTGGATCATAGCTGCAGCAAGCTGGGATTTGGCGGAAAGATGTGTATCGACGGCACCTATAAGGCCGAGGAGGAGGTGGACAACGATCAATACCAGCTACTCGCTACCCGCTATGAAGGACTTACGGCGGCCATGATCGTTAACAGGCATCCGGAAGTGGAAAAAGTAAACCTGTCTTTGCTGGCCAAAAAGATCCCCTGCCTGATCTTATCTGTCCGCAAGAACAGGCCCGGCCATATCCGGGAGCTGCATGAGGCGCTTTGCGACCTGCCGGAGATGGAAGGCATCAAGATGGTCTTATATGTAGAACATACTGTCGATGCCATGGACCTGCCGGTCGCCTTATGGCGGTTCTGTAATAACCTGGATCCCAAGCGGGATCATATTCCGGCACAGAAAAAGTCGGCTATTACGCCCGGTAAGAAATTCGTATGTTTAGGGCTGGACGGGACCCGGAAGACAAAGGAGCTGGACAATTTTCAGCGGGACTGGCCGAATATTATCGTAGCGGACGATGCCACCATCAAGGCGGTCGATACTAAATGGGCGGCGTTGAATATAGGTCCCTTTCTGGCGTCTCCTTCCTTAAAATTCAAAGACCAGGTATATGGGAACGAAGCAGTCGCTCCGGCACCCTGACAGGAAGCGATTAACGGGCGAAACGCCGGATCCGCTAAAGGTTCCCGGTGAATGGGTCTCTTATAAAAAACCTTATAAACAACCATGATAAAGAAATCATTGTCACTGTCGGCCGGCCTGTTGTCTTTTTGCCTTGTTTTTTCCCAGACCACTCACACCTTATTATGGGAGGTCTCGGGCAAAGGGTTGTCGAAGCCTTCGTATCTCTTCGGCACCATGCATGTCCTTTGCGCCGAGGATGCCAGTCTCAGCGACAGTCTGAAGGCGGTGATCGCTCATTGCGATGAGGTCTGGTTCGAGATCGACCTGAGCGATATGACCGGGATGATGAATTCCATGAAATACATGCGCATGAACGATAGTAAGAAGCTGTCGGACCTGCTGGACAGCGCTTCTTATCAAAAAGTAAAGGCTTATTTTGCCCAACACGCCGGGGTGCTGCCTTTTGGCATGCTGGAAAGATTCAAGCCCCTGCTGATCAGCAGCCTGATCGAAGAGGAAAACCTGGCCTGCAAAACGACGGATGGCATGGAAATGATGATCATGAAAGAGCTAAAACAGTATAAAAAGCCTGTCAACGGACTGGAAACGGTAGAGTTCCAGGCGGGGCTGTTCGATAGCATCCCTTACGAACAGCAGGCTAAAGACCTGTTGAACTATATCGATAGCGCCTACGAGTATAAGAAAATGACGCTGGAATTGTCCGAGGTCTATAAAAAGCAGGATCTGGACCAGATCGATGCCTTAAGTACGAAGGGCGATCCGGGCATGAGTGGGTATATGGATCTTTTACTATATGACCGAAACCGCCGGTGGGCCAAAAATCTGGCTACCATCTTACCCGGCAAATCCCTGTTAGTAGCGGTAGGTGCGGCTCACCTGCCCGGGGAGAACGGTGTCATTAACCTGCTCAGAAAAAAAGGATATACCCTGCGGCCGGTAAAGAATTAGGACAGAGGGATTTGGGATTTGAATTATTTATCCGGACATTTGCACACATTTTGCATGAGACCTATAGAAAAAATATACGATTTGTTAGCCCGGCCAAGAAAGGTGGTCATTGTTATGCATCAGAAGCCTGATGCCGATGCTATGGGCTCTTCCCTGGGTTTATTTCATTTCCTCAGGAAGCTGGGGCATGCTCCTACTGTCATTTCCCCCACCAATTGGGCGGAATGGCTGAAATGGATGCCAGGTTGCCAGGGGGTGATCGATTTTGAATATAGCACGGATAAGGCCAACGTCGTTTTGGATCAGGCCGAGTGGGTCTTTTGTCTGGATTTTAATAATATGGGCCGTACCCGCCATATGGCTAACCGGTTGAGGAAGCTGTCCTGTGAAAGGATCCTTATAGATCATCACCAACAGCCCGAAACCGAGAGTTTTGCCTACGGGGTGAGCAATACGGAGAAGAGCTCCACCTGCGAGATGGTCTATGATTTTATCGTAGGATCGGGCCATGCGGATAAGATCGATATCGATATAGCGGCCTGTTTGTATGCGGGTGTCATGACCGATACGGGATCTTTCCGGTTCCCGGGTGCGTCGGCAGCCGTGCATAGAATGGTGGCCGATCTGAAGGATACGGGACTGAATCATACGAAGATCCATGAGAATCTCTTCGATAATTTCCTGGAAAACCGCCTGCGGTTCATCGGGTATGTATTGCAGAACAAAATGGATATTTTCTATGAGCACAACGCCGCGCTAATATCCATTCCCTGGAAGGATCTGCAGCGTTTCGATATCAAAACGGGCGATACGGAAGGGTTGGTCAACTATCCTCTGTCCATTCAGGGTATCAAGATGGCGGCTCTGATCATCGACAGGGACGAAGAAGTGAAATGCTCTTTTCGCAGTAAAGGAGATTTTGACGTCAACACTTTTGCCCGTAAGTACTTTGAAGGGGGTGGACATTATAATGCCGCCGGAGGACGCAGCGGCGACTCCCTGGAACAAACGGTGCAACGCTTCATCAGCGCCATAAAAGAGAACTCATCACAACTACAATAATTATAAGAATGAAAAAAGTCTCGTCGTATTTGCTTGTCATGGTGGTCCTGTTTGCTGCAGTATCCTGCACTAACCAGGAGTACAAAAAGACAAAAAGTGGCTTGTTGTATAAGATCATTTCAGATGGCAAGGGAGAACCTGCTAAAAAGGGCCAGTTCCTGAAAGTGAATGTCATTCAGAAATTGCGTGACTCCGTATTGTATTCTTCGCAGGGAAGCATGCCAGTCTATATCCCTGTGGATAGCGCAAGGCCTACCTATAGCCCCACTGAAATTTTCTCCCTGCTCCGTAAAGGTGACAGCGCTGTAGTCGTGCTGCTGGCCGATACCCTTCAGAAAAAATCCGGTGGTCAATTGCCTCCTTTCATTAAAAAGAAGGATAAGATCACTGTCGCATTTAAGGTATTGGATGTGTTTGCGTCCGAAGATCTGCTGGCAGCTGACAGGAACCAGGAGATAGCCAAGGAAAAAGACAGAGAAGTCAAAACCGTGGAAAGCTATCTGGCAGACAACAAGATCAATGCACAGAAGACCGACAAAGGCGTTTACGTAGTGGTACAATCCCCTGGTGCAGGTGCCCAGGCAGATTCAGGCAAACAAGTATCCGTACGGTACACGGGCAAATCATTCCCTTCCGGAAAAGTATTTGAAACCAATATGGATGATACTTCCAAGCAGCCTTTGAAATTTGTCGTGGGAACAGGAAAAATGATCCAGGGTATGGATGACGGTGTCCGGAAGTTTAAGAAAGGTGGAAAGGGTACTCTGTACATCCCCGCTTTCCTGGCTTACGATCAACAACCCGGACCTGGTCACAAGCCTTACGAAGATCTCATCTTCGATGTCGAAATCGTAGATGTGACGGATGCCCCCAAGGAAGAGCCCAGGCCTGCGATGCCGCAGATGCCTCAAGGCATGCCCCAGGGTATGCCACAGCAACACAGATAGACAAAATATAATATAAATAGAAAGAGGTGTGCTGAATCAGCGCGCCTCTTTCTATTTATATGCTTCGAGTAAGGTAATGGCCTGCCGGGCTTCTTTGGGATCATGGACCCGAAGGATGCCGGCTCCGTTGAGCAGGCCGATCGTATTTAAGACAGTAGTTCCATTCAGGGCCTCTGCGGCAGTGATGCCCAGCGTCTTATAAATAACGGATTTACGGGAGATGCCCAGCAGAATGGGATGGCCGGGGATAGTGAAGACGGCCAGGTTCTTCAGCAGCTCAAGATTGTGGGCGCTGTTTTTGGCAAAGCCCATACCGGGGTCCAGGATAATATCATGGATACCTGCCCGGCGGCAATCTTCCGTTCTGCGTATGAAAAAGTCCAGGACTTCGGTGGTGACATTGTCATAGACGGCTTCTTTGTTCATGGTGGCAGGCGTGCCTTTCATATGCATGCAGACATAGGGTACTCCCAGCCTGCCTACAGTATCCAGCATGTCCGGGTCCAGCATACCTCCGCTGATATCGTTGACGACGGAAGCGCCTGCGGCTACTGCTTCCCGGGCGACCTGTGCATACCAGGTGTCCACAGAAAGAACAGCTTCGGGGAAATGGCGGTGTAAGACGGCGATAGCGCCGGTCACTCTCCTGCTTTCTTCTTCCGGGCCCACCTGCTCTGCGCCGGGGCGGGTACTCTGCCCGCCGAGATCCAGGATATCGGCGCCCTCCTGCAGCATCTGCCCGGCATGACGGATAAGCGCGGCTTCCTCCATAAAACGGCTGCCTTCAAAAAAGGAATCCGGCGTACTATTGATGATGCCCATAATCAGGGGCCTATCCGCCAGCAGTAGTCTGCCTTTACAATTCAAAGTGAACATTTTGATCGCTAATCTTTACTTTTACAATGAATCGGTAAAGTTCAATGAATCCACCCGATAAAATTCAACAATAACATTGAAAATAGCAGAAATTCCGGAAATGAGCTCTACGAATCAGCAATACGACCTGGCTGTCAGGTCCTGTAAGGGTATTTTTCTAAAAAAAACCAGGGACTATGGCACGTCCTGGAGGGTCTTGCGTACCATTTCCGTTGCCGATCAGCTTTTCATCAAGGCGCAACGGATACGCACGCTTCAGCAAAAGAAAGAGCAGCGGATAGGGGATGACAAGGCCAGTGAGTTCCGGGCGATGGTCAATTACGGGGTGATCGGGTTGATCCAGCTATCGCTGAACAGTGATTCGGTGGAAGAGCTGAGCGTTGAGGAAACAGAGCGGAGGTATGATGAAAAGATCGCCGAAGCGAGGGCGACCATGCTGGATAAAAATCATGATTATGGAGAAGCCTGGCGATCCATGAGCCAGGAAAGCTTTGTAGATCTTATCCTGATGAAGATATTAAGGATCCGGCAGATCGTGTCCAATGACGGAAAGACGCTGATCAGCGAAGGGATCGATTCTAATTTTATAGATATTATTAATTATTCTCTTTTTGCGCTGATCCTGGTTGCGGAAGGGAAACATGCGCAATAGCTGCGGGCTTTAAGCCGTTAGCTGCAAGGTTGAATTTGATAAGCAATAAATGCTTTTTTATTTTATGAAAAGTCTCATCAATATCGCCCGGTTTATCGTAGGGGTCTTATTCATTTTTTCAGGTCTGGTAAAAGCCAATGATCCGCTTGGGCTGAGCTATAAAATGCAGGAGTTTTTCGAGGTCTGGAATTTTCACTGGCTGGATAATTTCACCCTGGCTTTTTCCATTATTATGATCGTGTTCGAGATCGTAGCGGGCGTGGCGATCCTGCTCGGCTGGCGGATGAAGCTATTCAGCTGGCTTTTACTGGTATTGATCGTATTTTTCACTTTTTTGACCGGCTATGCCTATTTATCGGGCAAGGTGCGGGAATGCGGCTGCTTTGGGGATTGTATACCGCTGACGGCAGGGGAGTCGTTCACCAAGGACCTGATATTGCTGGCTCTCATCCTGTTCCTGTTCTTCTTCAGGGATAGGATCCGGACGACGCTGTCCCAGGCGGTCAGCCTGTCTTTGCTTATCCTGGCTACGGTGTTGTCTTTTTCTTTTCAATGGTATGTGCTGATCCATCTGCCTGTGGTAGATTGTCTGCCATACCGGGTCGGGTCGGATATCCCGGTGAAAATGAAAGCTCCGCCCGGAGCCATACCTGACAGTACGGTGATCACAATGGTCTACGAGAAGAATGGTAAAAAGATCGAATTTTCCGGCAATCAGTTTCCGGCCGATTTCGACGATAGCTATAAATTCGTTACCCGTTATGATAAGCTGATCCGGAAAGGGAATGCGGAGCCTGCGATCAAGGATTTCAATCTGCTCAGCGCGGCAGGAACGGATACGACGCAGGATCTGCTGGATAGAAAAGGTTTTAAACTGCTGCTCTTCACGAAAGGGCTGTCTGAGTATCCGCCTTCCTGGACTCAAGAGTTTAGCGTGATCCTTACGATGGCCAAGGCAAAGGCGATCCCGGTTTATTTTATTACCGGGGACTACGATAATGTGGCGGCCTGGACGGACAAGGCGGGGATCAGTCAGGCGGTTACGATCCTGAAATGCGATGCCACGGCGATCAAGACTGCCGCCCGTGCTAACCCTACGCTATACCTGCTCAAGAAAGGGGTGATCCTTCATAAATGGAGCTATGCGGACTTTGGGCTGGCTTTACCGGACCTCAACGCGCTACCTGCTCAATGATCTCCTACCTGATAAAAAAGAGTTTTTACGGACTGCTGGTCATGCTGGGAGTCGTAATCGCTGTCTTTTTTCTCTTCCAGGGGTTTGGAGATCCTTCGCGGCTGGTGATGGGGCAGCGGGCGGATGCCGCTACGCAGGATAATATCCGTAAGGAGCTTTATCTTGATCAGCCCCGCTGGAAGCAATTTCTTTATTATCTCGACGATGTGTCTCCGATCGGCATCCATTCCAGGGAGGAGATCCGGAGCAAGGGCCTCCGGGGGATTTTTATCGGGGGCGATATCCGGGTGGGCCTGAAATGGCCCTATCTGCGCCGGTCTTACCAGACAAAGAAGGACGTATGGGAAATCCTGACAGAAGCCTTGCCGGGTACGATTATCCTGGCGCTGGCGGCGATGGCCATCGCTACGTTCTTCGGCATATTGCTTGGGGTGCTGGCCGCGGTAAAAAAAGACACCTGGATGGATACGACGGCGATCTTAACCAGCGTGCTGGGTATCTCGGCGCCTTCTTTTTTTATGGGCATTGTCATCGCGTACCTGTTTGGCTTCGTATTAAGCGACTATACCGGGCTGCATATGACCGGCAGCCTGTTCGATACGGATCCTTTTGCCGGGAGGCAGCTGCAGTTGCGTAACCTGCTGTTGCCTGCGCTGACGCTGGGGATACGTCCGTTGGCCATTATTGCGCAACTGACCCGGGGATCTTTGCTGGATACGCTGGATCAGGATTATATCCGGACTGCTTATGCGAAGGGGCTTCCTGCAAGGACTGTCATCTGGAAGCATGGATTACGCAATGCGTTGAACCCGGTGATCACAGCTATTACCGGCTGGTTTGCGGAGCTGCTGGCGGGGGCTTTCTTTGTGGAATATATTTTCGGCTGGAAGGGGATTGGGAAGGTGACGGTAGATGCGCTGGAAAAGCTGGATTTCCCGGTGGTGATGGGATCGGTGCTGGTATCTTCGTTTTTCTTTATCCTGATCGGTCTGCTGGCGGATGTGCTATATGGGTTGATCGATCCCCGGGTACGAACGGTCTGAATGGCGCTATTTGATCACTACGTCCCGGATCGCCTTCTCTCCCAGGGCTTCATTGACACGGGCTATTATTTTTTCTTTCTGATAGAGCAGTTCCTGCCGGAGCGGAGCGACGGTGGTATTGATGTAGAGGGTCTGTCCGTGGATCTGGATCTTATCGGTGTAGCGGGCAACAGTCTTTCCCATGATCTGTTCCCAGATCTCTTCTATCTGCAGCGCCTGAATCGACCCTTTCAGCTGGCTCTGATTCAGGAATTTCTTTAAGGCGTCTCCTAATGAATATTCCCCCATAGGTGCAAGGTAGTAAAAGCTGCGAGAGCAACCAGTAAAATCACCCCGCCGATTACCCACATCAGGGAGGAAAGGCACCCTTTGCGTGGGGAGGGCTGTTTTTCCCCGGGACTATTTTCGGGTTCCCGGGTTTCAGGCTGTTCCTCCGTCCTGGAGGCCAATATTTCTCCTCTGCTCTGGTATTGGGGCTGTATTCCGGCGATGAGGTCATAGCCGACGTCGCTGACGACCCATTCCAGGTGGCCGAAGAACAGGGGTTCGCCGTCCTGACGCTGTTCCAGCTCCAGGGATTTTTTCAGCATTTCTGCGGCATAGAGGCGAAGTCCTTCTTTATTGGCTTTGATAATCCCGTATTCTCCTGCCTGGTCGGCGGTGAAAGAGAAATAGGCGGTGGTGGTGCTATTCGTCTCTTCTAAAAATGCGATAGAAGATTCCAGATCAAGGGGCATGGCATTCGTTTTTGGTGCTCAATCCAAGGGTTAGGCAATAAATTTAAAATATTTTGCCAGATTTGGCGGTTTTTGTGGAAAATATAAGTGGGATTGATTAAGATAATTCTATGATCTGGCAGGGGATGGATAATTTGTTCATTTCCTGGCGGATGCGTCCGGAATGGGTGTCTGTGATGAATATTTGCCCCTGACCCTGCAGGCATACTTTGTCGAGAAGGTTGTGCATGCGGTGTTCGTCCAGCTTCTCGAATACGTCATCCAGGAGTAAAAGAGGGGGGAAGCCCTTGTCTTGTTTCAGGGTCTCGTATTCCGCCAGCTTCAGGGCGAAAAGCAGGCTTTTACGCTGTCCCTGGGAGGCGATGGTCTTGAAGGGCTGGGCGGAAAAGCTGATGTCGATGTCATCCTTGTGGATGCCGGTATTGGTGCGTTGCAGGTAGAGGTCTTTCTCGCGGGACTGGTGCAGGGCGTCTTTGAAAGAGGTCCTGAGCAGCTGGCTTTCGTAGGCGAATGCGAGGGGTTCTGTGGCGCCGGCTATCTGGGTGTAGAATATTTGGACCAGGGGCAGAAAGGTTTCGAGGAAAATCCTTCGTTTCTCGAAAATGCCGGCGCCGGGCCGGACCAGCTGCTCATCGTAGACATCAAGTAGGCTTGTATCCTGTACTCTCTTGTCTGTCAATGATTTGAGAAAACTATTGCGCTGCTGCAGCACTTTGTTATAGTTGATAAGGCGCTGGAGATAGCCGGCGTCGAGCTGGGAAAGCAGGGCATCCAGGAAACGGCGGCGTTCTTCGCTTCCTCCGGTAATGATCTGGACATCGTCCGGGGCGATGATAACGGCGGGAAACCGGCCGATATGTTGCGAGAATTTCTCGTAGGCCTCTGCATTGAAGAGGAATTCTTTTTTGCCTGTCTCCCGCAGAATGCAGACGACTTTCTCCGGTGTGTCCTGCTTGTCAAAATGGCCTTCGATACGGAAGCCGGCGCTGCCTTTATGTACGTTCTGCTGGTCGGATTTGGAAAAGTAGCTTTTGGTGAAGCAGAGGTAATAGATCGCATCCAGGAGATTGGTCTTACCGACGCCGTTGTTGCCGCAAATGCCCACGATTCGCTCCCGGAAGTGGAAATTTGCCTGTTCATAATTTTTGAACTGTACGAGCGATATCTCTTTTAGTGAAAGCAAATAAGTCTATTGGGGCGCAAGATACTCCTAAGATCGGGGAAATAAAATCAGCCCGGGGCATCAGTATAGGGTAAATTGCCTTTTCCCCCTTATATTTGCACCCGCTTTGGCCGGGTTTTCGGCGGCAGAAACTTCAAATTTTCAAAAAAGTGGCTACTAAGTTTTCAAAAGAGACCTACCTGTACTGGTATGAACTAATGCAACTCATCCGCCAGTTTGAGTTGATGGCAGAAGAAAAGTATAAAATGGATGGTAAGATCCGGGGATTCTTTCATGCCTATGTAGGGCAGGAAGCCATTGCCGCCGGTTGTATGACTGCTACCAAGCCAGACGATCCTTTTATTACCGCCTATCGTGACCATGGTCTGGCCCTGTCCAAGGGTGTCAGCGCCAATGCCTGTATGGCTGAATTATACGGAAAAGCTACCGGCGCTGCGAAAGGGAAGGGCGGTAGTATGCACTTTTTCGGAGTAGATGTAAAATTCTTCGGTGGACATGGGATCGTAGGCGCTCAGATCGGAACGGGAGCAGGATTGGCCTTTGCTGAAAAATACAAGGGTACGGACAATGCGGTACTGACCTTTTTCGGAGATGGAGCTTCCCGTCAGGGAATGCTGCACGAGGTCTTCAACCTGGCCATGTTATGGAAGTTGCCGGTCGTCTTCATCTGTGAGAATAATCATTATGCCATGGGAACTTCTGTTGAAAGAACTTCCAATGTGGTAGATATTTATAAGCTGGCCGATGCCTATGAGATGCCTGCCGATTCCATCGATGGCATGAGTCCCGAAGCCGTGCACGAGAGCGTAGCCAGGGCCGTCAAAAGGGCCAGGGAAGGGGCAGGGCCTACTTTGCTGGAGATCAAAACGTACCGTTATAAGGGGCATTCTATTTCGGATCCCCAGAAATACCGCACCAAGGAAGAGGTAGAGGAATACAAGGCAAAAGATCCTATTCAGATGGTGTTAAGCACGATCCTTACCAAGAAGTATGCTACACAGGAAGAGATCGATGCCATTAATCAGCGGGTGAACAATACGGTGGCAGAATCGGTGAAGTTTGCCGAAGAATCTCCGTGGCCGGATGATTCCGAAGTGTTGAAAGACGTGTATATGGATAAGAATTATCCTTTTATCGTCGATTAATCGAAACTCCTTTTTTATCTAAAAAACAAACGACAAAAATACGCCATGTCAGAGATCAAACATCCTGCTCATCTGGAAGAAGAAAAGAATCCGGTAGACCAATTACAGCATTTTTGGGACAGGTGGGGTAAACAGGCTGGTTATGCCCTTTTGGCAATCGTCCTGGTTGTAGGGGGAATATTTGCCTATAAGAACCTGATCAGCGAGCCCAATGAAAAGAAGGCGGTCGAAGCTATGTTCCGGGCAGAAGAATATTATCGTATGGATTCGGCCAGGCTGGCCCTGAACGGGGACAATGTGAATGCGGGTTTCCTGAAGATCCTTTCCAAATACAGCGGTACGAAGGCTGCGAACCTCGCTTCTTTTTATGCAGGCAGCTGCTATTTGAAAATGGGCGATTATAACAATGCCGTGAAGTATCTGAAGGATTTCTCCACTTCCGTGAAGCAACTGCAGGGCAGGGCTTATGGATTGCTGGCAGATGCTTATTCCGAACAGAACAAGAAGGAAGAAGCGGCTGAGGAGTATAAAAAAGCAGGCACTTATTTTGAGAAGGATGAATTGTTCTCTCCTGAATATCTTTTCCGCTCTGGCTATCTGTACGAGAGTATGGGTAAATCGCAGGATGCCATTGCTATGTATAAGTTAATTAAGGATAAATATCCTACTTCTCAGCGGGGAACCGATATCGATAAGTACCTGGCAAGACTGGGGGTGACCCAATAAAACCTGAAAATAATGGCTGAGATCAGCAATAGTAATTTATTACAGACAAACACAGGCATTCTGAACAGTCAGGATGCCTGTGTTGTTATTGTGCGTACGGAATGGAATGCCGCTATCGTGGATGCATTGGAGAACGGCTGCCGGACGGCTCTTGACCAGGCCGGTGTGAAAAACTGGAAGGTGATCAATGTACCCGGCGCTTTTGAGATCCCTTTTGCCATCAAGGCCTATTGGGAGACCCACAAGTATAAGGATGACCGGCCCCATGCCTTTATTGCGCTGGGTTGTGTGCTGCGGGGAGATACGCCTCATTTCGATTACGTTTGCAAGGCGGTGACCGATGGGATCGTTCAGCTGAATCTCAGCTTACCCATCCCTACTATATTTGGCGTGCTGACGGTAGACAATCAGCAACAGGCCGATGAAAGGATTGGCGGCAAGCATGGGCATAAGGGAGAGGAAGCCGCGATCACAGCGTTGAAGATGATCTCTTTATTAACATCGCTTAAACCTTCGACAGCCCCCTGACAGTCCAGCTATTCATACCGTGTTTTGTAGATCAGCTCTATCCTCAGACGGCATTCAATATGGTCAAGGTGCTGGAGAAACTGGGGGTGGAAGTGACCTATAATACGGAGCAGACCTGTTGTGGTCAGCCCGCTTTTAATGCCGGCTTCCGGGATGAGGCGCGGGATGTATGCTCGAAATTCATAAAGGATTTTTCCGGTACGGATTATGTTGTGGCTCCCAGCGCCTCCTGCGTGGGATTTGTCCGGAATTATTACTCCACCCTGTTCGATAATTCCTCTGTTCATAACGACGTAAAGGATCTCCAGAAACGGACCTACGAATTCTCCGATTTCCTGGTCAATGTCATGGGTATTGAAGATACGGGGGCTACCCTGCATGGGAAAGCGACATATCATGATTCCTGTGCGGGGCTGCGGGAATGCAGGATCAAGGAGGAACCCCGCAAATTGCTGTCCAGGGTAAGGGGACTGGAATTACTGGAAATGAACGATGTGGAGACCTGCTGCGGATTTGGTGGTAGTTTTGCCGTGAAATTCGAGCCGATCTCCATTGCCATGGCTGACCAGAAGGTTAATAATGCGCTCCAGACCGGGGCCGATTATATCATATCTACCGATCTCTCCTGCCTTATGCACCTGGATGGCTATATCCGGCATAAGGGTTATTCTATCCGGACGATGCATATCGCCGATGTACTGGCGAATAGTTAGATGATTTATTTCTTCCTGCAGAATGATTTATGGCTTCTCCGCTGAGGCGCTGATGGGTAAGTACCTGCTAAAAAAATAACACCACCCAATGCACCTAAGTGATCGGATGGTGTTGACCCTTAAAACAACCTGTCGCAAGCGTTAAATAGGGTAAAAACCAGGCCTTGTTATAATACATACGTAACACGGTAACCTTTGGATTTCTTTTGGCAAAAAAAAAAGCAACTTTTTAAAAAAAGTTGCTCTTCAATTACCCCTCGCTTGCGATCACGTGTTGATAATCAATTGTCTGTGTGGCTATCAGGGCTATTGGGGTAAGAGGACGTACCGGAATACATACGGTGAGTTGTTTTGATCCGGATTCCCAAACCCAAAATATTTTTTGGGAGGCGGGTCTGAAGGCCGGGAGAGGTGTGTGTGAAATGCGCTGAAGGAATGGCCAGGAAAAGGAAGGGGTCGCCTTGCGGACATTTTGTATTTTCGGCGAAAGATTATACTTATGGCGCATTGGCTGGTCAAATCTGAACCTTCCGTATATAGTTGGGAGCAATTCGAAAAAGATAAGGAAACATGCTGGAGCGGGGTTCGCAATTATGCGGCGCGGATTCATCTGAAGGCTATGAAGAAAGGGGATGAGGTATTGTATTATCATAGCAATGATGGGATGGAGATCGTAGGGATCGCGAAGGTATCCAAAGAGTATTACCAGGATCCTACCATCGATAATGATGCGTGGGTGGCGGTGGACATTAAACCTGTGAGGCGTTTGAAGAAGCCGGTCAGTCTCGCTCAGATCAAGGGGGACAAAAGGCTGGCCGATATGGCATTGGTGAGGCTCGGGCGCTTATCCGTACAGCCTGTTACGGATAAGGAGTGGGATATTGTCCTGGGCCTGGCAGGGGAATAAGCCGGGGCATTACCTGCTGATTGCCACTTCTGTGATCAGATATGGAAGGAAGGTTGCCGGTTATGTATTTAACGATTTTATTGGGTTACTTTTTCGAGGTCGCGGGAATCAACAGACGGTTCCCGGGGCCTTTTTTTGTTCAATATGTAATAACCAATTTCCTGCATCTAAGCAGGTAAACCATCCAAAAAATATAATTATGCGATCCCTGTCATTAACAATGCCGGCAGCATTGCTGCTACTGCTATGTCTTTCCTGTAATAATAGCGCCAGAAAAGATAAGCTGGAGTCCTTATCCAGACGAATAAATGACGCAGAGCTGAAGTCTGCTGCTCCTGCGACTGATCATGAAGCGGGAGAGAGTTACAAAATGGATTCTGCGACTGCAACAGAACCTCCCACAACCGGAGTGGCGAATACGGTGGGTCAAGCGGAGGATGATCAATCCTCGCCCCCGAAACCCGTCGGGGCACAGCAGCAGGCCGCCACCCAGAAAGCTCCGCAACAGACGGCGTCCACCAATCCCGATTGGGATAAGAAGATCATAAAGACAGCCAACCTGAAACTGGAAGTAAAGAATTACCGGTCTTTTAATGAACTGCTGCACCGCGTCATCAAACAGTCCGGCGGTTACATCGCCCAGGAAGAGCAGAGTCAGTCTGCTTACCAGATCGAAAATACGGTCAGTATAAAAGTACCGGTCGCTCAATTCGAAGAGACTTTGTCCCGGATCGGCTCCGACAGCGATAAACTGGTCGAAAAAAGGATCAGCGCAGAGGATGTTACGATGCAGGTCGTCGATACCAAATCCAGGCTGGAAACAAAAAGGGAGGTGCGCGAGCGCTATCTCGATCTGCTGAAACAGGCCAGGAATATGAATGAGATCCTGAAAGTGCAGAACGAGATCAATGATATACAGGAGCAAATGGAAGGCGCTGCGGGCAGGATCTCGTACCTTGGGCATGCGGCCGCTTACAGTACGATCAATCTGAATTTCTACCAGGTATTGGATGTAAGTGCGAAGGATGAGCCGGAGCCTTCGTTCCTGCATAGGATAAAGGGCGCGCTGGCGGATGGATGGAACTGGATCAGCCTGGTACTGATCGGGCTCGTCGGGTTGTGGCCTTTATGGATGGCCGTGGGTTTGGGCTGGATGGGAGTGCGGAAATGGCGTACTTCTCTTAAAGCCCGGCCGGCGGTGCAGTTCTCAGGAACAGGATCTACAGGTTCCGCAGAGACGGAGATGTCTAAAGAATGAGCAGGGAGATGTTCAGCGTTTTATTAATTTTGTAAGACTACTTTCACCAACTTATTTTATATGAGCACGAGCCCTCAAAAGAAAAAACTGGTTGTATTGACCGGCGCCGGCATCAGCGCGGAGAGTGGTCTGAGGACTTTTCGGGACAGTGATGGGCTGTGGGAGGGATATGAGGTAACGGAAGTGGCTACTCCAAGGGGCTGGAGGAAGAATCCGGGGCTCGTGCTCGATTTTTACAATATGCGTCGCCAGGATGTGACAAAAGCGGAGCCCAATGCCGCTCATTTCGGACTGGCTGAGCTGGAGAAAGATTTCGACGTTCAGATCATCACCCAGAATATCGACGATCTGCATGAAAGGGCGGGGAGTACGAAGGTGCTGCATCTGCATGGGGAAATTTTCAAGATGCGCAGCGAGGCGGATGAATCGCTGGTTTATGAGATCAGGGAGGATATTGAGCTGGGGCAGCTGGCGGATGATGGCGCCCAGCTGCGTCCTCATATCGTCTGGTTCGAGGAGGCGGTGCCGATGATCGGGGAGGCCATCCCGTTGGTAAGGGTTGCCGATATCTTTGTGGTAGTGGGGACTTCACTGGTGGTATATCCAGCTGCCGGGCTGGTGGATTATGCACTTCGGGGCATTCCCAAATTCATCGTGGACAAAAATATCCCTTATACTTCGCCTGTTTATAACCTGACGACGATCGAGCAGCCTGCGTCCATAGGGGTCAAGGAATTGCAGGAAAAGCTGGCTGACCTGCGCTGAAAAAGAGGACAGATTTAGGCTTTTTCTAACAAAGAGTTGCCTAACATTGCAGCCAAATGGAGCTATTCAGAAAGATCTACTTATCAATCGGCCTGTTTTTCGTCGTGCAATGCTGCTTTTCGCAGCTCTCCGAGCCGGTAAAGCAGCTGATAGAATATTCCAAAAGAAATACGCCGGCCGGTTATAGCCCTCGTCTGAATATACTGACGCTCACTCCTAAAGGAAATCTTCATTATTTGTTTCCCCTTTATCATGCTTTCAAGGACGAGGAAAAATTCAGGAAAATCTATTCCGACAAAGGGTATTACGATGAGCTGAGCCAGTACTTTTCTTTTGCCGGGGATTACCTGGCGGCCCAGCAATACCTGGTAAAAAGTTATGACAGCATCGACGATGCCAACCGGCGAAAAATATTCAGGACGGTAGAGGGGATCAAAAATATCGAGCATGCCGATGCCCGGCGCTATATCAATTTCATCGCGAAGAGCAGCCGGGTTCTCCTATTGAACGAAGCGAATTCCAAGGGTTTACACCGGGCGTTTGCGCTGTCTTTGCTGAGCGATCTTTACCGGCAGGGCTTTCGTTACCTGGCGATGGAGATGCTGAATAATTTCTCCAATCACACCCTGTCCAGGCTTACTTTACATACGGGCTACTATACCGCTGAGCCGGTGGCCGGCGAACTGATAAGATCCGCCCTTGCGATGGGCTATACGCTGGTATCCTATGAGGATACGGCTGCCTCTACGCATACGGTGGGGCAGCGGGATTCTATCCAGGCGCGGAACATTTACAAGGTGCTTCAAGAGGATACGGCGGCCAGGATACTGGTATATGCCTCTTATGCGCATATCAGTAAGAAAGTATCTGCGGATGGCTATATTCCGATGGGCATGGCTTTCCAAAAGCTGTCGGGCATCAATCCGGTCACGATCGATCAGACGGATATGACGGAGGAAAGTAACTTCGCGTATGGCCGTGTCTTTTGGCAGGCATATGTGCAAAAGTATCCGGTGAAGACTGCTTCAATCGCTCTGCTGAATAATGAGCCGGTGAATGTCACGGGCAATGATCTGTATGATCTCTGCGTCATTCATCCTCCGGCCATCTACCAGGATGGAAGGCCGACCTGGCTGACGCTGGGGGGCCTGAGGCAGCCTTTTTATGTAAAGCCGCCTTCCGTCAACACCTACCTTGTACAGGCTTATTACCAGGATGAAATAGCAGGGAACGATAATAAGCCCTGGCAACTGGTACCTGCGGATCAGAGCTATATTCCCAGCGGTAAGAAGAGCTATATGCTCTATTTGAAAAAGGGTAAGTATACGGTGTTGTTCCGCGATATCGATTATCACATCGTGGGAACGTTGAATACGGAAGTCAATTAAAAGGTATTTTCGACGAAGCGAATGCCTTCTTCCGCCAACTCCGCTAATACGGGCTCATAGATTTCCGGCAGGATGGGGATATGAAGGCCGGTGAGTCCCTGCATTTTTCCTTCCAGGATCAGTTTGGCGGCGATGCCCAGGGGCAGGCCTACCGTTTTCGCCATCGCGGTGTGAAGGGGATCTTCCCCTATCACGATCAGGCTGCTGGTCTCCTGATGGGGGACGCCGTTCACCGTATAGGCTATTTCGTGTAACATGACGATCATATCTTTATCCTGGGGTTCCATGGCAAGCCGGGTCTCCAGCAGGTGCTGCAGGATATCGGCGGAGACCTGCGCTCCGGCAGGTATGGGTGTCTTATCGAAGAGACCCAGGAATTCGAGTTGTTCTCTGTTGTCCGCATTGACAAAGGGGAGGATGGGGGCGGACCAGGCGGCAACCGTCAGCGGGTCAGCCGTGGCATCGCTTTTACCGGGATGATCTTCGGTTCCGGGGAGGCGGGTTTTATCGTCGGTAAGTCCTGCCTGAACTATATTCTTCCAGCCCTGGCAAAAACCCGGATACCGCAGCGTGGTGCGAATGAAAGTTTCCGCTTCTTCCAGACCATAGACAGGAATATAAGAAAGAGAATCCCTGTTGGGATACCAGCTAAGATTTTTTTTAATGCCGTCGATGGCAACTTCTTCACAGTTCCCGAACAGATCGGCATAGCCGCGGGTGACGATCTGTGCGTTCTCCTTATACCGGGCTCCTGCGGATCCTGCCAGCACCACGTTGCGGGGATTCCAGCTTATTTTATAATGCCAGGGATTGTTGTCGCTCTCCGGGGCTATCAGGCCGCCTGTATGGGAGCGGAAGGAGTGGACGCGGCCTTTCTTTTGCCGGATCCGGTGGATCAGCTGCATGGCGCTCATATGGTCGATCCCCGGGTCGAGTCCCATTTCGCCGATGAACAAAAGCCCTTTTTCAAGGAGGGCGGGTTCGAGGGCTTTGAGGTTATCATCCAGGTAGGAGGCTGTGAGGAGGTCTTTGCTCCATTTTACGCAGGAGACGGCCACCAGGAAATGAAGGGCCGGCGGAAGTAAGGAGATGACGATATCCGCTTCCCGGATCAGGTTTTCTCTTTCGGGCTCGTCCTCTACCTGTAAAGCCACGGCTGTAGCCCGGGGGGCGTTGCCGATCTTGGATTGGGCAAGGACCAGGTTGTTTTCCGCTACCACTAATTGCCAGCCCCGGAGGGCTGTCTCCCGGATAAGATAGCGGATGAGGCAGGTGGCTGATTTGCCGGCGCCGAACAAGAGTATTTTCTTCATATATATAACGTTCATCTATTAAAGCATCACAAGGTAAGACGTTTTGTTAAGTGACTGTAAATCGGTATGCATTAAACCTTTCTGGCATAATTCTATCATAGTAGGAGCAGGCGGTCAACCACCGGAGCGATCCGGCAGGTTACCGATCCTTTTAAATTAATTCCTATGGGCAGTTCTGCACCGGTAATAGCTGGCATTAAGCGATACAAGGGAAAATGGGAAGCCGATCAGGCTGCTCATTTGCTAAAAAGGACTCTATTCGGGGTAAAAAAGGAGGATCTGGACCATTGTCATAAAAAATCGCTGAAAAAGGTCGTTAAAGAACTGCTGTACACGGAAGCCCCCCTCCCGCCGCCGCCCATTAATAATTACAATGACGACAAATACACCGACCCGGAGATCCAACCCGGAGAGACCTGGATCAAGTCCCTGAAATATGATGGAATGAATAATGGCCGCCGGAAAAATTCCTTTAAATCCTGGTGGCTGGGATTGATGATCTACCAGGACCGGAGCATCCGGGAAAAAATGGTGTTGTTCTGGCACAATCATTTTGTAACGGAGACCAATACGGTTGACAATGCCCTGTTCTGCTATCAGTACAATATGCTGTTACGTCAGCATGCGCTGGGCAATTTCAAGGAGTTCGTCAAAGCGGTGACGGTAGAGCCGGCCATGCTGCGGTATCTGAACGGGTATGCCAATACCCGCAAAGCCCCGGATGAAAATTATGGCAGGGAATTGCAGGAGCTGTTTACGGTAGGGAAGGGGCCTGGCTCCCACTATACGGAAGAGGATGTGAAGGCTGCTGCAAGGGTATTGACAGGGTATACCATCAACTACAAGACTTATACGTCTTCTTTCGATCCCAACCGGCATGATGATGCGGATAAGCAGTTCTCTGCGTTCTATGGTCAGCGGCTTATCAGGGGTATAAAAGGAAAGGAAGCCAGTGCCGAACTGGATGAATTGGTGGATATGATCTTTGAACAGGAGGAAGTCTCCCGGTTTATCTGCCGTAAGTTATACCGGTTCTTTGTCTACCATACGATCGACGAGGAGACGGAGAAAAATGTAATAGAACCGCTGGCGGCCCTGTTCCGCAAAAAGAACTACGAGATCCGGCCGGTGCTGGAAATGCTTTTTATGAGCCGTCATTTTTTCGATCCGGCCAATTATGGCAGTATGATCAAGAGTCCGGTGGATTTCACGGTGGGTTTATGCCGGGAGTTCAATATTGTTTTTCCGGATGCAACCAATTATATCGATCAGTATGGGTTTTGGGAGCAGTTGCGTAATCAGGCAGCGGGGCTGCAGCAGAATATCGGCGATCCGCCTAATGTAGCCGGCTGGCAGGCTTATTACCAGCTACCGGAGTATGATAAGCTTTGGATCAGTTCGGATACGCTGCCTAAGCGCAATCAGTTTACGGACCGGATGATCAACGGAGGGTTTAGCCGAAAGGATAAGAAGATCGTTATCGATCCGGTGGCTTTTGCCGCCGGCCTGCCCAGTCCGGAAGACCCCGATCTGCTGATCAGCGGAGCGGTCCGGGCGCTGTACCGGGTGGAGCTCCCGGTGGACCAGTTACATTTCATCAAGACGAATATCCTTTTGTCCGGGCTGGTAGGGATGGCTTCTGATCATTACTGGACGATGGCCTGGCAGGCTTATCAGACCAATCCGACGGATAAGAATAATAAGAATATTGTACCGAATAAGCTAAAGTTATTATTTAAGTATCTGATGGATTTACCTGAATATCAACTAATGTAATCTCCCCAAGGGGCAAACGATAAGTATATGAAAAGAAGAGACTTTCTATTACGCACCATGCCTTCGGTGTTATTGCCTTCACTGATCAATGGTTTTTCCATCCGGGCGCTGGCGGCCTCTCCGTTGGCGCAGATAGCAGGGGGCATGGATTCGGATCAGGTGCTGGTGCTGGTACAGCTCAATGGAGGCAATGATGGGTTGAATATGGTGATCCCGCTGGAGTTCTATGATGCGTATCATGCGGCAAGGACGAATATTGCTATTCCGGAGGACAAGGTCCTGCGGCTAAATGGTTTTGATAAGACGGGGCTGAATCCGGCCATGCCTGAATTACAAAGTATGTTCAATGAGGGAAAACTGACCATTATTCAGGGGGTGAGCTATCCACAGCCTAATTTTTCGCATTTCAGGGCCACCGATATCTGGCTTTCCGGGGCGGATACCAGTCAGATTCTTTCTACGGGCTGGGCAGGGCGGTATCTGAATGTACAGTATCCCCGTTTTCCGGAAGATTATCCCAACCGGAATATGCCGGATCCTTTGGCCATACAGATCGGATCGCTGGTATCTCCGGCGCTTCAGGGGCCTGCGTTGACGATGGGAATGGCGATCAGCAATCCGAATAGCTTTTATGACCTGATCAATGACCGGGCGGCATCGGTTCCGGCTACCAGGGCGGGGGATCAGCTGGCTTATATCCGGGAGATGTCGGTGAAGACGGATCAGTATGCGGGGGTGATCAAGGCGGCTGCGCAAAAAGTGACGAAACAATCGGGTAAATATCCGGCGGCGGGAAAGAATCCGCTGGCGGATCAGCTGAAGATTGTAGCCCGGCTGGTGGCGGGCGGGTTGAGAACGAAGATCTATCTGGTGAGTATGGGGGGATTTGACACACATGCCAAACAGACAGATGCCACAGATACGACTACGGGTACTCATGCGAAGCTGCTGGGTAAACTATCCGAAGCTATTGGCGCTTTCCAGGACGACCTCTGCCTGCTGCAGGTGGAAAAGCGGGTGACCGGTATGACTTTTTCTGAATTCGGCCGGCGTATAAAGTCAAATGCAAGCGGAGGAACGGATCATGGGACGGCAGCGCCCGTACTACTTTTTGGGAGCGGTCTTCAACCGGGCATTATCGGGAGTAATCCATTACTGCCTGCCAATGCCACCGTCAATGATAATATAGCTATGCAATACGATTTCCGGGCTTTGTATGCCAGTTTACTGGAGAAATGGTTCAGCGTAGACAAGGAGGTGACGGCTTCGGTTTTATTGAAGGATTATCCCTTGCTGCCGATTATCCAGAATGCGTAAAATCTATTTTTTTAATTTCATCCCACCCAGGTCTTTTTCTGCTCCGGGGCCGATCGTTACTTCTTCAAAGCTGGCATTCCGGTAAGGTTTTTTAGCTTCGACGTGTATTTGCCAGCGTCCCGGATTCACGGTCGAAAGGTAATATTCTCCATCGATACCTACCATTTTGATTGAATCCTTACCCTGGATAGCCCAAACTTTATCGACTTCTTCTGCCGGTAATATGGTAATATGAAGGGAAGAAGTCTGTAACAGTTTGACCGCATGTACGCTGGTAACTCCTATCAGTACCAGACACAATTGGACCATTGCATTTCTCATACCAGTTCGATTTTTAACGTTCATAATTAATTAATGCTAATACAGTTCAGGAGCAGATAAGATTGCTGAAACAGGCCATTAATTAAGAAATTGAACAGGTGGCGTTTTAGGAATGATACATTTTCAACTACTATGCCAAATGAGAAGAAATATTAGAAAAAAACGTTTTATTAACTTGCGAATATATTAACTACTGCTAATCAGTATGATAAATTCAGAGTGCCGAATAGGATAACCCTAATTCTTTTGAATTAACGAGGGTGATCTTATATTGTACTTTTATGCCGCGCGAACTATTAGGGGCTTCCTGCATCAGCGCAGATCCGGGGCCGATGCCGCGGAAATAGAGATTCTCTGTCTTGAATACTTTCTTATTGGCCTGCACGTACTGCACTTCCACTACTACAAGATCCAGGGGATAGACTGACTTATTGCTGACCGTTAACTGAACTCGGGAGATCCCTCCGAATGTGCCTACCGTATAACCATTAGCGCCTACCGATACGAGGTTGGAAAGATTGTTCCGGAGAACCTCTTTATCGATCTTGTCGACCGGCATATCCGCCCGATGACTGGCTTCCCGGTGGACAACCGAAAGACCGGTCATCGCGGAATCTTTAACAGGAGAAGGCGGAACGGGTTGGTTCTTTGGCGAAAGCTGCGACGATTTCTCTTTGCTGCCAACCGGTTTTTTGGGAGTGCTGACAACAGCCGTTTCCGTTTCTGGCAGATTGGCTGTATGGACCGTATCCGTGACAGGAGGCAGGGCTTGCATGACAGGTGCAGCCGAAGAGGCGGCTAAGGTCCCGGCGGCATGACCGGCAGGCGGGGGCGGATTAACCGGGCCTTTTTTTAGAGCCATCTTTTCCGCAAATCCAAGACTGCCTTTGTTGATGGACAGGCCAATAAAAATACCTGCGGCCAATAACGCCAACACACATGAGACTACCACAATAGACTGCAGGATAGGGGCACCCTTGCGCCTTTTATTGGCACGGGGCATTATTTCTACACCGGCATTCCAGTCTTCGCGGGCCTGAGAAGATTTCTCCTCAGGCTGAGGAGCGGCGACGGGTCCGTTATCGGAAGGAATCGGGCCGTAAGTCGAAGAAGATCTGTCGGGAATGGCAGCGGATGCAGCGAAACGTTCGGGTAAGGGTGCAGCAAGACGTCCTGTCGCGGAAGCGACGGGGGCCGGCTCTTTTGCCGGAGTGTTCTTACCTGCCGGCAGGGTAACATAAATGATCCGCTTTCCTGGTACGGCGGAGGGTTCTCCTGAAAAAGCGGAAGATCCATTCTGTTTGAGGCGAATGGTTGCGGCGGTAACAGGGGAATTATTTTCCTGGGAAGGCTTTTTATAAAAACGATCGAAGGGTTGTTCTTCTACAGCGGGAGCGAAAGAGCTTAGTTCTTCCACTTCGCAGGGATATCGCCAGGCGGCGCTCTTGTTTTCTACCCAGACAAGGTCATACGCTTTCAGGCCCTTTGCCTTTAATTCATCAAAGGTGTAAGGACCGCTTTCCTTATTATCACGTAACAACAAATACTTAATCATCCAAGTTCCGGTTAAGAGGTATAGAATAATCAATAAGAATCAAAGGGATATGGATAACAACAGCAAATTTTTCGCCGGATATTGTGAATAGTAAGTTATTCCTGGAAGGCTGTTAAAAGGGATTGATAAGGCAAATTTACAAATTCTATTAATATTATGATAGTCCGGGGTAATCTTTCTGGCCAGATTTGTTAATATTATCGATCTTACCGAAATTAGCCGTCCGGGACCAATTAGCCCGGGTCGCGGGATAAATAACTACCGATCGGCTAAAACGGTTTAACTTCTAAACAGAAAAATGAACGATATGGACGCTGCTATACAGGATAAAGTGGATTTATGGCTTAAAGGCAACTATGACCAGGCTACCAAGGATGAAATCAGCCGTTTACAGCAGGAAAACCCTGCAGAACTGACAGAGAGCTTTTATCGCAGCCTTGAATTCGGCACTGGCGGCCTGCGGGGCATTATGGGGATCGGTACGAACCGGATAAATAAATATACGGTGGGGATGGCCACCCAGGGCTTTGCTAATTATCTGAATAAGTCGTTTCCCGGCCAGGAAGTGAGGGTTGCCATTGCGCATGATAGCCGGAACAATAGCCGATTTTTTGCCGAAACAACCGCTAACATATTCGCAGCCAACGGAATAAAGGTTTTTTTATTCCAATCCCTCCGACCCACGCCTGAATTGAGCTTTACGATCCGCACGTTGCATTGTCAGGGTGGGGTGGTCTGTACGGCCTCTCATAATCCCAAGGAATACAATGGTTACAAAGCCTATTGGGATGATGGGGGGCAGCTGGTGCCTCCTCATGACAAGAATGTTATAAAAGAAGTGGAAAAGATCGCTTCGGTAGATGCCGTGAAATGGAGCGGGGGCGAAGCGAATATCACCATGATCGGAAAAGAGATGGACGAGGCTTATATCAGCATGGTCCGGGATCTGAGCGTCTACCCGGAGATCATTGAAAAACAACACAATCTGCGTATTGTATATACTCCTATCCATGGTACGGGCATTAAGCTGGTACCGGAAGTGCTGCAACGATTTGGCTTTAGCAATGTGCATGTGGTAGATGAGCAGGCTACGCCGGATGGCAATTTTCCAACGGTGGTCTATCCCAACCCGGAAGAAAGTGAGGCGATGAGCATCGGGCTGAAAAAGGCCAAACAGATCGACGCGGATATCCTGCTGGGAACGGATCCCGACGCGGATCGCGTGGGGATCGGGGTGAAAAACAAGAAGGGAGATTGGGTATTGGTGAATGGCAACCAAACGGCTGTCCTGGCTTTCAACTACATGATCGAAGCCCGGAAAGCGAAAGGCATAGCACAGTCGAATGACATGGTGGTCAAGACGATAGTAACGACCGACCTCATTGAAAACATAGCCAAACGCAATGATATCAAATGTTATAGTGTGCTTACCGGGTTTAAATATATTGCGGAGCTGATCAAGGAAAAAGAAAGGACGGAGCATTATGTGATAGGAGGAGAGGAAAGCTATGGCCTGATGATCGGTGACCGGATCCGGGACAAGGATGCCGTGAGTGCGGTTGCGCTGCTTTGTGAAATGGCCGCTTATGAGAAGGATAAGGGCCGGAGCCTCTATGATAAGCTGATCGAGCTATATGTCCAGTATGGTTTTTATAAGGAGTCCCTTATTTCTATCACCAAGAAGGGGATGAACGGACAGAAAGAGATTGCCGATATGATGAGCGCCTACCGCAGTAATCCTCCGGCGGCCATCAATGGCTCTCCGGTCGTTCAATTACTCGATTATGAGCTGAGGACCGGCAAAAATCTGCAGACTGGAGAGTCCTGGCCTATCCAGCTTCCGGAGTCCAATGTGCTGCAGTTTATCCTGGAAGACGGAAGCAAGATCTCGGCCCGTCCTTCGGGAACAGAGCCTAAAATCAAATTCTATTTCAGCGTGCATACCAGCCTTGGGAATGCCGCGGATTTCGATCGGGTGCATGCATCTCTGAATGCGCGCATCGACGGGATCATACAGGATATGAAATTGAAATAGCTTTCCTTCGGTAACGGCCCGCCGGGCTACGCTTCTTAAGCCGGCCTGGCGGGTCCATATAATAATAAAACGACCTTCAACTGCTTGCATATGCTAAGAAAGACCTGTCTTTTCATCCTCGCGTTATTGGGAACGCTGTCCGTTTGGGCACATGTTCGTTTACCTGTTCTTTTTGGAGATAATATGGTCCTTCAGCGGGATAAGTTGGTGGCCATATGGGGATGGGCTGACAGGGGAGAAAAAATAACGGTACAATTCAATCAGCAATCAAAAACTACCAAGGCCGACCGAAAAGGTCAATGGATAATCCACCTGGATCCCGAGCCGGCCGGTGGCCCTTTTCAGCTCATCGTAAAAGGAAAAGACCAGGTGACCTTATCCAATGTCCTGGTAGGGGAGGTATGGATCTGTTCCGGGCAATCCAATATGGAAATGCCGATAGAGGGCTGGGGGAAAATAAACAATTACCAGGAGGAGATCGCCGCGGCCGATTATCCATCCATCCGTCATTTTAAGGTGCCCAATACCGTCAGTACTACGCCGAAGGACGATCTTCCCGGGGGGGATTGGAAAATATGCAGCCGGGAGACGGCTGGTAATTTTAGTGCCACGGCTTATTTTTTCGCCCGTGAATTATATCGTCGGCTACATATCCCGATCGGGTTGATCAATACATCCTGGGGCGGAACGCATGTGGAGACCTGGACCAGCCGGGGGGCTTTTGAACAGAGCGGAGAGTTCAAAACCATGATCGCTGCCCTGCCATCGGGGGATGGGCTAACTGCGGCCATCGGCCAAAAGAAGGCAGCATTGCTGAAGACCATCACAAGCTTACAGGGCTCTTTACCCGCATCGGGCGAAGAAGAGCAATACAAAAATGCAACTTTTGAGGACGCCGGGTGGGCCCGCATGAAACTGCCGGGTCTCTGGGAGCAGGCCGGATTGGGGCTTGAGGACCTGGACGGGATCGTGTGGTTCCGCAAAACGATCGAAGTCGCGGGGGAGGATGCCGGTAAGCCGGCTGTCCTGGAACTGGGAAAGATCGACGATGCAGACGAAACTTATATCAACGGGGTGAAGGTCGGAGCTACTAAAGGGTATAGTGAAGCCCGGCATTATACGATCCCGGCGGGAGTCCTGAAATCAGGGAAGAATGTAGTTGCGGTAAGGGTTGAGGATATTGCTGGCGGCGGAGGGATCTATGGAGATCCAGGAGAGCTGAACATTACGATTGCTGGAAAAACAATTTCCCTGGCCGGTGACTGGTCTTTTCATATCGTTACAGTCTCCATCAGCAATTCGATTAACCCCAATAGCGCTCCCACTTTACTGTTCAATGCGATGGTCAATCCTCTTATTCCTTATACGATCCGGGGCGCCATCTGGTACCAGGGGGAATCGAATGCCGGGCGGGCTTATCAATACCGGAAAGCCTTTCCTTTAATGATCACGGATTGGCGGGGGCGTTGGGGATTGGGTGATTTCCCTTTCTATTTCGTGGAGCTATCCAGCTGGAATGCGGGTAATGGCAATAGTGTTCAGGGGAGTGCCTGGGCGGAGCTAAGGGAGGCGCAGACGATGACGCTCGCGCTGACCAATACCGGGATGGCGGTAACGACCGATATCGGCAATTCCAAGGACATCCATCCGAAAGACAAGCAGGATGTGGGTTGGCGACTGGCGGCTATCGCCCTGAACAATTGTTATGGGCAGAAGGCGGAATACAGCGGTCCTATCTATCAATCCATGCAAACAGCCGATAATAAGATCATACTGAGTTTTACGCATACAGGTAGCGGGCTGGCGGTGCATGATAAATATGGGTACCTCAAAGGGTTTGAGATAGCGGGGGCCGATCAGCGGTGGCATTATGCCCGGGCCATGATCGAGGGGGATAAGGTGGTCGTCTGGCAGGAAGGGGTGGGTGCACCTGTGGCTGTCCGTTATGGATGGGCCGATGATGCCGGGGAAGGCAATTTCTTTAATAAAGAGGGGTTTCCGGCTTCGCCGTTCCGGACGGATCAGTGGAAGGGGATTACGGAAGGGGCGAAGTATGAAGTGGGAAAATAGTGGAGGCTAATGACCTCGGCCAGATAAGGACTACCAGTGACGGTGGTCCTTATTTTTTTGTATGTGACCCAAGCAATTGATATAACTATGCATCTGGAAAGATATGAGTTCAAGGTGAAAGACAACAGGTATACTTTTTTCAGTCAGGGACCGAAGGGGGAAATTGAAAAGGCTGTGCTTTATAATAAATTGTCGGAATATCAACCATTATACGGCCTCTCCTTTGGAGATTGGAAGGAAAAGGTGAACCGGATCGACGATCGCGTTGTCACTAACAATGGAGACCGGCAAAAAATATTGGCAACGGTGGCTGCTACAGTGGTTAATTTTTCTATGCAAAACCCTGATGCTTTCATATTTGCCGTTGGCAGCACGTCGGCCAGGACCAGATTATACCAAATGAATATCGCGTCGAATTTAACATTCATCCATCCCCTTTTCGAAATAGAAGGTTTTATCCGGAATAATTGGCAATCTTTTCAGACGGGGTGCAACTATAGTGCTTTTTTATTAAAACCGAGAAATTTCTTATCTTCATAACCATAATAATTCTTTTATGTCAGAGAAAAAAATTATTAGAACGGCATTGGATCCTACGCCCTCAACAAATATCAATAGTACGATTCCTGATGACTATGATTGGCAGAATGATCCTGCTGTTCTCAGACATAAGGCATTAGTCGAGGACTTCATCAAAAAGCACGGACTTCCAAAAAGCTTTTACGAAGCAACGAAAAAATAGCAATTTTAAAATTATAAGACCCCGCCCTTGTGCAAAAGCATGGCAGCCTTTGGGCGGGGCCTTGTGGATGCAGAGGTATTATTTCTGCCCTGTGGTACCGGGTGCTGATGTAGCCGCGATACCCGAAGGAGACTGGGTGACTTGTGTAACCCTTGACCGCATTTCGGCGGCGGCTTCGGTCATGGCAATGAGGGCGGTGCGGGTCTCCGGCCAGGCTCTTGTCTTCAGACCGCAATCCGGGTTGACCCAGAGGTTTTCTGCGGGGATGACTTCTCCCGCTTTTTCCAGCAACAGAAGTATTTCTTCTTTGGATGGTATCCGGGGCGAATGAATATCATATACGCCGGGGCCGATATCATTGGGGTATTTGAAATCGTGAAAAGCATGCAGGAGCTCCATTTGCGAGCGGGAGGTCTCGATGGTGATCACGTCGGCATCCATGTCGGCGATGGCTTGCAGGATATCATTGAATTCCGAGTAACACATATGCGTGTGGATCTGTGTCGTATCGGCCACATTGCTGCTGCTGATCTTAAAGGCATCGACGGCCCATTGCAGATACTCGTTCCATTTCTCTTTCCGGAGCGGCAGGCCTTCCCGGATGGCAGGTTCATCGATCTGTATGATACGGATGCCGGCTTTTTCCAGGTCTGTCACTTCATCCCGGATCGCCAGGGCGATCTGCCAGCAGGTGTCTTTGCGGGGCTGGTCATCCCGGACAAAGGACCATTGCAGGATGGTCACCGGTCCGGTGAGCATGCCTTTTACCCAACGGGCCGTGAGGGATTGTGCGTAGGCGGTATATTCTACGGTCATGGCTTTTTTGCGTCGTACGTCGCCATAGATCACCGGGGGCTTCACGCAGCGGCTGCCATAGCTCTGCACCCATCCATTGCTGGTGAAAGCAAATCCATCCAGCTGCTCGCCAAAGAACTCCACCATATCATTCCGTTCGAATTCTCCGTGTACGAGTACATCTATATTGATCTGCTCTTGCCATTGCACGACGGCGCGGATCTGTTCACGGATATACTGATCGTATGCGGCAGCGGTCATTTCACCACTCTTCCACTTAGCGCGGGCGGCCCTGACTTCTTTGGTCTGGGGGAAGGAGCCGATCGTGGTGGTGGGGAACAGGGGCAGCCGCAGGCTCTTGCTTTGCAGTTCTTTGCGGACAGGGTACCCGTTTTGCCGGTGCAGGAAGGAATCCCGGATCTCCTTTACGCTGACCTGTACGGATGGCTGGTGGATGAGCTGTGATTGTCGTCTGGCAGCAAAGACCTGTTGGTTCTCCTGCAGGGCCCGGGTAGCTTCTTCGGGAGTGTCTTCGGTAATCAGCTGTTTCAGGGTCGCCAGCTCTCCGATCTTCTGGCGTGCGAAAGCCATCCAGCTTTTGATAGTTGGGGAAAGGGAGGTGGTGATGGGTTCGAGGTCCAGGTCGCAGGGGCTATGCAGTAAAGAGCAGGAGGGAGCTATCCATACTCTTTCCATTCCCAGCTGCCCGATGGCGGTCTGGATAAGGGTGAGGGATTTCTCCAGCTCGTTTTTCCAGACGTTGCGGCCGTCTATGACACCCAGGGAGAGCGATATTCCTGGTTTGGGGCGGAGGGCGGCCAGGACTTCTTCCAATTGCCCGGGCGCCCGGGCGAGGTCTACGTGTAAGACGCAGGGAGAGAGGGAGACGGCCAGGGCCAGGTTGTCCTGCAAGGCTTCAAAGTAGGTGCCCAGGATAAATTTCAGCCGGGGGAATTTTCGCCGGATGGCTTCATAAGCCTTTTCGAAGGCAGAGCGGGCTTGCGGATCCAGGCCCATCGCCAGGAAAGGTTCGTCGAACTGTACCCAGGGGGCATTTTGCTCTTCCAGTGCGGTCAGGATGTCAAAATAGACAGGGAGGAGCTGGTCCAGGAGTTCGAGGCGATGAAATCCGGGCTCTTTCTCTTTGCCCAGCAACAGGTAGGATACGGGGCCGATGATCACGGGCTTGGTGATGAGGCCTTCCTGTTTGGCTTCGATGAACTCATGAACGATCTTATTCGACAGGAGCTTAAAAGATTGTTGCCGGTAGAATTCGGGGACGATATAATGGTAGTTGGTATCGAACCATTTGGTCATTTCCATGGCGGGTACGTCGATGGTCCCTTCCTGGTACCCCCTGGCCATCGCGAAGTAGAGGTCAAGGTCGCTTCGGGTCTCCTTGAGGAGGATGTCCTGGTATCTCTCCGGAATGGCTCCCACGGTGAGGGTCATATCCAATACCTGGTCATAGAAGGAGAAGTCGTTGGAGGGGATCCAGTCGATGCCGGCGGCTTGTTGAAGGCGCCAGTTAGACTTGCGGATCTCTTTGCCGGCATGGCTCAGCTGCTGTTGTGTAATTTTCCCCTGCCAGAATTGTTCATTGGCTTTTTTCAGTTCCCTGTTGCTACCAATTCGCGGGTAGCCCAAGTTGTGCGTTTGCATTGTAAATGGTTTTTAATGAATAAAAAGCCCTTTACGTTTATGATGCTTACGCGTGAGAAAGATCAACCAAAAAATACCGACAGGAAATAAGAAGCCAGGAGACTGCAGGGCAGGCTGGATCATTCCGGACCAGGGGATGGTCCGGTTTTTTACCGGCAGGGATGACTTTATTTGCGCGAAAGCATCCTTTTATAGATAAGGCAAGTCTCCTGGCTTGTAACATTTTATCCGTTCTTCTCATCCGTCAGTGGACGGACAATGAACATGGTTGGATAAAACTGCTGAGTTACTTACAGTTGCGCGACAGCCCATGATTTGCACATGGTTCCTTTTTAATCATCTGCCGGCTGGCTTTGAGGCCAACCGGCAGATGAACCTGATCTATGTAAAAGTTAAAATGTAAAAGAGCGGTGATTGCAAGTTGAATATCCGGATCAGCCGGGCCCGGGCGAAGTTCGCGGGGACGGGACTAAGCGGAAGTTAGGCGCTGCAGGTGACGCAACCGTCTTCCATGCTGCAGGACGGTCCATCTACCACTTCTTCTCCGTTGCCCTCGATAACCTTCATATTGTGCTGGTTGATCAGCGGTTCTACCATCTTGCCCCCTTGTTTTTCTACCGTAAACTGTACGGCCTGGGAAGCAGCCTGGGTGCGAAGGTAGTACATACCGGTCTTCAGTCCGCTCTTCCAGGCGTAGAAGTGCATGGAGGTCAGCTTGCTTGCCGAGGGTGTCTCGACGAACAGGTTGAGGGATTGAGACTGGCAGATATAGGCGCCCCTGTCAGCAGCCATGTCGATGATATTACGTTGTTTGATCTCCCAAACCGTCTTGTAGATTTCTTTTACGGAATCGGGGATCTCTTCGATCTGCTGGATGGAGCCGTTGTGGAGGATGATCTTATTTTTCATGTCATCGTTCCATAGGTTGAGCTCCACAAGATCTTTTAGAAGGTGTTTGTTGACTACTACAAATTCTCCGCTCAGTACTCTTCTGACATAAATGTTGGAGGTATAGGGCTCGAAACATTCATTGTTACCCAGGATCTGTGAGCTGGAGGCAGTCGGCATGGGCGCTACCAGCAGGGAGTTACGTACGCCATATTTAATGACTTCGTCTTTCAGGCGGTACCAGTCCCAGCGGAGGGTAGGCTCTACGTTCCACATATCGAACTGGAAGATGCCTTTGGAAGCGGGAGAGCCGGGGAAGGTCTGGTAAGCGCCGTCGATCTTTGCCAGGTCTTTGGAAGCCGTCATGGCTGCAAAATAAATGGTCTCGAAGATCTCTTTATTCAGCTTCTTAGCCTCATCGCTTTCGAAAGGAAGGCGCAGCAGGATGAAGGCATCCGCCAGTCCCTGTACACCCAGTCCGATAGGGCGGTGTTTCAGGTTGGAGTTACGGGCTTCTTCGATGGGGTAATAGTTATGGTCGATGATCTTATTGAGGTTCTTGGTGACCTCATACGTGATCTCGTATAATTTGTCGTGATCGAATTTGCCATTGATCACGTAACGGGGCAGGGCGAGCGATGCCAGGTTACAGACCGCAACTTCATCCGGGGCGGTATATTCAATGATCTCTGTGCAGAGGTTGGAGCTCTTGATGGTGCCCAGGTTCTGCTGGTTGCTTTTGCGGTTAGCCGAGTCTTTATATAAGAGGTAGGGCGTGCCGGTTTCGATCTGGGCGTCCAGGATGGCGAACCAGAGGTCCTGTGCTTTGATCGTCTTCCGGGCGCGGCCTGGTTCCGATTCGTATTGAGCGTACAGTTTTTCAAATTCTTCACCCCAGCAATCTGCCAGGCCTGGTGCTTCGTGGGGGCAGAACAGGCTCCAGGTGCCGCCGGCTTCCACGCGTTTCATGAACAGGTCGGGGATCCACATAGCATAGAAAAGGTCGCGGGCCCTCAGTTCATCCTTACCATGGTTCTTGCGGAGGTCCAGGAAGGCGAATACGTCGGCATGCCAGGGTTCCAGGTAGATGGCGAAAGCGCCTTTGCGTTTGCCGCCGCCCTGATCCACATAACGGGCCGTGTCATTGAATACGCGCAGCATGGGGATGATGCCGTTGCTGGTGCCGTTGGTACCTCCGATATAGGAGCCGGTAGCACGGATATTATGAATAGAGAGTCCGATGCCGCCTGCGCTCTGGGAGATCTTGGCCGTTTGTTTGAGGGTATCGTAGATGCCGTCGATGCTATCGTCTTTCATGGTGAGCAGGAAGCAGCTGCTCATCTGGGGTTTAGGCGTACCTGCATTGAACAGGGTAGGGGTGGCGTGCGTAAACCAGCGTTCGCTCATCAGGTGATAGGTCTTGATGGCGCTGTCGATATCTTCTTTGTGGATGCCGATGGCTACACGCATGTACAGGTGCTGGGGGCGTTCCACGACCTTGCCGTCTACTTTCAGCAGGTAGGATTTCTCCAGGGTCTTGAAGCCGAAGTAGTCGAAACCGTAATCGCGGTCGTATATGATGGTAGAGTCCAGTAATTCGGCATTCTTATCGATGATCTGCCATACGTCTTCGGACAGTAAGGGAACCAGCTTGCCGGTCTTGCTGTCGGTGCATTCGTACAGCAGCTTCATCGTATCCGAAAAACTCTTGATGGTATTTTTATGGAGGTTGCTGACGGCTATCCGGCTGGCCAGCAGGGCATAGTCAGGATGTTTCACGGTAAGGGAGGCGGCGGTCTCCGCGGCAAGATTGTCCAGCTCGGTGGTCGTTACCCCATCGTATAAACCTTCGATCACTTTCTTAGCGACATCGATGGAGTTCACGAAGCGTCTGTCAAGGCCGTAGCATAGTTTTTCTATGCGGGCGGTGATCTTGTCGAATTTCACGGATTCTCTTTTTCCGTTCCTTTTGTTGACGAACATATATAGATAGATTTAATAGGTTTGCTTCTTTGTCTCAGATGCCCGGTCTGATTAGTGCTGAGCTGTTATTGGTAACTAAAAATCTTCTTCCAGGCTGAAGGTCTGGGATTCTTTCCCGGACATCACTCCCGATTTCTGGTAATCGCCCACTCTCTTCTCGAAGAAATTGGTCTTGCCCTGCAGGGAGATCATTTCCATGAAATCGAAGGGGTTGGTGGCATTGAACATTTTCGGATAGCCCAGCTCGCCCAGCCACCTGTCGGCGACGAATTCAATGTATTGCTGCATGAGCTTGGCGTTCATGCCGATCAGGTCTACGGGAAGGGATTCGGATACGAATTCTTTTTCGATCTTTACGGCATCGCCGATGATGGCGAAGACCTGTTCCTGGGAGAGTTTGGAATATTCCAGCATGCTGTAGAGCAGGCAGGCGAATTCGCAATGCAGTCCTTCGTCGCGGCTGATCAGCTCATTGCTGAAAGTCAGTCCCGGCATCAGGCCTCTTTTCTTCATCCAGAAAATGGAGCAGAAGCTACCGCTGAAGAAGATACCTTCCACGGCGGCGAAGGCGACGAGTCTTTCGGCAAATGTGCCGTTCCCGATCCACCGGAGGGCCCATTCAGCTTTCTTCTGTACGGCGGGCACCGTCTCGATGGCATGGAAAAGGCGATATTTTTCCTGGGGGTCTTTTATGTAGGTGTCGATCAGCTGTGCGTAGGTCTCGCTGTGGATATTCTCCATCATGATCTGGAAACCGTAGAAGCAGCGTGCTTCGGGAAGCTGCACTTCGCTCATGAAGTTTACGGCCAGGTTCTCGTTCACGATGCCGTCGCTGGCGGCAAAAAAGGCCAATATATGCGAGATGAAGTGACGTTCGCCATCATTGAGCCGGGCCCAATCCTGTGCATCGCCGCTCAGGTCGATCTCTTCGGACGTCCAGAAGCTGGCTTCATGCTTCTTATACATTTCCCATACTCTGGGGTAATTAATAGGGAGAATGACGAATCTGTCCTTGTTCTCCTTCAATAAAATTTCATTCCCGTTCTCCATTGTCAAATAGATTGCAGATTAACAACATGTGCGCGACGACAGATAGTTTCCGATTAAAAATCCAGACAGTTCCGAAAAACTCAGATAATTCCGATAATAACGAATCCTTTGCCGAACCCCGTTCGGGGAGGTCCTAACATAACCGTTAAAGGCAGGTCTCCCGGGATGGGAGGAGTTTAACAGCAATTTCAAGATCTAACACGAAAATAACATAGCCTGATAAAAAAAGGATTTAAGTTTATCCACGAGATGTGCATAGCTTTTGGGCCGAGTTTCGGAAGCCTTATTGGCATTGGTTTAGGGATAAGAAAGCCCGTTTTTAGAGGGTTTGGGGCTAAAGAAAGGGTAAGAATCGCTCCCAGCATGAGATCGCCGTCCAGGCTGTGTTCGGGGCCTGTCCAATTGATGTTGATAATATTCAGGACCGGGCCGGCCGGAGGCGTCCGAAAGGCGTTTTATTGCGACAGGCATAGGCGGCAGCGGCCAGCAGGGCGGGGGAAAAGCCCTGATGGTATGTCATGTCTCGTCGGTCCGGCGCGGGTCTTATTTTTCCGCGCCGCTGGCGTCATGTGAGCTTTCGCGTCCCCCCAGCATCGGCACAAAAGAGAAATCTGCAAATATTTCTTCGAGTACAGTCCCATCGGGCTTCTTGGTAAGCCTCAACATTTGCTGCACATTGCCTTCCCCCACCGGGATCACCATTTTCCCCCCCGGCTTCAGCTGTTCAACCAGCTTCGGCGGAATAAAAGGCGCCGCAGCGGTGACGATCACCTTATCGAAAGGGCCATAGGTTGGCAATCCTTCGAACCCGTCCCCATAAAAGAATTTCAGGCTCAGGTATTTTTTCAGAAGCGGGAAAGTTTTATTTGTCTCGAACAGTTTCTTCTGACGCTCGATCGTATACACATGCGCCCCCAGCTCCGCCAGCACGCAGGCCTGGTAGGCGCTGCCCGTACCGATCTCCAGCACTTTCTCAAAAGGCTTTATATCGAGCAACTGGCTCTGGTAGGCGACCGTATAAGGCTGGGAGATCGTCTGCCCCTCTCCAATGGGAAAAGCCCGGTCTTCATAGGCAATCTGGTCAAAAGCAGAGTCCATAAAATAATGCCGGGGCAGATTCATAATGGCATTTAACACCCTTTCATCTGTAATTCCTTTCTGTTTGATGGTATCCACCAATTGTTTGCGCAGGCCTTTATGCCGGTAAGAGTCTTCAAATGTTCTCATAAACGTAATATGCGACCGAGGGCTCGTTCAAAATTTATCCCTCGGTCGCATATTCACGATGAGGGGCCTTCGGCCAGCGGAACTGTGTTCCGCTCTGCAAGATAATGGGTTTGCTAAATATTCTTTCCCTACATTTTTTTCTTTAGCCCATTTTGAAAACTTAAATTGTCGCACTTTTCAAAACGGACCACGGGTCCGTTGCCCGAAAGGGCAGAAATTGGCTTTTTAACGGCGAAGGACTAAATTTCAAAGCAAAGTCATTCGCCGTTAAATAACCGGACCACGGGTCCGTTGCCCGAAAGGGCAGAAATTAGCTTTTTAACGGCGAATCACTAAATTCCGCAGCAAAATGAAAATTAAAGTAGGTAGTCAATTGGCATTCATGATGTTCTTCGAATATTTTATCTGGTGCTCCTGGTATGTCACCATGGGTACTTATATGGGAGAACACCTCCATGCTACCGGCATTCAGATCGGAGCCGCCTATAGCGCCCTGGCCATCGCCACTATGATCTCCCCCTTCTTCGTCGGATTGGTCGCCGACCGCTATTTTTCGGCCCAGCGTATCATGGGTGTCATGCACCTGCTGGGGGCCGTATTGCTCTTCTTTGCTCCTATGATCAAAGACAACACCGCCTTCTACTGGATCATTTTGCTCTACTCTTTGTTGTATATGCCGACCATCGCCCTCTCGAACAGCGTGGCCTTTGGCCAGATGAATGATCCTGGCAAACAATTTCCGTGGATCCGGGTTTTCGGTACCATCGGCTGGATCGTCGCCGGGTTGCTGGTAGGCAACCTGGGCCTGGAGAAGAGCTCCACCACTTTTCAACTGGCCGCCGGAGCTTCCGTCCTGCTAGGTATCGTCAGCTTCACCCTGCCCGCGACCCCGCCCAAAGGCGCCGTTGCCGGTGCATCCGCCTCCAAAGTCCTGGGAACAGAAGCCTTTGTATTGTTTAAATACAAACCCTATCTTATCTTCTTTATAGCCGCTATCCTGGTATGTATCCCGCTCTCTTTTTACTACGGATTCGCGAACCCCTTCCTGAATGAACTGGGCCTGCAGAATGCCGCCGGGAAGATGATCATGGGCCAGATCTCCGAAGGACTGTTCATCGTCGCCATTCCCTTCCTGTTCAACAGGATCGGCGTAAAGAATATGCTGCTCCTGGGAATGACCGCCTGGATCCTTCGCTATGTCTGCTTTGCCTACGGCGACGCGGGCGCTCACACCTGGATGCTCTATGCCGGTATTATCCTGCACGGCGTATGCTATGACTTCTTCTTTGTGACCGGTTATATGTACACAGAGAAGAAAGCCGGGGAAAAGATCAAGAATGCCGCGCAGGGCTTATTTACCTTCGCTACCTATGGATTAGGGATGTTCATCGGCACATGGTTCTCCGGCTATATCGTAGATGGTTATTCAACCGGTACGGAAGCCCATAACTGGAAAGGTATCTGGTTGGTGCCCGCCTACATCGCTGCCGGCGTCCTGATCTATTTCATTTTATTTTTCCGCGAGAAGAAACAACAACCAGTCACGCAATAAAATAGAAAATCTTATGCCAAAGATAGCCATGCTGGGCTCGGGCTTCATCGGCCGCTTTTATGCAGAATCCATCCTTGGACAGAGAAGCCGGGACTCTATCGTCTCTGTCTATTCCCGCCGGGAAGAAAGCGCCCGCAAATTCGCGGCAGATTACCGGTGCACCCATTGGACCACCGAAATGGAAGAATCCATCGCACATCCCGGGGTAGACCTCGTCTGTATATCCCTCCCCAATAATTTACATGAGATCGCTGTCCTGCTCTGCTGCAAGCACGGCAAGGCAGTAATGACCACCAAGCCCCTCGGCCGTAACGCCACAGAAGCAAGACGCATGCTGGAAGCCGTCGAAGACGCCGGCATCTTTTCCAGCTACCTGGAAGATCTGGTATATACCCCCAAATTCCTCAAAGCCTATGAGAGCGTGAAGAACGGCGCCCTGGGCCGCATCCTATGGGCCAAGTCCCGGGAAACCCATCCCGGCCCCCACAGCGACTGGTTCTGGGATATCGAACAGGCCGGAGGCGGCTGTATCCTCGATCTCGGCTGCCATTGCGTGGAGATCGCGCGCACCTTCATCGGGAAGGATATCCGACCCATCGAAGTAATGTGCTGGGCCGACACCCAGGTCAAACCCATCGATGCTGAAGATCATGCCATCGGGCTGGTCAAATACGAGAACGGAGCCATCGGCCAGTTCGAAGTAAGCTGGACCTTCCGGGGAGGCCTGGACCTGAGAGACGAAGTCATGGGCACCGAAGGTACCATCTGGATCAATAACTTCCTGCGCACCGGACTGGAGATGTTCACTACCGGAAAAGGCGCCGATTATATATCGGAAAAATCTGAAAGCAACACGGGTTGGCTCTTTCCCGTAGGTGATGAGCTCAATGACCTCGGCTATAACCACATGTTCACCGACGTGTTCAATGCGTTTGAAAAAGGCCACCAACCTAAAGAGACCTTTTATGATGGCTATGTCGTCAATGCCATCCTCGACGCAGCCTATCGTTCCGCCAAAACCAAAGGCTGGGAGCCCGTGCAGCTGGATATCTGGCGGGGTAAGATTGGCGTAAGCAAAGACAGCCATCTGACCGAATACGATGCCGAACATTATCTCGTAAAAGAAGAGCTGACCCACTACGGCGCCAAAAAGATCATCCTTAAACACAAGCAAACCGGTAAAATAAGCGAGCGGGTAATCAATTGATCCCATACATGATACAGGAACCATTGGGATGACGGACGCCGTTATAAAAAATCTACGATGCGGGCAACGACTGCCGGGTCCCGGTAAATCTTCCGGTGGCCCAATCCTTTGGTGATCACAAATTCGATATTCGGATGCTGGTCTTTCCTGACCAGGAGGGCATCTTCCAGGGGGGTGATCCTGTCATCCGCATCCTGGAGCCATAATGTATCCGCATGGACCTCGTGCAGGGCCCGGCGGATGGAATACCAGGAAAAAGGGCGGTCGAAAAGTTCGTTGGACAGCTCATCAAATTCTTTTCTCACCTCTTTACCGGTCTGCAGCAACTGAAAAAAATCATCCACGGCAGAGACCATTTCACAGGGAGGGGCGATGAGTACCAGCTTGGTGGCTGTATCATGGGGGAGGTTCTCCAGCAGCAGGGTGAGGGCCAGCCCTCCCAGGGAATGTCCCATGAAGGACTGGACGGGGCCGTATAATTCATTAATCGTCTCCAGGCTCTTCACATAAGCGGGCAGGGTGATCCTTTTACCGCCGGACTGGCCATGGGCCGGGGCGTCGAAGGCCAATACTTCATATCCTTTTTCCAGGAGGGGGCGGATATACTGATCGAAGTTGCGGGAGGAGGATTCGAAGCCATGGGCGATCAATACCTTTTTGAGGGGGACTGTTGAGGCAGGGTGGGGCAGCCACCGGTGCCCGCGGACACTGCGTCCGTCCTGTTTAAAGGAGAGGCGCTCACCTTTTTCGGTGAAGGACGGCTTTTTGCCGTGTTTTTCCCGGGGGGTGCAGAATAATTGAAAGGCTTTCTGGGCGGCGGCTTTGGGGGAGACGAGGGCCAGAATATTAAGCTGGGCGCGTATATAACTGATTGCGAGTTTTTCCTTTAACTTCATTTTTACAAAAATACGTCAATGAAAGTTGTCATACTGGGTTCGGGTAATACTGCTACTGTTTTAGGCACGAAGATCCTGCAGGCGGGGCATGAGATCCTGCAGGTAGTCAGCCGGCAGGAGGTCCATGCGGCCGGGCTCGCGTCGGAGCTGCATTGCGGATATGCGACTGCCTGGTCGGCGGTTGACCGGACGGGGGAGCTTTATCTGGTGGCGCTGTCGGATGATGCGGTCTATGGGCTGGGGGCGGGGCTGTCCCTTCCCGGAAAGCTGGTTGTACATACGGCCGGCACGGTGCCGAAGGAGGCATTACGGACCGTGAGCGGGCACTGCGGGGTGCTGTATCCCTTGCAGAGCCTTCGAAAAGAGATCCACCCTTTTCCTGCGATCCCTTTCCTGGTGGATGCGCTGCGGGGCGATGACCGGGTGAGGATCGGCGATTTTGCCCGGACGATCAGCGGACAGGTCCGGGAAGCGGATGATGCGGAGCGGTTAAAGCTGCACCTGGGGGCTGTACTGGTCAATAATTTCAGCAATTACCTCTATACGCTGGCCGCTGATTTCTGCCGGGAGGAGAAGACCGATTTTTCCCTGCTGCTGCCGCTGATACAGGAAACGGCCGGCCGGCTCTCTCATTTTGCGCCCCGGGATGTACAGACGGGGCCTGCGATACGGGGAGACAGGAGCAGTATTGAAAGACATCTGAATTTATTATCTAATCATAATGATCTTAGAGAGTTATATAGTTTATTTACAAAACAGATTGAAGCGTATTACCGGAGTGGGGAAATTCCGCACCGATTATAGGAATTAAGGTACTTTTGCAGCCCCGTCGGTTAGGGTTGAGGGAGCGCGGAACTCAAGGGGTGATGGATTCAACAGACAGTAAAATAATCAGCGATGAGCATTCTCGAAAAATTCAAATCGATCACGACTTTTGTCTTCGATGTAGATGGTGTAATGACGGATGGCAGTGTACAGGTATTCGATACGGGCGAACAGCTCCGTACGATGAACACCAAGGATGGTTATTGCCTGCAATTAGCCGTGAAGAAAGGCTATCGGATCCTGATCATCTCCGGGGGCAACTCGGAAGGGGTGAGGCTCCGGTTGAAAGGATTGGGCATTACCGATGTATTCCTGAAGGTGGAGAATAAGCTGGAGAAATTGCGGGAATATGCCCGCGGGCACGGACTGGAAGAAAAGGATATGTTATATATGGGGGATGATATCCCTGATTATGCGGTGATGAAGCAGGTGGGACTGGCCTGCGCTCCGGCGGATGCGGCTCCTGAGATCCGGCATATTGCCGCGTATATTTCATCATTTTCCGGCGGGCATGGTTGTGTAAGGGATGTGATAGAAAAAGTCCTCAAGCTCAACGGGCATTGGGAGCTGGATACCTCCCTTGCTTCAAAATGAAAAAAATATCCTTTATGATTCGGTTGCTCGGCGCTTTCTTTCGACTTATCCGTTGGCCTAACCTGGTCTTTATCGTGCTTACGCAGGTGTCATTCTATTATTTTATCTTATTGCCGGGTTTCCATGCCAGCAGGTTCGAGGTTTATCTGAACAATCTGCGGCCTGCTCTCTTTTATTTACTCTCGCTCTCTTCCGTGCTGATCGCCGCTGCGGGCTATATCATCAACGACTATTTCGATCTGAATATCGATCGGGTGAACAAGCCTGACAAGCTGGTAGTCGACAAGATCATCAAGAGGCGATGGACCATTCTCTGGCATTGGATCTTATCGGGCCTCGGGGTGCTGCTAGGCTTTTATGTCAGCTGGAAACTGCGGAATCCCATCGTAGGGCTGGCCAACCTGGGGTGTGTAGGGCTGTTATGGTTTTACAGTACGACCTTCAAGAGAAAGTTATTGATCGGCAATGTGATCATCTCCCTGCTCACAGCCTGGGTCATCCTGGTATTATATACCTGTGAATTCAGTTTCCGCGGGCTGGATAACCCGGGCTGGCAATATGTATTATCCAGGCTTTTTAAATTCGCGACCCTTTATGCGGGTTTTGCCTTTATTATTTCCCTGATACGGGAAGTGGTGAAGGATATCGAAGATATGGCCGGAGATGCCCGGTACGGATGCCGTACGATGCCGATCGTGTGGGGGGTGAATACGGCCAAGGTTTTTGCCGCCACCTGGCTGGTAGTGCTGATCGGGTCTTTGATCGTCATCCAGTTTTATGTATTGCAGCATCGCAGGTGGTTTCTGGTGCTGTATTGTATCCTGCTGCTGATCGTTCCCCTGTTGTGGATCCTTCGGAAATTATACCAGGCTCAGTCTGTCGCAGATTATCATTTGCTGAGCAGCGCAATCAAGGGGGTGATGCTGACGGGCATTTTATCTATGATCTTCATTGAATTTTTATAACTGTATGGAACGTATCGTACTCGCATCGGGTTCTCCCAGGCGTAAGCAATTGCTCGAATGGGCGGAGGTTGATTTCGAAGTGGTGGTGAAAGAGACCTCCGAATCCTATCCTCCGGGAATGGCAATTGCCGGGGTGCCTGTTCACATCGCCCGTAACAAAGCGCTGGCGGTCAAAGGAACGGTCGATCCTAAGCGGATCATTGTCGCTGCGGACACGGTGGTAGTGCTGGGGGCAGCTATCATCGGCAAACCCCGGGACCGGGATGATGCTATCGGGATCCTTTCCCGGCTGGCAGGCAACCGGCATGAGGTGATCACGGGGGTGGTGCTGATGAAGGGGGAGCAGGAAATCGCTTTTGCCGACAGTACGGAAGTGTGGTTTCATGAGCTGACGGGGAAGCAGATAGCCGACTATGTGGATAAATATAAACCTTATGATAAGGCGGGCGCCTATGCCATCCAGGAATGGATCGGTGTGGTGGGGATCAAGGGGATCCAGGGCGATTTTTATAATGTGATGGGCCTGCCCGTTAGCCGGGTAGTGAGGGCGCTGGAGCGGATGCAGGAGATTGTGTAAAAAAAAGAAAAATTGCGATTACAATTAGGATGACCTTTGAGTGGCAGATACGAAAGAGCACTCAAAAGACCTGTCCATGAAAGAGCAATTGCTACAATTTATCTGGCGATTTCAATACTTCCGTCGGCCGCAGCTCCATACGGAAGCCGGCGAGCCTTTGCAAATCCTTTCTCCCGGCGAGCTCAATACACATCAGGGGCCTGATTTTCTCAATGCTTCGATCCGGATCGGAAATACTTTCTGGGCGGGCAATATCGAGCTGCATGTACGAACTTCCGACTGGACGAAACATTCTCATCAAAAAGACAGGCATTACCGCAACGTCATATTACATGTCGTATGGGAAAATGATGTTCCGGCCGGGGCGGGCGGGAGTGAACCGGCTGCTGCTGATGAGGTGAACAGAGCCAATGATGGAGGCGGGAGCGAGCCGGCGGGGGAAAGGGCGATCCCTTTGCTGGTGCTGCAGGACAGGATCCCGAAACTATTGCTGCACCAGTATTCGGCGTGGATGAATAACCGTTCGTTTGTAGCCTGCGAGCGGCAATTACCGCAGGTAGGGGAAAAGGTCTGGTTCGGCTGGAAGCGGCAGTTGCTGGAGGAGCGGCTGTATAGAAAAGCGCTTTTTATCCGGGACTGCCTGGAGCAAAATCATCAGCATTGGGAGGAGACGACCTGGTGGCTGCTTGCCCGGAATTTCGGGTTCCCGGTAAATACAGCTTCTTTTGAAGCGGTGGCCCGGAGCTTACCGCTCCCGTTGCTGGCCCGGCATAGGGGGCGGGTCGAACAGCTGGAGGCGTTGCTGTTGGGGCAGGCGGGGCTGCTGGAAGGGGATTTCAGGGAGGGGTATCCGTTATTCCTGCAAAACGAATTCCGTTATCTCCGGAAAAAATACAGGCTTCCTCTCATTCATCCTTCCGTTCTTTTTCTGCGGATGCGGCCGGGCAATTTTCCGGCCATCCGGCTGGCGCAGCTGGCCGGGCTCTTATCGATGTCAGCATCCTGGTGGGCTACGATCCGGGAGACGGGGTCTTCCGGGGAGATGAAGAAGCTGTTGTCGGTGACGGCCAGCTCTTACTGGAATACCCATTACGGGTGGGGAAAGGCGGGGACCTCGCCCAGACCAAAGAACCTGGGAGATCAAATGAAAGAAAGTATCCTGATCAATACCTGTTCGCCGCTTCTTTTTGCCTATGGCTGGCTGCGGGCGGAGCCTGTTTTACGGGATAAGGCGCTGGAGTGGCTGGGGGCGGCGGCGGCCGAAAAAAATGCCCTGGTAGCCGGTTGGGGCCGCCAGGGCGTATATAGTAAGACTGCCATGGATACGCAGGCTTTGCTGGAATTGAAAAGTCGCTATTGCAATCCGAAAAAATGCCTGGAATGTGCGGTAGGCAATTTTCTGCTGGGCGAGGCCGGGACGGATTAATCCTGCGGGACAGCGCTCCAGTTGAATTCGATCCTGACTTCCAGATCCGGGTGGATGCTGTACATGACAGGGCAGGTATGCGCCGTTCTTTCCAGGATGGTTCGTTGCTTTTCATCCACCTGCAGGGCAACGGGAAACTCGAATGTTACGTTTATACCAGCAATCCTGCGGGGATCGGGTTTCATGATCTTAAGGACGGAAAGTTTCATTCCCTGAAGGTCGACTTGCAGATCGCGGGCTTTTATGCCCATGGTAGTCGCCATGCAGGCTGCCAGAGCGGTGGCAACCAGGTCCGTAGGGGAGAATCGTTCGCCCTTACCCTGGTTATCGACAGGAGCGTCCGTTTCTATGGCTGTACCTGATTGCAGGTGGGTGGCAACCGTTCTCAGGTCTCCTTCGTAAATAACAGTAGAAGTCATTGTTTAAATTTTCCTAAATTTACGCCAGATAAATTAAATCCTCAGCAGTGAAGAAACTTTTCCTGTCAATTCTTGCCTCGGTCATTATTGTGGGCTTATATGCACAAGATAGCACGTCCGTGTCTCAGCCGCCGATGAGAAACAGAAAAAACGCTAAGAAAGAAAGGATCCAGAACCTGCAGAAAATGGAAGAAGAAGGTGATCTGATATTTAACAAGCATACTGTATTCGGGATCAAGCTGGCTACGGACGGCTATGGACTTTACTTTGAAAAAGGGAAGTTCAGGACGCCTACCCGCACGCGGCTGCTTCAATTCGAGCTGAACGAAAAGAAAAGCAATAAGGAACATAAGATTACGACTTCGCCCGATGGCTTTAACTACAGTTCGGTGGTGCCTTACAAGCTGAATAATTTTTATGAATTAAAAGGCTCCATCGGGGAGCAGCGCCTGATCGGCGGGAAGGGGAATAAGAATGGGGTATCGGTGACGGCGCTCTATTCCGGTGGGGTGTCCCTGGGGCTGATAAAGCCTTATTACGTGAATGTACAGGATGCCGCCGGGGTGACTTCTCAAAAGACTTTTACACAACTCCAAAGCGATACTGCCGCCGAGGTAGTGACCGGGGCGGCCGGTCCTTTTGTAGGCTGGGGGCATCTCTCGGTCAAGCCGGGCCTGAATGCCAAAACAGCGATGCGGTTCGATTATGGCCGCCTGAACCAGACGATCTCGGCTATCGAAGTGGGATTGACCGGTGAATTCTATTTCGGGAAGATCCCCCAGGTGACATTGGTACCCCAAAAGCAATTTTTCTTCAATGCCTATGTATGCCTACTTTTTGGTAGCCGAAAGTGACGTATTTTTGTAGAATGGAAGAGACAAATATCATTTCGGCAAACGGGTGCTCAACCCCGGAGACGGAACCCAAAATAAAGAAACCCAACTGGTTACGCGTCAAACTCCCCATTGGAGAAAGTTATAAGCATGTCCGCGGACTGGTAGACACCCATAAGTTACATACGATCTGTGAGAGCGGCAATTGTCCCAATATGGGCGAATGCTGGGGAGAGGGAACCGCTACCTTCATGATCCTGGGAAATATCTGTACGCGCAGCTGTGGATTTTGTGCGGTAGCTACCGGTCGTCCGGATCCCGTGGATTGGGATGAACCGCAGCGGGTTGCCGAAGCCATCCACCTGATGAAGGTGAAGCATGCGGTGATCACTTCCGTAGACCGGGACGAGCTGAAGGACGGCGGCAGCATTATCTGGCAGAATACCATCCGGGCTGTGAAGGCGCTCAATCCCAATACGACGCTGGAGACTTTGGTTCCCGATTTCAAAGCCGAGAAAGAGAATATAGCCCGTATCGTGGAGGTGGCTCCCGATGTGGTCTCTCATAATATAGAAACCGTCGAACGGCTTACCCGCCAGGTACGTATACAAGCCAAGTACTGGCGCAGTATGGAAACCCTGAAGATCCTGAAAGAAGGAAACATGCGCACCAAGAGCGGTATTATGCTGGGCCTGGGCGAGCGCAAGGAAGAGGTGGTGCAGACGTTGAAAGACCTTCGCGGCAGCGGTGTAGACGTGATCACGATGGGACAATATCTCCAACCCACTAAGAGGCATTTGCCGGTAGAGCGTTTTGTCCATCCGGATGAATTTGCCGAGTTGAGAGAGATCGGTTATGAGCTGGGCTTCGATTATGTGGAAAGCGGTCCCCTGGTAAGATCTTCCTATCATAGCGAACGTCATGTTATAGCCGGTTACGGCAGGAATGAATGGCTCCGGCAAAAAGCTGAATAATGCGGCTATTCTTATTACTCCTGTTATCGATGGGTTGCGGAGCCAGCGTCCTGGGGCAGCTGCCCTGGAAAAATGTCGATACGGCATTCGGGCCGCTGCCGGCCTCCCTGCATGTTTTCCGGTGGACGGACTCCCTCGATGGTCATCCCTTTATTGCCTATTATGTGTCGGCTGTGCTCAAGGATAAAAAGCTGCTCTTTACCGACCAGACGGGCCAAACGAAACGATGGACACCTTCCCAATATTATCAGTTTGAGCAATTGCCCCTGGTAGTGGTGAATTGCACTTTCTTTTCGTTCGAGACCAATCAGAATTTGAATATGGTCATGAAGGATGGCAAGCTGGTGGCGTATAGCATCGTCTCTCTCCGGGGAACCGGCCCCGATTCTCTTCTTTATTATTATCCCACCCGCAGCGCGATAGGGATAGATCGTCAACGAAAGGCAGATGTAGCCTGGATCTACACCGATTCGACTCACCGCAAGCCTTATGCTTTCGAGAATGCACCTGTCATTGCGAAGGGGCAGGAGAAGGCGCCGTCGATCTATGATCTGAAGGATATCGAATGGAAGTGGTGGAAGGAGCGAACGGCTGTCGGCGGAGGCCCTGTGCTGATCCATGATGGCAGGATCCGGATCACCAATAAAGAGGAGCAGCTATTTCCCCATGGCGAGAATGACAAGCATCCCCGGACGGCGATGGGGTATACCCGGGATGGACGGCTGATCATCCTGGCGATCCAGGGCCGGTTTCCGGGCATTGCGGAAGGGGCTACGCTGGAGCAGGAAGCCCGGCTGTTATTACAACTGGGCTGTTATGAAGCGCTGAACCTGGACGGGGGCGGCAGCAGCTGTCTGCTGGTGAATGGCAAACAAACGATCAAGCCTTCGGACAAGGAAGGGGAGCGGCCGGTACCGGCGGTTTTCCTGATCAAAAGCGCGAAGCCGTGAGGGATCGGAAACGCGGAAATAAGATCCCATCATCCTTTCATATCCCATACGAGTGCGCTGGCGCCGAGAATGGCGGCATCTGACTCCTTCAGGTGGCTCACCAATATCTTTACTTTATTCTGGAATACCTGGATGAGGTTGCTTTCCATGTTCTCGCGGGTGGGCTTAAGGATCAGGTCCCCTGCTTTGGTGAGGCCGCCGAAGAGAATGATCGCTTCCGGGCTGGAGAACATGACGAAGTTGGCCAGGGCCAATCCGAGGATGCCGCCGGTGAAATCAAAGATCTCTTTGGCCAGCCGGTCGCCTTGTATAGCGGCGTCGTATACTTTTTTCGAGTCCAGCTGTTCGGGGGGCACTTGTCGCAAAAGGCTTTCTTCCTGATTTTTCTCCAGCATTTCGATCGCGGTCAGCTTAACGCCGGTGGCGGAAGCATAGCTTTCGAGGGAACCTTTCTTACCGGTGCCCTGGTGGAGGCGGCCTTCGGGGATAATGATGGTATGTCCCAGCTCTCCTGCAAAGCCGTCGTGTCCATAGATCAGTTTTCCATTGGCGACGATACCGCTGCCAACGCCTGTGCCCAGGGTGATCATAATGAAGTCTTTCATTCCCTTGGCGGCGCCGTACATCATCTCGCCGATAGCGGCAGCATTGGCGTCGTTGGTGAGAATGGTGGGAAGTTGAAATTTATCCTGCACCAGCTTGGCCAGCGGGATAATACCTCTCCAGGGAAGATTGGGCGCATATTCTACCGTGCCGCTATAATAATTGCCGTTGGGTGCGCCGACTCCGATGCCTCTCATTCTGCCGGAGCCTCCGGCTTTGTCGATCAGCACGACCAGGTGCTTATGTAATTCGTCGATGAAGCCTTCCACCTGGGCATGGCCTCTGGTGGAGATCTCGCTGGAGAACAATACATTTCCATTCCGGTCTACGATCCCGAACTTAGTGCCGGTACCTCCGATATCAATACCAATGGCCAATGATTCATACGAAAGAGAAGAAGAGGACTTTGCCATGAACGCTATTTTTTTGAGAGTGGATTTTAGTAAAACAACCCTCCCGCCTCTATAAAAGCAGGGAGGGTTGCAAAGATATAGGAAGAATTAATGTCCACCGCCGCTTTGGAGTGCGTCGAAGTCAATTCCCTGAGATTTTAATAAGGATTTGGCCCTTACGGCATAGAAAGCGAGGTATGCAAAGCAGGCAACGCCCACTATATAGCTATGATGGATGCCCAGCACGTTGTCGCCGGAAACCCATCCCTGCAGATAACTTATAAATCCGCCGCCCATGATCATCATGATCAGCAGGCTGCTGCCCTGGTTGGTATGCTTGCCCAGTCCGGTTACGGCCAGGGTGAAGATACAGGGCCAGAGGGTGCTGCAAAAGAGACCTACGCTGGTAAAGGCGAATACGCTGACCATTCCGGAGGTCAATATCCCGATACAGAGGGAGGTGATGCCCAGGGAAGCAAAGATGAGCAGCATACGGGCCGGATTGCCTTTGCTGAGCAGGTCACCGATAATCATGACGATGATTATCAGGGCATATACATAGAAGGGGGTGATATCCGTGCTGGCGATCTTGTTAACGATCAGGAAAACGATGAAGGCCAGGTAGGGCATTACAAACCGGAGGATTTGCGAAGCGCTCTTGCCAAGGCCGAAGGCCCCTACGGCTCCTGTCCACCTGCCGATCATCAGGCTGGCCCAGTAGAGGGAAACGAAGGGTGCTACTCTATCAGTGGAGATGTGAAGGTCTTGTTTCAGATAAGCGGGCAGATTGCTGGCGGTGGATACTTCGACACCCACATAAACGAAGATGCCGATCATACCCAGCCAGAGCTGGGGGTAGTTGATGGCGGATTTGCGGTGCAGGACCTTATCGTCATGCGCGGCTGCTGCTTCCGCAGTCACGCCTTCCAGATCGATCTTATTGGGAATGGAGGAAAATTTAAAGAAAATGGCTACCACTATAAAGGCAAGCCCCAGGATCAGATAAGGCGCTTTCACAGCTTCGATACTGGCGACAGGATGATTGCTGCCGACGCTGCCAAAGATGGCAAAGCTGACCAGCAAAGGCCCGATGGTCGTTCCGAAGTTATTGACGCCGCCGGCCATCGTCAGTCGCTGCGAGCCGGTAGCGGGATCGCCGATCACAATTGCTAAAGGATTAGCAGCAATCTGCTGCAGGGAAAAGCCCAATCCCACGGTGAACAATCCGGACAACATCAGCACAAAGGAAGAGGTATTCGCCGCCGGATAGAATAAGAGCGTACCGATCGCCGAGATGAGCAAGCCTACGGCTATTCCGTTCTTGTAGCCCATTTTATTCAAAAGGTCGCCGCCCAGCAATTTGGAGATGCCCACATAGATAAGCGATCCTACCGTATAGGCCACGTAAAAGGCAAAGGATACCAACTGACTTTGAGCATGCGTCAGGTTAAATTTCTCGTGAAATACGGGGATGAGGATATCGTTGCTGGCAGCTACAAAGCCCCAAAAAAAGAATACGCTGATCAGCGTGCCGAATTGGGTCCAGTTCGTCTTTTTTGCTGGTAGTACACCTGAAAGATCCATATGAGAAGCAGTTTTGAATTAAGGGCTGAAAATACCGACGTTTTACCGAAGCGAAAAATTTTTTCATCGCCGAACTCATATTAAAGGAAAAACCTTCCTAAATTGAATGGCAATTATCTCATAACCTCCAGCATAAGCATTAATAAGATTTAATGGAAATAATTCATGTATCCGCGGAATGTTACCCGGTGGCCAAGGCCGGGGGACTTGGTGACGTGGTAGGGGCTTTGCCAAAATATCAGCATGAGCTGGGGCATGTCGCCAAGGTGGTGATGCCGATGTACCGGACGAAGTTCCTTTATAACAATGAGTGGGAGACAGTGCATAAGGGGTATACGCATCTGGGCAACTGGTGGTTTCATTATACGGTGATCAAGGAAAAGACTAATAAGCTTGGCTTCGATCTGTACCTGGTGGATATAAACGGGCTGCTGGACAGGGAAAAGATATATGGGTATGGGGATGATACGGAGCGGTTCACCGCGTTCCAGGTATCGGTCGTCGATTGGCTTTCCGTCTGGAAGCATCATCCGGACATTGTGCATGTGCACGATCACCATACGGCGCTGATCCCTTTTATGCTGCAATATTGTTATGCCTATCAGCATATGAAAGATATTCGCACAGTCCTCACGATCCACAATGCGCAGTACCAGGGTTGGATGGGCTGGGATAAGAGTCATTATATCCCAGCCTGGGATAGCTGGAAGACGGGGATGCTGGAATGGAATAAGACGATCAACCCGCTGGCCAGCGGCATCAAATGCGCCTGGAAGGTGACGACGGTGAGTCCGACGTACCTGGTGGAGATGCGCCGTAACGCCAATGGGCTGGAGGCGTTGCTGGAGTATGAAAAAGGAAAGTGTTCGGGGATCCTCAACGGGATCGATACCTTGGTCTGGGATCCGTCCAGGGATACTTATTTTGAAGATCATTATACGCCGGATACGGTAGAGGAGGGGAAAAAGAAGAATAAGGAGCTGCTTTGCGACCGGTTTAACCTGGATCCCAAAAAGCCGCTGATCACTTTTATCGGCCGGCTGGTAGGGGAGAAGGGGGCGGATCTGTTGCCGCAGGCTATTGAAGATTCCTTCTATTATATTGGCCGGAAGATGAATTTTCTCATTCTTGGCAGCGGGTTCCCGGAGGTGGAAGCGAGGTTGGTGGTGATGAAGGGGCTGACGAGGGGGGATTATAATGTGTATATAGGCTATGACGAGGGGCTGAGTCACCTGATCTATGCGGGGGCGGATTTCATCCTGATGCCTTCACGGGTGGAGCCTTGCGGGCTGAACCAGCTGTATGCGCTGCGTTATGGCACGATCCCGGTGGTCCGCAATACGGGGGGATTACATGATACGGTGATCGATTACGGCGATAAGAATGGCTATGGCATCCGGTTCAATAATGCGTCGGTAGGAGATATGACGCATGGGATCTGGCGGTCGGTGGAATTATATCAACAGGCTGAAAAAATGAAGGATATCCGCAAACGGGTGCTGCAGCTCGACTTCAGCTGGGAGGCGAGTGTCAGCGCTTACCTTGAACTTTACGCATCGTAGGGTGGAATAAGAATTTAACAGGAATTATGTAAAGACCGATAGAAAAGGAGTAAACAACATCGTTCAAACTATAAACTTGCCCGTATATGTCAAAAGAGATTTTATCAGTGATATTAGGAGGAGGCGCCGGTACAAGATTGTATCCCCTTACAGCCAGCCGTTCGAAGCCAGCCGTTCCCATTGCCGGAAAATACCGGTTGGTTGATATTCCCATTTCCAACTGTCTTAATTCAGGTATAACCCGGATGTTCGTACTGACGCAGTTCAATTCGGCTTCTCTAAACCGGCACATTAAAAACACCTATCATTTCAGCGCTTTTAGCTCGGCTTTTGTCGATATCCTTGCGGCGGAGCAGACGCCGGATAATCCCACCTGGTATCAGGGCACGGCCGATGCGGTAAGACAATGTCTGCGTCACCTGGGGCCTTTTGACAGTGAATATGTACTGATCCTTTCGGGTGATCAGTTATACCAGATGGATTTCATGGAGATGCTCGACAATCATAAAAAAATGGGGGCCGATATCTCCATTGCCACCATCCCGGTGAATGATAAGGAGGCTTCCGACTTCGGGATCATGAAAATGGATGAGAATGGTTATATCACTTCTTTTACCGAGAAGCCTAAGAAGGATATGTTGCCTCCCTGGATCAGCGATACGGGGCATGCCATGCAGGCGCAGGGTCGGCATTATCTGGCTTCGATGGGGATCTATATTTTTAACCGGCAGCTCCTCTCCGAGCTCCTGCAGAATGAATATGTGGAATCCACCGATTTCGGTAAGGAAATTATTCCCCAATCGCTGGAGAAATATAAGGTGGCCAGCTATCAATATGATGGCTACTGGACGGATATCGGGAACATTCCTTCTTTCTTCGAGGCCAACCTGGGTCTGACCAAGGATATTCCGGATTTTAACTTATTCGATAACGAGAAGGCTATTTATACCCGCGCCCGTATGCTGCCGCCGGCAAAGATCAGCGGAACTACGCTGGAGAAGACGATCATTGCGGAGGGTTGTATCATCAATGCCAGCCGGATCGAGAACAGCATCATCGGGATCCGTACGCGCATCGGGACCGGTACGACGATCGTGAGCAGCTACCTGATGGGGGTGGATTTCTATGAGACGATCGAGGAGATAGAGCAGGCGCGCTCGCATGGGCTGCCTACGGTGGGGATCGGTCACCGCTGCTATATCCGCAATGCCATCGTAGATAAGAACTGCCGGATCGGCGACGATGTGCGGATCAACGGGGGGCACCACCTGGAAAATACGGATCATTCCCTGTATAATGTCAAAGAGGGGGTAGTCGTGATTAAGAAGGGCGCTGTGCTGCCGAATGGATTCGTCATTTAGTTGAACTAAACGATTGCTTATGTCCTCTCTCTCCCCGGAAAAGCCCACGCTGAGCTTTGTACAGATCCTCAATATGAGCGTAGGGTTCTTCGGGATCCAGTTCGGCTGGGATCTGCAAAGGGCCAATATGGGTCCCATTTATGAATACCTCCATGCCAATGCGGATACGATCCCGTTGTTATTCCTGGCCGCTCCGCTGACCGGGTTGCTGGTCCAGCCTGTCATCGGTTATATGAGCGATCATACCTGGCATCCGCGCTGGGGAAGAAGAAGGCCTTATTTCTTTGCGGGGGCTGTGGTCAGTACGATCGCGCTGGTCTTTATGCCGCATAGCAGCGCTTTGTGGATGGCGGCGGGGCTATTGTGGGTGCTGGATGTATTCGGCAATGTAGCGATGGAGCCTTTCCGGGCATTTGTTGCCGATAAGCTATCCGAAAAACAGCGTACGCAGGGATTTGTCATGCAAAGCCTGATGGTCGGCCTGGGGGGGAGTATCGCTTCGGCGCTGCCCTGGATGATGACCAATTGGCTGCATTTTAAAAATACGGCAGCCAGCGGGACGATTCCGGATAATGTGAAATGGTCGTTCTATATCGGCGCTTTCTTCTTTTTAGCGGCGGTATTATATACGGTATTCACTTCGAAGGAGTATCCGCCCGCCGACATTGCTTTGGAAGATAAGGTCAATGAATCGCGGAAAGGATTCGGAGCAGGAGCCCGGGAGATCCTGGGGTCGATTGCTACGATGCCCAAACGGATGAAGACGCTGGCGCTTGTGCAGTTTTTTACCTGGCCGGGGCTTTTCCTGATGTGGTTCTATTACAGCACTGCTGTGGCGAGAAATATATTTGGCGCTACCAGTGAAACGGAGGCATTATACAGTGAAGGGGTGAGCTTTGCCGGCCTTACCTTATCTTATTATAGTGTGGTCACTTTTGTCTTTGCGTTCATGCTCCCTTCTATTGCCGGAAAACTGGGTAGAAAGACAACGCATTCTCTTTGCCTGCTATGCGGCGCCATCGGGCTGTTCAGCGTAGCCTTTGTTTCCAACAAATACATGCTGTACGGGTGTATGACCGGGGTGGGGATTGCCTGGGCCAGTATCCTGTCCATGCCTTATGCGATGCTGAGCGGTGTGCTGCCTGAGAATAAGATAGGCGTTTACATGGGAATCTTTAATTTCTTTATCGTATTGCCGGAGATCATCGCTTCGCTGGGTTTTGGATGGGTGATGAAACACCTGCTGCACAATGACCGTTTGCTGGCCGTGCAGATCGGCGGAGGATTGATGTTCCTGGCGGCGGTGATCTGTTATTGGCTGATCGATGAAAGAGAATCATGAAAAATAAACTTTTTATTATTGGCTTACTGATGCTGCTTTCCCGAGATGGGGAAGCGCAGGGTGGGACCATGCAAGGCACGGTGGCGCAGCCTGACACGGGCAAGGTCAACGTCTATCCCACCAACTGGTGGGTGGGCATGAAGAATCCTGATCTGCGGCTGATGATCCATGGGACTGCTGTCGGAAAAGCGCCTGCCGTGCAATTGTTGTATCCGGGGGTGCAGCTCATGAAAGTGCGGCCGGCTGACAATCCCAATTACCTGTTCCTCGACCTGCATATTTCGCCTTCGGCAAAGCCTGGGCTGCTAAAGATCCGGTTGGCATACAAGGACGGGCGTCCGTCTACGGTGATCGCTTATCCATTAGAAGCGCGCAGGCCTGGTAAGGGAACGGCGTTTGCGCAGGGGGTTACCTCTTCCGATTTTATTTATTTCCTGATGCCTGACCGCTTCAGCAACGGCGATCCGGGTAATGACCGGGTTGCGGGCATGCGGGATCAGTCATTGAACCGGGATTCGATCTTTTTGCGGCATGGGGGCGATCTGCAGGGGGTCATCAATCACCTGGATTATTTACAGGGATTGGGGGTGACCACGTTGTGGATGACGCCGGTGCTGGAAAACGACATGCCGGATCGTACCGAGCATGGGTATGCGTTTACGGATCATTACACCATCGAGCCGCGGCTGGGTGGAGCGCCGTTATATAAAAAATTAAGCGACGAGCTACACCGGAGGGGCATGAAACTAATCCAGGATGCGGTGTATAATCATGTAGGCTCCTATCATTTTCTCGTGTTGGACCTCCCTTCCAAAGACTGGCTGCATCAATGGCCGGTCTTCACACAAACGAGCTATAAGGATCAGCCGCTGCTGGATCCTTATGCCAGCGCGCAGGATAAGAAGATCGTTTCGGACGGCTGGTTTACCACCCAGATGCCCGATCTGAACCAGCGTAATCCGGATGTCGCGAATTTTCTCATCCAGCATGCGATCTGGTGTGTGGAGACTTTCGGGGTGGATGGCTGGCGGATCGATACGTATATTTATTGCGACCTGGATTTTATGAATCGCTGCAACAAAGCGCTGACAGATGAATATCCGCGCATGACGATGTTCGGGGAAACCTGGGTACATGGGACGGCGAACCAGGCTTATTTTGCGGATAACAATATTCAGACGCCCTTTAAAAGTAATCTGCCCGGCGTCGTAGACTTCCAGTGCAATTTTGCGGGCATCGTGCCGGCCCTTACGGACAAGCCCGGAGGGTTGGATGGGTTGAATATGTTGTATACGACGCTGAGCAACGATTTTCTGTACAAGGACCCGACCCGGAATGTGATCTTTCTGGACAATCACGATATGAGCCGTTTCTTCTCACAGGTAGGAGAGGATGTGGTCAAACAAAAAATCGGCATCAAGTGGCTGCTGACTGCCCGGGGCATTCCCCAGCTGTATTATGGAACGGAGATCATCATGAAGGGCGTTGCTAATCCGGATGGCTGGGTACGGCTGGATTTCCCCGGCGGATGGAGCGGGGATGCCAAAAACGCATTCACCGGACAGGGGCTTACTGCCGACGAGGCGTCGGTGCAGCAGATGGTCAGGACGCTGGGGCTTTTCCGGCAGCATTCTTCCGCGCTTAAGACAGGGCGGTTGATGCAATATGTACCGAAGGATGGGCTATATGTCTATTTCCGCTATGATGTGAAGCAGACGATTATGTGTATAATGAATACCGGAAGCAATGCGGCGACGGTCGATCTCAGCCATTATGCCGAACGAACGGCAGGATTCACCAGGGCGGTGGATGTGCTGACGGGGAAGCAGATGCCGGCCGGGAAAACAGAGATCCCTCCGATGGATATGTGGGTGCTGGAGCTGCAGCAGTAAGCCGGAGACCGGGATGACGACGGCAGACTCGTCCCGATGACGAAGAAGCGAATGATCGTCCTTACAACAGCGCGGACTGAATATAATAGCGTCCTTCTTTGCCCCATTGTTTGAGGCTCTCCTGCAGCGTCTGTTTGAGCACGGGGTTCGTTACTTTCTTTCCTTTCTGGGGTGCGGTGATCTCCGTATCCGCTACTTTGACGGCCTGTACTTTGATGGCAAACCAGGTAAGGTGCTGGTGGGGCAGGCTGACCCCGAGGATCATTCCCGGCAGGCCGGTAAAGGATTCCGGACCTCCCGGCGTGAGGATTTCGTCTGTGTAGAAGGCTACCACATAAATAGAGTCCATGATAATGGCATTGGCCCGGCGGCAGTTGAACCCTGCGATGACACGGGTCTCGTCCGTTATTTTCCATTTGATCCTGCGGAGGCTGTCCTGTACGAGGAAGAGCTGTTCGAATATTTTTTTCTGACTGACGCTGCGGCCGTTATCGAGGTCGGAATACACGACGTTCTCTTCCGCGGGTTGTTCCCAGATCTTATTGTTGTCGGTATTTTCCCGTCCGGGTTTGTAAAGGCTCTTATTGCGGGTAAAGAGCAGGTCGAAGTAAGTGGTCTTGAACTGGGGCATGGCTTTTTTCTCCAGTTCCGACCAGGAATTATCCTCATCCATACGGGCGTAGAGGTTGATCTTTTTTTCAAATTCTATTTTCCCTTCCGAGAGGAAGATGGTGTTCTGCGCCGAGGCCTGCCGGTGCAGGATAACGGAGAGCAGGAGGAGGGCGGACAGGGAGCGACACAGGTGCATAGGATGTTTTTAAGGTGATCAATTTCCATTTGTCGGAGCGGGGGTGCCCGCTTTGGTAAAGTTCCAGACTATTGAGAACATAAAATATCTTTTGATGGTGCTATAAGTATTCTCGCTTATAAAGTTACTATTGACGGTGCGATTGAAGCCGATATTCTGGTTGAGGAGGTCATTGCCGGCGGCTTTGATAAGCAGGGCGTCATTTTTCAGGAATTTTTTGCCGATCCAGGCGTTCAGGATGACCACGTTGTTATTGGTTGTAAAGACGGGGGTCTTTTGGCGCAAAGAGATATCGAAGTCGGTATGGACCTGAAATTTAAGGGGTAGAAAAACATCCATGGCCGGGCCAAAATTATACGACCAGTAATCGGTGCAGATACCGGTATTGATCGAAGAGTTGCTCTGTGTATAAGTAGCCGCGGCATGCACATTGATCTCGTATTTTTTTTCTTTTGTTTTATAGATGTTAAAGCCGAATTGATAATTGCCGCTATTGGTCTTGTTCAGCAGGTCGTTCACTACGCTGACATTCCGGCTTTGATTGAGCTCGGTAAAGAATCCGATATGCAGGTCGGGGGCTCTCCATTTAAAATCATAATAGATATTGGCGTTGAAATTATGGTTGCCATTGACGTTGATGGACTGAGTGACCCTTTGGCCGGAGGAGCCCACGTCGACCCTGCTGCTGATGGCATTTTGCGTAAAACCATAGGATATATTGGCCCAGATGCTGCGATCCGTCAATACTTTATAGTCGAAGAAGGAGAGCCGGACCTGGTTGCCAAACTGGGGTTTCAGGCCGGGATTACCGATCGTGATATTCAGCGGATCTTCATTGGTGCGGATGGGCTGGAGCTGCTGGACGGTCGGTTGATTGGTATAACCGCTATACTGGAGATTCATCCTCCGTTGATTGGTAAAGGAATAGGAAAAGGATGCCTGGGGATACCAATTGGTAAATTTTCTTTGCCCGGTGGTATCGGCCAGCAGATCCCGCTGGTGGAAGCTGGTAAAGCCCAGGTTGGTGCCTGCGCTGAAACGCAGCTTCTTTTTGACCAGCATGTAAGACAGTCCGCCCTGCTGGGTAAATATATTAAACTGATAGTTATTACTGTACAGGGAGTCCAGCGCCGTGTATTTGCCATCACTGGATTTATTAAAAGAGCTTCGGTCCGAGGAACTGTTGTTGACGGACAGGCCATAATTCGCGCTGAGAAAGGAGGTCTTTGACAGGGGCTCGGTATAAGTGATCTTCGAATCCAGCAGGGTATTTTGCGTATGATAACTTTTGGATTGATCGATCAGGGAGTCGTGGGAGAAGACGCCTGCGCTGTAAAAGCTGGTAGCGGAGTTCAGGAAGCCCAAAGAGGTATTTTGTGCATAGTTCTCCCGGATATTGACAGAGAGGGTCCTGCCCTTTTTGGGTAGTTTCTTCCGCCACATGATATTGCTGTTCACGATACGATTGTCGCTGAGGCTGGATACGGTGCGGGTATTCTGATTGACCAGGCTGCTATCGGATGCGAGGGCCTGGGAACTATAGCTGCTGCCGGTGGTCTTATGGTCGGTGCCTCCGTCGGCCATGATCTTCACGGAGGAGGTGGAATCGAATTTGACTTCGTAGCTTCCGTCGATGCTGTGCCGCAGGATCTGGTTGTGAAAGGTCTGCCTTTCCTTGTTGTAGTACAGTGTGTCGGGAAGGATGAATTGGGAGCTGGTGCTGCTGCTGCCATTTACGCCCAGTTGCATGACCTTATAGTTTCCATTCAGGGATTGCCGGTCGTCGTCCCATTTGTCATTGTAATGAAGGCCTGCGGTCTTTACGGTGGGGAAGCCCTGTCCGCCGTATCTTCCGTCCCAGGTCTCCAGGTCGTTATCGGGCACGTTGACGCTATAGTTACCGGTGTTTTCGTCATAATCCGCCATACCGGAGAAGCTCTGGCCGTATTTATCTCTTTCCTGCCAGTTGAGGCCGGTCTTGCCGGTATTGGAGAGGATGCCATAGAGGGCCAGTTTCTTTTTATTCTTAAACAGATTCAGCATGACCTGTTCGTCATAATACCCGTCAGTGCCGGCGCCGGCGGTGACTTTACCAAAATAGCCGTTCTTTTTGGAGTTTTTGAGTTTCAGGTTGATGGTCTTTGATCGTTGGCCATCGTCAATGCCGGTGAAAGCGGCCTGATCGCTCTTCTTATCGAAGACCTGTACTTTATCCACCATATCGGCGCGAAGGTTCTGTGTAACGAGGGTAGGATCATCCCCGAAGAATTCTTCTCCGTCTACCAGTACTTTCTGCACTTTCTCTCCCTGGGCGGTGATCTTACCGTTGCGGTCCACCTGGATACCGGGCAGTTTCTTCAGCAGGTCTTCGACGGTGGCGCCAGCCTGTGTGTGGAAGCTGTCCGCCCGGAACTCGACGGTATCGCCTTTAATATGAATGGCGCCTTTGCTGCCATTGACCACGACTTCTTCCAGCAATTTGCTTTTCAGGATCAGGGCGATGGGGGGCAGGCTGATGTCGGCGGTATCTTTTATGATCAGCGAATCGGCATAGTCCGCATAGGCAGGGTAGGTGACCAGGAACAGGTAGTGTCCGGCGGGTATATGGGAAAGGGTGAAATTTCCGGCTTTGTCGGTGCGGGTGTATTGAACGAGGATGGAATCGGTTTGCCGAAGAAGCAGAACGGAAGCGTTGGAGAGCGTTTTATTTTCGAGCGTGTCCTTTATTTTCCCCTTTATAAGGATGGAGGGCCCGTTGTTTGCAGGGAGTGATGGGGTTGCGGTCCCCTGATTGGCAGGGACCGACTGGGCAAAAACAGGATAGGATAGGATGAAACCAAGCAGGAGTAAGGTTATGAGACGAGGCATAAGGATGTTTGACAGCTCAATGGGTTAGCGCGCACAAATTATTTTTAAAAACAGGGATATGCAAGGGCGAAGCCTTAAATTTACGTTAAAGACAGCCCTTCCGGCGTTGACCGATTGCAATCATCAAGAGAGTCAGTAAAAAGGAAATTCCATAAACCGCATAAATAAAAAAGATTGGAACCATCTCCCCTGCAGCGATATGAAGAGATCCACTTTGTGGATTCGACGAAACCCGTATGGAATTACTCTCTTTTTACAGAAGAGGATATTACTAATTTTCAAAACGGTACGCATTACCGGCTTTATAATCTGTTGGGTTCGCACCAGGTCACGGTGCTGGGAACGACGGGCTATTACTTTGCCGTATGGGCGCCCAATGCGACCTATATTTCCGTAATCGGTCATTTTAATAACTGGGACCCTCAGACGCATCCCTTGTTCGTGCGGCTGGACCGGTCGGGGATCTGGGAGGGGTTCATTCCCAATTTGCCCAAAGGGGAGGCGTATAAATATTATATAAAGGGATATGAGGGAAAGGTGCAGGACAAGGGAGACCCTTATGCCAATTTCTGGGAGAAGCGTCCGCATACGGCCTCTATCACCTGGGAGCTGGATTATGCCTGGAAGGATGCGGGCTGGATGGAGACGCGGAAGCAGCATAATTCTTTGGAGGCGCCCTGGAGTGTATATGAAGTACATTTAGCCAGCTGGATGCGGCCTGACAAAAACGATGAGGAGCGCTATAATACGTACGATCAGATCCGGGAAAGGCTGGTACCTTATGTAAAGGAGATGGGATTTACGCATGTGGAGCTGATGCCGGTGATGGAGCATCCATTCGATGGGAGCTGGGGGTATCAGGGGACGGGGTATTATGCTCCTACGTCACGCTTTGGCGATCCGCAGGGCTTTATGGCGCTGGTGGAAGCCTTCCACCAGGAAGGGATCGGGGTGATCCTGGACTGGGTGCCTTCCCATTTTCCGTATGATGCGCATGGGCTTTATATGTTCGATGGCGCCAACACATATGAGTATGCGGACATGCGTAAGGGGTTTCATCCGGACTGGAACAGCTATATCTTCAATTATAGAAGGGGAGAGGTAAAATCCTTTTTGATCAGTAATGCGCGGTTCTGGCTGGACCGGTTCCATGTCGACGGGATCCGGGTGGATGCCGTCAGCTCGATGCTGAAGCTGAATTATTCGAGGCAGGCCGGTGGCTGGGAGCCCAATGAATATGGGGGAGATGGCAACCTGGAAGCCATTGCCTTTATCAAAGACCTGAATGAGACGATCTTCCGGGATTTTCCCGATGTGCAGACGATCGCCGAAGAGGCGACGGACTGGCCGGGAATCAGCCGGCCCACTTTTGCCGGGGGGTTGGGTTTTGGCATGAAATGGATGATGGGATGGATGCATGACACGCTGGATTATTTTAAGGTGGATCCGATCATCCGGAAGTTCTACCAGAATAAGTTCTCGTTCAGCATGATGTATTTTTTTGATGAGAATTTCATGCTGCCGTTGAGTCATGATGAGGTTGTCCATGGCAAGTCTCCTATGATCTATAAGATGCCGGGAGATGACTGGCAGAAATTTGCGAACCTGCGTTCTTTATATACCTATATGATCACTCATCCGGGCGGCAAGCTGCTGTTCATGGGCAATGAGTTCGGGGCTACGACGGAATGGAATTACAAGAGCGAGCTGCCCTGGGAGCTGCTGCAGTATGAGAGTCATCGCGGGCTGAAAGATTGTGTGGCGGACCTGAACCGGTTGCTGAGAAGCGAACCGGCTTTGTATGAGAACCAGTTTTCCAAGTATGGGTTCGAGTGGGTGGACCTGGGGCATCGGGATGAATGTGTGATCGTCTATCGCCGCAAGGGGAAGGATCCGGCGGACGATCTGCTGGTGATCCTGAATCTGACGCCGGTAATCCGGACGAACTGGAAGATCTATGCGACGGGCAAATCGGAGTGGAAAGAGGTCTTTAACAGTGATGATAAAAAATACTGGGGTACGGGCGATACGTTCAATCCCGGGATAGGTCTGCACCTGGTGGATGAAGCCGAGAATAAATATGAGATCAACGTGCATCTGCCGCCGTTGGGGGCGATCGTGCTGAAATGACGAGTGTGGGCTAATACCGGGCGCCGGCGCTGCTACATTCTTTCCGGCATGCGGATACCCAGCAGATGCATGGCCGATTGCAGGGCGGTTGCAGTCAGCTGCGATATTTGCAAGCGCAGTTGCTTTTTATCGGGTGATTCGGCGCTCAATATAGAATGTTCACTAAAAAAAGAATTGAATCCTTTAGCTAGTTCGAAAGCATAGGCCGCGATCACGGAGGGGCTCATCTCGATACGTGCCTGTTCCAAAACTGAAGCATATTTTTCCAATGTGATAATTAACGACCTTTCCAGCGGGAGAAGAGGGACGGCCGGAGAGGAATTGGAAAACGCGGCCAGATCGACTACTTTACCGGAGGCTTCTTTACGAAAGACGGAGCGGATACGCGCGTAGGAATATTGTATGAATGTAGCGGTATAGCCGTGCAGGTCGATGGATTCCGAAGGATTGAATACCATTCTTTTTTTGGGGTCGACCCGGAGCAAAAAGAATTTGAGTCCACCGAGGCCGAGGATGTTGTAGAGGTCCTGTAATTCTTCCGGGGTAAACCCTTCGGTCTTCCCTTGTTCTTTTGTCTTCGTCTCCGCTTCCAGGATCATCTCATCGAGCAGGTCGTCGGCGTCCACCACGGTACCTTCCCGGGTCTTCATACGACCGGAGGGCAATTCCACCATGCCATAGCTTAGGTGATAGATGCCGTCGGCGGAGGGCAGGCCCAGTTTCTGGCAGATCAGCTTCAGTACTTTGAAATGGTAGTTCTGCTCGTCGCCTACGACATAGAGGCTGAGGTCGCACTTGAATTCATCGTATTTATTAACGGCCAGGCCTATGTCCTGGGTCATATATACGGCGGTGCCGTCTTTGCGTTGTACGATCTTTTCATCCAGGCCATCGGCGGTCAGGTCGATCCATACACTGCCGTCCTCTTTTTTATAAAAGACGCCTTTCTGCAAGCCTGTTTCCACCAGCTGTTTGCCCAGCAGGTAGGTATTGCTCTCGTAATAGATCTTGTCAAAATCGCTGCCGATCCTCTTATAGGTCACGTCGAAGCCGGCATAGACCCAGCTATTCATCGTCTTCCAGAGTTCGATCACTTCCGGTTTGCCCGCTTCCCAATCGAGGAGCATTTGCTGGGCGCCTTTCATGATGGGGGCTTCTTTCTCGGCCTCTTCCTTCGACAGGCCTCCCTGCATCAATTCATCCACCTGCCGTTTGTATTCCGTTCCGAACAGGACATAATAATCGCCGACAAAATGGTCGCCTTTGATGCCGGTGCTGGCCGGGGTGGCGCCATTGGCAAATAACTGCCAGGCGATCATGCTTTTGCAGATGTGGATGCCGCGGTCATTGGCGATACAGGTTTTGACGATATCGTACCCGTTGGCCTTATAGATCTCGGCTACGCTCCAGCCGAGGAAATTGTTGCGAAGATGCCCCATGTGGAGGGGTTTATTGGTATTGGGGGAGGAATATTCCACCATGACCTTCTGACCGTTCTTCTCTTTTTGACCAAAGAGGGGATTGGTGTGCTGGTTTTTCAGGAACTGCAGCCAATAAGTTTCTGTTACGGATAAGTTAAGGAAGCCTTTGATGACATTATAACCGGCAAATAAGTGGGGATAGTTGCTGAGGAGGATCTGCCCCAGTTCATTCCCCAGGCCTTCGGGTGATTTTTTCAAGGCTTTGACAAAGGAGAACAACACCACCGTATAATCGCCCTCGAATTCGGGTTTGGTTTCGTTCACCTGGAGGTCTTTGGCATCCAGGCTGTATTGATAACTGTCCTGCAGTACCTGACGGGTCGCTGTCCTGATCTGATCTATAATGTCCATGTTCCGCTAAATTGGCTGCAAAAATAATGCATGTGAGCGGAATTAACAGACAAAATATGTATGTTCCCGTTGTGTTTGTATGGCAATTGAGCGTTACGGGAAATTTTTTATAATTATCTTTGCCCTTACAACTATGGTCGCCAATGGCAAAGAAATGGATTCTCGCTTTTATCGATTTTTTCTATCCTCCTTTCAGGAAAGTCATGCCTTTGCAGACTTTCCGCTATGCGGCTTGCGGCGGCGGCAACACGCTGCTGGATATCTTGATTTTTTCCATCACCTATAATTTCATCCTGCATCGGCAGGATCTGAACCTGGGCTTTATGAGTCTGAAGCCCTGGTCTGCATCGCAACTTATTTCCTTTTGCATTAGTTTTCCCACGGGGTTTTTCCTGATGCGCAATATCGTCTTTACGCAGTCTACCCTGCACGGGCGGGTGCAGCTGTTCCGCTATTTTATGCTGGTGATGGTCTGTCTGTTCCTGAACTGGATCTTTATCAAGCTATTCGTGGAGCAGTGGCATTTTTTCCCCACGGCGGCCAAGGTGCTGGCCACGATCATTGTAGTGTCCTTCAGTTACCTGACGCAAAAGAATTTCACCTTCAAGGCTGAGCAGAATCAGTCCGTGGACTAGCGGGCGGCTGGCTGGGTCATACTGAACCAGTTGCCTACTCCGTCTGTCACTACGGCTTCTACTCCGTAGAATTGTTCTTTGGGTTCGGATTTGAAAACGACTCCTTTGGCTTTCAGCTCTTCATAGCTAGCCCGGCAATCAGGTGTGTGCAGAACGCCGGCGCCTAACGCTCCTTTTTCCAATAGTGTTTTAAAAGCGGCCCTGGTTTCGGGGTCGGGGTACATGCTTTCCTGTAAGGGGGAGAGCAGGGCGATCTCCAGATCGGGCTGGTCGGGGGCTGTGACGGTGAGCCAGCGGAACCCGTTTTCCATGGTGGCATCGGTGTTGACTTTGAACCCCAGGGTCGTAACATAGAAATCGTAGGCTTTTTGCTGGTCGAGGACGAAGAGGCTGACATGGGAGAGTTTGGTGATCATGCTATGAGTGATTTAGGCAATAAAGCTAAGTGATCCTGCCTGCCCGGGCTTCTCGAAAATTGCTTTTCGGGTGGATAACCCGCTTCTCAGGGCGCCGGCGGAGGATCGTGGCGGAAATGGTCAATAAAACAGTGAGGAATGAAGGAGCGGGGTTGTTGCTGAGCCTGTTGTTTTTTCAGCTGGGCCCGGTCGCGGTAATATCGGGGCGCGAAGCCGATCTCTTTCTTGAACAGGACACTGAAGGAGCCGATGCTTTCAAAACCGACATTATTACAGATTTCTGACACGGTCAGTTCATCGTTTGCCAGCCATTGACGGGCCTGTTCGACTCTTTTTTGGGTAAGGTACTGATGGGGCGTCTTTTGGTAGATGCGGGTAAACAGCCGGTGAAAATGATAGCGGGAGAGGCAGGCCTGCCGGGAAAGAAGGTCGAGGTCGATCGTCTCATGGAAATTTTCATCCATATATACCTTGGCGGTGACAATCTTCTTATATACATCCGGTGTGATCGGCATAAATCGGCCCTTTTACATTAATTCTTTACATTAATTCAAATTTAATAACTGTTATTCAAACTATTATGGAAATTTTATTGGCATAATTTTAGGGGCTGACCCTCGACATTGTAAGCCTGACCTGGCTCGACGGATTGTGAACAAGACCCATGGACCGAATGTTACAGACAGGAACAGTAACCTCACCTAAAAAATAAAGGACGCCCATGATCACAGTCATCATTCCCGCGCTAAATGAAGAGAAGACGATACGTAATGTTATTCAGCAGGCCAAGCGGAATGAAATGGTAGACGAGATAATCGTAGTGGATGATCTTTCCCTGGATAATACGGTAGCGGAAGCCCGGAAAGAAGAGGGGGTGAAGGTCATCACCAGTACGCATGTGGGAAAGGGTGACTCCATGCGGGAAGGCATGATGATGGCAAAGAATGACATCCTTGTATTCCTGGACGCCGATATTCCCGATTACAATACTGATATTGTCGCGAAGCTGGCGGAGCCGCTGATCAAAGACGAAGCGGATTTTGTAAAATCTTATTTTGAAAGGCAGGCGGGCCGGGTGACGGAGATCCTGGCCAAACCGCTGCTGGAGTTCTTTTTTCCCCATCTGCTGCAATTCCGGCAACCCATGAGCGGGATGATTGCCGGGAAGAAGTCGATCTTTCAGAAAGTGGAGTTCGAGAATGACTATGGGGTAGATATCGGGCTGCTGATCGATCTGCACCAGGTACGTGCGCGGATCAAGGAGGTCTGTATCGGAGAGGTGGAAAATGACCGGCAGCCGCTGCATGTGCTGGGAAGAATGGCCAAACAGGTAGCCAACGCCATTTTCAAGCGGGTCAATATTTTCGACGGGGGGCGCCGGGAAGAGGAGGATTCGACTCAGAAGATGCGGGAACAAGTAGAATTTGCCTTGCAGGGGTTGGTGAAGCAGCCTAAGAAAATGATCGTTTTCGACATGGATAATATATTGCTGCAGGGCAGTTTCATACAGGAGGCGGCTGAAAAATTCGGCTTTAAAAAGGAGCTGCAGGACATTCTTTCGCAGCCTAAAAGCAATTATATCAAGACGCAAAAGATAGCCAGGCTGCTGGAAGGCAGGACTTTTGCGGAGCTGATCCATGTGGTGGAGTCGATCCCGCTGATCGGGGATGCGGTGCAGGTGGTCCGGGAGTTGCAGGTCAGGGGGTATGTGTGCGGGATCATCAGTGACAGTTATCATGCGATTGCCAATCATGTCAAAAATCTCCTGGGGCTGGATTTTACCCTGGGAAATGAACTTGAGTTCCAGAAAAGTGTTGCTACAGGAGAGGTGAAGATCCCTTCGCAGCTGTTAAAGGATAAATTCAGTCAATGCGAGCATGATCATTGTAAATCAAATATGTTCCAGTATATCCTTCACCGCTTTGGGATCAGCCTGGCAGACTCCGTGGCAGTCGGGGACGGGGAGAATGATATCTGTATGGTCAAAATGGCGGGTACGGGTATTTCCTTTAATTCAGTCGTGCCGGGGGTGGACGAGGTGGCGGATTATGTCTTCCGGGACCGGTCGCTGAAGCCGGTTTTAGGGGTGGTTCGCTGACGGCCGGGCTTTGGTTAGGCAGAACTGGCCGGCTTTGACTGCCATTTTTTCACGTTTGGGGCAGGTGGCACAATGATTGTCAATCTCTTCCCAGTAAATTCTACTAACCTTAAAAGCAAACAAATTATATGGGAAAAATCATAGGAATTGACCTTGGGACCACGAATAGTTGTGTGGCCGTACTGGAAGGCAATGAACCCGTTGTGATCGCCAACGACGAAGGTCGTAGGACGACCCCTTCTGTGGTAGCTTTCCTTAAGAATGGAGAAAGAAAAGTAGGTGATCCTGCCAAACGCCAGGCTATCACCAACCCCGTGAACACCATTATGTCGGTGAAACGATTCATGGGCCGTCGTTTTGACGAAGTGACCAATGAGATCAGTCATTGGAGCTATAAAGTCGCCAAGGGTGACAATAATACCGTGCGTATCGATATCGACGGGCGTCTGTATACACCCCAGGAAATCTCTGCCATGATCCTGCAGAAGATGAAGAAGACCGCAGAAGATTACCTGGGACAGGAAGTAACGGAAGCGGTTATCACCGTACCGGTTATTTCAATGACGCGCAGCGCCAGGCTACCAAGGAAGCCGGTGAGATCGCCGGACTGACCGTTCGTCGTATCGTGAACGAACCTACGGCTGCCGCTTTGGCTTATGGTCTCGATAAAGCCGGAAAAGATGAAAAAATAGCAGTATTCGACCTCGGTGGCGGTACTTTCGATATTTCCATCCTCGAACTGGGTGATGGCGTATTCGAAGTTAAGTCCACGAATGGGGATACCCACCTGGGAGGAGATGATTTTGATAAAGTGATCATGGACTGGCTGGCTGACGAATTCAAGAAGGAAGAAAATGTAGACCTCCGGAAAGATCCGATGGCGCTGCAAAGGCTGAAAGAAGCCTCTGAAAAAGCAAAGGTGGAATTGTCTTCTTCCAGCGAGACGGAGATCAATCTGCCTTATATCACCGCGGTAGACGGCGTTCCCAAGCACCTGGTAAAGAAACTTACCCGGGCCAGGTTCGAACAGCTGGCTGACGACCTCTTCACAAGGTGTCTGAAGCCTTGTGAGCAGGCTTTGAAAGATGCCAACATGGATATCTCCAAGATTGACGAAGTTATCCTGGTAGGGGGTAGCACACGTATTCCCAAGGTGCAGGAGATCGTCGAAAAATTCTTCGGTAAGAAGCCCAATAAAGGGGTGAACCCGGATGAAGTGGTAGCCATTGGAGCGGCCATACAGGGCGGCGTATTGACCGGGGAAGTAAAAGATGTGCTGTTGCTGGACGTAACGCCTCTTTCCCTGGGTATCGAAACGATGGGTGGTGTTATGACCCGCCTGATCGAATCCAACACGACCATTCCTACCAAGAAATCGGAATCCTTCTCTACGGCCAGCGATAATCAGCCGGGAGTACAGATACATGTTTTACAGGGCGAACGTCCTCTGGCCAATCAGAACAAGAGCCTGGGTACTTTCAACCTGGATGGTATTCCTCCGGCTCCCCGGGGAGTTCCCCAGATCGAAGTGATCTTCGATATCGATGCGAATGGTATCCTCCATGTCACCGCGAAAGACAAGGGCACCGGCAAAGAGCAGAAGATCCGTATTGAAGCCGGAAGCGGTCTGAGCAAGGATGAAGTGGAGAAAATGAAAGCTGAGGCAAGGGCCAACGAGTCGACTGATAAAGCCGCCCGTGAAAAGATCGATAAGGTCAATCAGGCCGACAGCCTGGTATTTACGACGGAAAAACAGCTGAAGGAATACGGCGATAAGATCCCGGCTGAGAAAAAAGCCCCGATCGAGGCTGCACTGAATAAGCTGAAAGAAGCTCATAAATCTCAGGATGTGACAGCCATCGATGCCGCCGTGGCAGAAATGAATACAGCCTGGACGGCAGCTTCTGAAGAAATGTACAAGGCTACCCAGCAGGCTGGCGGCGAACAAGCCGGTGGTGCAGATGGCGCCGGCTCCGGAGCCAACAATGGCGGGGGCGGACATCAGGCAAATGCCGGCGGAGAGAATGTAACCGACGCCGAGTTCGAAGAAGTGAAGTAAGAAATATTGAATGGTAATATAGTACGAAGCCCCTGCAAATTTGCGGGGGTTTCGTATTTATGCCTATTGCCGGCCGCGGGCTTATTGTTTTATAAAAGAAAAGGTCTTCCGGGTTTCATTACCCGCCACATCGGTCACGCTGACCAGTAGACGGTGTCGTCCGGCAGGACAATGTCCGTCGAAATCATATCTGAACTGAATCCCTTTTTGTTCGAACAGGATCCAATGTCCGTCCAGCTCCGCGCGGAAGCGAGCGACCATTCCTCCTTCATCTTTACAGATAAGATTCAATGCCGGGGCATTGGCCGGGAATACCTGCCCGTCCGTCCAGCCGGAGGGTTGTACCTGGGGCGCCATCGTATCGATCAGGAGCTGCAGATCCCCCAGCCGGGAAAAGGATCCGCTCATCCAATCGCCCTGCCAGGTTCCTTTTACGATCGACTGACTATCGCCGCTGACCAGTTGCATGACGGTCCTGTTTCGCAGCGGATCACCGGGCGCCAGGGTGGTTCTCAGCTGTACGGAATAGCGGTCATGTACCGGTATGGTAGGGTCATGCAGATGCACCAGCGCAGACGCCCGGTTGTTTCCCGTATTCGGCTCTTCGGATAACAGGAAGGGAACCTGGTCATAGAATGCCGTTGCACTAAAACGGGCGCGTACGGAGGGGCCATTCACCTGGTGGTCACGGCCAGGCAGGAGGAGTCGGATGGTTCGGGAGAGCGGGTTGCCGGGGTATGGGGTCAGGATACCCTCCGATCGGGGAATGAAACCGGCCGGGTGGATGGCGCTTTGGCTATGGCTTTGGAGCAGGATCGAAGCAAGTGGGTTGACGTCCGACGGAGCTGGACGAGAGCCGGGCAGGGCAGGGGCTGACAATTGTATTTTCAGTTCCAGGTCCGAATGATTGTCATTGACATCGCTGACCCGGATATGAACCAGGTGGACGAGGGTGTCTTTAAGCCGGATAAGACCATCCTTTCCCGCGGAGGAATAGATGGAAAGGTGATTTCCGGGTAAGACCGAGAGGTGTTGCACGTAGATGCCGGACCGGATCCATTTGGTATAATCGATACAGGCATTGATATAGCGGGTATCGGTATAGGAGAGATCGGAGAGCCTGAAAGAATGGATAAGGGAGTCGTCGAGCCATAGCGCTGCCTGGAAAATGCCGGATAAATGAGGAGAGTTGGAGGCTTTATCCGTGGCGGAGATGCCCAGGCTCACCAGGGGGCTGCTTAGTTTTATGACAGGATCGCTGGTCCGGTAAACATCTTCTTTGGAAGTGAGGGGTATTTTCCGGGCTCTGCCAGCATAGGTAGAGATCCGTCTGTCATACCAGTAGAGTCCTTTGATAACAGGAGGCAATTCGTCAGGGATGGTAAAGCCGGACAAAAGGGGATTGATATTCCGGCCGGTGCGGGTATCGCGGATCTCGAAATGGAGGTGAGGGGCCTGCGAAGAACCGGTGTTGCCGCTATAGGCAATGAACTGTCCTTTCTGAATGGGGAAGCGGCCGGCAGGAAGATCGAGTTCCAGTTCCCAGCGTTGCGCGGCATATTGCCGTTGCTCAATGACGTCGGAGAGTTCCGGGAAAAACCGGTTCAGATGACCGTATACGGTGGTGCGGCCATTCGGATGGGTGACAAAGAGCGCATGGCCCAGTCCATATTGTCCGATCGTCACATGGCTGATATATCCGTCGGCTGCGGCATAGACGGGGAGGTCTTCTCTGCCCATGGTACGGATATCGAGTCCCATGTGAAAATGGTCTTCCCGGAGCTCGCCGAAATTGGCGGCCAGCTGCAGAGAAATATCCAGGGGCTGCCGGAAATAAGAATTGGAAAAGGGGGACCGGAAGTAGAAGATGGCCGCAGAGGCTGCCAGGAGGATCGATAAGAACAGGACCAGGCGACGCCGGAATGGGGGTGCTGAGAATGCCGTTGGACGTATGCGGATCATAGTTGGTCGTTTGCCGGCAAATTACAGGAGGCGGGAGGGCCGTCGGATCCGGATCTACCAACACCGGGGCTCTCTCTGCGAACGGGGGAGAAAGGGGCTGTTCCTGTTGGCAGATAAAAAAAGGGGGTTGGCAGACAAATCGTCTTATTCGGGAAGAAGGCGGCTGAAATCAGGCGGGCAAATGGTAAATTTGAAGGATGGGAAAAAGGCTATTCTTATTGCTGGGAAGTTTCATAGCCTTTTATTATTTGATCCGGGTGGGGTATGATATGCCCAACCTGGTGCATGGCAATCCGCTATTCATCTGGTGGCCCGGGGGAATCAGGGGGTGGGGAGCGCGAATCCTGGATATCGCTTTTTATTTTCTCTTCACCTTGATTCCCTATCTGTCGCTCCTTCGGTGGTATCCGGTCAGGAAAGCAGGGGTTGGTATGCTGGTGATCCTGGTTAGTCTTCCGGCGCTATTCCTGCTGCGTTACTGGATAACCATTGAGTGGGTGGGGCGGGGTGGGCGGTTGAAGACCTATTTTGAAAATACCATTTTCTATGTACTGATCTTCTCCGTCTATGGAGCTGTTTTTTATTTTATCCGTTATTCCCGGTATAAAGAGCTGCAGCAGAAAGACCTGGAGATCCAGAACCGGCAATCCGAGTTGTCTTTTCTCCGGTCGCAGATCAATCCGCATTTCCTTTTCAATAATCTCAATAATATCTATTCGCTGGTCTATCAGGGATCGGAACAGGCATTGACGGCTATCGCGGGGTTGTCGGAGCTGCTGCGATATATGTTATACGATACGATGGAAAAAGTGCCGCTGCAAAAGGAATTGGATTATATCCGGAAATATATCGAATTGCAAAAGCTCCGGTTTGACCATCCGATAAAAGTTGCGATACAGGTGGAGCACAGGGATATGCGCGAGGCTGCTGCGGAGGTGGAAGACGCCCTCATCCCGCCGCTGCTGCTCATCCCTTTTGTGGAGAATGCCTTCAAACACGGCGATTTTTCCGGCACGGAGCAGGGACTGACGATCACGGTATTCAGGGACGTCCAAAAAATAGTTTTTCATTGTCGCAACCGAAAAGCAGCGGCGGGGAAGCAGCAAAGGGATGCGGGTGGGGGGATCGGGTTGGAGAATGTAAGGCGGCGATTGTTGCTGCTCTATCCCGGCAGGCATTCTTTGCGGATAGAAGAAGATACTTTTCAATATACCGTTGACTTAGAGCTGGTCCATGAAGGAGGACGGCTCAACTTTGTGGAAACCTGAGATTGGTCCATAAAGGAGGGTTGCCATAAACTATAAACCTTTTGATAATCCATGACTGGTTCTTCTCCCATACGATGTATCATTGTCGACGACGAGCCGCTGGCGGTGTCGCTGCTGACCGATTATGTCCGGAAAACGCCGGGCCTGGAGACCGTGCTGAGCACAACACATGTCCTGGAAGCGTTGCAGGCAGTGCAGGAAGGAAAGGCGGACCTGCTTTTTTTGGATATACAGATGCCGGAGCTGACAGGCCTGCAGTTTATGAAGATCATCCGCAAAAGTTGTAAGGTCATTCTTACCACGGCCTATACGCAATATGCGTTGGAAGGTTATGAGCATGATGTGGTCGATTACCTGCTGAAGCCCATCACCCTGGACAGATTCATGATCGCCGTGCAAAAGGTGAAGGAAAGATGGTCGGTGATGCCAGGGGCTTCGCCGGCCCCGGCCATCAATCATATCTTTATCAAGACGGAGTATCGTATTCAAAAGGTCAATCTGACCGACATTTTTTATATCGAGGCCCTGCGGGATTATATCGCCATTCATACAGCAACGGCCAAGATCCTCTCGCTGGAAAGTATGAAGAATATGGAGGAGATCCTACCCGGAATGCAATTCATCAGAATTCATAAGTCATACATTATCAATAGAGAATGCATTGATTTTATTGAAAGGGGAAGGGTAGTGATCCATAAGGAATACCTGCCGATCGGGGAGACTTACCGGGAAAAGCTCTTTAGCAAATTAGGCCTTGCTTAACAAACTCTTAGCAAGAGATGCTTGTTTATACCAAAAAAAGTAGTAATTTTGCACCCGATTCACCTGAGCAGTCCAACATTGCTTGCAACAGGATAAGTTATTCTTACACGTTTTTTGTCGACAATCTTCAGTATAAGTACTATCCCATCATTGCTCAGGACTTAAGCAAGTTTTAAACAAAAACAGATACATTATGAAAAGTGATGCAGTACAATCTATTGTACAAATGGAACCGCGTATCCTTAGACAATTAGTAACAGAAGTAAAAGAAACCGTCGCAACCGGTATCGAGTATCCCAAGGCGAACAAAAGTTCGTTTGGCATTGTGGACATGTGGAATATCCGCAAGAACGGCCGGCGCTCAGGTAGTGGCCGGAGAAAAACAACCATTATTACCGGGTTCAACTATTGATATACGTTGGTTCTTTAATTCTTAAAAAAGAAGCCGCCTCATTTGAGACGGCTTCTTTTTTTATGGGCCTGCGTGGAGCGGGCCTTGAATAATTTGAGCGGGCTTTATATAATCTCCATTTTTTTCATCAGAAAGGAGGCGTTACGGTTTCGGGCGACGCCTCCTTGTAACAGGTAGTTGAAGTGCAGTTCATCGTCTTCGATAATACTCTCAAAACAATAATTGCTGATCAGGCCGGGCTTCTCTTCTTCCAGTTTGCCAAGGGACAGATCGTGGGTGGCGAAAAGGGAGAGACAGGCGTAGCCGAGCAATTTGCGGATGAATTGTTCGGAGCCATAGGTCTTGTCTTCCGAGTTGGTGCCCCGCAGGATCTCGTCGATGAGCACCAGGGCGGGCCCTCCGCTTTGAAGGCTGTGGATGATCTGCTGCAGTTTTTTCAATTCCGCCATGAAATAGGAAGTGTGTTCCTGCAGGGAATCACTGACCCGCAGGGACGTGAGGAGCTGCATGGGCGTAAAGGAAAAGGCCGTTGCGCAGACGGGGGCTCCGCATTGGGCCAGCAGGAGGTTGACGCCGGTGGTTCGCAGGAAAGTCGTTTTACCGGACATATTGGAGCCCGTGACCAGGATGAGCCGTTCTTTATTCCCGATAGTAAAGTCATTGGGGACCCTGTCTTTTGCCGGGATCAATGGATGAGAGAGCTGCGTGGCCGTTATACTAAGGGCGCCGGCCGAATCGTTGGATGAAGATTGGGCCGATGCGTCGGTGGACCGGGCGGGCGCAGATTGCAAAGAACCTGATGACAAAGCTACCGGGTAGCAGTATTCGGAATTATTGAAGGCAAAGGATGCCAGGGAGTTCAGGCATTCGATGCTTCCGACGGCTTCGATCCATCCGGGGAAAGTGGTCCTGTTCCGGGCTTTCCATTTTTCCAGTTCGAAAAGTCCATGCAGGTTGTAGGTAAACAGGTTATTCAGCAGGAAGCTGACTACGGCGTTGAGCTGCTGATCAAAATAGGAAGAGATCCTGGCCAGTTTGCGAATGGCCCGGCTCGCTTCAAGAGTCTGTGCCTGTAATTGTTCCAGCAAAGGAGCTTTCCCGCTGTCCATGGTATTGAAGAGTCGCAGGGTCAGGGCGTATTGCTCCAGGATGGCGTTCTTTTTACTGAGCAGGGCATGCTGCTGCGCCATATAGTCGGAAAAACGCCCGGTGAGGATCCATCCTGCCAGCACTCCTATAAGCAGGAGGCGGTAATTGCCGGTAACGGTCAAAAAGATGAGGGCGAATATATTGAACAGAACGATCGCCCAGCGGGCAATGCGCACCCAGTTCTTCAGGCGGTTGGGCGTCTTCAGCCAGTCGGCCAGGTCATATAGGTTCCCTTCGCTTTCCCCGGTAAGAAGTCCATGGGCTGTGATGAGCTGACGGGTATCGGCCTGGGGGGTAAGGACTTTCAGGGCCTGCTGCTGCTCTTCGATGCGGTCTTTTGACAGGAGGGGTTTGCGGAGCAGGTCAGCCAGCTGCTGGGTGCCGTGGACGCTGGTAGTCCGGTTCAACAGATGAAAGAGGGAGCGGCGGCCGAAGATATCCAGATCATCGAGATAACTTTCCGCTTTCAGAAAGGCTTCGCCATCGGGGAAGCCATTCAGCTGATCTTTCAGCATGCCGGATTCATTGTTGTTTACAAAGAGCAATTTTTCGCAGAGGGCCTTCTGGTCTTTTAGCCTGAGATTGAAGATGACCAGGGCGATAAAAACGATCAGAAAGATAAGGGTGGCGTATAAAAGGGGGTAGGAGAAGCCTTTTAAAAGACAGTAGCCGGTGATAGCCAGTCCCAGAAAACTGATCAATCTCAGCAGGGAAATCAGGGTCAGTCGCTTTTGAAGGATCTGTATACGATCCGTATAGCCGGCGATCTTCTCTTCATAGAACAAATGAGCGGGTGACATAGGTAGATATTTGGGCCGGGATTTTGCGAAGCCCGACAAAACAAAGCGAGCCAAAGGCTCGCTGGGCGAAGCCCAATTAATTAATGGTTTTGCGGCTGAAACTTATTTTTTTGCGAAGTTTCAGTCGCAAAACAAATGCCACTTAGCGATAAGTGGCATTTATATATAAAATGAAATAAGGTATTATTTACATGATATCCATCGCCTTCACAAAAGAGGTGCAAACAAAGGGTAAAATCAGTGTCATGTATTCGAATTTTGCTTCAATAGACCATATGAAGGCGGCTGTGGAAAGGAAAAACAGGAGCCAATATAGTCCGGTATATTTCTTTTGCTGTTCCATGTAGAAAAAATTTGTGCGAAAATAAGGGAAAAGGGCCAATAGACCAAAGCGATCGGACTATCTTTGATGACAAGTTGACATATACGGAAATTTTGTTATAAATTAGCCGTATAATGTAAAAAGTACACATTAAAAATTGACCATTCCAGGCTTAAAATTGTAATTGCCAGATGATGACTGTGAAAGTTGAATTCTATTTACGTTTTTTTACCCATCCGGGTCAGTCGGTATTTATCGTAGGAAATATAGGGGCTTTGGGGCATGATGATCCCGGGAAAGCCTGGCCGCTGCAATATATGAGCAGTGAGTTCTGGCATGGGGCGTTGTTGCTGGAAGAGTCGCTCACGACTCCTCTCCGCTATCATTATGTATTGAAAAATGCAGATGGCACGATCACCGAGGAATGGGGGGACGACCGCATCCTGGAAGATCCGGGAGCAGGGGTGGAAGAGATCCAGACGATCGATACCTGGAATTATGCCGGGGAATTTGAAAATGCTTTTTTTACGGCTCCTTTCCGGCAGGTATTGCTGGCCCGGCCTCCGGGCAAAGGGGCTAAAGCGAAGGGAGCTGTCAGTCATATCTTTAAGGTGAAAGCGCCGTTGCTGAAAAAAGAGGAGGTCCTCTGTTTATCCGGCAACGGGAAGGCTTTGAAGGATTGGGATACGAGTGCGCCTGTCTTAATGACGCTGGAGGGTAATTGGTGGGTTGCCCGGCTGAATATTCCGAAGGAGTCATTCCCGGTGGAATACAAATATGGTGTCTATCATCAAAAGGAAAAGAAACTGTTGCAATTCGAGCAGGGACCTAACCGGGTGCTGCATGGCGATGCTCATAAGAATAAGATCAACATCCTCCATGACGGGTTTTCGCATCTGCCCAATGCTACCTGGCGGGGAGCAGGGATAGCTATTCCTGTCTTTAGTCTGCGTACTAAAAAATCATTCGGGGTGGGGGAGTTCACCGATCTGAAATTGCTGATCGACTGGGCTTCGTCCTGTGGGCTGAAGCTGGTGCAGCTCTTGCCGGTGAATGATACCAGCGCCAATCACAATTGGATGGATTCTTATCCCTACGCGGCTATCTCCGCCTTTGCGCTGCATCCCATTTATCTGAACCTGGAAAAATGCGCCGGCCGTAAATATGCGAGGCTGCTGAAGCCGCTGCGTAAAAAGCAGAGTGATTTAAATGAATTACCAGAGCTGAATTATGAAGCGGTAATGAGCATCAAATTACTGGCGGTTAAAGAATTATACGAGGTACAAAAAGAAGAATTCGAAAGTGATCCCGGCTACAGGGCCTTTTTTGAACAGAACAAACATTGGCTGGAGCCTTATGCGGCTTTCTGCAGCCTGCGGGATAAGAACGGCCATCCTGATTTCACCAAATGGAAGGTGAATAGTCAGTATGATGCCGACAAGATCGCCAAATATGTTCAAAAGGGGAGCAAGCAGTATGGGTCTATCGGCCTGCAGTACTTTATACAGTATCATTTGCATCTTCAGCTGCGGGAAGCGGCGGATTATGCGCATGAGCACGGGGTTGTCCTAAAGGGAGATATTCCGATCGGCATCTACCGGTATAGCTGCGATGCATGGGTTGCTCCGCGGTTGTTCCATATGGATCAGCAAGCGGGGGCTCCCCCGGATGATTTCGCCGTCAAGGGTCAGAACTGGGGATTCCCTACGTACAATTGGGAGGAGATGGCTAAAGATGGCTTTGCGTGGTGGAAGCAGCGCTTTGAACAGATGAGCGATTATTTCGATGCGTTCCGGATCGATCATATTCTTGGATTCTTCCGCATCTGGAGCATTCCGATGGACGCGGTGCAAGGGGTGCTGGGCAGGTTCGCGCCGGCTATTCCGTTTTACCGGTCGGAGTTCAATGAGCGCAATATCTGGTTCGATTACGATCGCTATACGAAGCCGTATATCAATGAGGCTGTTGTCTGGGAGGTCTTTGGAAACGAGGGAGAGCGGGTAAAGGCCGATTACCTGGATTGGGCCGGGAATGGTTTTTTCACGCTGAAAGAATCATTCAATACGCAGCGTAAGGTGGAGTCTTATTTTTCCGGGAAGGAAAAAAGTGCGGATACGGAGAATCTCCGGGAAGGATTGTATACCCTGATCGCGAATGTGATCCTTTTTGAGGTCGAGGGCTCGGGCGGTCAGCAGTTCCATTTCCGGATCGCCGTGGAAAATACTTCGTCTTTCCGTTACCTGGAATGGAATATACAGCAGCGGTTAAAGGAATTGTACGTTAATTACTTTTTTTACCGGCAGGATGGCTTCTGGCAAAAGGAAGCGATGTATAAGTTGCCGGCGCTGAAGCGGGCTACCAATATGCTGGTCTGCGGCGAGGACCTGGGTATGGTGCCGGGATCTGTGCCGCAGGTGATGAAGCAATTGGGGATCCTTTCCCTGGAGATCCAGCGTATGCCTAAGGATCCCAAGCAGGAATTCTTTCATCCGGCACAGGCGCCTTATCTATCTGTCGTCACGCCATCCACGCATGATATGAGCACGATCAGGGGCTGGTGGGAAGAGGACAGGGAGATGATCCAGCGCTTTTTCAACCAGGTGCTGGAACAATGGGGAGAAGCGCCTTTGTTCTGTGAACCCTGGATCAATAAGGCCATTGTATTGCAGCACCTGCATTCGTCCGCACTCTGGAGTATTTTCCAGCTGCAGGATATCCTGGGCATGAGCGAAACGTTCCGAAGGGAGAATCCTCATGACGAGCGGATCAATATCCCGGCCAATCCTCATCATTACTGGAGATACCGGATGCATCTGACATTGGAAGAGTTGCTCAAAGAAGAACCCTTCAACGAGGAGTTGAAGGGTTATGTCGTTAGCAGCGGCAGGTGATGCGGGCCGGACGGGCAGCCGCTAATTCTTCAAAATCTTTTCCGCCAATCGCGTTGTGCCGGTGCTGACGACTATGACATAGACCCCTTTTGCGAGATCATTCATAGGAATATCCAAGGTAGTACCGGAACCGGCTTTCAGGGTACGCACCGCCTGTCCCATGCTATTGGTGATCAGGATGCCGATTTCTCCCGAGGCATTGGCAACGGTGATATGGAGCCCGTCCGTCACCGGATTGGGGTAACTGGTCAATGTCACCTGCGCATTCGTTCCGAAATCGATTGATTTAATGGCAGAATAAGTGCTATTGCCGTCCAGGTCGATCATTTTCAACCGGTAATAATTGATGCCGGCTACCGGATTCTTGTCTGTAAAATTATATTGGCTGGGAACAAGGCTGTTGCCTTTTGCGGCTACGGTACCGATCGTTGTAAATTGAAGGCCATCGGTCCCCCGTTGTATTTCAAAGCGGGCGCTGCCGGTCTCCTGTGCGGTGTTCCATTCCAGCAGACCATTACCGGTTTGCTTAGTTGCTTCAAAGCTGCTGAGTACGATGGGCAATACGCCGGTGGTACTCCAGATCAGGGCATAATAACCATTGGAAAGGTTGGTGGCATTGACCACAAAGGATACCGTATTACCGGCGATGGAGGTGCTGGTCGTGGTAACTAATTTATTGGTGCCGCTGGCGAAGCTGCCATCGGTAGCGTTGTAAAGGAGGCCATAGGTGTAGGTGCCGGTAGGCGCCGTGCCGTTATAATCACTAGCGTTAAAGTTCACAGTAACAAGGCCCGTGCTATTGCCGCCGGTCTTCTGGAGGTCCCAGGAACGATTCCACCGGCCAATGGCGCCGCTGGTAGTGCTGATACCGGTTACCGTCGTATTGTTGAGTATTGTATTGGCCTGACCATTATGTGCGGCCATCAGATAACCGGCTGCATTTAAAAACCCTGTTGCACCGGAGCTACTGCTGAACCCAAGTCCATCGGTGGAACCGGCCACGTCGGTCAAAAAACTGTCCGCAGCATTGGTATAACCGATGCCCACCAGGTTGGTCCCATAGGTAGTGGTGGTCGGAGGCGTAAATTTAGAGACACTGACTGTCAGGCCCCATTCGGCTGAAAAATAATTTTCCAGGATCGTGCGCTGGGTAGTATTCATGGAAGCCTTGTAAAACAGGATCTCGGACATGGTGCCGGAGAAATAGTTGTCTGCCGCCCAGTTGCTGCGGCCTATAAAATTGCTGGTCCTGTTGACGGCCGTAGGTACCCAGGTGATGCTGGATCCTGCTGCACCGGTGCTGGTCATGGTGGCGCCGCCCATATAATGGGATACGGCGGAGGTGCTTCCTACGGTCCCTGCCTGTTGCACGGCTTCGTAGATATTATTGCTGCCATTGACAATGGGGTTGTTGCTGGTATAGGTCTGATCGCCGGAACCGCCATTCCAGGATTCATAGGCAAAATTAGCGCTGCTGCCGTCCCTGCCAAACAAGATATTATTGCTGGCCTGGCCATTACCAAAATCATAGATCCTTTGCCAGCCCTGGGCGGTCTGCGAAGCGCTGAAGCTTGCCACGGAAAAGGAACTGGTCCCACCTGTATAGGAAATGGAGGCGGGCAGCGTCGGCGTGCTGAGGTATTGTGAGCTGGTGGAAGCAAATGTCAGGGCCGGTCTGCTGTTAGGGCCGGTGGTCGCGCCATAGACCGGCGCGTTGGCTGCGGTGGCCTGAACAAAACTATAACCATTCCCGCTGAGGTCCGACCATTGGCTGACCTTGTTGGCCCCATTCTGCGTAATGGAAGTGCTCTTGTTGGCATTCAGCCAGATTACCAGGTTGCCGTTGCCCAGCCCGCCGGGATAATAGCTTTGAGCAGAAACGGACAGGAGGCAGAAGGAGGAGAATGTAGTAAGAACAATGTAAATAGGTTTCATCGGGTACGGATTTTCAGATTACAACCCATCTGTTGTAAAATCCGTACCAAGTTATTATGCATTAATTATCAATATCTTATATCATTCTAAAAATGGAAACATTCCCGTTTAGGGAATGTTTATCTCTTTTCTGTAATATGTAAGGAGGGGAGGGCTGTTGTAAGGAGGGGGTTGATTACATCAATTTGACAAAAGGCTGCACGTATTGATTATTACCATCCCTGTTGATGACTTTCAGGAAGTAATTACCGCTTTTTAAGGTGGAGATGGCTAAAGATTGTTGATTGACACCGACCGATAACTGCTGCTGGTGGCTCATAACGACCACACCGGCCAGATTGAACACTTCTACCGTTACCTGATCAGCGACTGTACTGTTGAGCGAATAATTCACCACGGCTCCGGCAGGGTTGGGATAAACCTGCATCTTAGCGGAGGAGCTGCCATTATTCAGGGTGACTATTTTTGAGTATTTGATCCCGCCGTCCCTGCTTACCAGGCGGAGGCGATAATAACTGTAGCCGCTCAGCGAGCGCAGGTCCGTATAACTATAGTTTGATTCATGCATGTTATTCAATCCGGCTACTACTCCGACGGAATCAAAGCTATTGCCATTGGAAGATCTTTCGATAACAAACCATTTGCTGTTCGTTTCATTTTCCATGGTCCAGGATAAAACGATGTTATTATCTTCAACCAATCCGGAAAATCCCATGAGAAGAGCGGGTAAGCCATCAGAGCTGGCAGCCTGGGTCTGAGCCGATACCCGGGTAAGACCGGAAACGAGCAAAATAGCGGTGGCTGCGAGGAAGGTCTTGATGGTAACTGCGGGCATAAGTTTCATACAGGGTGCGTTTGTGGTACGGTACCATATATCTAAAAGGAGTGCCAAAAGTCAAGTATCTGATTCTAAATGACCTGCGGGGGTTAATGGTCGCTTATCCTTCCCAGAACGGGAAAAATCTTCTCATTTCTGCAAAATAATGAGTAGAAGTCCCTGGTTCGACCGTAATTTCTGCAGCTTGGCGGGGCCAGAGACCCCAATAAGCCGGAACGATCGCGGAATTCGGGGAGATTAGCGGGCGAATCCTCCGATTCCCTAATTTTGGGCTCCATGAATTGTACTTATCACGCTTATAACCTCGAATTCAGACATCCGTTTACTATTTCCAGGGGCACCAAGACGCATCAGCCTACGCTGATCGTCGAATTGGAATACAGGGGGCTCAAAGGCTATGGGGAGGCACCGGCCATTAGTTATTATAATATACCGGTAGAGAAGATGATAGAGGACCTGGAGGCGAAAAAGACCTTCATAGAGAAGTTCGCCTTTACGGATCCGCAGCGGTACTGGCATTATCTGCATCATCTGCTGCCGTCCAATTCCTTTTTGGTCTGCGCCCTGGACATCGCGGCCTGGGATCTGTTCGGCAAGCTCAGGCAGAAGCCGCTGTACGAAATGTGGAAGCTCGATCCTTCGCAGGGGCCGGTGACCGATTATACGATCGGTATCGATACGGTAGACAAGATGGTAGCCAAGATGAGGGAAACGCCCTGGCCTGTTTATAAGATCAAGCTGGGTACGCCCGAAGACCTGACGATCATGCGGGCGCTTCGCGCTCATACGGATGCCATATTCCGGGTGGACGCCAATGCGGGCTGGACATTGGAGGAGGCGCTGGAGAGAATCCCCGTGCTGAAGGAGCTGGGGGTGGAATTTGTGGAGCAGCCGTTGGCAAAAGACAACTGGGAAGGAATGAAGGTATTATATGCACAATCGGCTCTACCACTGATCGCCGACGAGTCCTGTGTAAAGGAAGAAGATGTGGAAAAATGTAAAGGGTTTTTTCATGGTGTTAATATTAAGCTCACCAAATGCAGCGGGATCACTCCGGCACGCAGGATGATCGCAGCGGCAAGGTCCGGCGGGTTGAAAGTAATGGTTGGCAGCATGAATGAAAGTACGGTCGGCAGTGCGGCCATCGCTCATTTATTACCGGAGCTCGATTATGTGGATATGGATGGGCCCCTCTTGCTGAAAGAAGATCTCGCTACAGGGATCTCTTTTAATTATGGAAAGATAATCCTTCCCAAAACACCGGGACTCGGGGTTGAGTTCACTGGTTTGTACAATAAAGGATAAAAAAATAAAATCGGCGCAAATGCCCTGTGGGTGCAATACCTGTCAGAAATACACATCTGTGGATATAAAAAACATCTTAAAAAATATTGAAAATCCACAGAATGGCTTTAACTTTCATTTAACACTACACATTTTTGATAGCATATCACTAACGACAGGACCACTTGAGACGACATGCTGCCATATGGGAAATTCAACAACGGATTGCTTTCTACGAAGATATGAAAGCATACAACCAGCTTTATGAGCTGCTGTCGGAGGGCTTGCACCGATTCTCCTACTCCCTGGTGAAGTCCCATGAAATTGCAGAAGAAATCGTCTCGGATGTATTTATCAAGGTTTGGCAGATCCGGGGCAAATTAATGGAAATTGAAAACCTGCAGGTATATCTTTATACGATCGCCAAAAATTTCTCGCTCAACTATCTCACTAAGAATTATAAGCATAAGATCATCAGCCTGGAAACAATCGATGTTGAAGCGATGATCGAGATCGGCGGGCCTGCTGAAATGTGCATTTCCGCAGATCTGGTGAACCAGATCCGCCGGGTGATCCAACAGCTTCCGCCACAATGCAAGCTGATCTTTCAACTGGTGAAGGAAGACGGGTTGAAATATAAAGAGGTGGCGGGCGTCCTGGACATATCGCCGCTGACCGTTCGCAATCAGCTGGCTATTGCTATCCGCAGGATCGGCGAGACCCTGCCCGCTTATCTTCAGCCCGGCATTCTCCTGGCCGGCAAGTTTTCGGAGTCCTGAGATTTCTAAAAAACTTTTTTCCCTTTGGTACAAATTGCATGATCATCTTGTCTTTGCAGTATAGTACATCATTATGCAGGAAGATCAATTTTGGTTACTGGTGAGTCTTAAGCTTTCCGGGGAGGCCTCAGAAGAGGAACTGGCGGCATTGGAGGCTCATTTGCAGGAACATCCTGAGATGGGCTTGCGGCTGGAGACCCTCTATCACCTGTGGAAGAGGCCGGCTGCGGCTCCTTTTTCCCGGAGAAGGGATGGGCTTGAACGGCACCTGCAGAGACTGAGCAATCATTTATCGGAGCCTGCGCTTCAATATGAAACCGCGGGAGCTTCTGATCCCATGTCCGATGCGGAAGAGACCGGGAAGGCGGGGACTGTTCCTCTTTATCACTGGTTATGGCCGGCCAGCGGGCTGGCCCGTAAGGCATGGACTACGGTCGGGGTAGCGGCATCGCTGCTGGCCTTTGTCCTGTTTTACTATCCGGTGTTCCCTAAAAAGAAAGCGGAAGCCATCGCACAAAATACGGTCAGTACGAAGCCGGGGTCCAAATCAAAGGTTCAGCTGCCGGATGGCACACAGGTATGGCTGAACGGAGATAGCCGGATCACCTATGATGAAAGTTTCCGGGGCCCTTACCGGGAAGTGCATCTTTGCGGGGAAGCTTATTTTGATGTGGCAAAAGATAAGAATTATCCTTTTATCATACATACGTCTTCGATCGATGTGAAGGTGCTTGGCACCAGCCTGAATGTCCGTTCCTACCGGAATGAAAAAAACACAGAGGCCTTGCTGATCCGCGGCTCTATCGAGGTCATGCTCCATAATAATCCCGACAAGAAGATCATCTTGCAGCCCAATGAGAAACTGATGGTGCAGAATGATAAGGATTTTGTCGTTACAGGCGCTACGCGGGCTGAGCCAAAGGAGAAAACGGAACCGGTCATGGTATTGGGCAAAGCTCATTTTCAGCAAAAAGACAGTATCGCTACGGAGGTCCTCTGGGTAAAGAACAAGCTGGCATTCGACCAGGAAACGCTGGAAGATGTGGCGCTGAAGATCGAACGCTGGTATGATGTGAAAATAATAATCCGGGAAGCAAGCCTGAGACATACGGAATACAGCGGGGTCTTCGAAGATGAGAGTCTCAGGCAGGTCATGGAGGCTTTGCGGATGACGGGGAATTTCCGATATACCATCAATAAAAAAGAAGTTACTATAACACTCTGATTGCTTATTGTTTAACCAAAATTGCCATTTATGAACTCCAACTTCACTTAAACGTCCGCTTACATAAAATAAAGCGGAGAATGATTGCAGCATCCTCCGCTGTGTAAAGACAACTGCTGCCCGGTTCCGGGCAGATTATCATCATTATAACAAAACTAAGTTATGAAAAAATCCGGATGCGGCATATCGCAAGATATGAGCCGTCTAATCATCAAATGCCTGCTGATGACGAAACTTGCTGTTTTACTCGGTTTTATCTTCTCCATACAATCATTTGCCAATGGTTATGGGCAGGGTAATATCAATTTAAGGTTGGAAAAAACTCAATTAAAAAAGGTTTTCAGGGCTATTGAGGACCAGGGGTTCTTCCGTTTTGTGTACAAGGACGAGATCCTTCCGAAGGATCAGCGTATCAGTATCAAGGTAAAGCATGCGCTGGTAGAGGATGTATTGGCGGAAATACTGGAAAATACAGGACTGTCCTATCACAAATTGAGCGAAAGCCTGATCGTTATTACCCGGGAGACCACGGCCGATGAGCCCAAAGTCTTCGTGGCGATAAAAATAGGCGGGAAGGTTACCAATGACAAGGGGGAGCCTTTGAGCGGGGTCAGCGTGCTGGAGAAAGGCACTAATAACGGTACGGTGACCAAGGAAGATGGAAGTTATTCACTGGAGGTAACGAGCGCCAATGCCACACTGGTTTTCAGCTATGTAGGGCTGGGCAGTAAAGAATATCCCATCAAAGGCAAAAGTTCGATGGATGTACAATTCAAGTCCGGCGATAATTCTTTAAAGGATATCGTGGTCGTGGGATATGGTACGCAGAAAAAGGTGACGGTCACCGGCGCTGTGTCTACGGTCAAAGGGTCCGAGCTGGAAAAAACGCCTACGGTAAATCTCTCGAATGCCCTGGTAGGCCGTTTACCGGGAGTCTATGCCGTTCAGTCCAGCGGTGAGCCGGGTTATGACGGTTCTACGATCCGGATCCGTGGGACGAATACCCTGGGCAATACGTCGGCCCTGATCGTCGTCGATGGGGTGCCGGATATCGCCGGCGGCCTGGAGCGGCTTAACCCGGCTGACATCGAAAGTATGTCGGTCCTGAAAGACGCCTCTGCCGCTATCTATGGATCCCGGGCTGCGAACGGGGTAATCCTGGTGACGACCAAACACGGGAAGATAGGCAAGCCTCAGCTTTCTTATACGTTTAATCATGGCTGGGCACAGCCGGACCGTATCCCCAAGATGGCGACGGCGACAGAATATGCCGCGATCAATAATTCAACGTATATCTATGACCACGTATCCGATCCATCGGAATGGGGTGCCGCACTAAATGCTTTCAATCAGACAGGTACGTATGTATCTCCTTCCAGCGGCACTGTCACCGCGCCTTTCCAGCCGGGAGACATTAAGAAATATGCAGATGGTTCGGACCCCTGGGGACATCCTAATACGGATTGGTTCAAGACGACTCTGAAGACCTGGTCTCCCCAGGTGCAGCATACGCTGCAGATCAATGGGGGATCGGAAAATATCCGTTACCTGGCCAGCCTGGGTTACCAGGACCAGGATGGCTATTATAAAAATTCCGCTACGGGATACAAGCAATACGATATGCGTCTGAACCTGGATGCGAAGGTGAATAAATGGATCAATACGGGCATCAACCTCACAGCCCGGGAGGAATTCCGTTTCTTTCCCACGCAATCAGCCGGTTCTATCTTCCGGATGATGATGCGGGGAAGGCCTACGGATCCGGAAGTCTGGCCGAACGGATTGCCGGGGCCCGATATCGAGAACGGTCAGAATCCCATTGTCATCACAACCAACCAGACGGGGTATGACAAGGATAAGCGGGATTATTTCCAGGTCAACGGAAAAGTGGAGCTGCTGGTTCCGGGAGTACCGGGCCTGAAGCTGACAGGAACGGCTACGCTCGATAAGGAGAACCGTATCGAGAAGGTATGGCAGACGCCCTGGTACCTGTATTTCTGGGATCATGCCACCTATGAGGCCGATGGGAAAACGCCGCTGCTGACCAAAAGTATGCGGTCTACCTTTACGTCGCCCCAGCTGGCCGAGACCAATTACAATTATCTGAATATCCTGTTGTCGGGCTTTATTAATTATGACAAGGTGATCGGCCCTCATACTATCAATCTCATGGCTGCCGTGACGAAAGAGACGGATAAGGAGGATGACTTCAATGCTTACCGGACCAATTTCATTTCCCCTGCGGTTGACCAGCTGTTTGCCGGCGGGGCTCCTCAGCAGAATGTAGGAGGGTCGGCTTATGAAAGGGCCAAATTGAGCTATTTTGGAAGAGCTGCCTATAACTACAAGGAAAAATACCTGGCGGAATTCACCTGGCGTGTTGATGGATCTTACCTGTTCCCTCAGGCTCATCGGTTTGGTTTCTTCCCCAGCGTATCGGCCGGCTGGCGGATTTCGGAGGAAGAGTTCTTCAAAAAGAATGTCAGCTTTGTCAATTACCTGAAACTGCGTGGGTCCTGGGGACAGATGGGGAATGACCAGGTCTATTATATGAAGAATGGAACGCCGACCTTATTTGAATATCAGTACCTGAGCACCTATGGGTTCGGAAGTTATGTGATCAACAATCAATCTGCCACGACCTTGTATGAGACCGTGGTACCGAATCCCAATTTCACCTGGGAGGTGGCCAATAACTCGGATGTAGGGTTGGAAGGACAATTGCTGGATGGAAAGATCAATTTTGAGTTTGACTATTTCTATAACAAGCGTACGCATATCTTATGGCAGCCATCGGGCTCTACGCCGGCCTCTGCGGGAATCGCCGCGATCCTGCCTCCGGAGAATATCGGTAAAACGGAGAATAAGGGATATGAGTTTATCCTCGGATATACGGGGCATACGGGAGACTGGAACTATTCCATCAGCGTGAATGGGGGCTATGCGAAGAACAAGATCTTATTCTTCGATGAAGCGCCGGGCGCACCCCAATGGCAGAAGGCGACAGGGCATCCTTTCGGGGCCAGCGGAAGTCCGAATAACGGAGCGGCTTTCCTGGCTTACCAGTATGCAGGTGTCTTCAAGGATGCCAAGGAAATTGCCGACAATACCATCGATTATACGGGTGTAACACCTTCTCTCAAGCCGGGGGATATGAAATTCAAGGATGTCAACGGTGATGGGAAGATCGATGGAAATGACCAGGTACGTCTGAACAAAACGCAGGACCCGACTTTTACAGGAGGCATCAATATCCGGGTAGGCTGGAAAAGCCTGGACCTGTCGGTACTGTTCCAGGGAGCGACGGGAGGTTTATTGTATATCGGGACGGAATCGGGCGATATCGGTAATTACCTGCAATATTCCTACGATCATCAATGGACGATCGATCATCCGAGCAGCACGGATCCCCGTCTTGCCAACCGCGGTAATACGTATTATACGGGAGGCGGCGCGTCCAACAACACCTATTTCCTGCGCAATAGCGATTACATGCGTTTAAAGAATGTGGAACTGGGCTATAATCTTTCTCCTACGATGTTGAAAAGAGCCGGTATCAGTGCATTCAGGATCTATGCCAGCGGGCTTAACCTTATTACCTGGGATAAGATGAAGATCTGGGATCCGGAATCTACTTCCGGAAGCGGGCAGTATTATCCGCAGTCAAGAATTCTTAACCTGGGAGCAAGAGTAACCTTCTAAAAAGAAATTTTATGAATCGATTATTCAAAAATATAAGCATAATCATTACAGGCGCTGCATTGTTAGCGGGCTGTAAGCAGGACTTCCTGAACACACAACCTCTCAACCAGATCTCCGCCAATGCCACCTGGGCGGATGGAGGTCTTTCCGAGGCTTTCGTGACCAATATTTACAATGGTCTTGGCAATGGGGGATTCGATGAACAGCAGCTGTCTTCTTTGTCGGATGAGGCCGTCTTCGTTCACCCGGGACGGGGTATCAACACCGTCAATGAAGGGACACTGAGTCCTTCCAACCTGGGATGGGTGAGCGGGACTTATGAATGGGGCAGCATGTACAGCCAGATACGGGCTACGAATGTAGCTCTTGAGAATCTCAGGATCGCGACTTTTACGGATACGATACTGGTCCACCGGTTACAGGGGGAAGCCCATTTTCTGCGGGCCTATTATTATCATCAGCTGGTACGTTATTACGGCGCGGTGCCCCTGGTCGCTCATTCTTATGGGCTGAATCAGGATTATACGATCGCCCGCAATACGTTTGATGATTGCGTCAAGTTCATCACGGCCGATTGCGACAGCGCCGTGAGCCTGCTGACGGGGAAAACCCTGGCCAAGGGGCGCGCTACGGCGGTCTCGGCCCTGGCTTTAAAATCCCGTATCCTGCTCTATGCGGCCAGTGATCTGCATGATATGCCTACGGCGAAGGCCAATTCATCGGTCATCTCCGCCTTTGCGAATCCGGAGCTGCTGGGTTATACCAGCGGGGACAGGACGGCGCGTTGGCAGGCAGCCAAAGATGCCGCTTATGCAGTCATACAGGCAGGTGGAGGCGGGTATAAGCTGGGGCTTAGCGCTCCTGCATCATCCACGGATGCCCAGACCAATTATATTTCCATCGCCATGGGCGGAGGAAGCAATGCACCCGGCATAGATAAGGCGGCTTCCATCGAATTATTATTCGAGCGGGACTTCTCCTCCCAATTAGTGTCTGGTGGTCCCGGCACGGATGGGACTTCCGTGGGACTGGACAACGGGCCCAACGGGTATCATAACTGGGCGGGCAATGCGCCTATCCAGCAACTGGTGGATGATTACGAGATGATGGATGGCACCAAGTTCGACTGGACGAATACAACAGAGTCGGCCGCTCCCTATAAGAACAGGGATCCCCGTCTTTATGCTACGATCCTCTTCGATGGGGCCGGCTGGAAGCCACGCAGCAAGATCACCTCCAATCCCGATCCCGCCAACCAGATACAAACCGGGCAATACCAGACGACTCCCGGAGGCTCGCTGCTGGCCGGTCTGGATACCCGTCAAAGTCCGGTCGAGAACTGGAATGCCAGCTGGACGGGATATTACATGCGGAAATTCGTCGATCCGGACCCGAATATCGTGGATAATAATACAAGGCAATATATCCCCTGGCCCGTCCTCCGGTATACGGAGGCTGTGCTCAATTATGTGGAAGCCTGTATTGAATTGGGCGATGACGCCGATGCTCAGACCTGGCTTAACCAGGTCCGTTTCCGCGCGGGCATGCCTGCGACCACGGAAACAGGGGATGCGCTCCGCCAGCGTTATCGCAATGAGCGGAGGGTAGAGCTGGCTTATGAGGAGCATCGCTACCATGATGCCCGTCGGTGGATGATCGCGCCCACCACCCTGGGAAGGAAGCTTATTTTCATCAATGTGGTCGGCGACCTGAAGACAGGCGCGGTAGCTCCCGCACCGTACCGGCATGATGAGACCCTCTATATTTATAACTATACTACTGTGCAGGATAATTCGCTGGAGAACCGGACCTGGCTGGACAAAATGTATTTCAGGCCGATCAGCCGGGATGAGGTGAACAAGAATAATAAGTTGCTCCAGAACCCGGGGTATACAAACTGATAAGAAGATATTTCATTCATGATAAACCAACCATTAAAATGCCTGCTCCTGGTGGCAGGCATTTTTTTCATTTTAAGCAGTTGCGGCCGGCATCAAGCGTCGGGGTCATCGGACTCATCGGACGAGGGAGCGGGCCCGGGCAAAGAGCCGGGAGCAGCCGGAAGCCCTTATGTTCCGGATTCCACGGCCTTGTTCGCGCTGTTGTCGCCGGAGAGGACGCATATCGATTTCAGCAATACGCTGACGGAGGGGCTCAATACGAATGTATTGGTATATGAGTACTTCTATAATGGCGGGGGCGTGGCGGTGGGGGATCTGAATGGGGATGGGCTGGAGGATGTTTATTTTTCGGGGAATATGACGGACAACAAACTCTACCTGAATAAGGGGCATTTACAGTTCGAGGATATCACCGGCACGGCTGGTGTAGCCGGGAGGCCGGGGCCCTGGAAGACGGGGGTGAGCATTGCCGATGTCAACGGGGATGGCAAGCCGGATATCTTCCTTTGTTATTCCGGGAAGGTGGCGGGTATACACCGGGTCAAGCAGCTGTTCATCAACCAGGGCAATGATGGCGCGGGGGTCCCGCATTTCCGGGATGAGGCGGCGGAGTATGGGCTGGCGGATTCCTCCTATACCACGCAAGCTTATTTTTTCGATTATGACCGGGATGGGGACCTGGACCTTCTACTGTTGAACCATAATCCCAATTCGCTGCCGGTGCTGAATGAAATGAGTACGGCCACGATCCTTGCCAAAACGGATCCCCTTTGCGGGGTGAAGCTTTTCCGCAATGACAAGGGGCACTTTCACGAGGTGACGCAGGCGGCGGGGATCAGCAGCTCTTCGCTTACGTATGGACTGGGAGCGGCGATCGCCGATATCAACGGGGATGGGTGGCCGGATATTTATATTTCCAACGATTATGCGGTACCTGATTATTATTATGTCAACGATCGTCATGGGGGATTTGTGAATAAGCTGAAGGAGTCTGTCGGGCATATCTCTCAATTCTCCATGGGCAATAATGTGGCCGATATCAATAATGACGGGTTGCCGGATATCTTCACGCTGGATATGCTGCCTGCGGACAATCGCCGGCAAAAACTATTATTTGCCCCGGACAATTATGAAAAGTTCGATCTGAATCTCCGGTCCGGCGGCTATTACCAGTATATGCGCAATATGCTGCAGCTGAACAATGGCAACGGCACTTTCAGCGAGGTCGGGCAGCTGGCGGGCATCTCCAATACGGACTGGAGCTGGGCGCCTTTATGGGCCGATTTTGATAATGACGGGCGAAAGGATCTTTTTATAACGAACGGGTATGTGCGGGATTATACCAATATGGATTTTATCAAATATATGGAGGCTTTTACCAAAAGCAAGGGGAGGCTGAAGCGGGAGGATGTATTGGATATCGTGGATCATATGCCTTCGTCGAATGTATCGAGCTATTTTTTTAGAAATGACGGAACGGCCGATTCCAGCCGGGCGAAGGGCGGGCCCTGGGGGGCGAAGGGTGATCTTAATTTCACCGATATGAGCGCCCGGTGGGGGATCCGTCTGCCTTCCAACAGTAATGGAGCCGCCTGGGCGGACCTGGATAATGACGGGGATCTCGACCTGGTGGTCAACAATATCAACCAGCCTGCTTTTGTCTATGAGAACAGGGCCAGCCAGCAGGGCGGGCATCATTATTTGCAGGTGAAGCTGGAGGGCGCGGGGCTCAATACGGCGGGGATCGGGGCGAAACTAACGTTGTACCGTAAGGGGGAACAGCAATACCTGGAGCAGATGCCGGCGCAGGGTTATCAGTCCGGGGTATCGTCCATACTTCATTTTGGGCTAGGTGCGGATGCGGGGATCGATTCCCTGCGGATCAGCTGGCCGGGGGGCAGGGAGCAGGTGCTGACGGACGTAGCGTCCGACCGCCTGCTGGTCTTGTCCGAAAAGGAATTGTCCGGGAAGAAGGGGACTCATTCCTTCCGGCCGCGGGTTGTTCCGGCGCCTGTATTGGAAGAAGTGCGGTCGCCGATCGACTTTCATCATTCCGCCGCTACGCTCAATGATTTCAAAAGGCAGCCGCAACTGGTGAGTCCCCTGTCTTTTTCCGGGCCCTGCCTGGCGCTGGGGGATGTGAATGGAGACGGGCTGGAGGATGTCTATGCCGGTTCCGGCAATGGGGTGGCGGGGAGTCTGTATCTCCGGCAGAAAGGGGGCGGCTTCCGGAAGATAGCGGAGCCTGCCTTTGAAGCGGACCGTCTGCGGGAGGATGCCGATGCCGTCTTCTTCGATGCCAATGGGGATGGGCTGGCCGATTTGTATGTCGCCAGCGGGGGCTATCATAACTATACACCAGAAGATACCCTATTGCAGGATCGGTTATACCTGGGCGATGGGAAGGGGCATTTTACGAAGAGCGCCGGGGCGCTGCCGGCTATGCCGGGCAGCAAGGGGTGCGTGCGGGTGGCCGATGTCAACGGGGATGGCTTTGCAGATCTGTTTGTCGGAGGCAGGGTGGTGCCGGGGCTTTATCCTTCGACGCCTGCCAGCTATCTGCTGATAGGGGATGGCAAGGGGCATTTCACCGATCAGTCGGCGCTGCTGGCCCCCGGGCTTCCGAAGATAGGGATGGTGACGGATGCCGCCTGGGTAGACCTGAACGGGGATGGGCAGAAGGATCTCATCGTAGTGGGGGAGTGGATGCCGGTAACGGTGTTTATTAATAACAAGGGGCATTTGGAAAATAAGACGTCGGCATATTTTGACAAGGAGTATAGCGGCTGGTGGAATAAGTTGCTGGTCGGGGATTTCGACGGGGACGGGAAGGCGGACCTGGTGATTGGCAACCTGGGATTGAATAGTCAGTGCCGGGCGGATGACAGGCATCCGGCGGAATTGTATTATAAGGACTTCGATGGCAACGGGACGGTCGATCCGGTCCTCTGTCTTTACAATGGGGAGGAGTCTTATCCTTTTATGAGCCGCGATGAGCTGTTGCAGCAGGTGGGTAATATGAGCAAGCGTTTCCCGGATTATAAGAGTTATGCGGGCGCCCGGCTTGGCGATGTCTTTCCTCCGGCTGTGCTGGAGGGGGCGGGCAGGCTGCGGGCCAATTGTCTGAGGACCTGTTATTTTGCCGGGGGGGCGGATGGACGGTTCCATGAAAAGGCGCTGCCGCAGGCAGCACAATATGCTCCCGTGTTTACGATTACGGCGCTGGACTATGATAAGGATGGAAAGCAGGACTTGTTGTTATGCGGGAATATAATACATGCACGGTTACGCTTTGGAAAAGAGGATGCTAATTATGGGATGTTGCTGCGAGGGGATGGGAAGGGAAATTTCAGCTATATCGACCAGCAGCGGAGTGGCCTGCATCTATGGGGTGATGTGCGGTCCGTGATCGCTACGGACGGGTATCTGCTGTTCGGCATCAACGGGGGGGAGATGAGGGCTTACCGGCTAAAATAGAGAAAGGCCGGAAGCCGCCGCGGATGTCTGGAGGAAATGGATTTTTATATGGAATTAATGGACGATTCGCCAGGAACAGGGAAGCTATGCCTATAGCGGCGCGGGGGGGAGCAAAGTTTTTTTGATTTTCGTCAAAATAGCTGTTATTTTGACACTTGTAGATTGATTACATATGATAGCAACCCAACAAGACCATTCGCTCGCATCCCGGATAACAGAAAGATTCAAAAGCACATTTGCCGCCGACCCGCTCGTCGTGCGATCACCGGGCAGGGTAAACCTGCTGGGCGAGCATACCGATTATAACAATGGG
>Ga0179596_10000061_pt1 | contig 115584 bp, 98 predicted proteins | sample CZODoug1_1_08_16_FD_155494 | JGI IMG/M metagenome (GOLD analysis project Ga0179596, IMG submission 155494) | Vadose zone soil fungal communities from Angelo Coast Range Reserve, California, USA - CZODoug1_1_08_16fungal (Illumina Assembly) | ecosystem: Environmental > Terrestrial > Soil >... | reverse complement strand
CGGCCCGCCGATGTGGTGGACCTACATTCTGGTCGGCTTGGGTCAGCTCATGGTGTGCTTGATTTTCGGTGAGATCGTCTCGCAGTTTCCGATTTCCGGCGGCCTGTATCCCTGGGCGCGTCGACTCATGGGCAAGCGCTGGGCGTGGATGGCCGGGTGGGTGTATGCCTGGGCGCTGTGCTGCACCATGGCGGGCGTGGCCACCGGCGCGGCGCCGTTTCTCGCGCAGCTGTTTGGCGTGGACGGCACTCCATTGGCCACGACCGTCATTGCATTGGTGCTCATCGCCACGACCACGTTGCTGAATTTGAGCGGCACACGCTTGCTGGCGCGGGTCGCGATGTTCGGCTTCATCTGCGAATTGGTGGGCGCCATCGTGGTGGGCGGATATCTACTGCTGTTTGCGCGGCATCAACCGCTGAAAGTATTGGTGGACACCTCGTTCGTGCAGACTCGAGGCCACTACTGGCCCGCCTTCCTCGCCTCCTCGCTGGCCGCCATGTTCTGCTACTACGGCTTCGAGGCCTGCGGCGATGTGGCCGAAGAAACGCCGGATGCCAGCCGCATGATCCCCAAGGCCATGCGCATGACGATTTACATCGGCGGTGCGGCCGCCACCTGGGTCTGCCTGGCGTTCGTCCTATCCATCCCCGACATGGGTGCTGTGATGTCAGGCGCCGATAAAGACCCCATCGTCACACTGCTGCGGGCGGCCATGGGTGAAGCCGGCTTTCGCGCCGTCATCGTGGTGGTGCTGGTGTCTTTCGTCTCCTGCCTCCTGAGCTTGCAAGCAGCCGCCAGCCGGCTTATTTTTGCCTACGCCCGGGATCAGATGATTGTCGGCAGCAAGTACTTGAGCCGGATGTCGCCGGGCCGCCATGTGCCGGCCACGGCACTCATCGTGATGGGTGCGATACCGGCGCTGATCGCGCTCTCGGCTTTGTGGCTGCAAGATGCCATCACCATCATCATCAGCTTTGCGGCGATCGGTATTTATGTTTCCTTCCAAATGATCGTGCTGGGTGCTTTGATTGCGCGCGGCAAGGGCTGGCGCCCATCGGGGCCGTTCACGTTGGGAGGCTCGGGTTGGCTGGTGAACTTGGTTGCGCTTGCCTATGGGGTCGGTGCCATCATCAACATCCTCTGGCCTCGTAACCCGAGCGATCCGTGGTACAGCAACTATGCAATGCTGGTGACGACCCTCGGCGTCTTGGCCTTGGGCACGCTGTACATGCTGGTGGGCGCGCCCTACGCGCATGGCAACGCTCCGGCAGGCGATGCACACCGCCTCCGGCCGATGAACTGAGTGTGGGCAACGAAGGTACGGTTCCTTAGACTATGAATATCAATCTACTCATCAATGGCAGGTTTGTTGCCGGAGAAGGCGCGGAAGAGAGCGTGCTCGATCCGGCCACCGGCGAAGTTATAGCGACGGTCGCAGAAGCGTCGGCGGAACAAGTATCCAAGGCCGTCGAGGCGGCCGCAGCGGCGTTTCCCGCCTGGTCGGCGACGGTGCCCAAGGATAGGGCAACGCTGCTGCTCAAGGTAGCGCAGCAACTCGATACTCAAGCGGCCGCCTTTGCCAGTCTTGAATCGCGCAACTGCGGCAAGCCGTATGCGGCGGCGTTGAACGATGAAATGCCGGCGATCGCCGACGTGTTTCGTTTCTTCGCCGGCGCTGCCCGCGTCCAGCACGGTGCGGTGGCCGGCGAATACGTGGCCGGCTTCACCAGCATGATTCGTCGCGATCCGATCGGCGTGGTCGCCTCGATAGCACCCTGGAACTATCCGCTGATGATGGCTGCCTGGAAGATCTGCCCGGCACTGGCGGCCGGCAATACGGTGGTGCTGAAGCCCTCGGAACAAACGCCATTGACGACTTTGAAGCTGGCGACCTTGCTGGCGGAGATATTCCCTCCGGGCGTCGTCAACGTAGTCTGTGGACGGGGCCCCTCGGTGGGCGCGGCTCTTGTTGCTCATCCGAAGGTGGCGATGATTTCACTCACGGGCGACATCGCGACCGGTGAAAAAGTGCTCGTGGCGGCATCCAAGGGAGCCAAACGCACCCACTTGGAGCTGGGCGGCAAGGCACCGGTCATCGTCTTCGACGACGCCGATCTCGAGTCGGTGGTCAGTGGAATCCGGACTTTTGGCTTTTACAACGCGGGCCAGGATTGCACCGCGGCTTGCCGGATCTACGCCGGCGCCAAGATTTATGAGCGGCTCGTCGCCGACTTGAGCGGTGCCGTGGCAACCATCAAGATCGGCCAGCAGCACGACGACGGTGTGGAACTCGGGCCGTTGATCACCGCCAAGCAGCGCGATCGCGTGGCAGGCTTCGTCGGGCGCGCCGCCGAGACCAAGCACATGGAAATCACCACCGGCGGCAAGTCGCGCCCCGGCAGCGGCTTTTTCTTCGAACCAACGGTCATTGCCGGTGCACGCCAGGATGACGAGATTGTCCAACGGGAGGTTTTCGGGCCGGTGGTCTCCATCACGCGCTTCGAGGATGCGGAGCAAGCCGTCGAGTGGGCCAATGAGTCCGACTACGGGCTCGCCTCATCCGTATGGACCAACGATGTATCGAAGGCCATGCGTGTCGCCTCGAGGCTTCAGTATGGATGCACCTGGATCAACACGCATTTTGTCCTGGTCAGCGAAATGCCGCACGGCGGCATGAAGCGCTCCGGCTACGGCAAGGACCTCTCCATGCAGTCGCTCGAAGAGTACACCTGCGCACGGCATGTCATGGTCAAACTCTAGCGGGTCCGTGCCTGTTCCTGCGCGACGACCAGAAAGTTCTGCGTGGGCTCGGATAACGTCAACCCGCCGCGCCACGCCAAGCCGATCTCCAACGGAGGCATGTTTTCTTTGATCGGACGCCACTCGATGCGTTCACCCTCGAGCGACCAAGGGCGATAGAAAATGTCCGGAAGGATGGTGATGCCGACCCGGCGCGCGACCAGACTGCGGACCGCTTCAATCGAGGACGTGCGTACGACGATTTCCGGCTTCAGTTGCGCGCTGGCCCAATAGGCTTGCGTGGCATCCTCCAGCTCGTCGAGCTTGGTCAGGATGATTTGCTCGTCCGCCAGATCGAGCAGAGGTACGATGTTGACTCGACATAGCGGATGATTGAGGGGTAGCCACGCGCACCAGGTCGAGTGGACGATGACGCTGGAGTCGAGCGCTAGGCGGTTCTCCAGCTGAGATACCATGAGCAGCGCGATGTCCAGCTCGCCATTGACGAGCATATGTTCCAGATAGGAACGTTGGTCCTCCACCACCCGAACCGCGACCTTGGGGAAGACGCGACGGTATCGCTCCAGTAGCTGGGGTAGGAAATATCCGGTCAGAAGCGGCGTGACGCCGATATTGAGTAGGCCGGTCAGCGTGTCCGGCCGCACGGATAGCGCTTCCTTGGCCTCGCGCACGCTGGCGAGAATGCGATGCGCGTGGCGCAGGAATTGATGTCCGGCATGGGTGAGCCCCATGCCGCGTGCGTGCCGTTCGAACAACGCCACGCCCACGTCCTGCTCGAGTTCCTTGACCGCCTCGGTAATTGCGGATTGAGAGATATTGACCAGCTGTGCAGCGCCGGCGACGGAGTGGGCTTCGCAAACCGCCACGAAGTATCGAACGCTTCTAATCGTGATGGCCATGATTGCTTTCAGAAGCGCGGGTCAATTTCTGCGCTGCGATGTGAGAACGATGCTGTCCGATATCCATACAATATGCGAAGCTTACCCTTAATGCTAACTCGACGTGATTCTACCCAACACTTCAGGGCCACAATGCTCATTGGATCAGATCTTGTCGATGGTCAAGGCGATGCCGAAGTCATCGTCGATCCGAAAACGGGGCAAAGCTTCGCAAAGGTCAACAGTGCCAGCGCTGCTCAGGTAAGGGCCGCCACCGCCGCCGCGCGCGCTGCCTTTACGCGCTGGTCCCGAACCACGCCTTTGGAGCGCAGCGGATTTCTTCTGCGGCTCGCCGACGCAATCGATGCTGCGCGGGAGGAGTTCGCCGACCTGGAGTCGAGGAACTGCGGCAAACCCCGCCACCTCGTGTTGCGCGATGATATTCCCGCGACCACCGACTGTTTCCGCTTCTTCGCCGGTGCCGCGCGTTGCTTGACCGGCATTCCTGCCGGAGAGTATGTGGCTGGCCACACCTCGATGATCCGCCGCGAGGCCATCGGCGTAGTCGCGGCGATCGCGCCGTGGAACTACCCGTTGATGATGGCGGCCTGGAAACTCGCACCGGCATTGGCGGGCGGCAACACCGTGGTGTTCAAGCCCTCGGAACAGACGCCGATGACCTCTATCAGGTTGGCGGAATTGATGGCCGGCATCATGCCTCCGGGAGTCGTGAACGTGATTCTGGGTCAGGGGCAATTGGTCGGACAGCAACTCGTCGACGATCCGGAGGTGGACGTCATTTCTCTCACCGGAGATATCGCGACGGGGCAGAAAGCCATGGCCGCTGCCGCACGTACCATCAAGCGCACTCACCTCGAACTGGGCGGCAAGGCACCGGTGATCGTAATGGCCGACGCGGATATCGATAGTGTCGTGGAAGGATTGCGGAACTTTGCGTTTTACAACGCCGGTCAGGACTGTACCGCGGCTTGTCGAGTCTATGCTGCGAACCGGATTTACGATCGTCTCGTGGCCGGCTTGAGCAAGGCGGTCTCGAGCATTGCCTATGCCCGAGCGAACGATGCGGAGAACGAGATGGGGCCGTTGATTTCCGCGCGCCAACAGGCCCGGGTGCTGGCATTCGTGAATCGTGCCATGCAGTTGCGTCATACCGAGCTCGTCACCGGCGGGGCCGTCGCGGCGAGCGGGTTTTATTTCCAGCCCACGGTGATCGCCAACGCCATGCCCGAAGATGAAATCGTTCAGAAGGAGGTGTTCGGACCGGTCATTTCGGTGACGCGATTTACCAGCGAGGATGAAGTCTTGGGCTGGGCCAACAGCTCGGACTACGGCTTGGCTTCGTCGGTGTGGTCAACGAACGTCAGCAAGGCGATGAAATTCGCGTCTGAGCTGCGCTATGGTTGCACTTGGATCAACTGTCACTTCACGCTCGTGAGCGAGATGCCGCACGGCGGGTTTCGCCGATCGGGTTATAGCAAAGATCTCAGCATCTACGCGCTCGAAGACTTCACCATACCGCACCACGTAATGGTTCGATTCTCCTAGGTAGGCTTCGCACCGCGTTACCGACGTTCATTCGCGCCCATCATCCACTGCAATGGTCAGCGGCCGCGACGCATCGACGCCGAGCCAGGCGACGGCCGTCAGCAGCGCGAATACGAAACCGAGTCCACCGCCGATGCCCGCACCGAGCGCAGCTCCAAGCGGCGGCAAACTCGCCAGCCAGCCGTTTTCGAGCACCGTGAAATGCCGTTCCTGGACCAGGTACAGGAACGGCCAATTCGAGCCTGCCAACCTGTTTCGAGACCTGCCAACGTCTCGAACCTGCCGGACACATGATCTAAATGCATGGGCCGCATGAGGAAAAATCTCATTTTCCGCGCAATATTCGGCTTGTATGATTTCGTCAGGGTTCCGGGCCGACGCGGCGGTGCCCGGGTGAACGTGCAATTGGGGGTCTTGGGTGATTCTTTCGGCGGTCAAATAGTGGGAGCGGTACTGTGAATCAGCAAGTTATCGATCATGCGTATCAGCTTTTGCGCGCGCGCAAGCCCGATTGGAGTCTCGATCAGCCATTCTATTTGGACCCGGAATTCCATGATCTCGAGATGAAGCTGTTCTTCGGTCGACAATGGCTGTTCGCGGCCATGGTCTGCGAAATTCCTCGAGCCGGCGATTGGACCCGTGTGGACGTCGGCAGAGAGTCCGTGATCATCGTCAGGCGCAAGAACGGCGGTATCGGCGCCTACCACAACACCTGCCGTCACCGAGGCTCTCGGATCTGTCTCGAAGAACGCGGTCATGCCACCCGGCTGGTTTGCCCCTACCATCAGTGGACCTATGATCTGGACGGTCAGCTGGTCGCCACGCGCCTCATGGGCAACGACTTCGACAGCTCGGCCTTTCACTTGAGCCCGGTCTCGGTCGGATTGGCCGGCGGCTACATATTCATCAATTTCTCCGCAAACCCGCCGGACTTCGAACCCTTCCGGCGCGACATCGAACCTTACATCCTCCCGCACCAACTGGAGAACACCAAGGTCGCCCATACCCAGCATTTGTTGGAGCGCGCCAACTGGAAGCTGATCATCGAGAACAACCGCGAATGCTTTCACTGCGCGGGTTCGCACCCGGAACTCATGCAAATCATTTCCGAATTCGACAATCCGGCCGATCCCCGGATGAAGGCGGACTACAGGGCACTCGTGTTGAGCAAAACCGCGGAGTGGGACAAACTGGGGCTGCCGCATGCGCATACGCGCGGCAGCGAGCGCTACCGCGCCGTACGCATGCCCTTCACCGGAGGAAAGGTCTCGATGACCGCGGATGGCAAATCGGCCTGCTCCAAGCTGCTGGGGAATCTCACCGATGAGAGCCTCGGCTCCGTGCAGCTGTTGAGCCTGCCCAACAGCTGGAATCACGTTCAAGCGGATCACGCGGTGACCTTCCGGGTGCTGCCCCTAGGTCCCGAAGAAACCTGGGTGACCACGAAATGGCTGGTGCACAAGGACGCGCAGGAAGGCGTGGACTACCAGGTCGATCGACTCAAAGAGGTTTGGAGCGCCACCAATGACCAGGACAAGATCCTTGCGGAGAACAACCATCTTGGCATCCGTGGAAGCGCCTACCAGCCGGGACCTTACTCCGAGCAGATCGAAGGGGGCACTCGTGAGTTCATCCACTGGTACGTCGAAGAGATGCTGGCGGCATTGACGCCACTGACCCGCGCTGCCACCTCGGCGGACGCAGCGGCGTGAGCGATGTAGTCACCGCCAGCTTGACGCGGATCGAGGCGTTGGCGGCCTCGGCGTTGCGGGCATCGAAGGTGAGCGCCGCCAATGCGAAGGCGGTCGCCCACTCCATCGTCGCGGCCGAGCGCGACGGACAGCAGATCGTCGGCCTGTCCTATGTGCCTACGTATTGCGACCACGCGAGCTGCGGCAAGGTCGATGGCAATGCACAGCCCGAGCTTCGGAAGCTGTCGGCGGCGGCCGTTCGCGTCGACGCCCGCACGGGTTTCGCGCACCCCGCATTGTCCTTGGGTCTTCCATCGCTTGCCGCCGCCGCCCGTAGTCACGGTATTGCGGTACTCGTGGTCGGCAATTCCTATGCCTGCGGTTCGCTCGGATACTTCGTCGAAACGCTGGCGGACCAGGGGCTGGTGGCATTGATGGTCGCAAACGCATCGCCGTCGATCGCGCCGTCCGGGGGTAAGATTCCTTTTTTCGGGACCAATCCGTTGGCCTTTGCGGCCCCTCGAACGGGTCGCCCTCCTCTGGTCGTGGATCAATCGTCGAGCGTAGTCGCGAAGGTCGCGGTGATCGACGCTCATCGGCGCGGCGTCCCCCTGCCCTCCGGCTGGGCGCTGGACGGAGACGGTCAACCGACCACCGACGCCGACGCGGCCATGGCAGGCAGTCTTTGTGCCATAGGCGATTACAAGGGCGTCAGCTTGGCGTTGCTGGTCGATGTGCTCGCCGGCGGCTTGAGCGGCTCCAACTTCTCATTCGAAGCATCTTCCTTTGGCGATTGTGAAGGCGGGCCGCCACGCACGGCGCAGACCGTCATTGCGATGGATCCCGGTCTGTTGGCAGGCGCAGCGTTCGCAGCGCGAGTCGACACGTTATGCGAGGCGATGCAGCGCGAGCCCCATGTCACGCTGCCGGGAGACCGCCGACTCGCCGCTCGCGAACGCCACCGGAAAGAAGTCGAAGTGCCGAGCGATCTCTGGGCGCTGCTTCAGCACTACGCTGAGTACGGATCGGCACCGGCTTCGCGGTCGCCGGCGTGACCTCGCTCATGAGTCAAATCATAATCGATCGGCCGCTGTCATGGTCGGAGCTCGCTGCGGTTGCATCGCACGGGGCCGTGCTCGAACTGTCGGCGGCGGCTAAGGCCAGAATTGAGGCTGCCAACGCCGTGGTGCGATCCGTGGTCGAAAGAGATATCCGGGCCTACGGCGTGAACACCGGAGTCGGCGCACTTTCTGACGTCATCGTTTCCCGCGAACATCTGAGCACATTGTCGCGAAGAATTCTCATGAGCCATGCGGTGGGGATCGGCCCACCGCTCGATGTGCCTTCGACGCGGGCGATCATGACGGGCGCGGTCAACATGTTCGCATTGGGATTTTCGGGCCTGCGTTTATCGGTGGTGCAAAGGCTGGTCGATCTACTCAACGCCGACTGCACGCCGGAGGTTCCGCGGCAGGGGTCGGTGGGCTATATCAGCCACAGGGCACATATTGGTTTGATCTTGATTGGGCATGGGACGGCGCTCTTGAAAGGAGAGCGATTGCACGCCGCCGAAGCGCACGCGCGCCTGCGGCTCGCGCCCCTCGCGTTGGAGGCCAAAGAGGGGCTGTGTCTGGTGAACGGCACTCCCTGCGCCGTGGGACTGAGTTGCCTGGCGCTCGATCGGGCGCGGCGGCTCATGGACTGGGCCGATGCCGTGTCTGCCATGACTTTCGAGACGCAGCGCTGCCAGATCAGCGCGATCAGCACCTACGCCATGGCGCTGCACGCATCGCCCGGCTTGCGGGAAGTGGCGGAACGATTGAACGGTCTCCTGTCAGGTTCAGGCATCCTCGCGGACGCCGTCGGCCGCAAGACCCAGGATGCGTTGAGTCTGAGGGCGATCCCCCACGTGCATGGGGCTGTTCGGGACGTTTGGAGCAGCGCCGTCGGCGTGGTAGACCGCGAATTGGCGAGCGTCACCGACAATCCCGCCGTCGCGGGTACGCCCGCCGATCCGCATGTTTTCTCACAGGCGAACGCGGTGGGCGCCGCCATCGCGCTCGCCATGGATCAAATGGCCATTGCGATCGCGGAATTGGGCATGATCTCCGAGAGGAGAATCGATCGCATGGTCAATCCGCTGGTCAACGGGCTGCCGCCTTTTCTGGCACAGGACGGTGGCACCGCGTCGGGGTTCATGATTGCTCAGTACGCAGCGGTATCGCTGGTGGGGGAAAACCGCCGTCTGGCGGCGCCCGCCAGTCTCGACGGTGGCGTCACCTCGGGACTGCAGGAGGATATTCTGTGTCATGCGACACCCGCCGCCTTGAAAGTTCTCGATGCCATCGGTAACGTCCAGAAAATCGTTGCCATCGAGCTATTGGCCGCTTGCCAGAGCTACGACATGATGGGGCCGGGATCGGGCGTGGCACCGCGCACCCGCGCGTTGTACCAGGCACTGCGCGCCGAGATCCTCACCTATGCGGATGATCGTCCGCTGAGTGAAGACATTGCCGCCGCGATCAAATTCCTACATGAGCGCACACCGGATGGTATTTTGTCGCTGTCGAAGCTCATTTGAATGGTCCGCCCAAACTTGAATAATCCCTCCAAGCAGTTGCCTGACATGGTCCCTATCGCTGCATGAATCACACGTCCCGTCCGCTACTGTTGATAGCGACGCTTCTGACGTTGACCGTGAGCACCCACGCACGCGCGGATTACTGCCCGTCCGGGAAAAATATTACCTTGGCGGGTCTGAATTGGGCGAGCGGTCAGTTCATTACCGCGGTTACCCAAGAAATACTCGAACGGGGTTTCGGATGCCATACCGAGACCATACCCGGCAACACCATTACCTTCGAACAGGCGTTGTCTGACGACGACGTGCAAATCGTCGCCGAAGAGTGGATCAACCGCAGCGAGATTTGGAAGGCAGCGATGCAGGCCGGCAAGGTCCGAGCCGTGGGGCGCTCCTTCACGGATCCCACCGAAGGCTGGGCCGTTCCCGAGTATGTGGTGAAAGGTGATCCGTCGCGGCACATCCTTCCGGCCGCACCGGAGCTCACCAGCGTCACACAGCTCGCGGATCCCAAATATGTGGCGCTGTTCAAAGATCCCGAACAACCGAATCGCGGGCGGTTCCTCAATTGTCCGTCCGGTTGGACCTGCGAACCGGAGAACAGCGCGAAGCTTCACGCCTATGGTCTCGATGAGACCTATGTCGATTTCCGTCCCGGCACCGGCCCTGCCATGGATGCGGCCATCGTGTCGGCATATCTTCAGGGACAACCCCTGTTGTTTTACTATTGGTCGCCGAGCGCGATCGCCGGCCGGCTGTCTCTGCGCGCCCTTGCCGAACCGCCGTATACGCCTGAGTGCTGGAGCAATATGGTCGCCGCCGGCGGAAGGCCGCCTCATGGCTGCGCATCGCCGCCGTCCGTGGTCGTTTACGGGGTATCCAGTCCGTTCGCCGCGGCGGCACCTGAAATAATGGCGGTACTGGAAAAAGCGGTGTTTCCATTGGCCGAGTTGAACGCCAATCTGGCGACGATGGAACAAACGCAGCGCACCGCAAAAGCGCAGGCGATGGCCTTCCTGCGGGAACGCCGCGACGTATGGCAACCCTGGGTCGGTCCCGCAATGGCCGCCCGCATCACCGCGTCGATGCAGGAGCAAAACGAGCAGTTGGTGCAAGCTGCCACAAGGACAGCCGCGACATTCCCGCAGGGACTGATGATCTCCATCCGGCGGCCGGTGAACGATGCCGTGGCCACCTTGGTCGCCACGCACGGCTCGGGCTTCCGAGCCGCCTCGCACACGCTACTGCGCCTCATCGTGGTGATCGACACGGTGCTGAGCTTTGCCCCCTGGTGGCTGTTCATCGGAATATTCATGATTTTGGCGTATCTAGGATCGCGGCGGCTGACGCTCACGATTGCGGTCGGTGTCATGATGTTTGCGGTGGGCGCGCTGGGGTTGTGGGACCTCATGCTGCAGACCCTGACGCTCATGCTCATCTCGAGTGTCTTGGCGCTGCTCATCGGACTACCGATCGGCATCCTCGTGGCCAAGTCGCTGTGGTGCCGAAAGCTGACGCTGCCCGTCCTGGACATCATGCAGACCATGCCAAGCTTCGTGTACTTGATCCCGGCGCTGATGTTGTTCGGTCTCGGCAAGGTGCCGGCCATCCTCGCCACGGTCATCTATGCCGTACCGCCGATGATCCGGCTGACCGCTTTGGGCATCGACCAGGTGCACCCCGAAATCAAGGAGGCTGCCACGGCGTTCGGTGTCACGCCCCTGCAAATGTTGTTGTCGGTGGAGTTGCCGCTGGCCCGCGCGAGCATCATGGCCGGCGTGAATCAGACCATCATGCTCGCCCTGTCGATGGTCGTGGTCGCCTCCATGATCGGGGCGCGGGGTCTGGGTGAACAAGTGCTCAATGGAATTCAGACCCTCGACGTCGGACAAGGGCTGGAAGCGGGGATTGGTATCGTGATTCTCGCTGTGGTGCTCGATCGCATAACCCAGGGATTTGGCGGACGCGGTGGCGGCGGCCAAGGCGTGAGGAGCACGCATGGCTAAAATCGAATTGCGCAACGTCATGAAGGTGTTTGGCCGCAACGAGGCAGCTGGGTTGGCGCTCGCGCGGCAAGGCGTCGACAAGTTGGGCATTCTGTCGCGCACCGGCTGCAGTCTCGGCTTGAACGACGTCAGCCTCGACATACCGGAAGGCGAAATCTTCGTCGTGATGGGTTTGTCCGGCTCGGGAAAATCGACGTTGGTGCGCCATCTGAACCGGCTGATCGATCCGTCCGCCGGCGCAATTTTTTTTGCCGGACAGGACATCATGAAGTACGACGCCGGCGCTTTGCGCGCCTTCCGGCGACGTTCGGTCAGCATGGTCTTCCAAGGGTTCGGTCTGCTGCCGCACCGTACCGTTCTGCAAAACGTGGCATTTGGGCTGGTCACGCGCGGTGAGCCGCAGAGCGAGGCTTACCCCAAGGCCAAACAGTGGATCGAAACCGTGGGCTTGACGGGTTACGAGTCGAAATATCCCGCGGAACTGTCGGGCGGCATGAGGCAACGCGTCGGATTGGCCCGAGCCTTGGTGGCGAATCCCGACGTCATTCTGATGGACGAGGCGTTCAGCGCGCTCGATCCATTGATTCGTTGGGACATGCAGGATCTGCTGCTGGAACTTCAACGCACTCTCAAGAAAACAATCGTGTTCATTACCCACGATCTCGACGAGGCTGTCCGACTGGGAACTTCGGTGGCCATGATGAGAGATGGCCGCGTCGTACAAGTGGGGCCGCCTTCGACGATTCTGCAGCAGCCCGCCGACGATTATGTCGCGCGATTCGTGCAGCGTCGCGCACGCTGAATGGTGCAGCGTCGCCAACGCGCGATTCGTGCCTCGTCGCCAACGCTGACGCGCCGGATGAGCTAGCCCTCGGCAGCAGTTCCGGCGCTGGGGTCACCCGTTAATCGCGAGAAAGGGCGGCCCAAAAGTTTCCACCAAAGGCTCGACCCCCAGACCCGGAGCGTGACCGATTGAAATGGTGCCATTCTCGGTGGCCGGCAGACCGCGGGCGTTCGATCGTGTAACCCAGTTGTGAAAATCGCAGGTATGCAATCTTTGCGTCTCCGGCGTCGACAGCGACAGGTGAACCATCGCCGCTGTGTCGATTTCGGCGCCGCCCGTATCTTCTACGGTAACGGCAAGGCCGATCTCGACAGCCGTGTCCCGAATCAGCTTCGCCTTGGTGATTCCACCCACACGCGCGATTTTGATGGTGACAGCGTCGGCGGCCCCATCGGCATGCGCCCTCAAGAGTGCCGCAAGATCCGTAATCGACTCATCGAGCACCAGAGGTCTGTCGCAATCGCCGCGCAAGGCGAGACACTCTTGGTAAGTCGCACAGGGTTGCTCCAGGTAATAATCCAGGTTCCGCGTCGCCCGTAGAAACCTACGTGCCTGATGAGTCACCCACCCGCCGTTCGCATCCGCGAACAGCACCACGTCGGGGTCCAACGCCGCGCGGACGGCCTCGATGCGTTCTATGTCTTCGTCGGGATCGAGCCCTACTTTCACTTGAAGCCGCCGATAGCCGGCGTCCTGGTAGGCGCGTGCGCGCGCCGCCATGAGGGTCGGTGACTGCTGCGCGATCGACCGATAGAGATCGACGCGGGTTCCGTAGCGTCCGCCGAGCAGTTCGGCGAGAGGAAGATCCGCCTGCTTTCCCAACAAGTCCCAGCATGCCATGTCGATCGCGGACTTGGCGTAAGGATGCCCCTTGAGGTGAAAATCCATACGGCGTCCCAGCGCCACGATTTGGGTGGGGTCTTGGCCAAGGACGACAGGTGCCAGTTCCTCCAAGGCGGCTCGGGCGCCGCCGGCAAACGCAGGATCGTAGAAAGCGCCGAGCGGCGCCATCTCGCCCCAGCCTTGCAGGCCCGCATCCGTGTTCAGACACACGACCAGGCTGTCGAAACCCATGGCCGAGCGGCCGCCCGAGCATGTGTAGGGAGCATCACGAAAAGGCAAGTCGAGTCGATATGCCGTCACGCCAATGATGTGCAAAGTTGTATTCTCCTCGACTGGTTCAACGACACACTGGATTCCAAATGCACGAGATTCACCGATTTGGGATGGGACCTCGCATCAGTCAGGCCGTAGCCTTTGGAGACCTCATCTTTCTGGCGGCACAAATCGCCGATGATACGACTCAAGATGTCGCTGGGCAGACGACGCAGGTACTGGCGAAAATCGATTCGGTTCTGAAAGATGCCGGGAGCGACAAGACCAAGATCCTGAAGGTCGATATCTGGCTTGCGGATATCGGCGACTTCAACGCCATGAACGTCGAGTGGGACAAATGGGTCCTCAAGGATCATGTTCCTGCAAGAGTCACCGTCGAATCGCGGCTGGTGCCGGGTTACCGAATTGAGGCGACTGTGGTCGCCGTTCGCGAACGAGCCGAGATAGCGTGCGGCAAGGAGGTCGCAGTGGCACATCCGGTACCGTACAGTCTTTGAACTCCGAAGAAAACACGATTTTTCCTCATGGCGCCATGCATTTTAGTCATACGTAGGCGCGTCACGCTTGGGCTAAGCGCGTCAGACACTCGGCGGCGGCGTTCGACGACAGGGCATCGGCGCGCGAGGCTCCTCTGCTCCCGCTCAGGCGCTTTGGGTTTCGCGCCAAGCCATGGTTGCATCGACTTCGACTGCGAGATCCGTCCGCACGCAATTGCGTCCGGCATGCTTGGCGGCGTAAAGCGCTGCGTCGGCGCGTCGAAGCATTGCGCTCACCGTATCAGCTTCGGTCGAGGCCGTAATGCCGATGCTCACCGTAATGCGTCGCTCGCCCAGCCAGCGCACCATATCGATCGAGGGCACCAGTGTGCGAATCTGCTCTGCGACGAGGTGTGCCTCAGGCAGACGGGTATTGGGCAGCACCACGACGAATTCTTCGCCGCCCAATCTTCCCAAGAACGCAGGATCGGCCGCCGCGTTGAGCAACTTAGCCGTGAGAAGCCGCAATGTTTCGTCGCCGACGGGATGGCCGTGCCGATCGTTGATGCTCTTGAAATGATCGATGTCGATGATGAGTATCGAGCATGGCAACGCGTCGTCTCGCTTCAACAGCGCGTCCAGATGAGTCAGCACGGCGCGACGATTGGGAGCGCCGGTGAGTTCGTCGGTCATTGCCAATGCGCGCATGTGGCGCGCGCCGCGCCGCTGATGCAATACCAAAATCGTCAATAGACCCAGCAGCATCAAGCTCAATACGATGACGATGGTCTGCAGAGTGTTCGCTCGCCGCTCCTGAGTCAACGATTTCTGGTTGGCCACATTCTGGGCCATCAACAACGTGTTTTCTTTTTCCTTCGTTGCCGTGTCGAACTCTACCTTGAGTGTCGCAAAGCGCTGATCGAGCTGATTGTGCAGCAATTTCTCAGATGTCGCCTGCGCGTCGCTACGATCCTGGTAAGCGCTTTGCCAGTCACCGAGTTGGGCTTCCACGATCGCCAGCTCGTTATAGACCGACCCCAGCTCTTCGAGCGAATTGATCTGCTTGAATATCGCCTCCGATTGCTCGAGCGCCGACAGTGCCTCGGCCCCACGCTGCAGTCGCCGCAGCGCCGTACCGCGCGCCAGTTGAATTTGTGCGTTCAACCGCGCGTCCGGGGTGGCGCGCTGCAGTTCGGACGCCCGCACCAGGGTGCTCAGCGCACCGCCCGGATCTCCAGTGGCATTGTCGACGGACGCGAGACCGACCAGCGCATAGGCCTCGCCGCGCGGGTAATTGAGATCCCGACTCAATGCCAGACAGCCGGAGAAACCCGCACGCGCAGCATCCCATTGGCCGAGCTTCTGACGCGCTCGACCGAGATTCTGCGACGTCACGGCTTCGTCGCGGCGCAGGCCCGCAGCGTGCTGCTGGCCAAGCGCACGCTCATAGATCTGGGCAGCCTGCTCGTAATCGCCCATGCGGTTGTAGATCGTGGCGATGGTGTTCAATACCGTCAGCGCGTGCTGCGGCATGTGGATGCGGTCGAACAATTCCCGCGACTGACGCTCATCGCTCATTCCGGCCGCGTATTCGCCCTGCAGAGCGCGCAGAAAGCCACGCGAAAACAGCGCCTCGGCCAACATCTGCTCGTCGTTCGCGGCGGTCGCGACGGCAACTGCTTCATCGAAGTCGGTCCTGGCGCGTACATTGTCGCCGGCGGTCTCGAGCGTCTCGCCCTGGCAGGTCAGCACGCCGGCGCGCAAACCCTTGCGTTGGGCGTGAGCGAGCAGGACATTGGCGGCATCGATCTGCTGCTGCGCGGCGACACCGTCGCGCTCCGAGTAGTAATCGCACAGCAGGAGTCGCGCGCGAATTTCGAGGTCGGCATCGGGACGGGAGCGGATTATCTCGAGCGCCCGTTCGGCATCCCGTTTGCTCGCATCCGGATCCGCACGCATCGCGACAGTGCCATGCTCGATGAGCGCCAGGGCGGGATTTTGGTCCGACGCGCGCGCGCCTACGCCCAGCGCTGCAAACAGCAGCCATGGCACCAATCTTCGAGGCGTTCTTGTGGCGAGGCCGGGGCGATATCGCAAGCTGCTAACCCTGATTCCGACGCGTAGCCGCGCGCGCCGATTATTGTGGAGGCATGCGCCCTGACCGCCGATTACCGAAAGGTTTGCGCGCTACCTTTCAATATTTTGCCGTTTTTCAACCGGCATGATTGACATAAGCGTCCTCATCCGGGCGCTCAGGCCTTCTATGCCTGCGCATGTACCTTATCACATCTGCGGCTGTCATCCGATGCAGCACCCGCGCGGGCTTGATACCGGCATTGCCAAAACCGTCGAATTGATTGAATCTGAACGATTAAGAGAAGAGGCTCAGCGTGTTCCTAGTTCCCCACCAAACTCTTGCCTTCCTGCTGGCGGCTGTTGCCATTACTGCGGCCCCCGGTCCCGACAACTTGATGGTGCTCGGCACCGGCATGTCCAGCGGACGCCGCCGCGGCATGGTATTCGGCTTCGGCTGCGCGCTCGGATGCATCACTCACACGGTGCTCGCCACGCTCGGTATCGGTGCATTGGTCGCCGCGTCGCCGGTGGCGTTCACGGTTCTCAAAATCTGCGGCGGCATGTATCTGATCTGGCTGGGGATACAGGCGCTGCGTCAGCGCAAAGTGGGGGAAATCCATGCGGCGTCCGGCGCCGCGAAAGCACTCCCGCTGAAGACCCTGTTTGTGCGCGGCCTGCTCGCCAACAGCGTCAACCCGAAAGTCATTTTATTTTTCCTGTCGTTCCTGCCGCAATTCGTGCTCCTCGACCGTGGCGGCGCAAGTTGGCAAATGGCGCAACTGGGCCTGTTGTTTACCGCTCAGGCCGCGGTACTTTTCGGCCTGCTGGGCTATTTTTCCGGTGCCATCGGCCAATGGCTGCAACGTTCACCGCGTGCGGGACTCTGGATGGACCGGCTTACCGGCTGCATTTTTGTCGGACTCGGCGCGCGCATCATGCTCAGCCGTTAGCGGGTTCCTCGAACGACGGCGCGGTTATGCCAATGACATCGTCATTCACGCCGCCGCTCCGCGAGCCCTAATTCGACGCGACGAGCTTGGCCAGCAAAAGCGCGAACTGATTTCGACCGCTCGAGCCCAATCGCTTCAATAGCCGCCTCTCATGTGCAGTGTGCAATGTGACGGCGCGGCGCAGCACACGGCGTCCCTCCAGGGTCAGTGCAAGCGTATTCACCCTACGGTCTTGCGTCGACGCACGCCGCGTGGTCAAACCGCGCGACTCCAACTCATCGAGCATGGCAACGAAGTTCGCGCGCTGAACGTTGAGCGCGGCACAAAGATGCGACTGCGCCAAATTCGGATTCGCGTCGATCAACGCCAGTGCCGAGAATTGCGCCGGTCGCAAATCGAGCGGCGCAAACGCATCGACCAACTCACTGAAAACCGCAAGCTGAGCGCACCTCAACAGAAATCCTACCGAGCCCTCGAGTGCCCCATAGTTGACCAAGGGTGCATCCTGCGACACCGTTCTGACACGTGCATTGGTAGGGTTCGACAAATCAGCGACTCCTGGGACCTGTTTGGGCAGCATGAACGACAATACTCTCATCACCCGGTCGAGCACCGCGCAACGGGCGCCGATACGAAGAGTACCGACATGTGAAGTTGTCGGCATTCTCGATATCACCGCGACCTTGGTAATTCGCCGTTTTTGGAAAGGCGCAGAGCGGTCGGGTACGTCCCGGCCAGGGCGAATTCGCACCCGCGGACGCTACAATTCGCTCGGGGGCCGCACCGCGCTCCACCCAGTTGGTCAAGGCGGCGAACGCATCGTAGGTATCGGTCGCAGGGCCACCGCCGCAATGAGCCATGCCGGGAACCGGAAACACTCGTACAAAACGGTCCGCCTTCCCGTGATTACGCGCGTCCACCTCCCGGTACCAAGCAAGCGTATCAAGAATCGAGAACACGGGATCCGAGACACCATGAGGCACGAGCAGTTTGCCGCCGTGCGCACGGAATCGATCAAGATCGCTCGAACGCGAGGCTATATCGTCCCAAGCTGAGCGCGCGAACATGGCGTCAGTGGCATAAATCTTTTCCGCATCATGATCAAACGTGAATTTTAGCTGGTAATTCAAGGTCGCCTGCAGATCCGCATTCACCGCGGTCGGCGATGTCGTGAACAGCGCCGCCAACGACGCGCCGCCCAGCGCTATGTTGAGCGCGGGTATTTTGTGGTCGGCGCTGCCAAGTTTCCAGATGCGCCATCCGGTGCTCGCGATCCCTGCATCCCATTGCCAATTGCTATACAGCGCCTTGCCCGCGCTATCGCGGGGTCCTTCAAACATGCGTTCGAGCGCCGTAACCTGTTTATTCGACAAACAGTCCTGCGTTTTATCGGCCAAACAGATTTTCGCGGCAAGCGCCGGCCGTACCTTGGCGCCGGTGCATTGCGCAAATGCCCCGACGATACCATCCTCAACGCCGTCGTCCGCATCGCAAGCCGCCAGAACCGCGTCGCGAACCAGCCGCAGATCGGCATCGCTGAACGCGTCGGCAAACCGACCCAGCGGGCTACCCTGCACGTCCCGCGACTCAACCACGGCGGCAATGCTCTGCACATCCCAGGCCTCGGCGACAGCCGCGCGCGGCAAAGAAAATCCCGGTGCGGCGGCGATGATGCCGTTGAACTCTTCGGGATAGCGCTGCGCAAAGGTCATGCCCTCTTGGCCGCCCTTGGAGCAACCGACAAAATAGGAATACTGCGGCGACTTGCCATAGTAGACGCGCAGCGCGGCCTTCGCCGCGTCGGCGACTACCTGGAGGGAGGCATGGCCGTAATCGGCACGCGCTTGGCGGTCGAATCCGAACGCCACAGTGCCGCCGCGCGCCGGGTCCGAGTTGGTCGAATTGTCGTGGCCGGAATCCTGGCTCACCACCGCGAAACCTTGCACGATCGCGGGCGGTGCGTTGCCCGCGAGAGGGCCTAGAGCATCGCCCACCACACCGTTGGTGCCGCCGCCGCCTTGAAATAGGAATCGACCGTTCCACTGGGTCGGCAGGCGAAGATGAAAGCGGATCGCGTAGTGTTGACCCGCAACGCCGATACGCTCATGCAGGACGCCGAATACCTCACAGTGCTCAGGCAGGGTGATCGGCGCGGAAATCGCAGGTCCTCCCGGCGTGGCTGGCGGTGTATAGGGTGCCTGCGGCTGCAGGACGGCGGACACAATGCGCGTGGGCCCATCCGGCCATTTGCCCTGCATCGATGCTGCAAGTGCCTCGCACCGGCTTGCATTCACTACCTCTTCTGCGCCAACACGCCCGGCACCGGCCAGCGCCAGCGCCACCACCAAGAACGTGCCGTAGCGGCGACAGGCGAAAGTCCGCCCATTCCTCGGCGGCCGCGCTTTGCAGCTATCCGTCATCACCCGCAGAGCTCTCGCGACTTCAGTCACCGTAAAAATAGCCCTTCAGAACCTATAACCCAACTTCACTCCGTACTGGCGCGGCGCGCCGTAGAAGTAATAGTTGGTGTTGAACAGACCCTCGCCCGTCCGGTACACCTTGTTGCCGAGGTTGGTACCGTAGGCCTCGACCGTCCAATTGTCGTGCAGTTTCAGGGTTGCCAGCGCGGAAAGCAGGCCGTGCGCAGGCAGGTAGTCGGTGACCTGCGAGTACGTCAGACTCGTGAACTGACTACTGACATAGGCGTAATTGACTCTCGGCGTGAGCGTCACGCCGTCGGTCAGATTGGCGTTGTACTCGAGACCGGCGTTGAAGGTCCATTCGGGCGAAAATAGGTTCGGGCCGCCGCCGGAACCCGCCTGCAGGTACGGCGTGTAGTCGAAGCACCCCACGGTCTGACCGGCAGCGCACTGTGCGCCCGTTGCGCCCGAGGGCAGCAGGTGCTGGTTGACGAACGGACCGGGGCTCGGCAGATGCGAGTGGACATAGGCGAAACCCGCATCAGCACTCCACGCACCGGCGCGCGCCTGCATCGTAGCCTCGATTCCATAGATCTTGGCGGTCGGCAGGTTGATTGCGCCGGTGGTACCGTTCGATAAATTGAGCTCCTCGAACTGGAAGCCGTGGTAGGCATAGTAGAACCCGCCCAATTGCGTCCGAAGGTGCCCATCGAGCATCGTGGACTTCCAGCCCAGCTCGTAATCCATCACGCTTTCAGGGGTGAAGGCCGACGTGGGTGAATTGAATCCACCCGACTTGTATCCACGCGCCACGAACGCATACAGCAGGTTGAGATCGTCGACGTTATAGTTCAACGCAACCTTGCCGGTAACCTTGCCGTCTGACTCCGAACCACCCGTCAAGCCGACTTCACAGCCGTTGAAGGGGGCCGCAGGGGGCGCTCCATGGGTGCCGCAAACAGAGGACGGCAGTTCGATCGATACGAAGCCGTCGCCGTTTACCTTGAAAGTGGAGTAACGAAGGCCGGTCTGCAGTTCCCACTGGGGCGCGAGCTTGAAATTCACCTGGCCGAACCAGCCCGTCGTGGTTTTGTTCTGCGGAACATAAATGAAGAGCGTCGGACCGCCCGGTCCCGTCGCACCGTCCTCGTGGATGTTGACGTCGATCTTGTTGCGCTGCGCGTAGGCGCCCACGACCCAGTCGTAGAAATCCGTCTTCGGCGAGAGAATGTTGAGCTCTTCGGTCCACTCGCGCTCGCGGACGTACTGATCATAGGTCACCTGGGGATTGACCGGCGTGTTTTCCGCGGTGCCGTCGGAGTCCTCGAGGTTGTGGATATTCTTGTCCTGGTAGCCGGTCAGGGACCGCAAGGTCACGCCATCGCTCAATTCGTAGCGCAGTTCCAGTGAAGAAATAAGGCCGCGTTCATGGTTCTCGCTAGGAGTGTCGTACGAGAGCTCAAACGGATTGGTGGGCGCATAGGGAGCATACTTCGTCCCCGGTACCGGAGTGGCCGCATACCCCCCTGTCTCGCGATCGGTGTACTCGATCCTTGCCAGCGCCTGAAACGCACCCGGCTTGAACAGCATGCTGAGGCGTCCGGACTTCTCATCGAGAGACCCGGCGTTCGTGTGCAGGGGTCCGATACTGGTATAGAAACTGTCACGCGAGTTGTATTCGCCCGCGGCCCGGAACGCGAGCACATCGTTCACCGGCAGATTGATTGCGCCTTCGGTGGACACGGCACCGTAATTGCCCGCACCCACGCGGACATAACCGTCCCACTCGCCCAGCTTCGGCTTCTGGCTGTTGATGAAGATGGCGCCACCGGTCGAGTTGGAACCGACCAGCGTTCCTTGAGGGCCGCGCAGCACTTCGACGTCGGCGATGTCGTAGAACTGGTTGGTGGAGACGATGGGCGGCTGGAACAGACCATCCATATACGTCGCGACGCCGTTCGCCACATTGGGGTCGCCGCTCGCAAGGCCAACGCCGCGAATGTTGACGGCATTCGTCAGGCCGGCATTTCCGATCGACAGCGAAGGCGACGCATACTGCAGGTCAGCAACGGCCGTGACCGCCTTGCCCTCGAGATCGCTACCCTGCAATGCCGTCACGGCGATCGGGACGGTCTGTAAGTTCTCGCTACGTCTTTGCGCGGTAATTACGATTTCTTCGAGAACCGCGTTTGCATCGGTCGCCGCCGGCGCGGTTTGCGCCATGGCCACTCCCGAAGCAATCGTTGATAGGAATGCTCCCGCAAGAATCCACGCATGCTTGGTGAACATAATTACCCCCTCTTTATTCCAGCCACTAAAACAATCGTCCAGTTGCGCAATTCCGCTTGCGTCTCGATCTCGCGTTGCTTTCACACAACGTCGATCACGTGATCCGATATGTTGTTATAAACTATAATCATTGTTTGATACAACAATAAATCGTGAACATCGATTCAAATGACCGTCGTTGTCCGATAGAACAATTTTTTCGGACCCCTGTCACTCAGGGGATCGCGTACTGTTCGAGAGCGCCGGGACGCGGGGGCGTCGGTGGCCGGGGGGCGTCGGTGGCTGGGGGCGTCGGAAAAGCTGAGAATGCGCAAGCAATCGCCACGCGCGAGGGGACACACCGGAATGGCGATCCTGCTGGACTGGTTATTACACTCGAGATTGAGCCGAGTTCAGCATCTCACGCAGTACCGCCTTCATCAGCTTGCCCGCGCCGTTGCGCGGTAGCTGATCCATGACGCTCAGATGTTTGGGTATCTTATAGCGCGCCAGACGCGGTTCGAGATATGCAATGACATCCGAGAAATCGAGATTTGTTGTCGGCGTCGGCACCAGGACGAGATGACCGACCTCGCCCCAACGTTCGTCCGGGACGCCGACAACGGCGCATTCCGCCAGATTCGGATAGGCAGCCAGCGCCCCCTCGATCTCCGCGGGATAGACATTCTCTCCGCCTGATATGAACATGTCCTTCTTTCGATCCACCAGCCATAGAAAACCGTCCTTGTCGAAGCGAGCTATGTCGCCGGTTCGAAACCAGCCGTCCTGGTCGAAAGCCGCCTGCGTGTCATCGGGTCGCCGCCAGTAGCCGCTGGTGAGATTGGCGCCTCTGATGAAAAGCTCACCGGCTTCACCCGTCGTGCACGGGTCGCCGTCCTCATCGAGTATCCGTACCTGCAGTTCCGGAGGAATGAGGCCCGCGGATCCCGCATGGGATTCGATGAGAGCGATGTCCAAGGGCATGCAGCTCACGGTACCGGCTTCGCTCATGCCAAATCCGTCGGCCATTGGAATGCCATCCCGGGTCCACGAGCGAATGGCGTCCGCCGCATGGGGCGCACCGCCTGAGAAAATAGCCGTCAACCGGCGCAATTTGCTCGCATCGAACGCTGGGTCGGCACGCAGCGTCGCCGCCATTTGCGGCACGCAAAAATAATGCGTGATGCCAAGGATGGGGTCTGCCAGGCGCTCGAGTGTGCGGCCGGGCAAAAAGCCGTCGGACACCACAAAGCGCCCACCGCGCATCAGCGCCGGTCTGACATTGGTGATCAAGCCGATGATATGAAACATGGGCGAGTCGCACAGTACGGCGCTTTCGTGTGTGACGCGCCCAAACAGAGAGAAGTTGAGCGCGGTCTGCCAGATATTACGCTCCGACAACAATGCGCCTTTCGGCCGTCCGGACGTACCCGACGTATACAGAATGAGCGATGGTGCGTCATGATCCGTCGACTGGCGCGGCAGGGGTTGTTCGTGGCGCGCGCGCGCCACGAAATCGCCGAGCGATAGCCCGTCCAGCTGCGCCTGCGCTAACAGGGCATCGCCGATGATGAGACTCGGTTGAGCATCCTCGACCAACGCGGCGATTTCGACGGCGGAAAGGCGCCAGTTGAGCGGCACATAAATCGCGCCGATCCGCGCACATCCCAGATGCAATAAAATGAGTTCGGCGCGGTTCCTTGCCAGGGCTACCACGCGAGCGCCTTTACCGACTCCGTGGTTGCGCAGCAACCCCGCAAATTGAGAGGCGGCTCGATCGAATGCTCGGTAACTCCAGCTTTCGCCCGTCGTTAGGTCCTGCGCAGCACGCGCCTCGGGTTGAAGCTGCGCCTGCAGGGCGAAATAGTCATCCGCTCCGGCCACGGCAATGCCCTTCGGCCCGTCAGACGCCCTGCTTCTGCCTCGATACATCGTAAGTGCCGGTGCCGGGCTTGAAACTCTTCTCATCGATGAACTGCCGGATTCCTTCCTTGCGGCCTTCGTTATCAAAACTGTTCGCCGCTTCCTGCGCCCGGACCAAGTAATCCTCCGCGTTGTCATAGGTCATTTCAGTCACCCTCCTGATCGCATCTTTTGTCGCTTTCAATGCGACCGGGTTCTTTTTCAACAAGACTTGCGCCACTTCCGTGACCCTAGCCCGGAGTCCTGACATCGGTACCGCCTCGTTCACCAACTTCCAGGCGGCGGCGGTCTTGCCGTCGATGGGCTCGCCGGTCAGCGCGTGATACATCGCATCGCGCCGACTCATCAGCTCCACGGCCACCTTGGTGGCACCGCCCCCCGGCAAAATACCCCAGTTGATCTCGGACAGCCCAAATTGCGCATCTTCGGCGGCAAACGCCAGGTCGCAGGCAAAAAGCGGACCGTATCCACCGCCGAAACACCAACCGTTCACCATCGCAATGGTCGGTTTCTGGTACCAGCGAAGTCGGCGCCACCAACCATAGCTCTCGCGTTGCGCCTTGCGAACCCCCGCAATGCCCTTCGCTTCCGTCTCGCGAAAATACTCTTTCAAATCCATGCCGGCGCACCACGCGCTGCCCTCGCCGGTAAGAACCAGAACGCCCACGTCGGCGCGGAACTCCAGCTCGTCGAGCACTTCCAACATGCGGCGATTGAGTGCCGGGCTCATGGCATTTCGCTTCTCGGGACGATCGAATTTCACCCAAGCGATGGAATTCTCAACGGTGAACGAAGCAGTGTCTGAGTCGGCGCGTTGATTGGTCATCAGAGGTCCTTGATTTGCATTGATTCAGATCGGAAAATGGCCGGATTGCGTTTCGATGGTGATCCACCGCAACTCGGTGAAGGCGTCAATGCCCGCTTTGCCGCCGAAGCGGCCATAACCGGAGGCTTTGACTCCCCCAAAGGGCATCTGGGCTTCGTCATGCACGGTCGAGCCATTGATGTGGCATATGCCGGATTTGATTTGCTTGGCAACGCGCAATCCCCGTGCGGTGTCCCGGGTGAAAACGGCCGCCGAGAGACCATAGTCGGTATCGTTGGCCAGTTCGATGGCATGCGCCTCATCGCGCGCGCGGACCACCGCGACCACGGGTCCGAAGCTCTCCTCGCGAAATAGCTTCATCGACGGTGTTACGAGATCTATCACCGTGGCGGGCATGAGAACGCCGCGGGCCACACCGCCATTGATTTTCTTGGCGCCCATTGCCAACGCATCCTGCACCAACATGTCCACATGCTGGATCGTCTTCTGATCGATGACTGCGCCCAAGGGGGTATTGCCGTCGCGCGGATTACCGACCTTCATGGTTGCCACTTTGGCCTGAAATTTGTCGACGAACGCATCGGCGATTGCATCCTGCACGATGATTCGTTCCGTCGACATGCATATCTGGCCTTGATTCATGAACGCCCCGAACGCGGCCGCCTTCACGGCCTCGTCCAGATCGGCGTCGTCCAGTACGAGCAATGGCGCTTTGCCGCCGAGCTCCAGCAACACGGGCTTGAGGTTTTGCGCAGCCCGAACCGCGACAATGCGCCCGACCGTGGTGGATCCGGTAAAGTTGATCCGTTTGACGGCTTTGTGATCGATCAGCGCGCCGACGATTTCGCCGGCATCCTTCGGCGCATTGGTGATGAGATTGACGATGCCACCGGTAAACCCCGCTTCGATGAAGCACTCGATGATGATCCCGTGGGTGCGCGGGCAGATTTCCGAAGCCTTCAGTATTACGGTATTGCCGCAAGCCAGCGGGACGGCGATGGCGCGCACCGCCAGTATGATCGGCGCGTTCCAGGGCGCAATGCCGAGTACGACGCCGGCCGGTTCGCGCATCGCAAGCGCAATACAGCCCGGCTTATCGGAAGGAATCACCTCCCCGGAAATTTGCGTGGTCAGCGCGGCCGCTTCGCGGATCATCGATGCAGCCAACATGAGATTGAAGCGTGCCCAGCCTTCGGTGGCCCCCGTTTCGCCGGTCATTGCCTCGACGAACTCGCCGGCGTGACTCTCGAGCACCGCAGCGGCGCGAGTGAGCATGGCCCGACGTTCGTTTGGTCCCCGCGCACTCCACGCCGGAAAGGCCGCACCCGCCGCGTCAGCAGCCGCAATGGCATCCGCCACGGTCGCCGCCGCAGCCAGCGTCGCGAGTTCGCCCGTGACCGGGTCGTGGCGCTCGAAATGAGCAGCGCTTTCGCGGGCTTTCCCACCGATTGACATAGGTATCGTCGATGACATTTATTTCCCCCGTGACCCGTTATGCTATATAGAATAGCAATCTGAATCGCTATACTCAATAGCACTTATGAAAGCAGCAATACGCCGCGCGGCGCAGTCCGACCCGTTTCACGATATGTTGGGGTATCACCTTCGTCGGCTCTCGGTTCTGGCGATGGCGGATCTCACCCAATCCCTGGCACCCCTGGAGCTCAAACCCGCAGACGCCTCGATTTTGTTCGTGATTGCGTCCAATGCCGGTATCACTCAGAGCGCCGCAGGAAAGGCATTGGGAATTCTTCGCGCCAATATGGCCCCGCTCATCGCGTCGCTGGCCAAACGAGGACTCATCGAGCGCGAACCCATGGATGGCCGGTCGCACGCCATGCGGCTCTCGGCGCTGGGCCAAGCCACCTGTCGGCAAGCAAAAGATATTACAAGAGACCACGAACACAGGCTCTTTGGGAATCTTTCGCGAGCGGCCCACGCTCGAATGATCGCCCAGCTGCATGCGCTATGGGAGAGGAAAGCCGAGGATCAGGCATCGCTCGTGAGGCAAGCTCGCGCTACGCGAAACCTGGATCCGCGACAAGGGAATGCAGGTCCTGCGACACCGTAAGGGCGCTCGAAGTCGGTCTAAGAACTGATCGACGGCCATCCGACGTCCCGCGCAGAGCTAGCGGCGGTCTTGTCGTTGAACCCAAGCCAATGCCTTGGGAAATATCGTCGCACGCAATGAGCCAAAGGGATCACCCGGGCTGAACCCTCCGGGGATCAGACAGACCAGCCCCTTCGAGTCATGTACGCACTCATCGACCGGACCTACGCTGTCCCCCGGGTCGACGCAATTCGACCCTGAAGTTCGCAATCGGTGCGACGTCATGCCGGGCAACCGGCAAATCGTTCGTGCATTCCTTCATACAGTCAGGACGGAGGTTGAAATGTTTTATCCGCAAGGCAATTCTTATCCCCAGGCAAGCTTCGGCACCCAGGGCAACTTCAATCCCCAGGCAGGCTTCGGCGCCCAGGGCAACTTCAACCCCCAGGCAGGCTTCGGCGCCCAGGGCAACTTCAATCCCCAGGCAGGCTTCGGCGCCCAGGGCAACTTCAGTCCCCAGGCAGGCTTCGGCGCCCAGGGCAACTTCAGTCCCCAGGCAGGCTTCGGCGCCCAGGGCAACTTCAATCCCCAGGCAGGCCTCGGTCCTCAAGGAAGCTATGGCCCGAACGGCTCCCAGGGCAATCCCACTCCATTCGCGAACACGCCCTATGGTTATCCGCAGCAGTCGCTCGGCTTCGCGCAGGGCCTCTCGCAGCAGGGCCTCTCGCAATCGCCGAATTGGCAAAATCCCGCACAGCAACAGGCCGCTTCGCAGCATGCGCTCCAGCAAATTCTGGCGCATCAACAGGCAGCGCAGCAACTGGCGATACAGCACTTGTCGGCAATAAATGGATTCAACGGTTTGTCAAACGGCGGCGCGCAATTCGCTGGTGCATGGTCCCAACAGCAGGCTAACCAGGGGCAGGTGAACCCGGCACTGCAACCACAGCAGCAACCGCACCACCATTTGCTTCAACAACTCGCTCAATATCATTACTTGGTAGCGCAGCAACTCGCGCAGCTCGCGGCGCAACAGGCAGTTCAAAACTCTGGCAACCCTTACGCGGGCCAATTCATATCGGGCCAGCTGGGCCAGCTGGGAGCGAACTTCGTGCCTGGCATCACCATGCATTGAAGACCTTGTTGGTGCGAGCGAGAGCGATGAGATTGAACGATCACCGCGCAGGGTGATCACACAACCGAGGCAGGAGAAACGTGTCATGGCTGAGCAAAAAGATGATCCGGGACAGGCGGCAAAACAAGCCCAGTCCAGAAAGGCGACTCAATCGAGCGGTGCGACGGAACAATTCACTACTCAAGATCGGGCCGCGCTGGATCGGGTTGTTGAAGACGATAAACCCAGGCCAACTTCCGGCATTACCGACAAGACTTCTGCCACGGTTGTGCGACGTAAGCAACGCTATTTGATTGGATTCAGGTCGTTGCCCGGAATCACACCGCCTCCAACCGATCCCTTTCTCGAAAGGCTCGCTCAGATGGACGGTGTGGAAATCATTCGCCGCCTGCGATGCCGCAACTCCGAGGCTGCCGCGATGACGGCTGCTGCGATGACGCCGAGCGCCGCGGCGCCGGCCACGGCGAGCCATGAGATACTGGTAGCTCGCATGGACGAACAGCGTGGCACAGCGTTGCGCCAGAACGCGCCGCCTCATGTGATCGTCGAGCTTGACGCACCCCTCGGTTACTCCGACATGGCCATACCGGAGCCCATGAGCTGGCAGCTCACGGCGCTGGCGATGCCATTCCCTCGTCCACGCCGCGAACTCCGATTCCGCATTCTCGGCGAGGACGACCGGCCGCTTGCGAACGCAGTAGTGAATCTTTATGGACCTGGCTTTCCCGCCCAAACCGTCACGGACTCCTCGGGGCAGGCCAGCGTGCAAACCTACGCCGTCGATGGCGCGGACATTCACGCTATCTACGTGCGTCCGGCGGCCGACCACTGGGAGCGGTACATTCAGAATCCGACGCTCGATGCCGGGCAAGTCAACGTCATACGCTTGAGCCCATTGCACCGGAACTCAGCAAGCTCCTCGAGCGAGCACCCCTACGGCTGGGGTCAGCGCAGCATGAAATTCGATCGGGCATCCGCAGATTGGAACGGTGCGGGCACGAGAATCGGCATTATCGATTCAGGCTGTGACAGCTCGCACCCGCTCCTTCGTCATGTCGTGCGGGGCTTGGATTTCACCCGAGACAGGGACCCTCAGAGTTGGAAATCGGATGAGTTGGGACAGGGCACTCATTGTGCGGGCATTATCGCCGCCTCGGCTGTTGCGTCGTCCGACATTATCGGCTGCGCTCCGGCGTCCGAAGTGCATGTATTCAAGGTGGTGCCGGGCGGACATTTCAGCGATCTCATTGATGCGTTGGATGAATGCATCGAGCGGCGGCTGGATATCGTACAGATTGGTGTCGGCGGCGAGCAATTTTCCGAACTCGTAGCACAAAAAATCACCGAAACACGCTTGCATGGAATCGCCTGCATCGCCGGAGCGGGCAACACCGGCGGAGCCGTGCAATTCCCCGGCAACGTACCCGGCGTGCTGACGGTCTCGGCAGTCGGCAAACTCGGCGAGTATCCGCAGGACACGCGTCACGCGCACAGAGCGCTGCCGCAACTGATCGCATTCTCTGGCATCTACGCGACCAATTTTAGTTGTTGGGGACCCCAGGTGGGTGTATGCGCGCCGGGTGTAGCTGTCGTATCCAGCGTTCCCGGAGGCGGCTATGCAGCCTGGGACGGCAGTTCGATGGCGGCGGCGCATGTCGTCGGGTTTTCAGCGCTGCTGCTCTCTCATCATCCCATGTTACAAAGCATCAACTATGGAGCGCGTGCAGATCAGCGGGTTTCGATCCTGTACGACTTTCTGCGCGCTGCGGCGGTACCCTATGTACAAGTCGATCCGAGCCGGGTAGGCGCAGGACTTCCCGATCTGCAACAGGTGCCGGGTTTGCTCCCCACCAGCCAGCAATTCTCGAGCCAACAGTTCTACGGCGGGGGTATGGGCGCAGGAGTCAACGTCGGCACCTTGCAAGCACCCTTCACTCTTCCAACTCCCTACCTCGGCAACCCAATGAACGCCATACTCCAACTGCGGGCGGCGGGACTGTGGGTTTGAACGGAGAACTGCATAACCGGCTAAGTCATGGTCGGCTAAGCGGAGCCAAAACGCTCGCCGATCAAGATTCGCAGCTTCGCCACCGCTTGGCCGCGCCCATGGACCTGCAGCTTGTGCAGAATATTTCTGATGTGGTTTTTCGCGGTGCAAGGCTGCACTCCCAAGCGCCATGCAATTTCCTTGGTGGGGCAGCCGCGATTCATCAAATCGGCGATTTGAAGTTCACGCGCGGTCAAGGGCGTGGCGGTGACAGCCCGGGAGAGGCCGACGCACTGGTAGAGCGATGCGGCCACTTTGGGCGAACAAGTCAATTCCCCCCGTACCACGTTCTCGATGGCGGTGACCATATCGCCCAACGCAGCGTCCCTGGGAACATAACCGTCAATCCCGGCGGCCGCGCAGGCCAACACTTCACTCGCGGTCTCGCGAACTCCGATTGCCAAGATTCGCACGCGGGCGCACATTCTTCGAAGAACACCGACCGTGTCGGAATCGCTCGGCGACAGCGCATCGATCAAGGCAACGTCGATCGCCGTCGTGCGCAAGGCGTTCTGCGTCTCTTGGATGGTGTGTGCACCCAGCACCTGGATCGACGGGCACCCCCGGAGAAGAGCCGCCAAGCCTTCTCGATGCAAGCGCACTGCGCTCAGAATGGATACTTTGATTTGCAATGCTGCCTCTGGGCTCGAGTCCATGCGTAGTGTGGACCGAGTATGCGCGCGAAAGTTTCTGTCCGGGAGGTGTGGCTCTCGCGTCGGCCGGTCTCGGCTGCGTTGAATCGGCTCGCCTTTAACGAGCGAGTTGCTGGCAGCACACTGACTCGCGCCCACCATACTTGCGGGGATTGCGCTCATCGTTGCCGTGCGCCAACAAGCATAGCGCCAAAGAACTCCATTGAAGCTCAGTACAAATCAATGGTGTGAATTTTTTATTGCATGGGATTTATTGCATCGAATGAATCCCTATTGAATGCGAATCACGTTGAATGGGAATCTCGAGTCGAATGCGCATCTCCTGTTGAATGCGAATCTCGCGTCGTGTGTCGGGGAGCCGATCCCTTGTAGCGCCACAGTTCCACATAGCGTGATTCATGCCGGGATAGTTACGCCGAATGTCTCGCATCGCGTCCCTTGGGCGTGCAGGACCTGCTGCTCGGCGGTTCCAGAATCTTAGTATGGGGCGGGAGCCAGGGACCCCTCGACCGCGGCATTGCGAGGCGTCTCACGGGCAGCGTCCGTCTATCGGCGGCGCGCGCCGTTCGAAAAGGCAGTCGCACTCGCCAAAGTTGGCTACACGGTGGACGTCACTGCCCGAGGGGAAAGCTGCCAGGCGCCGCTGAAGGCCTGCAGCGCTATTTGCCAGCGGGGTGCCGCCGGATCGGATCACCGTGAGCCCCGATGCCATCGGTTGTTTACCCCTCCCACAGGCGCTTCCCACAGGCGCTACCGGCGGTCACATATCCCCGCAGCCCTGCTCAGAAGAAGGCCGCTGGCACGGTCGCCCGGCGCCAACGCAGACCTCGTGGCATTCGACGCGACAGACGGCGCACAAACCGTCATTATTCAGGGTGAACCGCACGTTCGGGATGGCGCGGCCGTCCGTCGTGGCACTTTTGAACCTAGCGCTTTAGGAGGCGCTCAAGCGGATGCCTAGTAAAATTCCTCCTGGAAAGACTCGCGGCTGGATCGTGCCCATCGGCGGTGCCGAGAATAAGGAAAATGACCGCCACATCCTGGAACGCTTCGTACGAGTCTCGGGCGGGGCAAGCGCCGACATCGTTGTGATTCCCACCGCGAGCCGCATGCATGAGACCGGGCCGCGCTACGAAAAGCTGTTCAAAGACCTGGGCGCCGCGCAAGTGACGGTGATGGATTTCGACACGCGCCGGGACTGCCACGAGGCCGGACGGCTGCGGCGGATCGAAGAAGCGACCGGGATATTCTTCACGGGCGGCAACCAATTGCGGCTCACGACTCTGCTCGGCGGCACGCCGGTGGCGAAACTGATTCGCGTGCGCAATGCCCATGGCGTCACCGGCGGCGGGACTAGCGCGGGCGCCAGCATATTGAGCGAGCACATGATCGCGTTTGGCGACGAAGGTTCCGCAGTGATCTCGGGCAGCGTGCGGCTCGCGCCGGGCTTGGGACTCACCAATCGGTTCATCATTGACCAGCACTTCCGTGAGCGTGATCGCCTGGGCCGTCTGATCACCGCGCTGGCCTACAACCCGTTCGCGATTGGTATCGGTCTCGATGAAGACACCGCCGCCTTCATCGCCCCGGACGAAACCATCGAAGTCGAGGGTAGCGGTGGCGTGACCATCGTGGACGCGTCCGACGTCAGCTATTCGTCCATCGGCGAAGTGGCTGAAGGCCAACCGGTCTGTATGCTGGGGCTTCGGTTGCACATTCTGGTCGCCGGTGCGACATTCAACTTGCATACGCGACTGGCGGCCGCCGGCGGGCTGGTCCAGGCGAAAGAATAACCGGGCCGCGTCAGGGCGGCGGAGCTACGGCCCATGCGCATTATCGATCGTTCCGTCTATGTTGGCCCGTCCCTGTACGCGCGTTTTCCCGTCATTCGCCTCGAACTCGATCTGGGCCCTCTGGAAGCGTGGCCCACCGGCCGTTTAGGGCAGCCGTTCATCGATGCACTGGCGAGCGCTTTACCCGGACTTGCGGAACACGGCTGCTCATACCGGGAGCCTGGCGGTTTTTTCCGGCGTATGCGTGAGGACGACGGTACCTGGCTCGGGCATGTCCTCGAGCACGTCGCCATCGAACTTCAGAATATGGCGGGCGAAGAAGTCACCTTTGGCAAGACACGAGCCGCCGGACCGCCCGGGGTCTATACCGTCGTCTATGAATATGCGCAGCGCGACGAGGGCTGCGCCGCGGGCGACCTCGGACTCAAGCTGCTGTGTTCGCTGCTGCCCGCGTCGATCCGCCCCCCCGACACCGTGCCCGACGATTGGAGTTGGGCTGAGGCGCGCGACGAGTTCATCCGGTTCGCGCAGCGCCGCGCGCTGGGGCCATCGACTTCCGCCTTGGTGAAAGCGGCTGAACGGCGCGACATCCCCTGGCTGCGCCTCAATGACCAATCGCTGGTACAACTCGGCCACGGCAAATACCAACAGCGCATCCAGGCGACGGTCACCAGCCGCACTTCACATATCGCGGTGGAACTGGCCAGCGACAAGGAAGAGACCAACAAGATACTGGCGACGCTCGGACTACCGGTGCCCAAACAGGAACTGGTGCAAAACGAAAAGCAGGCTGTCCGCGCCGCGCAGCGCATTGGGTTTCCCGTCGTGACCAAGCCTTACAACGGCAATCACGGCCGCGGTATTTCCATCCGGCTCACGACGGACGAAGAAGTATCGCAAGGCTTTGCCGTGGCACGCGAGCATTCACGATCGGTGGTCGTCGAGAGTTTCTTGGAGGGTGACGATCATCGCCTGTTGGTGGTGAACGGTGAACTGGTCGCCGCGACACGACGCACACCCGGTCATGTCGTCGGCGATGGCCAGCATACGATTGTGCAGTTGATCGAGATTGTGAACCAGGATCCGCGCCGCGGTGTGGGCCATGAAAAGGTGCTGACACGTTTGGAACTCGACGCGCAGGCGGAGAAAATGCTCGAGCGCGTGGGTCTACGATCCGATTCGATTCCGACCCCACGCCAAGTCGTCTATCTGCGTTCCACGGCGAATCTTTCCACGGGCGGCACGGCAACCGACGTCACCGACGTCATTCACCCCGACAATCGCGAGATGGCGGAGCGTGCGGTGCGTGCCATCGGCCTGGACGTGGGCGGCGTGGATTTTCTCTCGAAGGATATTACGGAAAGCTACCGCACGATCGGCGGCGGTATCTGTGAAGTGAACGCAGCGCCCGGCTTTCGCATGCACGTGGCGCCGAGCGAGGGCAAGGGGCGCGATGTGGCCGCACCGGTTGTCAATATGCTGTTCCCGCCCGGCGTCTCCGCGCGCGTCCCGATTGCGGCCATCACCGGCACCAATGGCAAGACCACGACGGCACGTATGCTCGCCCACCTCACCAAAATGGGCGGCTACACGCCGGGGTTGACCACCACGGACGGTGTGTACATCGATGGCCAGCGTACCGTACAGGGTGATATGACGGGTCCGATGTCGGCGCGCATGGTGTTGGCTGATCCGCAGATCGATATCGCCATTCTCGAAACCGCGCGGGGCGGGTTGCTGCGCGCCGGCATGGGCGTTCGAGAGGTCAATGTGGGCGGCGTATTGAATGTGCAATCCGACCATCTGGGTCTCAAGGGCATCGACACACTGGAACAGCTCGCCGAATTGAAACGCATCGTGGTGGAGGTGGCAACCGACTGCGCAGTGCTGAACGCCGACGATCCTCTGGTGCTCAGAATGTCGGGCTACACGGAAGCGAAGAATATCTGTTACGTGACGATGAACCCGCAGCACACGCTGGTGCGCGAGCATATTCGCGCGGGCGGACGGGCGTGTGCGTTGGAGGCCGGCGTCAACGGTCAAATGATTACGCTATACGACCGTGGCGGCCACATCCCGCTGCTCTGGACGCACCTGATACCGGCGACGCTCGAGGGCCGCGCAACCCACAACGTGCAGAACGCCATGTTCGCCGCGGCAATGGCGTTTTCGCTCGGGCTCAAGCTCGATGCGATTCGTCAGGGACTGCGCACGTTCGACTCGACGTTCTTCCAGGCGCCCGGGCGGATGAACGTGTTCAACGAGCACCCGTTCAAAGTGCTGTTCGACTATGGGCACAATGCCCACGCCGTCGGGATGATGGCCGATCTCGCGCGCCGCCTCGACGTCACCGGCCGGCGCATCGTCGGGCTCGCGGGCCCGGGCGACCGGCGCGATGAGGATCTGGTGGCGATCGCGGCAGCTGTGGCAGGCCGCTTTGATCATTACATCTGTCGCCGCGACGACAATTTGCGTAATCGAGAACCGGACGAGGTACCGCGCATTCAAGCGCAGGCTCTGCGTGCTGCGGGAGTCCCCGACAGCGCGATTTCGATCGTTCCCGACGAGCAGGAGGCCATCGAGGCGGCGCTGCACATGGGCGAAGCTGGAGACTTGCTGCTGATCTTTGCCGATGCCTTGGTGCGTTCCTGTAAACAAATTACCAAGTTCAAAACGATTGCTGGGACGGTGCCGAGATCCGCCTCGCCCTCCCCGGCGGTACCCGCACCCTCGCCGCTCACCGCAACTGAATCGAGGGGCAACGGGGCCGGCGCCGGCGCGCACGGCGAACTCAGTGCCACTACGCCCCCCGCCCCGGCTCCAATTTCAGACTTCAACCTCGAAGGACTGATTCGAGATGAGCGCGGAATTCGGATGGCACCGGAGAGCGACGACTGAACGTTCCGCACGCGCTGCCGTTCGAGGATTCGCGGCGCCTTACGGGCGGCAACCTGTTCTTTGCGTCCACGGGTGCGGTGCTCGAGGTCATTGGTGTGTCCGTCGATGACGGCCTGATCGCCGCCTGGCGTGCCCGGGTCGAACGGGCCGCCGCTCGCTTGAGCTGGGTCAACCGCCAGACCATCGCACGCAGGCACACGAGTGGTGCGTCGCTCGCAATCACGGCGCCCTACGATCAATTGTTCTTGGCGACCGAAGTGAATGAGTGGGCGCTGTGCGCGGCGCTGACCGAGCGCGATCCGGTCCGGTGGAGGAACCTCGAGCAGGCGCTCGTTGCGGAAGCGCTGGAGGCTTCCGAAAACACGGCGATTCCGCCGGCGGATCTGATGCCAGTCATCGAGGAGTCCGCAGCGCTCGCACGCTTTGAGCGCCTCTCTTCCCTGGAATCTCATCCGAAGCTTCGGGCATTGCTCGACGCAGCCGCGACCCGAGGGCTGCCGCATGTCGTGGACGAGGCGGAACTGACCTTGGGGGCCGGCGTGGGTGGGCACAATTTTTCGCTCACCGCCTTGCCGGACGCCGGCGATGTCCGATGGGAGGAGCTGCGAGACATACCGACCGCCATCGTCACAGGGTCCAATGGCAAGACCACCACCGTACGCCTTCTCGCCGCTTGCGCACGAGCCCACGGCTGGCACGCGGGATATAACTGCACGGACGGGGTATTTCTCGATGATGAAGTGCTGACGACGGGAGACTATTCCGGACCCGCGGGCGCGCGGATGGTGATGCGCGAGCAGCGCGCACAGGCGGCCATTCTCGAAACGGCGCGCGGCGGTATCCTGCGCCGTGGAATCGCGGTATCGCAAGCCAACGTCGCGGTCGTCACCAATGTGAGTTCCGATCATTTCGGCGAATACGGCATCCATGACCTCGCTGGGCTGGCGCAAGTGAAGCTTGCGGTGGCGGCAGCCGTCGCACCGGACGGCCTGCTGGTGTTGAACGCCGACGATTCACAGCTACGCGCGCAGGCTGACGGGCTGGTGCGGCGCTTCGGCCGTAGCCCGCCGTTGGGTTGGTTTGCGGTAAACCCGGACCAACGGATGTTGCGCGAATATCGCCTGCGCGGTGCCTCCACCTGCGGCGTACGCGAGGGACGGCTGCGCTTGAGCCACGGCGGCGCCGAACACGATCTCGGGCTGATCTCCGCCATGCCCTTGTCGATGGGTGGGATTGCGGCTTACAACGTCGCCAATATGGCCGGCGCGGCGTTGGCCGCAGTCGCTCTCGGCATCGCACCGGCGACGATCGCCGCGGTGCTCGCACGGTTTGGTGCGAACCTCAACGACAATCCCGGCCGGATGATGCGTTTCGAGGTGGGTGGAGTGCAGGTACTCGTCGACTACGCTCACAATCCCGATGGGCTGCGCGGACTTCTCCAGGTGGCCGATCACTTGCGCGGCGGCACCGGCCGCCTCGGATTGCTGCTCGGCCACGCCGGCAACCGTAAGGACGCCGATATCGAGGAATTGGCCCAAGTGGCCGCTGAGTTTCAGCCGGACCTCGTGGTCGTCAAAGAGAACGAAGCGCAATTACGCGGCCGTACCCCGGGGGAAATACCTCGCCTTCTCCGCGCCGAGCTCAAGCGTCTGGGATTCCCAGACTCTGCGGTGCCGGTTGAGAACAGCGAAGTCGAGGCGGCGCGCCACGCCCTCGACTGGGCGCGTCCCGGCGACGTGCTCGTCTTTCCCCTACATTCGTCGAGCGCGCGTGCGACTGTCGTCGCGATGTTGGAAAGCGGATGACGGCTCGATGACAGCGCAGATCCCAAGACGTTGACGGGGTGCCCAAACTACCGACTCATCATCTCCTGTCCAAGCGCCTGCAAGAGGCCCTCGATCGCCGACTCGTCGACGTTCAGCGTCAATGCGATCCGCAATCGGGCCGTCCCCGCGGGAACGGTCGGCGGACGTATGGCCCGAACGTCGTACCCGTACGCACGCAGTGTCGTTGCGACGTCGACCGCCGCTTGGTCTTCCCCAATAATAATCGGAAGTATGTGCGACCCGGAGGACGCGAGGCCGCAGTGTCGCGCCAGCGCGCGTGATGCGCACGCCACATGTCCCTGGAGTCGCTCGCGTCGAAGGTCGCTAACCTCGCAAAGCGCGATCGCCGCCCGCGTCACGGCGGCAACCAGCGGGGACGGTGCCGTTCCAAAAATGAACGGGCGGCCGCGATTGACCAAAAAGTCGTTGAGCACCGACGGTCCGCAAACGAAAGCTCCCGCGGTGCCGAGCGCCTTCCCACAGGTGTGCACGGTCACGACGTTGTCACGCCCTTCCAAGAAACTCGCGCAGCCTCGACCACCCGGTCCAAGGACACCCGTCGCATGCGCCTCGTCGATGACCAGCACAGCCTCCCGATGGTCCGCCAGGCCGGCAAGCTCCGCAAGATCCGCGCGGTCGCCGTCCATGCTGTAAAGACTTTCGACCGCGATCCATACTCGACCGGTTCCACCAGCGGCACGCCACTGCAAGATCGTGTCGTCGATGGATTGGATGTCATTGTGGCGCGCACTGAAGATCTCGGCCCGGCCGCGGCGCAACCCATCGTGGACACTGGCGTGAATCCGCTCGTCGTGCACCACGAGGTCGCCACGCTGTGGAGCAGTCGCAAACAAAGTGAGGTTGGCCGTGTATCCGCTGCCAAAATACAGTGCGGATTCGGCGCCGAAGTACGCCGCGGCAGCGGCTTCCAGAGCCTCGTGTTCTGGATGATTGCCGCGCAGGAGGCGCGACCCGCCAGCCCCAACCGGTACCTGACGTGCCACCGCCTCACTCGCGGCCGCGCGCAGCTCGATGGAGTCGGCAAAACCCAAATAGTCGTTGGACGTAAAATCGAAGCCGCCGGCAGCCTCGAGCTTCCGACGACGGCCGGCGGCCGACAGTCGCGTGAGATCGGCCGCAAGGTCGGCAAATGGACTTCTACGGTCAACCGCGAGTCGTGTGAAAAGGTCCGCTTCCATCGTTGAATATGGCTCCGATTTTGATGCGGTCTGCATCATAGCTCGACTTTGAACCGCGGGTTACCACAGCAACCTTTTGACGCTCGCGGAGTACTTGACGATCTTTTCCCCTTCCAACCCGAGCGCAACCGACATTTTCTCAGGTAGCGCACCAGAGGCGCACCGAAAGTGCATTCGCCAGGACCCGTTCGATGTCTTTGCTAGTTCGCACAACTCGACCGATTTACTTACTCGTCGAAATCACCGTCCAAGGAACGACTTTGGTCATCTATGACGTCACGGTCAGTACCTTGGCCATGACCAACACCCTTTGCGCCGTCAATTTTTTGCTGCCGAAATCGCAACCAGTTCTCGCGCGCCTCACGCCGAATCTCTTCTAGCGAGATTGGCTGTAGCTGAACTTCTGTTTTCTCGACTTCCGAGACGCCACTCGCCTCCGAAACTTTATCATCGTGATTCGAGTTGTGGTTTTCGTATTCTGTCGCCAAGGAAGATTCGTCAAGAGAAAAAACACGCTCGACCGTTTGTACGAAGAGCTCGGCCTTTTCGACGACCTCTGACGCAATCTTCGGTTCTATTTCCAGATCGGTGTAGTCCGCTTTTATTCTTAGCGATTCCGTCCGGCTCAATTCGCCCGCTAGTTGCTGGTCCATTAGCCCTGATTGAACAGCATGCTGCCGAAACACTTGAATGACCCCATTGTGCGTCCTCGGCAGTTTGTCTTCGGCGACGCCGGCGCGTAACACCGCCGCTCGCGCGATATCGAACATCGCGTAATATGATCTGTTAACTGCGCTGTCGTAGTCTCCATCCGTCAAATTGCGACGCGCACTTTTTAGAGCTCGTTCGCTCTTACGCACCAAGACACGCGCGAATGGCTTCCAGGTCACATGACAATCCCTTCCCGCTCGACGGTCCTAAGGAAGCCAGGCCTTAGAAAGTCATCGGGATGCAACCAATCTTCGATAGCTATCGGAACCGGCTGGATCATGATCCCGGTATCGAGAAACACGTACCATGCAAGACCTGCGAGCATCATCAGTGTTTGCCCATCGTTGCCGCGTTCGTGCAAGATCAGTGCGACATCCGCGTCGCTATCCGGCCCGTGCTCTCCGCGCGCGCGCGAGCCAAAAAGTATTGCTCGATCCAGCCGTATATCAGCGGGAATCCGCGTAAGGAAATCGCGCACAGCGCTCTCGGTATCTGGATCCAAGAATTTCATGACCGGTATCTTGGGCAAATGCCCGCGGGCAAGCAATGTCTGCAAAATGGCCGGGGTCGCGTAGCCCTCGCTTCCATTTCTAACTATATGTTTTTATAGGATTTATGGATGCCGTTACTCGCTAGTGGCTGCCTTAGCTCACCCGGGTTTCGACGCCAGTCGTGCGGCCAGATGAGGCCTGCAGTTGCGCCGTCAGCTTGCTGCGGCCCTTGAAAGACTTTCACGCCGATGTTTGACAACGCGGCCGACGGTTGCCATATCAAAGGTGGTAGCTAAATCGGATGCCATACGTCACTGGCATGCCCGGCGAGCCCTGGCCAAAGCCGATTGAGCCCGTGACGATGGAGTTGTTCAGATATTCCTTGTTCAGCACATTTTCACCGTGGAGCTTAACGCTCCAGTGGCCGTCCGGCGTGGTGTACTCGGCGCGCAGGTTGAGCAGACCATAACCCTCCTGGCTCGAAGCCGGATCATTCAGCAGCGAGTAATAGAGCAGGCTACGGTAGCTGTAATCCGCACCCACACGCATCGATCCTCTGCCCCCCAGATTGAAGTTGTAGTTAATGGCGCTGGTGATGTTGGTGCGCGGAGCCTGAGACGGGCGGACGTCGGCAATCGTGCCATCGGGCAGCGCGATGTTCTCGATCCAGGCGTCGAGGAGCGCGACACCGAGGCGAAGGGTGAGTCCCGTCATGGGCACGACGGTCAACTCTGCTTCGCCACCGCGCATCTTGCCGGGGTTGTTGGTGATGTAGTTGTTGACGCCGATGGTGTTGAATGCCTGATAGCCGACGTAGGAATACTTGAACGCGTCGGCATTGAAGCGCACCCGATGGTCGAAGCCCTCGGTCTTGATGCCGACCTCCCAGGCGTAGAGTTTTTCCTCGTCGAACTTGAACAGGTTGAGGGGAAGACCCGGGTTGCCGGCCGCGCTGAAGCCGCCCGCCTTCAGGCCCTTGTTCCAGCTCACGTACGGCATGATGGTGTCCGAAACTTTATAGTCGAGCGCCATCTTGCCCGACCAGTCACCCTTGTGTATCCGGGCCGCATCCCCCGAAATGGCCGGGTTGATCTGAAAGTACGGCACCGGATCGATGTCTGGGCCGCCCTTGAATCCGGTCGACTGGGCGACGTAGTTGTAATCGAAATTCTTTTCTTCCGTACTCCACCGGGCTCCGGCGGTCAGAGTCAAATCCTTTACCACGTCGAACTCGGCCTGCGCGAATTCCGACCAAGACTTGGTATCGATCGTGTAGCGCTGCTCGTCGCCCGGGCCGGGTCCGAAAGGAATGAGCGCGTAATAGGCATCGCCCTGCCCGCCGCCTTCCACGTACTTACCCCTGATTTTTAGGAAATACAGCCCCGTGACCCAGCGCAGCCGTCCGTCGCCGCCGTTGTCGAGATGCAGCTCCTGCGAAACCTGCTTGGTGTCCACTGAAGTCCAGAACTCGATCAGGTCCTGGGGCGAGCTCTCGCTGTCCTCGTTATAGTCCTTGTAGTAGAGGCTGAAATCGGAGATCGATGTCAGGGTCAGGTCATTGAAGTGTCCATGCATGGTGAGCGTGCTGCCCAGCATGTGCTCCTTGTTGTAGCCCACGATGTCGGCCGCTTGAGTGTAGTAGTTGTAATACGCGGGCTGCTTGTACCCGATGATGTCGCAACCAGGACAGGTGCCCCAGAAATCGAGATTGGGGGGAAGGTAGGTCGCGAGCCCGTGGTTGTTCGGATCCGGGTAGACGTTCAGAAATTTATATAGCCCGTCCCGGTCGTTCAGGATCACGCCATGCAGGTTGAGGTTGGCGTCGAACGAGTCACCCGGCTTCCACGCCAACTGCAGGCGGGCCGCGCGGCTGTTGCTGTTGCCGCCGCCTTTGTCCGGATACAGGGTGTTCGTCAGGTAGGGGTCCATGTAGTCACTGGCCAGCGAGATACGGAACGAGAGACCCGGAAGTATCCCGGTGCCGAAGGCCAGTTCGGTATGATTGGCGTTGTAGTTGCCGTACGAGGTCTCGGCATAGCCGTCCGGATGATCGGTGGGCGCCTTGGAAATGTACTGCACCAGTCCCGCGGTGGCGTTTCGGCCGAACAGTGTACCCTGCGGCCCGCGAAGCACTTCGACACGCTCGGTGTCGAACAACAGAGCGGACGTACCGGCTGCCTGGCTGAGATAGACACCGTCCATGTACACCGCCACCGGGCTCTCTTCGTGCTCGGCGTAGTCGTTCTGGGTCGCACCGCGGATCGAGAAGAAGTTGTCCGTGTTGCTATTCACGCTCATCAGCTGCACGCCGGGCACGTACTGGGCGATCCCTGTGGTTGAGGTGATGCCGAGATCCTTGAGTTGATCGGCAGTGATGGCGGACACCGATGTCGGGACTACTTGCAGGTCTTCGGCACGGCGGTTCGCCGTAACGATGATTTGCTCGATGCCGGTATTTTCGTTGTCAGCATCCACCCCAGCCGCCCATGCCGGCTGCACCGAGAGGGAGCACACGACCAGCGCGGTCATCGTGAGGGTGAGGAGCGGCCTGGAGACCCGCGGCATATGGTCGATTATCTTCATGGCTTCTCGATCCTGTGATTACTGTGAGGTTCCGTAGTCGCCTTCGCCGTAGAGGCGGAGGTCCGTGGTCGCGTGGTATTGATCGATGAGAACCTGCACCATCTGCCGACGCGTCTGCACCAGGCTTACCTCGGTCAACGGCATTCGGCGAAGTTGTGACACCTCGCGCACGGTGTACGGCTTGGCGCCTTTGGGGACGTTGGCGCCGCCGAGCGTGAACACCACGTAGTTCATCAGACCTGTCAGTGCCTCATCCGTCGTCATGGAGAAAGCCACGTTAGGCAGACGCACCACGTAACTTCGGCCTTCCGGCAAATTCAGAAAAAAACCCACCTGGTCCTTGAGGTCGGGCACGAGCCTCGAATTTGACGCTCCGTTCACGCCGTGGCACCCGCCGCAATTCAGCAGGTAAGTCGCGCGGGGCGACAGGGCTTCGATCGTCTCGGCACGGAGCAACGCCGGAAGCCCTGTGAGCGCCAGCACGAAGACGCGGAACATCGCTCGACGACGCCGGTCGCCACCTTCCTGTCCGGTTGCCGAGGAAGCGATTTACTTTGCCTCGCCGACCAGTGCTGCAGTCGAGCAGTGATACGTGGCTGACGAATTGCCGAAGCACCAGATGATATCGTTGTTGAGCGATGACCTATAGGTCGGCAGCTCGCGGTCGGAGTTGTCGCACCAACAGGATTTGCCCGCGCCGCACATAGGTTTACCGCAGCAATCCCGATACGCGATGACGAAGGACTTCCCGTCCTCCGGATTGACGCACGTGCCGATCCACGAGATCGGCGAGGGCTCCGCTCCCGGAGGACAGGTATGATGTCCGCCACCGCAGCAGCTGCACAGTACCCCGTCAGAGCCGCAGTACTTCCAGTAATTGCACTTCGTGTCGTCGTTCGTTTGCGAGTTGAGTTCGAAGTCGGTTTTCGACCCGGCTGATTTCGGTTCTGCCGCCTTGGCAGATCGCGCCACCGGCAGCAAGGGGAACGCGGGCGCAGTCAGCAGGACGACGCTGATCTTCGAGAGAAAGCCGCGGCGTGAAGAGAAGCGTGCCAGATTGCGGGTGAGCCGCTCACTCATTTTGTCGAAAGGCGATGTCATCGCGCGGCCTCCGGTTGAGCCATCAGATAGGACTGAAGGGTGGCGAAGCCACTTTCCTTGGCAATAATGAGGCTCTCGAGATGCTCGCGGCTGTTCACAAGTCCCTTGGCCGATATCAACCCCTCGTTATCCAACAGTACGGCATACGGCAGCTTGTCCACCCGGTATGCGAGGCCGATTTCTGGGCCGTTGACGAAGCGCTTACTGTCGATGCCGAACTGCGTGATGAGCTTCGTCTGTTCGGCGGTGTCGCCATCGCCGACGAAAAGCACCTCCAGTCGTTCGGTTTTCGTGAAGTCCTGCGCGACCGGAATGAGTTTTTTACAAATCGGGCAGGTAGGTGAGACAAACAACATCAGCAGCGCCCTGCCCGCGGCCAGACTGCCGCCCACCGTGACTGCATTGCCGCCCATCGCATGGACTTCCAACCGCGGTGAGGGTTCACCGACGCCGGGGCCCGACCCGTTGAGCAGCGCTCCGGCCGGGGCGACGCGCTCATGCAGCACCCCAATCTGGCGCGCCAATGCAAGGACCGTGAAAGCGAGGATGATCACGACGCCCCAAAGCACCCAAATCGAAAACACCATCGTCGTCATTTTTTAGCTCCAGTGGGAAGTGCACCGCGCAGCCGCCAGGCCGGCACCACGCTCCACAAAATATTCATACTCTGCAAAAGAACGAACAACACCGTGCTTATCAGCAGGGCCTCGACCGCGCCCGACTCCGACAGTGCGCCTTCCGGCACGGCGGCTGGCACCGCGAGCACCAATGCCAGTCCGGCATTCCGCGCCACCAAGGTCCAGCTCAGGGTTTGTTTGAGAGCGCTCTGGAAGCAGCCGCAATCGATGTGGCGACGGCCGCGCCAAATGTTGATGGCCATGGCAGCAGCAAACACCACGAGCAATATCGCGGCACTCACTTCGGGCCAGGAAGGCGGAGCAAACAGCAATGCCCCGGCGACTGCAGCCTCAACGAGGGGTAAGAGCAGCGCGAAGGCGGGCACGGCGATCTCCGGCATTAGCCGATAATTGGCCACCACGCCCTGAAACGCCAGGCGGTGGCGAATCTTGCCGAGCGCGGCGGTCAAAAAGACGAGCGCCAGCAGGACGCGGATAGCAAGGGCGATCTCATTCATGAGGACCTCCTAGTTGCCGGTTACCAGGACAGAGTCCCCGCCCGCAAACTCGACCTTGCGCAGGATCTCCCCCGTGCCGGCATCCATGACCACGTCGCCGCCGCCCTCGTCGCTGAGCAGATAAATCAGCGGCTTCTCCGAGTCCTGGGAAACTCCGATGGTTCCGTATAACGGTGGACGGTCGTTGGCGAGCCCGCTGGTGGGAATCGGCTGCAAGGGAATGCGCTTGAGCAGCTTCCGGGTGTTGGTGTCGAGCACCCACACTTCCGTGCCACCCTGCTTGTGGGTCCAGTAGGTACCCATGTGCATCAGCACGAACAACCGGCCACTGGACTTGTGTAACGCCGCCGGTTGCCCACCTCCCGGTCGCCAGGCGAGTTCCTGAACACCTGTGCCGGCTGGCGCAAAGCCTGCGGCCTGTTGGATGGACCAGGGCTTTTCGATCACCGGGTCGGCGCCGAGTTTCGCGGGATACACCAGGCCCGTGTACGAGAGGAAAAGCGCCTTGCCCGTCGCGGGGTCGATGAAACTGTTCTCGTAAATCGGATCATTGGCGCCATCGAAGAACGGCTTGCTGTGGGTGACTGCCGCTTGGCCCGCACCACTCAAATTGACCATTGCCAGCGAGCCGTCGGCACAAAGCGAGGCAAAAGCCGACCCGCCCCACGGGAAGATCAAAGCGCAGCCCGGGATCTCAACGGTGCCGCCGACCGTCTGCTTCTTGAGATCGAGCCACACCACCGAGGAGGCCGGGAGCATGATGTACACGTAGGCTTTGGAGCCGTCGGAACTGAGCTGAAAGTTGTGGATCTTGCCTCCGACCAAGGCCCGGCCCGGCAACGGGATTTCCTTAACCAGGTTCAGCGTCTTCGCATCCCAGATCGACACCAGATCTTGGCGCTGGCCGCGAGAGCCGTGTGTCCAGTAGGTTTCCGATACGAAGAAATTGCTGTTATCGGGGGCGATTGCCAGATTGGGCACGTAGCCGGCCGGAATGCTGCCCTCCATCTTGCCGGAATCCGCATCGAAGATGCCGAAGTACTGATTGCGGAACCCGCCAGTGAAGAAGCGGTGCGGCCCGTTGGGTTTGAGCGTCGCGACATCACTGACGTCGGATTCGAGCGATCCCTTCGCGAGACCTGGAGAAGCAGCGACCAACATGCAGGCAATCGATCCCGCCACAACCAGCCGTGTGCAAATATGCTTTATCATGAACTCTCCCGGAGTCTCGATATCAGTTCTGTTGTCCCCCTTCATCCCGCCAGCTGCCTGAGACTGGCAGAGCACCCCTCGACCGCGCGCGCCAAATCGCGCCATTAACTTTGCAATTTGCGCCAGCGAACTTTGGCGCCGCGAAATGCTGAACGAATATTTTCCAAGCGAGGGCGCGGTGGCGACGCGAACCTGTGTGTACCGCTTGCTTTACAGGCGGCCCATAGGGTCCTCTACCTACGAACGCGCGCGACGCGGTGATCGCGCGGCGTGTCTCCGCTCCAACTCTTGAACGCCCTCGAAAAAGTCGTCGCGTCGGAATAACCCACGTCATGAGCGATTACGGTCATTTTGGTCTTGGGATCCTTCAACAATCTGTCGACGATGTGAGAACGATGCCGGCGGACAAGATCGCGCAATGAAGTCCCTTCCTCGGCCAGGCGGCGCTGCAGGGTGCGTGACGACAATCCCATTTCCGCCGCGACGCTATGGACTTCAAGATCCTCGTGTCCCAGCCGCTTGGAGATGATATGCGAGACCTGGGAAGCGCAACTGTCGAAGGTGGTCTCTTTGGTGCGCATTAAGTCTTTGAGATGCCGCTCCAGGTGGGGCACCATTCCTTCGCCACGCGATGCCACCGGTCTCACCAAGTCTTGCGGATCGAGAATCAGCCGGTTCGCGGGCTGATTAAACAAAACCGGCGCGCGAAAAATCTCCAGCAGGGCGGAATCGAGTTCTCGCGTGTCGTGGTGCACGCGATCATGCTCAAAATGAACCTCGACGGGACTCCAATACTCCCCCAGCAGGGAGCGGATAGCGGAACACGTGGCGGACAGGGTCAACTCCGCGTCCTGACGCCGGGGCCAAATGGTGGGGCCAAGAATCTGGTAAGTGAACTCTGGCATCGCACAGCGGGAATCGAGTTCAACTCGTGTCGCGCCCTGCAGCATCGGAAAGAACTTTCTCAAATGACCCAGGGCAATTTGCAAGTTCGTGGAGGTTAGAAACATCAGGCCAATAAGGCCGAGATCCTCCATGCGGGATCGAGCTCCCAGTTTGGCGCCAAGCAACGGATCGCCTAGGGCGTCCGCTGCCGCTTCGAGGAAGTTCACGAATCGCGCCAGCGGGATCTGCTCATAGGGATCGGCGAAGCCGCCAGCATAACCAACGTGTTTGCGGAGCAATCGATCGACCGCGGCGCCTTGGCTACGTAGTTCCATCACTATGTTGGCCAAAACGTTCGCGCTGATGGTCGGCGCACAGATCTGCTTAGTCATCATTTCACTGTAGGGGTACCGGCCTCGAGCAACGAGCCCAGTTTTACTGTGTGATGCGCGCACTGACAAGGTCTGCCTCGTACTAATACTGCGGACACTCACACCGTGATTGATGTATGCCTCATCGTGATGCAGATTGCCAAAGTAAACGACCCAATTCGGTGCGTCGCTACGTGAGCAACGATGCGGCTGGCCGTGGCCGCGGTGGACTGTGAGAAGGCAATCGACTTAGTATTCCGGGACCATGCCGCCGCAACGCCAATGTTACCCAGTTGAGAAAGGACGGCAGGAGACTCAACGGGTGGCGGCTCATCAGGTCTGACGCAACCGGCGTGGACAGACGCTACGCGCTATTCGCGGTGGCGCTCATTCTGCTTGCCGCTCTACCCGTGTTTTCCGGTTTCGTCGGTCTGGGATGGGAATTGTCGCAGCTCGCAGGACTCAGCGCCGCGGTACTGTGCATTTGCCTATGCGGCGCTCCGGTCCGCGCGCGTAACTCCTCGCCGCCGGCCCTTCTGTCCTTACGTTGGCATACGTTCATCGGCTGGGGCGCGGTGGTCGCCGTTACGCTGCACGTCGGCGGCCTCCTGCTGTCTGACCGAAGCGTCCTTGAATATCTGAAGCCCTCGATGCCGATCTACATGGCGGCCGGTGCGCTGGCGGCCCTGCTGCTGTTACTGCTGGTCTCGAGCGCGGCGCTGCCGATGAGACGATACTTATGGAGCAATCATCGGGCCTTTCAAGCCAGCCACGTGATCGCGGGAGGCGTACTCATTGCCATGGTCGCGGCGCACGTCATCGCAACCGGGCGTTACGCCGGGGGCCATGGTCGCGGTGTTCTGACGCTTGGCGCGACGGTGGGCTCGATGCTCATGCTGTTACGCCGTCGTCGTCCAGGCAACCTCCCGGCGGGTGCGGCTGATCGAGAACGCCGATTGGTATTCGGCCGCCATTCGGCTTTGGTCGCGGGCGCTTTGGTGTTGACGTCGCTCGGCCTCGTGGGCCTGATGATGAGCGCCACTGGCACCGTGCTGCGCGAACCGCTTGCGTCACGCGCGAATCCTTTGCCTCTGGACTTTCCGCATAGCAAGCACGTGCAGGTCAATTGTTTGATGTGCCACCACAATTTCGCGGATGGCAAAGGTTTCGAGAACTGCATCATGTGCCACAAGAGCGAGCGGCCCGACCTGAAGGCTGGCGTTCAGGCGCGGTTCCACGCCTTCTGTTTAGAGTGCCATCGCAATCCGCAGGCGAGCCTCGTTGCGCATGGTCCTGTCGCCGGATGCACCTCCTGTCATCGTGCGCCGGGCGACGGCAATCCGCCCCCTGCCTGAATCGTCAAAATAGCGATTTTTACCCTCGGGCCTGCACGCCAGCACCCAGCTACTACCGATGCATGCTGTGTATCGCAATGACGCGCCTCCGGGTCCCGCCGGGCGCGTGTTGATTGACTGGCTGAAGCGCACTTAGCTGGGGCGTCGGCCGACCCTAACCGCTTGGCGAATGGCATCAAATCATGCTGTGGCTTTGGTTCGCAATCAGGGGCTGCACCGCAAGGCCGCTAACGCTCCCGACCCGCGACAATACTGAAAAACGCACATCGCTCGCCAGCTAAGCGAAATTGCCAAAAGCGATCACGCGGATTCTCTCAGTCGGTACGCGTCGCGCGGACAGCACGTCGCAATACTTCATGGGCGCGTGCCACGATCGGACGATCGATCATCTTGCCGCGAAAAGAGGCGGCCCCGAGACCATGACGGGCAGCGTCGTCCATCGCCGCAATCATACCGCGGGCGGCTTCGATATCGGCCGGGGATGGCAAGAGCTCTTCGTTCAGGATTGGAACCTGCGATGGATGAATACAGAACGCGCCGACGAAGCCCAAGCGGCGCGCAAGGCAAATATGTGTACGAAACTGCACAAGGTCGGTGTAATCAGCGATCGATGCGGGGAAGCCAAACGGCAAGATCCCGGCGCGCCTGCAAGCGAAAAGGACTTGCTGGTTGGGAGCGAGCAGGGCTTCAGGAATCGGGTCCATTCCGGCCGACTCTGAAACGTCCTCGGAACCAAGTATCATCCCGAGCAGCCTCGACGAGCTCGTCGCAATGTCATCGAGTTTCGGTAACGCATCGACGCTTTCGATCATCGCAATCAGGCCGACGCTGCTCTTGGGAAGCCTGCGTTCGGACTCGAGTCTCTCAAGCTGTGTTGCGACTGCGGCGACGTCCATTGTTCTGCTCACCTTCGGGAGCACGATTGCCGAGACGCCCGCGATGCAGGCGGCCTCGATGTCCGCCGCATTGACACTTGATGGCGAGTTCACACGGACTAGTGCGGCACCGCCTGCATGCGTTACGCGCGCGACGCCGGCCGCGAGTTGATCGCGCGCCTTCGCCTTATCGGCCGCAGGTACACTGTCCTCGAGATCGAGAATATATGCATCGGCCCCGCGCGTATGGGCAAGATCTACGTATTTATCGACATGCGCCGGCACAAAGAGCATCGAGCGCCAAATCCTGGGCGTCGATGTCATATGTACTCTCCGACCATCGCGCGAGCACTCATGCCTACATAGTTGTCGTGGCCGGCGCTCCACAACGTCACTTGACGTTCGATCGCCACGGGCACTCGGCTATATTGCACTATGCGCGCTCGCACGTACCTCGGCCGATGCGCAGTCGTCAGACCGACTCATCGCCCATCAACTCCACGGCGATAACGCAGGTCAACTGCTCGAGCTTTCGGCGGATCATATCGGCCATCGCCGCACCGGGCAGTTCGATGGCGACAGACATGTTCACCACGTCCGGCGAATCGCGCAGCAGGGTGGCTTGGTGTGGCGCCGCATTCGCAATGTTGAAGATACTCGCGACACGCGCGAGCACATCGGGCTCGGGATCCGCTTTGACCCGAAACAAATAAATCGTCGATCTTGTGTCGGCCGCTGAGCGAACAGTCGTGATATCGCCCGCATACACATCGGCCGTCACGCATTGTTCGTCCGTGCCTGACGGCGCACGAGGAGACACCGTCACGTAAACGCTCTCGCAACACCGGTCAACGCCGCCCGCGGCCGTGGACGATCCATCAGTCCTCGAGCGATCTCATCGGCGAGATCCCCGGGCGGACGACCCTCGGCTTTTGCTCGCGCCAAAAGATTGTGTACTCGAGGGCCGACGGCGCGCACTTGATCCTCCACGCGAGAGGCGGCTTCACCGCGAAATTCCGCCACGACATTAATGATCCCACCAGCATTCACCACGTAGTCCGGAGCATAGGTCACGCCGCGCTCGAGCAATGAGCGCCCGGATTGAGGCGATTCCAATTGATTGTTGGCGCCCCCGCACACCGTCGGGGCACCCAGTTCGGGTATCGTTTGTTCGTTGAGAATCGAACCCAACGCGTTCGGTGAAAACACGTCCGCGCTCGCCGCATGAATGCGATCGGGTGCAACGCTCTCCGCGCCGAACTCGCGCATCGCACGCGCTGTGAGACTTTGATCGACGTCCGACACCACGAGTCGAGCGCCGGCGCGATGCAAGCGTTCGCAAAGCTTGTACCCGACCGCGCCCAACCCCTGGACTGCAATACGCGCTGTGGACATGGGCCGGCCCAGGCACGCCTCCATGGCGGCAAAGACGCCCAGGGCCGTCCAGATTGAAGGATCACCCCCCGCCTTTCCTACTCGGCTCGGTAGACCCGCGACGAACCGAGTCCGGCGGGACACGATTTCCATATCGGCGATGCTGGTTCCGACATCCTCGGCCGTAATGTAGCGGCCGCGAAGGCTTTCGACGGCGGCCGCGAAGGCCAGCCATCGCGTTTCGCGGGAGGCACGGGGATCCGCGTCGTAGAGGACCGCTTTTCCTCCGCCGGCAGGTAAGCCGGCCATCGCATTCTTGTAGCTCATCCCTCGCGACAAACGCAGGGCATCCGATAGGGCCGCGGCCGACGTTGGATACGAGGCCTGACGGCACCCACCCATGGCGGGGCCGAGCACAGTCGAGTGGATACAAATGAGGCCGCGGAGCCCTTTCTCGGGCTCGTCGAGCATCACCACCTGTTCGTGGTCATCGAAATCCGAATTTGGTAGCACGGGGTCCACGATTTTCCTCCAATATTTTGGATTATTTTAATCACCTGACGGCGTGATTTCTTTGCTAATATTCGCTACTAACTAATTTTTTTGGTGATTTATATTCTGTAATTCACATAAATATGAATAATATTGACGATGCCGATCGGCGAGTACTTCGGGCGATGCAACAAAACTGCGCTCGCACGACCGCGGAACTCTCGGAGCTAGTCGGTCTATCGCAGCCCGCCTGCTGGCGGCGGCTGCAGCGATTACGCGAAGAAGGCTATATCCTTAAAGAGACTGCCGTCCTCGATCGCGAAAAGCTCGGCTTCGGGACGCAGGTGTACGCACTCGTGAAGCTGTCCAACGTGGGCCGCGCTAATTTATCGGGCTTCGCCGACGCCATCCGCGCCTTTCCGCAGGTCGTTGAATGCCACGTTCTCATGGGTGCCGCGGATTTTTTGTTGAAAATCGTGACGAAGGATATTCACGCCTACGAGCGATTCTTCTTTGACAACCTCTCATCGCTCGAGGGCATCCAAGATATTACCTCGTCCGTTGCGTTATCCGAGATCAAGGCGCCGCAGGGATTGCCGATTTGATTGGCGGCGCGCAGAACCACCGATGCTAAAACCCACGGTCGGAGTTGCCGATGGCCGCCTCAACTAAACGTGCTTGGTCGCTGTCGTGATCCGCGTGGAAGCTTCCAGCAGGGGACGGCGATTCTCGCCGAGAAATCTTCGTCAACGGCCCGACTGCACCGCACCTTTGCATGAGCACATTCAACTGGGGTAGTAACCACGTCCATGCGCCGAAATTGGCGGGTTCTTCCTGCACCCAAACGATTTCGGCGTTCGGCGCAGAGATGATCGCGTCGGCTAAGTCGCCTTCTGGAAACGGATATAACTGCTCGAGTCGCACCATTGTGACATCGTCGCGACCGCTTCTTGCTAAAGCCTCGGCAAGTTCGTAGAAAATCTTCCCGCTGCACAGGATGAAACGCCGCGCCTGTTGCTTGCACCGAGACACGATGATGGGCTGGAAGCCGCCGCGTTTGAACTCCTCGGGCTGCGAGACTGCAGCTTTAAGACGCAAAAGCTTTTTGGGCGAAAAAATTATTAGGGGCCTTCGTGGGACCTCGAATATCTGACTCACCAGAAGGTGGAAGTAGTTTGCGGGAGTGCTCGGGTGCGCGATCCGAAGATTATCCTTTGCCGCAAGCTGCAACATCCGCTCGATACGGCCCGAAGAATGTTCTGGACCCTGCCCTTCGAGACCGTGCGGAAGCACAATCACGAGTCCGCTGAGTTGATCCCACTTCTCAGCCCCACTACAGATAAATTGATCTAGGACGATCTGCCCGCCATTCGCAAAATCGCCGAACTGAGCTTCCCAGATGTTGAGCGCTTTGTCGGCGGCAAGGGAGTAACCGTATTCAAACGCAAGCGCTGCGTATTCGCACAGCGGCGAATTGTGGACACTTAAATTCCCCCAGCCGGTCGGGCAGTCCTCGAAGACCCGCCGACGCGCGCCCGACACGACGTCCACCAAGGCAAGATGTCGTTGCGAAAAGGCTCCGCGCTCAACGTCTTGCCCAGTAAACCGGACATCCCAGCCCAATGCCAGCGCGGCGCCGAACGCAAGAATTTCGGCAGTCGGCCAGGAAATGTTTGTCTGCCATTCCTCATGCCGCTTCTTCACGAGCCGTACCGCTTTGGCACCAAACTCGCCCTGACTCGGGATGCGGCCAGCGAGTTCCGCTATCAATTCCAGAGGAAGAGCTTCCAGCGCCGGCTTGACGGACGGCAACCCGCCGGTTGCGGGGGGCTCAGAGTTCCCGGTCGTCGTGTCAAGCTCTACTCGACAAGCATCCATCACCTGCTTCCTGAAATCTGGATGGACGATGTCTTCACCCGATAGCGCCGTTGCATAGTGTTCAGAAATCGGTTTTCGCGCGTTTACCAGTTCGTAGTACGTCGGCTGAGTAAATCGCGGCTCATCCAGTTCATTGTGGCCGTTGGAGCGCACGCAAACCAAATCGACCACGCTCTCTGCGGCCCAGCTCTCACGGTATTCGAATGCGAGATCGGCGGCGGCCAGAACCGCGTCCACGTCATCGCCGTTCACATGAACGATTAAGCTATCGACCGCCTTCCAAGATGCTGTGCAATGACGCGATGAGCGTCCTTCGTCGGGTTCCGTCGTAAAGCCAATCTGATTGTTCACGATCACGTGCAGTGCGCCACCCACCTGGTGACCCGCCACACCGGACAACTGCAACGCTTCACCCACCACGCCCTGGGCGACGACACTGGCGTCGGTATGCAATATGAGAGGTAGAACGCGCGCCGCGGATCCGAGCACCTCCTGTCGGTGCCGCGCATAGCCGAGGACCACGGCATTGATTGCCTCGAGATGTGAAGGATTGGGTAACAACCTAACGCGCATAATCCCGGAGGGTGAATGGTAGGTTGTGACGAGTCCAAGATGGTACGGAACATCCGCGGCGCGCCCTGGCACCGCGAACGGATATTCTCCAACGATACGAGAGAAAAGTTGCGCTGGCGATTGGCCCAATAGGCAAGCCATTAGGCCGAGGCGCCCCCGATGCATTGTGCCGATAACTACCTCGGCGACTCCCGCCGCTGCCGCCCGATCGAGTATTCGCTGAACCAGTGCATGCAGCGATTCGGCCCCTTCGGCGCCGAACCGCTTCTTACTGGGGTATCTGGCACCCATGAGCGCCTCGAAGGTTTCGGCTTTTATCACCGCTTCTAGTGCACGGCGGCGAGTGGCGGGCGGCGGCAAAGTGGTCCCTTCGCGGCGTGTCTCGATCCACTCCACGCGAGTCACATCATCCAAATGCCCTGTTTCGAGGGCGAGCGGACCGCCATAAAGCTGGAGCAATCGGTTTAGGACGCCATTCTCGCGTTGGCCACGGAGCGTCGAAAGACGTCGGTCGACCTGCGCCTTAAGGCTATTCCAGCGTTCCGTTGGAACCCGACCCAATGGGTCGAGCGGGGCCGTCAGGTGCGCGGACCGTCTGATTAGACTGGCAGCGCTCGCTTGCTTCAAGGAATCGTGCAGGCCCACGTCAGGGAAGTAGGCGGCCAGCAGGTCGAAAGCTGCTCGCCAATCAGCCGGAAGATCATCCGGCTTCCGCTGGTACAGGTCGAACGGCGCCTCAAGATAGTCGCTGCTTGCGGCGAGCGTGTGGAACCGTGACAATAGATGCGTTGCCCCCGCGAATGTGGAATCGATCTGCGTAGGGTAGCAGCGCGTGACAATCGTGGTATCTCCTCGCAGGCGTTATCAGGTATCCCAAGCAGGCATGACCCTCATAGCAGCGACAGAGAAAAGCGGCTCGCCGCTCTGACAGCCAACCGTGCAACTCGAGGCGCTGAGACTTTTGTTGGTTGTGGTAGAACAGCAGAGCTTTACTCGCGCTGCCAGCAAGCTCGGAATGCGGCAGTCGGCGCTTAGCCGTCAGGTACAACGGCTCGAACAGGAATTCGATACCCTGCTGCTATATCGGCACGGTCGAGGTGTGCGACTGACGGATGCAGGTGAGAAATTGCACCGTGCGGCACTGGCCGTTTTCGACATTTTAAAATCCACCAAGGAAGAACTGTCCGCCGATAGCTCCAAGTTTCGCGGCACGGTGGTCCTCGGTCTACCCCCCTCGTTTGGCGCCACCATCTCTACGGGACTCGTTCGACGATTTCAGACGAATTTCCCGGAGGCCCATCTCAAAGTTGTCGTGGGTTTCAGCGGCACGTTGCTCGAATGGCTGGAGGCTGGGCGGATCGATGTGGGCGTTCTCTATGATGCGCGCCGTAGCCGTACCCTGTTGGTGACGCCCTTGCTTCGCGAGAACCTGCACCTCATTGAGGCCCCCACCGGGGCCCACACAGCGGAATCCGCCGACCTCACCGAACTCGGCATCGGGCCGTTCGTGATTCCGACGACCGCAAACGGCATGCGTAAAATCGTCGATGCGGCAGTCTCCCGCCTCAAGATCTCCATGAACGTTACCGCGGAGATCGATTCTCTGGACGCGATAAAAGAGATGGTTGAGGGCGGTACCGAACGCTCCGTTCTCCCGTTTGGTGCCGTTCACCGGGAAGTCAACGCCGGCCGCTTGACTGCCCGTCGTTTTACCGACCCCCACATGCAAGCCCTGCTGGTACTTGCGACTCCTTTGCATCAACCTGTGAGCAAGCTTGCGGCCGCCGTATTGCGGCTGGTCGAACAGGAGGTCGGCCGTTGCGTGGATCAGGGTGTTCTCAGCGGTCTGGCGGGTGCAAACCTGCACCAATTGCTTTCCGATAAAGCGCGAGAATCGGACTGATCGACACGCGCGACGCCTAAGAAGTGTCTTCTTTCCGAACGCTCAGGCGGGGACAAGCACCGTGCGCCCTTCGACGGCGGAGCCTAGTAATCGCCCAAGAATGAATATCGCGATGGCCGCCAATGCGGCTATCGTCGCAATCAGGGCGAAAAACGTCGTGTGGGGCATCTTTTCCCAATAGCTTCCCAGATATCCGGCGAGAATATTGCCAGCGAAGTTAGAAAGAAAGTTGACGCCCATCATCAGTGATGCTACGCGTACGGGCGCCGCACGGCTAAATAACGAAAGTCCCACGGGTGAAAGGTACAATTCCCCAACGGTCACGAGACCGGTGGAAAAAAATAACCACAGAACGCTGATCTTTTCCCCGTGATCGGCCGCGGCCGCGGGAATCAGCATCACTGCATTGGCGACTGCCAAGAAAACGCAGCCGATCGCCATCTTGATCACGGGCGGCGGTTCTCGCACCATCCTCGATTGCCAGCCCCAGAAGCCGATTACCAGCGGCGTAAAGAGTATGATGAACAAGGCACTGAACGACTGCACGTCCTCCGGGCGAAGTGTCCCAAAGATTGTCTTCAGATCAGTATCATTCTGCGCGAGCAGAGCAATCGTGATTCCTTGTTGTTCATAACCTGCCCAAAAGAAAACATTGCAGAAAGCCACCATCAGCAGCGCCGCGATCGCTTTACGATCGCGTACATCGAATCTGGCACCCGAATTCGGCGGCGAAACATTTTGCCGCGCCGCCTCTTGCTGACGTCGGCGCGGATCGGGAGGCAGATATTTCGCCCCAACGAGGTAGATTACCAATCCCACGAGTACGCCCACACCTGCCGCGGCAAATCCGTAGTGCCAGTGCGGCGCTTTCCCGGGTAAAGCGTGGCCCAGTCGGCCGCAAATCACCGGTGCAAGTAACGCCCCCAAATTAATGCCTAAGTAAAAAATCGAGTACGCACGATCCATGCGCGAGTCGCCGTCGCAATAAAGACCACCGACTTGAGTGGAAACATTCGGTTTGATGAAGCCGCTCCCAATCGCAAGTACGATTAAACCGATTAAAAACAGATTGGGATTCATCAGGAGGAACTCGCCGGTTGCCATCGTCAGTGCGCCTAATACCACCGCGCATCCCTGTCCAATCAACCGATCCGCGATAGCTCCGCCCGCCAAGGGCGTCAGGTAGATGAAACCCGTGTAAAATCCATAGACTAACGCGGTGAGCGCTTGCGGCGAGAGAGGTCCATGGATTGCTTGCAAGGCACCCTTCAGCGCAGGGTATCCAATGACGTCGTTCGGCTGATTGCCTTGGAATAAAAAGTCCACCATGTAGAACGTCAAGAGCGCGCGCATTCCGTAATAACAGAAGCGTTCCCACATTTCTGTTCCGCATAAAACGAATAGACCGATCGGATGACCCAGTACGTTGCGCGAGCCAGACACCACCGATAGCTCCGCGTCGGTCATGTCTTAGGTTATTTCGACACGCCTAACGCATGTACCGCATCGGTCACGCACGTCTCATCATCTTGCGACTCGCCCCCGCTCACGCCGACGCCTCCCACAACGCGGCCCGCCACGATCAATGGCACTCCGCCAGCGACTGAAACCAGATGTCTTATGGACAGAAGTTCGACGTGATCGTGGTTTACGGCTTGCTCTAGCGACTTTGTGGAAACTCCGACACCGGCAGCAGTCGACGCTTTATCCTGCGCCGCCTGAAGAATCAGGGGACTGATACCATCCATCCTCTCCGACAAGATCACCTGCCCATCCTCATCGACTGCTGCGAAAGCGATTTTTATCTTCCTCGATCGCGCGCACGCCTCCGCAGCGGCTGCCGCGTTGTGCGCTGAGGTAAGGCTAATCGTGCTTCGGTCGACGAGCTGCGCGCCGACATCGGCGATTCCTACCGAGGAAATTCCCGATATACATAGCAAAACTGGGATTCCTACAAATCGCAACGTGGGCATCACAGATTGTCCTTGATCTGCCGTGAAAGTAGACCGCGGCCGACAACGTTGGCCTGAATTTCCGCCGCACCTTCGAAAATGTTCAAGATGCGTGCGTCGCACAGTACGCGGCTTATCTCGTACTCCAACGCGTATCCATTACCCCCATGTATTTGCAGGCTGCCGTCGGCATTACTCCAAGCTACCCGGGCGGCCAAGAGCTTGGCCATGCCGGCTTCGATGTCGCATCGTTCACCGGCATCTTTTGCACGGGCTGAAAAATACGTCAGCTCGCGAGCAACGACAGTTTCGGCCGCCATGAGCGCCAGCTTGTCCGAGATGCGCGGAAACTCGATCAGTGCTTTCCCAAACTGGCGTCGCTCCAAGGCGTACGATAGCGCCAGATCGAATGCTTTGCGGGCCACGCCAACCGCCCTAGCCGCGGTCTGAATTCTCGCACTTTCGAATGTCTGCATGAGTTGCCGAAATCCGACGCCCTCAACGCCGCCGAGGAGGCCGTCCATGGCAACCGGGAACTCGTCAAACGCCAGCACATATTCTTTTAGTCCTCTATAGCCCAGGACCCGGATTTCACTGCCCGAAAGCCCGGTGTCCGGAAACGGATCACTGGGCAGACCGCGGGATTTGGCTGCCAGGAACATGGACAGTCCCTTATGACCGACTGTTTGTGCGTTACTTCTGGCCAGCACCGCCATCAGATCGCTGCGGGAGGCGTGAGTGATCCAGGTCTTCGCTCCGTTAATGCGCCAGTCGCCAACGGCCGTGCGCCGCGCTTGAGTTTTGAGCGCCGCAAGATCGGATCCCGTGTCCGGCTCTGTAAAGACGGCCGTTGGCAGGATGCGGCCCGAGGCGATCTGAGGCAGCCAATACGATTTCTGTTCGGGTGTGCCGTTTGCGATGATGAGTTCGCCGGCGATCTCAGATCGCGTCCCCAGCGACCCGGCCGCGATCCAGCCACGACTCAGCTCTTCGGATACGACACACATGGCAAGTTTTCCCAGTCCCAGGCCGCCGTATTCCGGCGCGATGCACACGCCGAAGACCCCCAGGTCTGCCATCTCTATCACGATCTCATCCGGAATTAAAACGTCCGCCAGATGCCAAGCGTGGGCGTGGGGTGCAATGCGTTGATCGGAAAATCGGCGAAACTGCTCCCGGATCATATCGAGCGTCTCGTCTCCCAGCGTTTCGGCGGGCATCCAACCATCGGCCAGCATTTGCGTTAAAGCCAACCGGGACGGTACCGAATTTCCGGTTGCGAGAAAATACAGCACAGCAGGCTCACGCTGCAGATCGGCGGCCGCTTCCACTGCACCAAGATCCAGCGGCCGCACGAACTCGTTCTGACTCATCGGTAGACCGCCGAGAATCTGCGCCAAATATTCGCCAAAGCCGATTTGCAGCACGAGGGCTTCGCCGCGGCCGAAGCCCTTTGCATCCGCGAGCCGTTTGGCCCATTCGTGCAGCTGACCGAGCGCTTCGACAACGGTAGCAGTCCATGCAAGACCGTGGAGTCGACGCTGCTGCTGCTCCGCCAGTGCCGGATTGATTTCCACGCCGCGGATCAGATGCGTGCACGTGATTGCGCTGACGCGTTGAAGATAGATCCGCGCGGTGTCGACGGCGGCCGCCGAGCGCGCGATGGGGTCATTCGATGTTTCGAGTGTCATCGGGTTCGGTCAGCACCTGCCTGGGCGCACATGGCGACCGTTCCGTCGCAGCGAATGACGTGGAATTGGCTAGGCTCGACGCCGGGCGACAGCTTGACGGTTTGGTTCACGAATAATGGCGCCCTCGCCCTGAAGCTGAACTCGGTCAGCGGGTGTGATGTGCGAGCGGCAGAAAATGCAAATAGCTTGGCCGCAATCAACGGTCCCTGAACGACCAGGTCGGGATAATTTTCCTCCTCCCGCGCATACGGCAAATCAAAATGTATCCGATGGCTATTAAAGGTTACTGCAGAGAACCGGAACAATTCCACCGTATCCGGCCTCCAGAACTCCTCCCCGGCATGAACGGAAAGGCTCACGGATTCAATTGGAGCGACTGGCGCAGTCGATCCGCGGTACACATACGTTTGACGTTCGACGATGCGCTCGCGCCCTTTTTGCATCAAGGTGCGGTCAATATCGACGAACACCAAGTCGCCGCTCTTTCCGATTCGATGCTTCACGTCGACGAGGGTAAGTGTGAGTTCCGCATCCTGTTCGAATCGAATCGGTTCGATGAACCGCATCGATGAGGCTGCAAACATGCGGCTCGGCAGACGCACCGGCGGCAAAACACCGTTGCCCCTTTTTGCATGGCCGTCGATCGCCAAGTCAGTCATTGGGAGAGTATCCAAAAAATAGGCCCAATGCGCCAAGGGGGGAGCTTGTCGTTCCACGTCTACGCTCGAGCCTATCGCCACAGCGAACCGCCGCAATGTCTCCAGGTCGAGCGACTGTCGGCGAATCTCTTTGCGGCCGACGTACGTCCGCCAGCCATCAATTTCGCCCTGTGTCATCGAGTCTCTGACGCTTTTCATAGACTTGCGGCCAAGCCCTCATGATGGAGACGGGCGATCTCCCGAGCCGACAGACGCAATACATCGGCAAGCACTTCGTCAGTATCGCGACCGAGCCTGGGCGCGGCCTGAGGCACCATGCGCTCTTCGGAAGATATGGTTGCGGCGGCACCGGGCGCCAAGTAGCGACAACCGCTCGGATGATCGATGGTTGCCAAAATCGGATTGCGCGACGAGAAATAGGGATCGCAATTCACTGCTGTTTTCAGCGTCTGGTATTGGCTCCAACAGACCGCCCGCGCCTCGAAAGCAGCGGTCAATTCGTGCGTCGCTCGGCCGGCAATCGCCGCCTCGACCAGGGGCATCAAGCGGCCACGATGCCGAAAGCGAACCCCCTCATCAGAGGCAAAGCTGACACCAAGTTCAGTTTCGAGGTGCGCCACGTGCAAGTCGAGTTTGAGGACCGCAATCAGGCCGCTCCATTGCCGTGGCGTGATGGCAATTACCATTAATCGGTCGCCGTCTGCCGTGAGGAAATCGCGGCCGAACGCACCATAGAGTTCGTTGCCAAAGCGAGGACGGTCCTCCCCCATTTGAACCTCGCCTAGGTGACCCAGGTGTCCGAGGCTCGCAACGGCGACATCCGACAGGGGAAGACGCACCTCCCGACCGAGTCCGTCGGCTTGGCGAGCGCGCTCAGCTGCTACCAGGGAAAACGCGGCGTAGGCCCCCGCGAGGAGATCCCAGGCCGGCAGTGTGTGGTTGACGGGTAGCTGTGCCTGTGACGAGCCGGTCATCAACGGCACGCCGACGGCGGCGTTGATGGTGTAGTCGACGGCGGGCCGGCCATCCGGCCAACCCATGATGCGGACACAAATCAAATCCGATCGCAACCTGCTTAGGCTTTCGTACGACAGAAAGCTATCGACCGGAAAATTTGTGATGAACAGACCGGCGTTGCTTCCCGGCGCAGTCGCAATGCGCACGGCAAGGTCTCTGCCTTCCGGCCGAGACAAATCCAACGCCACCGACTTCTTGGCTTTATTCAAGCCCTCCCAATAAAAACTCGAGGCGTTTTCAGCAAGAGGCCAGCGGCGGAAGTCGGGGCCCCCGGCGATTTGATCTATGCGGATGACTTCCGCGCCGAATTGGGCTAAGTGAAGTCCACACGACGGCCCCGCGACAAACGCATCCGCTTCAACTACGCGCATTCCTCGGAGCAAACTGTACATTGCAATCATTCTCTTCCGAGCCACAAAGGCCACGAGCACATGGCGGTATCATGGGCGATGCGCAGTGCGCATTTGGGAATACCTGATAGCGGTTCGAAGGCAATGTCACGGCATATAGGTGCTGCTAAACTTTACGGTTGCGGGAGTTGACGAGAACGGAGGTGGAGATGGGAAGGTTAGACGGGAAACGTGCAGTGGTAACAGGTGCTGCCCATGGAATCGGCCGGGCCATAGCCGAGCGTTTTGTAATCGAAGGCGCGCTACTCATACTGGCTGACATCGATCGTATCGCTCTCCAGAGTCTGGCCGCTGCGCTTGGCCAGATGAGCGTCCCAACGGATGTGTCGCGTAAAACGGATATCGATGCGCTGTTCGACCGCGTTGCTCACGAGTGGAACGGCCTCGACATTCTGGTCAATAACGCCGGTGTCACCCATGCCGCCGAGCTTCTCGATCTCACCGAGGAAGACTTCGACCGAGTCATGGCGATCAACTTGAAATCCGCGTTGTTTGCGACCCAGCGGGCGGCACGGATGATGAAATCAGGCGGCGCAATCATCAATATGTCGTCGGTCAACGCGATACTGGGCATCCCCAACCAAATTCCGTATGCCGTATCCAAAGGCGCACTCAAGCAACTGACGAACGTGACCGCGCTATCGCTGGCTGCGCAAGGGATACGCGTCAACGCCATTGGCCCGGGCACGATACTGACCAATCTCGCGCGATCCATCATGACGGATCGCGCGGCCGAGGATCGAATTATGAGCCGCACCCCCCTTGGGCGGTGCGGCTCGCCCGAAGAGATCGCCTCTGTTGCGGTGTTCTTGGCCAGCGAGGATTCTTCCTATCTCACGGGCCAAACGATCTATCCTGACGGCGGCCGTCTCGGACTCAATTACACCGTTGCGGTGCCTGACAGGACATCGGACGATGCGTTATGACACCGTCATCGTCGGCGGCGGCGTCATTGGGTCATCGATCGCTTATCATTTAGCGGCGGCCGGCGAATGCTCAACCCTCGTCATCGAGCGCGACCCGAGCTACGCGCGGGCCTCTTCGGCTCTCTCGGCCAGTTCAATTCGACAACAATTTTCCACTCCCACCTGCATCCGGATGTCACAATTCGGATTCGAGTTCTTAAAGAACGTCGACGATCATCTGGGTATGGAGGGCGAGCCTGCCGACATTTCGCTCATAGAGCGCGGTTATCTTTATTTGGCCGACGCCGCGCAGATGAAAGGGCTCAAGGCAGCCATCGACGTGCAAAGCGCCCATCAAGTGCAGGTTTTGAGTCTTGGCGTTGCTGAGCTTTCGATTCGTTTTCCGTGGTTGAACAGCACAGGCCTCGCATTCGGCGCGCTCGGCGCGAGTGGCGAGGGGTGGTTCGACGGCTACAGCCTTCTTCAAGCATTTCGTCGCAAGGCGAAACATCTCGGGGTCACCTATCTGCATGACGAGGTCGTCGATCTGTCGCGCGATCGTGATCGCATTACCGGCGTGCAAACGGCCGGAGTGGGTTCGATCAGCGCAGATGTAGTGATTGACGCAGCGGGACCCAATGCGGGAGCGGTAGCCGCTTGGGGCGGATTTTCGCTCCCCGTCGTGCCTGAGCGGCGTTGCATATTTACATTCAGCTGCCCCGACACGCTGGATCATATTCCGCTTGTCATAGATCCGACCGGTCTCTATGTGCGCCCGGAGGGCCGCGTCTTTCTCGCCGGCGGCCCCGCTACGCCAACGCAAGATTCAGATCCGTTTGCGCTCGAGGTTGACTACGCTCAATTTGACGACTTCATCTGGCCAGCGCTTGCCGATAGAATCCCCGCATTCGAGCGAATCAAGATGACCGGCGCATGGGCCGGTCATTACGAAATGAATTTGTTTGACCACAACGCCGTCATCGGCTGGGCGCCGGGCATTCGCGGTTTGATGCTGGCGGCAGGCTTTAGCGGTCACGGCATGCAACACTCGCCGGCGGCCGGGCGCGGGGTGGCCGAGCTATTGACGACAGGTCACTTCGATACGCTGGACCTTTCCGCTCTATCGCCGGATCGATTGGTCGAGAACCGCCCGATCGTTGAGCTCAACATTATCTGAGGGCCCGGAATCCACTTTCCCAAAACCCCCACCCCCCGGCGTTTCAATGACGAAAACATCGCCGGGATCCAAGTGAACCTTGGCGGTGGCAGCCAGTTCGATCACCTCGCCGCCGACGCGCTCGACTCGGCCTTTGCCTAAGGCACCGGGTAGGCCGCCTTCCAAACCAAACGGCGGAACACGACGACGGTTGGCGAGCAGCGAAGCCGTCATGGCTTCACGAAATTTGATCCGCCGCACCACGCCATCGCCGCCGCGCCATCGCCCGCGTCCGCCCGAGCCTTCTCGAATATAAAAGGCTTCCACCAATACCGGGAAGCGCCACTCCAACACTTCGGGATCGGTGAGGCGGGAGTTGGTCATATGCGTGTGGACGGCGCTGGTGCCGCTAAAGCCTTCCCCCGCGCCCGAGCCACCACAAATAGTCTCGTAGTATTGATAGCGCTCATTGCCGAAGGTGAAGTTGTTCATGGTGCCCTGGGAGGCCGCCAAACGCCCGGTGGCGCCGTACAGCGCATCGGTCACCACCTGGCTCGTTTCAACATTTCCTGCCACCACAGCTGCGGGATAGCGAGGTTTCAGCATCGAACCTTCGGGAATGATGAGTTCGATCGGCTCGAGGCAGCCGTCGTTCATGGGGATATCCTCGTCGAGCAACGTGCGGATCACATACAGCGTTGCGGCCCGGCAAATGGACGCCGGCGCATTGAAGTTGTTCGGCCGCTGGCTGCTGGTGCCGGTGAAATCGATTTTGGCGCAGCCGGCGTCTCGATCGACAGTGATCGCTACTTCAATGGCGGCACCGTCATCGAAGGCGTAACGAAAGCGGCCGTCCGGCAGACTCCTGAGCATGCGCCTGACCGAAGAAGCGGCGTTTTCACGCACATGTCGCATGTAAGCCAAGACCACATCCTGGCCGTAGGATGCCATTAGGCGTTTCAACTCCTCGGCACCCCGCGCACACGCTGCCACCTGAGCCTTGATGTCGCCGAGATTTTGTTCGATATTCCGTGCGGGGTGTGGCCCCGCGGCGAGGAGATCGCGAAATTCCTTCTCCCGAAACACTCCGCTGCTGACGAGCAGAAAGTTGTCGATCAGCACACCTTCCTCATCGAGCGTCGTACTGTTGGAGGGCATCGAACCCGGCGTGATCCCGCCGATGTCGGCGTGGTGGCCGCGTGCGGCAACGGTGAAGAGGATCCGTTCGTCGCCGTCGTCGAAGATCGGCATGACGACGGTCACGTCAGGCAGGTGCGTGCCGCCATTGTAAGGATCATTCAGAGCGAGCACGTCACCGCGCTTCGGCTGCGTGCTGAGCGCCGAACGCACACTGTCACCCATGGAGCCGAGGTGAACCGGCATATGGGGCGCATTCGCGATTAAGGCGCCCCCCGGATCGAACAAGGCGCAGGAGAAATCCAGCCGCTCTTTGATGTTCACCGAATAGGCGGTATTTTGCAGAGCGACACCCATCTGCTCAGCGACGGACATGAACAGGTTGTTGAAAATCTCCAGCCGAACCGGGTCTGCCGCAGTAGCCAGGGTTAGAGCCGCTTTCGTTTCGATCCGCTCCAGAACGAGGTCGCCCCGCTGGGTGACAGTGGCTTCCCAGCCACTTTCAACCACGGTGGTCGAGCTGGCATCGAAAATAATGGCCGGCCCGCGCACGACCTGGTCGATCGGCAGCGACGAACGATCATAGACCGGAGTCCGTCGCCGTGTACCCGCCATGTAAACTTCGACAGTTCGGATTGGTTCACCAGCCGTTTGAGCGCTTGGCGGCGCCACCTCGGCGTCCGCACCCTCCGAAGACGCGATCAGCTCCACCATTAGCGATTCGATGACCAACGGCGTATGTGGCATGGTGAAAGCAAAGCGGCGCCGATAGAGCGTGTCGAAATTTGCGGCCATCTCTCGCCAGGAACCGTAGTTGACTTCAACGGCGCTGTCGGAGCCCTGATATTTTATGTGGACACGTGGCTCCGCTCGCGTATGCGATTTTGACACCCCCTGAGCTGCCATGTCCGCCTCGCCCGCCGCGGTTAGCTGCCGGATGAGCGTGTCGAGACGCGGCATAAGGGCCTCGTCGAGCACCGCCTCCACCGTCGCTTGCTTCATCAGCCGAGTATCCGCCAGACCCATGCCGTAGGCGGAGAGAACCCCGGCAAGCGGGTGAATCATTATCTTAGGAATGCCCAGCGCATCGGCGACGAGACAGGCATGTTGCCCGCCCGCGCCACCGAAGCACGCGAGAACATAGCGCGTCACATCATAGCCTCGGGCAACCGAGACCTGCTTGATGGCATTGGCCATGTTATCGACGGCGATGGCCAGAAATCCTTCCGCGATCGCCTCTGCATTCAGGCGCTTGCCGGTCGCGATGAGGACTTCCTCTGCGAATGCAGCAAACTTCTGCTTAACGATGTCGACATCGAGAGGCTCATTACCTTCGGGTCCGAACACCGGCGGAAATATCTCCCCCTGCAGTTTGCCGACCATGACATTGCAGTCCGTGACCGTGAGCGGGCCACCCCGCCGATAGCTTGCCGGCCCCGGGTTCGCTCCCGCCGACTGAGGTCCAACTCGAAAGCGCGTACCGTCGAGTCGACAGATGGAGCCACCGCCCGCGGCGACCGTGTGGATGTTCATCATGGGTGCCCGTAGGCGAACCCCCGCCACCGTGGTTTCGAAGCTCCTCTCGTAAACGCCGGCGTAGTGCGAGACGTCGGTAGACGTTCCACCCATGTCAAAGCCGATCACCTCGCCATACCCCGCAGCGCGGGCAGTACTCACCATACCGACAATTCCCCCAGCAGGGCCGGAAAGAATCGAATCTTTACCACGGAACCGAGCGGCGGCAGTCAATCCACCATTCGATTGCATGAACGACAAGGGCACGCCGGCACCCAGCTCGCGCGCGATCTGATCGACGTAGCGGCTGAGAATAGGCGATAGATACGCATCTGCCACCGTGGTATCGCCCCGACCCACCAGTTTCATCAGAGCGGCAATCTCATGGCTCATCGAAACTTGCGTAAAGCCTATGTTGCGCGCAAGTGCGCCCACACGAATCTCATGTGCCGGATATCGATACGCGTGCATGAATACAATGGCAACCGCGCGGATTCCGCGACGGTATGCCGCCTCGAGTGTCGCGCGGGCGGCGGTTTCATCAAGCGACGTGAGTATTTCGCCCTCGGCGGCGACGCGCTCTTCGATCTCCGCCACCGACTCATAGAGTTGACTCGGCAAAATGATATGACGCTCGAACAGCTTCGGACGATTCTGGTACCCGATGCGAAGTGCATCGGCGAAGCCGCGCGTAATCGCCAATAGCGTACGCTCACCTTTGCGCTCCAGAAGAGCGTTCGTGGCGACCGTAGTACCCATCTTCACTTCTGCAATGAGACCCGGCGCGATCGCTCCCTCAGCGACCCCCAACAAGTCGCGTATGCCTCGAATCGCCGCATCGGCGTAGCTTTCCGGCCGCTCGGAAAGAAGCTTGTGGACCACGAGGCTGCCGTCCGGCCGCTGCGCCACGATGTCGGTGAAGGTCCCGCCACGGTCGATCCAGAAGCGCCAGCCGGTCGATGGCCTGTCGAGCATAATCCTCCTTCCTCCATTCCACTACGTTCGGCACGCGACCCGCGCGGCCATTCTGTACTACCCAGACACATGCTTTCAAATGTCCCGATATCGCACAAGCGGTAGCCAACCGGCCGCCGCCGGATATCAGCTATGCGAGAAAATATAGCTCCTCGCTTCAAGTGACACTTTGTCATAGCAGATATCCACATTGACGATACCGCGATCGGAGATGATCTGGACTTAGGGATATAACATCTGATCGACGCCGAATTCAATAAGACTGCATTTACGGGAGACAGTATGACTTTCTTGAACAGGCACCTTCCTATCACCTGGGCCGCGTTGGTGTGCTTTAACCTGGTTTGCAGCGAAGCAGCACCGGCTCAGCAGGCCCCCGCGGCCGCGGTTGGTGATGGACGCCCGGCCCTTGAGGAGATCGTCGTCACCGCTTCGAAGCGCGAGGAGCGCTTGATCGATGTACCCGAATCCGTCTCGGTACTGTCCGCCAAGACGCTTGAGAATCTCAACGTTCAATCCTTTCAGGACTACGCAAGCCTCGTGCCGAACCTTAACCAGGCCGGCGGAATAGGACTTGGATCGGGCACCATCATCCTGCGCGGCTTGAATACCGGTCCGCAGTCCCTGACGAATACGACATCCGTTTATCTCGGCGAGACACCATTCACTCCCAACGGCTCGTTTGCCATCGGCGCTTTTCAGACTCCCGACCCCGACTTGGTGGATGTCGAGCGCGTGGAAGTGCTCAAAGGACCGCAAGGCACGCTCTACGGCGCGAGCTCGCTCGGTGGTCTCATCCGTATCATCCCTAAAGAACCCGACGTGGACGCAACGGATGTTTCTGGCAATTTCAGAATGGGTACCAGCGTCGCGCAGGGTGGAGACTATGGCTACGATGTCCGGGGCTCGGTTTATGCGCCGATAGTTCCGGGTACCCTTGCCGTCGGAGTCAGCGGCTTCAAGCGCCAGGACCCCGGATACATCACCAATGTGAACACCGGCAAGCACGACCTCGGTAGGGCGCATGCCGATGGCGGCTCGCTCGGTGTAGCCTACCGACCGATTTCCGAGCTGACGATTAAAGCCCGAGTGCTGCTCGAGAACGCAAACCAGGTTGGCCAACTATTTCAGGAAAACATACAGGGAACCGGCATCCCGCAGTTTGGAGCGCGCAGTCAATCGTTTGCGGACAATCAAGGTATAGAAACCGAGTACCGGCTTTACGAGCTGACGACTGACTACCAGGCGCCGATCGGTACCCTCACCGCGGCGGTGAGTCATACCTACACGAGCGTGCAGCAAAGGACCGATTACACGCCCTCCTACGGAGTGCTCCTGAATCTCTTCTATCCGGCGGGCACAACACCCCCGGCGGATGCAAAAATCATTGGAGACTACGCCTTTACGACGAGCGCCGACAATGTGGAGTTACGGTTCGCCAGTGTACGGCTGAACCGGATCGAATTCCTCGCAGGTGCGTTCTTCACATACCAGGACAGTCACTACCCGTTGGTCTTTACGGCCGAGAACGCCGATAGCACCCCATTACCCTCCCCGTTCAACAACGTCGCAACACAAGGCGTGCGCAATACCTATCAGGAGAAAGCGGTTTTCGGTGACACGACGTTTTATATCACGGACCAGCTGGATATTACCGGTGGACTCCGCTACACAAAAGATAAGCAAGGCGGCCTCATCACGGTTGATGGACTGCTTTCCGCACCACCCGTAACTCTCGACTCAAAGGACACTAAGACGCTTTATCAGGGCACTGTTCGGTGGCGGCCACGGCAGGATCTGACGGTATATGCCCGCACTGCGACGGGCTTCCGACCGGGCGGTCCGGAGAACAATCCCGCAGCCGCCATTCATAGTTTCGCCCCAGACACGGTGACGGATTATGAATTGGGAACCAAGGGCGCGCTCTTCGGGAATCGGCTGAGTTTCGATGCCGATGTGTACTACATGAATTGGAAAGATGTGCAGTTGAACAGCCTGCTCGACGGAATTACGGTCGTCGCCAATGGCGGCGGGGCACATGTCAAAGGAGTCGAGCTGCAATCAGCTTACGCGGTCACCAACTCGTTGAGCTTCGGTGGTGCGTTCGGCTACAACGACGCGATCCTAACGAGCGTGGGAACAGCGGAGGCGCAAACGATCGGGGCACGAGAGGGAGATCGACTTCCCGCCTCTCCGCGAGTCACCTTTTCCGGTTTCGGCGACTACCATCAGCAGCTGTCGGAGACATTCACCGGAGCTGTTGGCGCGACGGTCCGCTACCAGGGCGATCAGATCGCCGGCTTTTCGCAGGATCCTCTCAATATCCCGTATCGGGTACCCGGCTACACCACGCTGGACTTGCGCTCCTCCCTTGCCTGGTCGCGTTATACGGTGCGCACTATCATCTCCAACGTTACCGACAGAAACGGCTACACCGGATACCTGACGAGCAAGATCTTTCCGTCACAAAATACACCCTCAGAGGCCTTCCTCATTAGGCCGCGAACGTTCACTCTGACTTTCGGCGCACAGTTCTAAGGGCCACGCGATTTTCAAGACGAGGCGGCTATTCGACCATCTCATAGTCCAAGTTCGCGGAGAATGTCATCGCGGGCCCTTTCGCCACGGGCGGTCGTTCGCCAACCGTGGGGTCGGGCAATCCCCAACACACGCAACATGTCGGGCCCGACAGTCCTATCGACGAACCACCGGCCGAGCCTCTTGCGTTCAACCTTGGCCAGTTGCAGAAAACGTGGCGCTTCCGCCGGAACGACCCGCAGGAGCGCGACATTGCGGGGCATCGATTCCGTCGTGAACAATCGCAAGCCGGTCAGGATGTTGCTTATTGGGCAACTGTTGTCAGGCCCCGGACATTTTCGATGAGCATCCAGAATAGTTTTTGAACGCTCAACGCCTAGCCAAGTGGCGCCCGAACCATATCAATATACGCGCCGCCGAATCGAAATATTCCGGGTAGCCACGCAGGCTGTGCCCGGCATTCGGATAAGTCACCAGGCAAGCTTCCACATCATTTTCGCGCAGCGCTTGATAAAATTCATGCGCCTGTCCGGGGGGAGTGGTTTTGTCGAGAGCGCCGGCAAGGACCAAGCAGGGTGTAATCGCTTGCTGTGCCAGCATCGTCGGGCTACGAGTAAAATATTTATTGCCCGGCTCGTAGGGGCTTGCTGCGAGGAACCCTTTGTCAAAGGAGGGAGCTTGTGATGACCAGTGCTGGCTATACCAGTCAGTCACGGGCGAGATCGGGGCGGCAGCGGCAAAGCGTTGGTCTTTGCAAATCAACCATGCCGACAGGTAACCACCGTAGCTTGTGCCGGTGCAGGCTATCCGTGCCGTGTCCGCTATGCCGCTTTCTACGAGGTGATCGATTCCCGAGATCAAATCTTGCACGTCACCACCACCCATGTCGCCTTTGACCCTACGTGCAAATGGCTGACCGAAGGTCGAGCTCCCTCGAGGATTTGGGTAGAGTACGCAGTAACCGCGCTGCACGAGCAGCGGGGTCGCTCGCAGCTTTCCGAGCCATCGATTGCGATTCGCAAAGATCGGTCCGCCGTGAAGATCGACTACGAGGGGCGCGCGGCTTGCACCCTGCGTGGGGCTGACCAACCATCCTTGAATATCCAAGCCGTCCGGTGCCGTCCAGTGAATGCTCTCGATCGAGCCGCAGCGCTCTGTCGCAGCTTGCGAACCCGGACTGGCAAAGGATTTCACGAGGCGTAGTTGGCCATGCCTCGCGATCGCCATTTGAGGCGCGGTTGCGTACGCTTCGGCGACGATGATGCTGCCACCCTCTGAACAGGGCCGAGCCGTGGGATACCACTCGCCGCACGTCAGCTCGTCTGATGACCAATGCTCTGTTAGTACGTGGTCTCGAATACAGTAATCCGCAACGACAGTGTATTCCCCCCGGTGGCCCGCTACATTGAGCGTAAGGTCGTCTCGCCAACTCAGACTCGTTACATCGATCCGGAGGGTATCCGCGAACCGCACGGTGCAGGAGGCGATGTCAACCACGACGACGTTGCCACAGACCACCCCTCGATCGCTGCAGATCGCCTCGATAAAGGCCAAGGTCCGTCCATTTGCCGACGCCACCGGAGATGCAACCTGATCGGTGGGTCTATAGACCACCTGCTCCACACCGCTTGCGATATCCACCGTGGAAACTTGGGCACCGTACCATGAGTCCTCGCTGTGATGAGAACTCCTGACCATGGCTATCCGGGATGATCCGACCCAGCACGCCTCCCATACATTGGTTGCAGCGACAGACATCATACGAAGCGTATTGCTGGCGACGTCCAGCAGCCAAAGACGGCGCCACAGATTGTCATCGCGGTCGTTTGTTACCGTAGGCAACCAACCGTCCGACCGAGGAATTCGTTCGGGGATTACGCTGCCTCCTTGATATCCGGCGAGATCGGCGCCAAGGCCTGCGACGACGATGAGCAAGGATTCGCAGTTGGGAGACCACTGTATGTCCTCGATGAGCCCATTGAGTTCAGGGGCTTCTTGCACCTGTTGCGTACCGCTCGATAGCAACAAGATTCTTTCATGAGACTTATCTTCGTTTTGCGCGACGATAGCAACGCGGGAGCCATCGGGGGAACCGCGCGGGAGCCTCGAAGGTTTTCCGTGTAGTTCGCTCATCGCTCCAGTATCAAGGTCCATCCGATAGACCTTGGATGTCGGACCCGACTCGAGTGACCCCTCGAAGCAAGAACCTGACAATATTGCAGTACGGTGGCCCGGGATCTCTGAAACGTCGCGCGCCGTGTAGACGTGACCCACTCCCGGGGCATACAGCATGCTGTAGAACTCACGGACGCTCTTCGCTTCATTTGAGTCCCGAATATCACGCTCCATCAAACCTCCTGGATAGGCGAGCCCTTTCTGTGCGAGGCATCAGATAGCACGAGCTCTTGCCCTTGAGATCTATTGCTGTAAAGAATTCCAGATGGATCACAAGCCAAACGCGTACAAGACCCGGTCCGCGCTGATAGCGATATATTGATGTCCATCGACGGTGAATGAGATCGGATTGGCACGGATGAGCGATCCGGTTTGAAAGTCCCATAGTGACTTGCCGCTGCTGGCGTCTAGCGCATAAAAATTCCCTTCGTCAGACCCGGAGAACACCAAGCCGCCCGCGGTCGCCATGACACCAGCCCAGGCGGGTGTCAGAAGTGGGAAGCTCCAGCGCAGTGCGCCCGTCGTTGCATCGAGCGCGCGGATCTCGCCCCAGGACTGTATCGCCGGCAGTTCATCTTCCCCGCCGCCCGGGAACAACATGCCGGCTTTGAACTCAGTGTCTCGTTTGTAGTAGACGGCCCCGATGTTGCGCACGGGGAGATAAATGAGTTGCGTGCGCGGACTGTAGGAGGGGCTTAACCACAGCGTGCCGCCGTTGGCGTTCGGCCATATCGTGGTACCTTGCTCAGTCGGTTCGGAGTCCGGCAGGCGAATGGGTTTGCCTTTGCCGTCGAGTCCCTTTGCCCATGTCTGTTTTGCATAGGCTTTTCCGCTCAGGAATTCTCCGGTAACGCGGTCCAGTACATAGTAAAACCCGTTGCGATTGGCATTCGCAATCAACTTCCTCTCTCGCCCGCCTAGGATCGCGTTGAAAAGTACCGGCACGTGGCTCGAATCCCAATCGTGCGTGTCATGCGGTGTGAACTGAAAATGCCACTTAAGTTTGCCGGTTTCGCTGTCGAGCGCTACGAAAGAGCACGTGTATAAGTTATCCCCCAATCGCCCGTCGCCGTTCCAATCGGGGCTGGGGTTGCCGACTCCCCAATACACCAGCTTCAAGTCGGGATCGTAGGCCCCCGTCACCCACGTCGGCCCACCGCCGGTGACTGCACTCGCGCCCGACCACGTGCTGTAGCCCGGATCGCCGGGGCCGGGAATGGTCCAGAATCTCCAGGCTCGTGTGCCTGATTTGGCATCATACGCATCGACAAACCCGCGAATGCCTGCCTCCCCGCCACTGACGCCGGTCACAATCTTCCCATCGATTGCCAGCGGCGCGACGGTCATGCTGTAACCCACTTTGTAGTCGGCTACCTTCTGCACCCAGCGCTCGGCACCGCTCTTGAGGTCGAGTGCCACCAGGTAACAATCCAACGTGGTGACGTACAACGTGTCATCGAGCACCGCCGGACCGCGATTCGTATGCAGAAATCCGACGCTATGAAAGTCGGCGGGGATCGGCCGTCTCCAAACCCACAATTCGCGCCCCGATCGCGCGTCGAGCGCCCGCGCCGAGTTGGGGCCCGTGATGTACATGATTCCGTCCACCACGATGGGCGACACCTGGTTCATGGGATCGGGGAATTGATACGCCCATTTCACTCGAAGGTCTTTGACCGTCCCTACATTGATTTCCTGCAACGGTGAGAATCGCTCACCATCGTAGGTCCGCGAATAGGTGAGCCAATTGCCTGGCTCCTTGTCGGCATGCAAAATTCGATCAAACGGTACCTGCGCGTTGCTCTTGACCGCCATCAGCATCAAGGTGATTGCAAGGATACGACCAGCGTAAATCCGATGCTTCATGAGGGGTGCTGCGACGACAGCAAAAACGCCACGACATCGTCCAGATCTGCGGCGCCGAATATCCCCTCGAATGAGGGCATGGGTGATTCCCCAATGAGCTTCTCGATCTCCCTGAGATCCGTCTTCCTGAAGCTGTAGAACCTTCCGGTTGTATCCTTCAATTGGAGAGTGTAGGTATCCTCATTCACACGGATGCCTCGAATCGCTTGTCCATCCGCCGTCACCACTCTCACCATGAGGAAACCCTCGGGCAAATCCGCCGTCGGCTTGAGAATGACCTGGCGCACATACCGGGCGCTTCTCCGATCGCCCAAGTCGGTGAGCTCCGGTCCGTATCCCGCGCCCTTTCCCGCAAGAATATGGCACGCTGGGCATCCGTTTTTGGTGAAAATCTCTGCGCCACGAGCCGCGTCACCGCGCACCTCGTCCGCCTCTGTCCTACCGAGGGAACGTACATACCTGGCAACGACCTCGAGGTCGTCTTCCGAGAAGAACTGGTTCCCTGGCATTTCTGGTGGGTGGCCATCTCGAATCAGCGCGCGCAGCGCCGAATCATCGGGCGCAAGCACAAGCCGCGTGCGATTCAGCGCCGGCCCTCGCCCACCCGTCCCACCAATCCCATGGCACACCACACAGTTGCGCTCAAACAGCGACGTGCCTAAGTCGACTGTTTTCGCCCACGTATATGCCGGCACAAGGAGGACACCTGCGGTAAACGCCAGCACTTTTCGCCAATCAATCATGTTAGTTGGTTCGTTGGTCAAAATCGGTAATCAGCACTCACCGATCGTCCGCGGCTGAATAGGTAAGAATTTAGGCATCTGCGGATCGTTGATAAACATTGCACGCCCGTATACGAGCGATCGTTAATGGAGTTTGGCACATTCAGCATCTTTTCGGCGCGCTTATCGGCAGTAACAACGATCTCGTCGATGCGAGTACTGAACGTAGCGTATAAGCACGCCGCAAAGCATTGATATCAGATATGCAATTGGATGTCTGACTGTGCTCTAAAGTTGGCAGAATTTACCCAACACCAGGCGACCGGGTACCCTACATGATGTTCCACATGAGTCTCGCTTTGATATTGACTATGGTCACCTCCGTTGGGGTCGCCGAGCCAGCTCCAAACGACGCGATGGCCGAAAACACGTGGATCGGCCGGAGCAACCTGTACACCAGGATGGCTCTCGATGTGCAACTCGCGCACTCTCCCGAGCAAGGATCTCAAGAGGGCGTTGTTAAATTGGATCGGCTCATCTCCACGCCGACACGGCTCGATCAGATCATCGAACATAGACAACTCGAAGCCGTGGTGAGCAAGCTCCGTCTTGCACAAGCGCATGAGGTCGACCCAAACGCGCAAGAAGATCTTCAGATTTTGATCAAGGCATTGGACCTTCAGTTTCGCACCGATGATTTTGCGCGGGAGCACGAAGTTCCGTTTGACAATGCCAGCGGGATGATATTCCAGGGATTACGCGTGCTACTCGACGACCAAGTGGAACCGAGCCGACGTCAGGCCGCCGTTACGCGATTGAGAAAATACACCGGGGTGGAGCCTGGATTTCGGCCTTTCACGAACATGTTGATGGAGCGCGCAAATCAACAAATCAAGAAGCCTGGCGTTATCTTCCCGTCAAAGAATCAAGTGGAAACAGAACTCGGACGTAATGCGAGCTACCTCGACGGCATCGCTAAATTGTTCGAGAAATTTCAATTGACGGGCTGGCAGCCCGCCTACACAAAGCTGCGAATGCAGTTGAAAGTCTATGACGCATGGGTTCGAGGGACGATTCTATCCAAGGCCCGCGAGGATTTTCGCTTGTCCCCCGATCAATATGCACTCGCGCTGGAGGGATACGGAATAGACATTCATCCGGATGAGCTCGCGACGCTGGCGCATGCCGCGTTCATTCAATACCAGGCCGAAATGTCGCCATTAGCCGCGCAAGTCGCCCAATTAAACGGCTACACGTCTAGCGACTACCGAGATGTCATCCTGGAGCTGAAGAAAAAGCAGATTACCGGCGACGACATCCTGCCGTTCTACGAAAGACGTCTCCACGAGATCGAAGCCATCCTGGTCGAGAGACAGATGGTGGCACTCCCCATCCGTCCGGCAATCATTCGTCTCGCGACGGCGGCTGAAACCGCGCAGCAGCCCGCACCTCACATGTCACCCCCGGCCTTGTTACACAATACCGGACAGCGCGGTGAATTTGTCCTCCCCCTCAACATTCCCTCGACAAACAGCGGCCCGGAAGACAAATACGATGACTTCACGTTTGACGCCGTCGCGTGGACGATGATCGCTCATGAGGCTCGCCCGGGCCACGAATTACAATTCGATTCGCTGGTTGAGCACGGCGTCAGCTTGGCGCGAGCACACTACGCCTTCAATTCGACGAATGTCGAGGGCTGGGGACTGTACTCCGAGTACATCATGCAGCCATTTGAACCGGTGGCTGGCCAGCTTTTAACTTTACAACTGCGCTTGCTACGAGCTGCACGCGCCTTCCTTGACCCGGAATTGCAGAGTGGAATCGTCACACCGACGCAAGCCTACGACGTCCTCGAGAAACAGGTCATGCTGAGTCATGCCTTCGCCAAGGAAGAAGTGGAGCGATTCACCTTCCGAATGCCGGGCCAAGCCAATAGTTATTTCTACGGCTATACCAAGCTATTGGACCTGCGACAGGAAGTAGAGGCGGCGCTCGGGCCTCGCTTCGAGCAAAAGAAGTTTCATGACTTCATCCTCGAGCAGGGCCTTCTGCCCCCCGATTTGATGCGGAAGAAAGTGCTACAGGAATTTTTACCCTCGCAGCCGTAATGCATACACCCCCCACTCGACAGCGGCGAGCTCACCAGGGGATCCGCTGATCACGAATTAGCTGCGGGTCGACGTCGCCCGAGCGTATCTCAGCTGCTCGAAACAGACAGCACATCTCGCTAAGTCTCTACCTCTAACGTCAGGATTGATGATCCAGACAGACCGATGACCGCCTGCCGTGATGGAAGCAACGCCTGCCCGGCGATCATGGCCTTCCAGTCAGCCGCGTCGCCGTAGAAAGCACTGACCAGTTATATGGGTCGAGCGTCGAGGACCTTGGTCAATAGACGAGCCAGCTGCTCCCGTTCGTCCCTCCGAAGAAGGGCGAACGACGCAGTGTTCATCATGGCGATCTTCACCGCGCTACTAGTCGGAGCGGCGGTAACTGCCCCTACGTTTCCTAACCTCCCCTAAGGGGTCCCGGAGTTCCGAGACGGACGGACGGCTCTATAACAAAGTCATCGCTCAACTAACAGCCAGGTGTAGGGCTCAAGTGGTGAGCCGTGTAGGGATCGAACCTACGACCAATTGATTAAGAGACGCCCGCGCTGAATACCATTCAGATCTTTAAAAACAATCACTTATACTTCGCCAACCGTCCCACAATGCGTCGAGTTCTGCGAAGATAACGCTTTGAATCCATAGATGTCCGTATCTTCTAATGGGACAACTGGCATCACGGACTTGGCGGACAAGGATCGGTCATCCAAACGATTTCCTGGAAGACGCTCCACGAGCAAAATCGCGATCACGATTATTGTGTTTGACGTTGTGTCGGACGCCGCCCGTTTAGCAGTTCAAATGTCAGCCAGCCTGTGCACCATGTCGGGAAATCGCTGCACCATGCGAATCAGCAAGGCGGCTTGAGCATTCGGCTTCGCTCGCCCTTGTTCCCAATTCTCGAGAGTCCGCACGTTCGTGCGTAGGTATCCAGCGAAGAGACCGCGTGAAAGATTCAATGCCTTCCGAATTTGCGCCAGCTCTCGAGCTGTTATTTTCGGAGCAGGTTTTGAAATGACAGTGTGCGTGCGAAGCGTTCGCTTGCCAGCACGATGTTCCGCAAGTGCATCAATTCCCTCCGTCAGCTCTTTAAAAAGGTCGCGCTTTTTCGTCATGATTTTCTCCTCATCTTCAACTCGTCCTTTACGATCTCCTTCAAAGTAGCCCGCTGCTTCGGCGTCAGATCGGACATTTCATCCTTGTCATACAACGTGAATAGCCAAAATTCCGGTCCGCCTGTCCAGTAGTAAAAGATCACGCGCAGACCGCCACGCTTGCCCCTCGACCGGCGGGAATCTTTGAACCGCAGCTTGCGAAGCCCGCCCGTTCCCTCGATCAAATCGCCAGCAACGGGATTGACCATCAATTCGACCTGCAACTGGGCGAAGCCGTCGTCATCAAGGTAGTCATCTCGATGCCGCTCAAAGGCAGGCAGCTCAATAAAGACTGCTTTCATCTACCTAGTATACGCAACTTGCGTATACATTCCAATTTGCTTACCGAGGTGGATTCCCGCCATAAATAAATTGCGCGATACACATATTTAGTGATACTGTCAGTTATCTGAATAACTATTAGTATCACGAAATGGCGATCGCCAAGCGTCCTTACCGTCAGTCGGCCCGCGCCGCCGCCGCCGAGAACCTTCGGAAGCGGATTGTGGCGGCATTTCACAACCTTCTTCTAAAGAGTTGGATAGACGAGATCACCCTGGATGAGGTGGCCGTTTCCGTCGGGACCACGCGACAAACCGTCATTCGGCTGTTCGGCGCTAAGGACGGACTTCTTGAGGCCGTCATAGATCTCGTCCGTGCAGAAGCTGTACCGCGCACTTCTATGCCCGCCGATGTTTCCGCGCGAGCCGCCCTTAAAGCCCTGATCGCGCACTACGAAGCCGTGGGCGACATGGTTGTGCGCTTCCTGGCCCAGGAGGAACGGCATTCGGCATTGCGCCCACTCTTGGCGCAGGGGCGTCACGAGCATCGCGCATGGGTTGCGGAAAGATTTGGTTCAACGCAGAACGGTCTGAGCGAGCTTGAGCGGGAGCGGCAGATCACCCGCCTCATTGTCGCCACGGATATCTACACCTGGAAGCTATTGCGGCGGGATTTCGGCAAGAGCCAAGACGAAGTCTTACATCTGATGGTCGGCATCATCAACAAAGAAAAAGGGGAAGTCACATGACACACGCGGTCGCGTCTGCAGTTGGCGAGTTAGACCCGATTGTGAAGAGCTCAAGGAGGTTACGCGTACTCATGGCACACTGGGACGGCAGCGGAAACACACCGCCGCAGCGTGCGCTGGCGCGTGAGTTGAGTCGGCGCGGCCATGACGTCCATGTGCTGAGTCACGATACGCTCGCCGAGGCCGTCATCGCCGATGGCGGCAGATTCCATACGCTGCCGAGCGCCCCGCAATGGAACCCCGCTCAGCCTCGCACCAATGAAGAGGAAGGTGCCTTCGTCGTGCAGAACGTGGTCGGTTCGTCCGCCTTCGCCGCAGACTTTCTCGCCGTACGGGATGCGGTTCGCCCGGATATCTGCCTGATTGACGCCATGCTGATCAGCACCTTGAACGTCGCGATTGAACGACGAATGCCATTTGCCGCGATCAATCACATCGCCTGGATCAGAGAAGGCGCATGCGCGGGATTCCTGAACTCGATCATAGCCACATTGCCGGGAGCTGCGGCCGGCTCGACGTTCTTCGATCTTCTGGAGCGCGCTCCCCTAGTATTGGCGACCAGTTATCCAGAGTTCGGAACCCAGCGGAAGACCGCTTCTAACATCCATTTCGTCGGTCCGATCCGTGAGCCAGTCGCTCGTGATCCTTGGCCGCGGCGGTTTCCGGATCGGCCGTTCGTTCTCGTCAGTCTCAGCAGTATGTTTCAAGGACAGGAATCGACGCTGCGGAATATCTGCGAAGCAGTCTCGGTCCTGCCTATTGAGGTCCTCGTGACGACAGGCAGGGGCATTGCACCCGACGCATTATCAGTTTCAGGTGATGTAGATGTACGGTCCTTTGTTCCGCACGACGCAGTTCTACCGTCCGCTGACCTTGTCGTGACACACGCAGGTTTCGGCACGTTGATGTACAGCGCGGGGGCCGGCAAGCCGACCCTTTGCCTACCTAATGGGCGCGACCAGAACGACAATGCCGCACGCGTGGAGGCGCTGGGGTTGGGACGCACGCTCTCGCCGGACGCGCCACCAGCCGCGATCAGCAGCGCGGTCATGGACATGCTTGGTGACGAGGCCCTGCGCGCGGCCAGTCGATCTTTCGCCTCTGGTGTGTCGCGCTTCGGCGAGCTGACGCGCGCGGCGGAGCTGATCGAACGGGCGGTCGTTGCCGAGTCGCTGCCGCACGATGGCGACATGAACACATCGGCAGTCATCGAACCTACGGGGCCGGGCGTGAACCTCCAATACCGATGCTTTCAAAGCGCCTTGCAGCCAGAAAATTGAACCGACAGGCGGGTTTCAATTTTTGCCAATGGGACGAAGGCGCTGAATGGGACAACATCGAAATCGAACGATGCCAAGGTCGCGCGTAGGTTCCTGACTATACTGGCTTAAATGGTGGGCCGTGGGCGATTCAGACTGTTCCGCCGCTCCGCGTCCGAATAAAACTCAAATAATTCAGAGGCTTGCTTAGACGACGGTAATCCGCTTTTATTCGAAGTGATCCCGCCCGACTCAATTCGGCTGCCAATTGCCGATCTATTTGGCCGAAAGGTCTTACGAACATGTCGAGAAATGACAGCGGGCTCCGACTTACCTCCGAAGGCGCCCGTTGGGGGCGTGCACCAAGAAGAGCAATTCCGTGAAATACGAGATGACCAAGATCAAGGTGAGCACATTTCGCTGGGTCCCGCCCTTTGCCCAAGGGCTGGTACGTGATCTTCGGGTACGCTGGGCGCTCGAAGAGGCAGGCCTTGCCTATGAGGAGCGGCTGATCGGGCCGGAGGATCAGCAGTCCGTGCCCTATCTTAACCTTCAACCGTTCGGGCAGGTGAGCGCCACCATTAGCGCAGGCGCCGGCCGAACGCCGGTTGACGCTGACGCATCTTGGAACCCTTCCCTTCCCGCAATGGTGGATCCCGATGGCTACCGCGTCGGTTATCTCAATATTACCGGCGCCGAATTCACTTTATAGACCACGCCTTCCTTCATCACGAAACTCACGTTCTTCATGAGGCTGATGTTGTCGAGTGGATTGCCGTCGATCGCGACGACATCGGCATATTTACCCTGCGTGACGCTGCCCATGTCCTTGTCGCGTTTCAAGAGTTGCGCGGCGCTGATCGTCGCGGCCTGCAGCACGAACATTGGCGGCATTCCCGCCTCGACCATGAGTTCGAACTCATGCGCGTTCTCGCCGTGCGGATAGACGCCGGCATCGGTGCCGAACGCGATCTTCACATGCGCCTTGTATGCGCGCCCGGCGGTGGCCTGAATCAACGGCCCGATCGCGAGGGCCTTGGCGGCCACCTGCGGCGGATAGTATCCCGGTATCTTCGCCTGCCGCATGACATAGTCGCCCGCAATGATGGTGGGCACCAACCACGTGCCGTGCTGGATCATGAGCTTCATGTCTTCGTCATTCAGATACGTGCCGTGCTCGATCGAGTCGACGCCGCCCAACACCGCGCGACGAATGGCTTCCGCGCCGTGAGCGTGAGCGGCGACCACGAATCCATAATCGTGCGAGGTCTCGACCACGGCCTTGATCTCCTCCAGCGTCATCTGGGGGGCCTCGCCGTTCAGGCCTTCGTCCATCACGCCGCCCGACGGCATGATCTTGATGACGTCATCGCCCTGCTTATAATGCTGCCGCACGGCCTTGATGGCATCGTCGGCGCTGTTGATGATGCCCGTCGTGGGGCCCGGGTCACCGGCAAGATCCATCCGGTAGCCGTTCGTGAAGTCGGCATGGCCGCCGGTCGAGCCGATGGCTTGGCCGCTGGTGAAGATGCGCGGACCGACCACCACGCCCTCATTGATGGCATTGCGCAAGGCCACCGATTCGTTGGCGATGTCGGCGAGGTTGCGCACGGTCGTGAAACCCGCCATCAGCGTCTTTCGGGCGAACACCGTGGAACGTACGGCGTAGTCCGCCACGTTCCAGCGGAAGACGTTCGAGTAGCTCGCTTTGTTGAATTCCATGGTCAGATGGACGTGACTGTCGATCAATCCCGGCAGACAGGTCTGAGTCGATAAATCGACTTCCTTGGCGCCTGCCGGCACAGTCGTTCCTGGCGATACCTCGCGGATCCGGCCGCCCTCCACGACCACCGTCGTCATGCCCAACATCTTGCCGGCAATCGAGTCGAGCAGACGACCGCAATGCAGGGCCGTCACGGTAGGCGCAGCGGCGCCCGGCGCGTCTGCGGCAAAGCCCTCGACGGGCGAGCAAAGCACCGCGGCAATCGCGGTAGTCAAGGCGTTGGTCTTCATCGTCATCCGGGGCCTCACTTTCTAAGATTGATCTCATCCGAGATGATGAATGCTTGGATCGCCTTCACGTCATCGACGGACAGCGCGTCCTTGAAGGACGGCATACCGGCATAGGATAGCGCGCCGTCGAAGACGATGGTTTGAAACGCGGCGTGCGAGGCTGCCGGCAGGTTCCACAGATCCGGGTAGCCGTTGGGAATCCCACGGAAGCCGTGGCACCCCGCACAGCGGGCGATCAGGCTCATGCCGCGCGCGATCACCGCGGGATCCGTGGACGTCGGGGCCGGTAGCGGCTGCAGTTCACGCTCGTGCTTGGGAGGCAGCGGTACTGCACCGCCGTTCAGCTTGAACACGAACAAACGCTCGCTGTTCTGATAGGTGAGCGCCGCGGATCCCGGCGGATAGCCGATCTGATTCATGGCACCACCGAATCCCGCCAGCACCGCCACGTATTGCACCCCGTCGAGCTCGTAGGAAATGGGCCCGGCCATTACGCCGGTGCCGGTGTCGATGCTCTTGAGCAGCCGGCCGCTCCTGGCGTCATAGGCCGAGAAGGTACCGTCGGCGCCACCCTGGAACACAACGCCCGACGCCGTCGACAGCACGCCGCCGCCCCAGTAAGGTTTCGCCGGCGACTGCCAAACCAGTTTGCCCGCCACCGGATCCCACGCTTTCAACAAGGAACGGAATGGTGGATCGTTCGGCCCGGGATTGGGCGGAGACCAGGGAATGCCCTTGTCGCCGGCCGGCCGAGTCCAGCCGACGCTGTCGCCCTCGTTGTTGGCGCCGGTGCGAAAGTGCACATCCTTGCCCGGCACCATTTCGAAGATCATGCCGGCATCCATGGTCGGAATGAACACAAGTTTCGCCGCGTCGCTGTACGACATGGGCATCCAGTTGTGCCCGCCCGCCTGGCTCGGCCAAATTTCTTTCGGTTCCTTGGAAAAATCCGCCTGCGCGGTCAACACGGGGCGCCCGGTCTTCAAATCCACGTGGTCAGCCCACGTCACCTTGGTGTACGGATTGGCGGAGAGGAGCTTGCCGGTAGCGCGATCGAGGACATAGAAAAAGCCGTTCTTCGGTGCCTGCATGAGCACATGCCGCATCTTGCTGCCGATGTCGAGATCGGCCAGGATCATGTTCTGCGTGGCTGTGTAGTCGTAGCTATCGGCGGGCGTCGTCTGACAGTACCAGCGCATCCGCCCGGTCGAGGCATCCACCGCAACGATCGACGACAGATACAAGTTATCCCCGGCGCCGGGGCTTCGCGTCCACACGGGATGCGGCATGCCGTTGCCCACGCCGATGTACAGCAGATTGAGCTTGGGGTCGTACACCATGGAATCCCAAGCCGTACCGCCGCCGCCCAAATCCCAACGAGAGTCCTTGCTCCAGGTCTTGCGGGCCAGGGTCACGTCGGGTGATTCGTCTGGACCTTTCGCAGGATCGCCCGGTACTGTGAAAAAGCGCCACGCCAGCTTGCCGGTCACTAGATCGTAGGCGCTGACATAGCCGCGAGCGCCCATTTCTGCCCCGGAATTGCCGATGACGATGTTGTTGCCGGCGACGCGTGGCGCGCCGGTGCTCGCGTAGTTCATGTTGACGCGGTCGACGAAGGTGTCCGACTTCCACCCCAACGCACCGGTCTTTGCATCGAGAGCAATCATGTAACCGTCGAGCGTCGCGACGTACACGCGTCCCTTCCACAAGGCGACGCCCTTGTTGCCGGCATCGCAACAGGCGCGGCGGATCCAATTGCCGTCGACTTGCGGATCATATTTCCACAGCAGCTTGCCGCTGCGTGCATCGAGCGCGTACACCACACTCCAAGGACCCGAGAAGTACATGACGCCGTCGGACACCAGCGGCGAGGCCTCGTTGCCCCGATGGACGCGGCCGCGCACGACGAAGTCTTTGAACTCCCAAGCGAGGCCCAGCGTCGATGCATTTGAGGTATCGATCTGCTTTAGCGGCGAGAATCGCGCCTCTTCGAACGTGCGGCCGTACAGGGGCCATTCACGAGACTCGTCAGCCGCGTACGCCCAGCCCGCCAACATCAGGGGTACTAAAATCCAGGAACGTTTCACTGACACCTCCTAGAAATTCGCTCGGACGTCCACACCCACGGTGCGCGGCCGGATTGTCGTCGCATCCGATGTCCCCGACGCGCGTGAGAAATCCAAATACGGCTCGGCATTCGCGATATTGTCGAGATACAGGCGGTATTGCATGGTGCCGTTGACAAAATTGAAGTTCGCGTTGATCACGTGATAAGCCGCCTGCACCTGCGTGCCCTCAGGGATCGTCCCCAGCGTGCCACCCGGGAAGCTCACCGATTGGAATTCCTCGAAAGCGCGCAGGTTCTTGCCATGGTACTGGACGTCAGCGCGAAAATTGCCCGTCCAGTTCGGCCGATTAAGGAACCGATAGTCGCCATAGACGCTTCCCGACCACTTCGGCGTATCGAGCACTTCCTGACCGACCTGCGCCGAGACGCCCGGCGCGGTTTCGGTGATGCGGGTGTCGGCATACGCCACATTGGCACCCAACGTCACGCCGGCGCCTACGGCGGAGTCCACCGACAATTCGGCACCCTTGATAGTCGCCGCGCCGACATTGCCCACGAATTGGAAACCGCAGGAATTCAAGTTCACCTGCTGCTGAATCTTCTTCCAATCGGTGTAATAGACGGCGCCATTGACGATGGTGCGCTGGGCGCCGAGTTCGTTTTTGCTGCCGAGTTCATAGGTCCACAAACTATCGGGCTGGAAGCTGTCGGGCGCACGCGTGATGCCTAGACGTGCGAAGTCGGGGGCACACAGCGGGCTGTCGGTGTTGAATCGATTCGGTCCGCCCTGACGGAAACCTTTGGAGGCGCTGCCGTAGAGCAAGTTGTTGGCCATTGGTCGGTAGCTCAATTCATATTTGGGAGTGAATCCCACATCGGTACTGCGCTTCGCATCCACTTCGCTGTGACCGCCATTGAACACGCCGTCGAAGCTGCCGTCGACTTTCTGCTGGATGTCGAACCAGCGCAAGCCGACACTCGCCTCAATTTGCTTCGTGATCCGATAGCCAAAATTGCCGAAGGCGGCCTTCTGCGAAGTGTAGGTCGTCTGATTCCCGAGGTAGGTCGTGTCGGTGCCGGTCCCAAAGAAATCTCCTGCGCCGACGGTGTCCACCGATTGGAATAGATTGTCGCGCTGATGCGAATAGTAGATGCCGACGGTCCACTTGAGCGCGGCGTCAAGATCCGAAGACGCGAGACGAAGTTCTTCGGAGAACGTCCGAGAGGTGGTGTTGGACTGGTTGTAGGAATTTTTCGGCAGCAGGGGAGGCACGAGATTGGCCACAAACAATGAGTAATCCCGATCCCATTCCACGCTGCGGCTCATGTAGCCGGTGAGCGAGGTCAAATCGGCCCAGCCGAACTGTTGCGTCGCGTTGAGGCTGTACACCTCCAGGTCGTCGCGCGTCGGCTCAGTGAAACGTACCGAATTCTGGATCTTAGGCAAGTTCGTGAAGAAATCATCCGTGTTCGCCTTGTCGCTGCGCTGAATAGTCGCGGTCGGCACGATGGTGAGCGAATCGATCGGCACCCATTTCAACGACGCGCGGCCGACCGTCGTGCTGCGCTCGTTCCAGTTGTCGCGGGCCAAGGTACCCGTATTGTTATACGTCACCGGCGCAAAGGCGGCCGGCGGCGTGGTGGCGCTCTGACTGAACACCTGGACGAGACCGCCGGCCACATTGTCGATGTAGCCGGCATCGAGGCGGTAAGCTCCGCCCACTCGCAACGCCAGCCGATCGTCGATGAGCGGAATGTTCAAGAAGGATTCGGCGTTGTACGACACGCCGCCATGATCGACGTAGCCGACGCCGCCTTCGGCGGTCACCGCGACCTTGTTCATTTGCGCCTCGCGTGTCACATACTTGATGGCGCCGCCCATGGCGCTGCCGCCGTACAGGGTGCCCTGCGGTCCTTTCAACACTTCCACCCGCTCGATGTCGACCAGGAGCGGATCAGCGGCGCCCGTGAAATTCGTGCCGATGGTTATCAGCGAAATGTCGTTCAGATAGATGCCGACCGTCGGGCTCGAGGCCGCGGTGCTCACACCTCGGATGGAGTAGCGACTCTGACCGGGTTCGCTACCGGAATACGACACGCCTGGAATCGATAGCAGGACGTCCTTGAAATCGCGCGCCCCGGCACGCTCCAGCTCAGCACCGGAAATGGCGCTCACAGAGATCGGAATGTCCTGGATTCGCTCGTTACGCTTTTGGGCCGTCACTACGATCTCGCCGAGCTGATCGCCAGCATCGACCGCGGTCTGTGCCAGCGCCGCGCCCGAATGCGAGGCGAACGCAGCGACGCCCCACGCGACCATCAGTGTTTTCTCTACACCAATCATCCGATATGAACGTTTCACTTCTTCTCCACCGTCAGTACCGCCATGCCCACATCGGCGCAGCCCGCATCCTGTTCTGCCGTACCGCCCGAGACGCCGATCGCGCCGATGACGCGGCCGGCGACCTTCAATGGAACTCCACCGGGATCGTCCGTGAGCTGCAACAGCATCATCAGATCCCGGGTGGGTGGATCTTGACTCATCGCCATCAGCGCTTGAGTCGTTGCGCCAAAGCGAATCGCGGTGCGCGCCTTGAGGAGCGCCGCATCCACCGTGACCGACGCCGCGCCGTCCTGGCGGCGCAACAGGACCAGGGCGCCGCCGGCATCCACAACAGCGATGGTGAGTGCAGGCCACGAGTTGACGTGAGAACGCGCGAAGCACTGCTCGGCCATGGACTCGGCCAAGGCTTGGTCGACGAATCGCGCTGGCGGCGTATCCGCCGCCAGGACGGCATTCAAGAAAAACACACTGCCGGCAATCGCGGCGAGCCTTCGAGACAATCGCATGGCATCCCTCCTCGGCTTATGGCTGCCGATGGAGCGATATTAGGAGGGTGAGCCGGCCCGCACTGTCGTCATCGTCACGAATGCTGTCGCCATCGTCACGAACGTCGGAACTGCGATGGCGCCTGTCCGAATTGGCGAGCAAAGGAGGCACTGAAGGCGCTCGCCGAGGCGAAACCGGCGGCTTCCGCAATCTGCGCGATACTGAGATCCGAGTGAGTCAGCATTTGACGCGCTCTTTCGAGCCGCAGGTTGCGGCAGAAGTCGTAAATGCTGATGCCGTAGACATAGTGGAACCCGCTGCAGAGCTTATTGCGGTTCAAACCGAACTGGCGCGCCAGCGCATGGATCGTCGGGGGATCTGTGAATCGGCAGCTCAAGCAGTCCCGCACGCCCGCAAGTTGGCGTCGATCGCGCTCGGTGATCTTGAGCCGCGAACCCGGTACCGGCAGCGGCGCCTCCGCTTGGAACCGGTCCAAAATCAAACAAAAGAGTTCCATGGCCTTGGCTTCGGCGAAGATCCGGCGCAGCGGCCCGGTGCGCCGGCTGTTGATCACGGCCGCAGCGACCGATAACTCTTCGGTTGCCGGCGCGGCGATGGCAAGGCGCGGCCGAGTGCGTTTGCGGACTATAAACGAGTGTAGCGCCGGCGAAACGACAGTCTTTTCTTCTTCCAGGTACTGCCAGACGCGACTGCGGCCGATGTAGACAGTGATGGACTGGGCAAATGGGTTAGCGATCAAGCGCTCGACCTTCCTGACACCGGCATCGTGCATGAGAACGGCGGTCGAGGCGCCGCAAATATCGATTTCATGGCGGCGCTCGAAGTTGAGGAGACGCTGACCCGATAGCTGAACATGGAGCTTGAAGAGATCTTCGCCTTCGATCTGGGTCGTGACATCCTCGGGGCTGCGGTATTGCTGCAAGGCGACACCCATGCCGTCGCTCAACTCCAGCATTTCGAAGGGCGCGGAATCGAGCGGGACGACTGACAAAGAGGTCGTCGTTGCGGGGCCAAGTGTGTCGACAATATCGTGCATTGGCTCCCGCCAGAAGGTATCGGCCAAGCTCCCTCAGCGCCATTTAGTGTTGCGGGAGGGAGGGTCGGCTGTCAAGAAAAGATCAACCCCACGGTACAACCGCAATCCCATGGCGCAGCTCTACTTTTGAGCGACGCCCAGGGATCCGCTATTGCAAGCGCACTGCACCGTCCAGCTTTGCAAGATCCCGGTCAAACGTGCCAAGCGGTAGGTGCCCCGCCTTACGAGCCGTCTCCAGAACCAGGCAATCGGAAAAGCCCAACGCAGGTCGTTTCCTGAATTGCTCAAGCGCCGACGTCACGACATCCGCATCCTGAAGGCTCAGGGTTTCATGATTGAGCAACATGTCGACAGCGATAGCGATGTGCTCGGCTGTGCGCTCATACACCGCATCGAGCACCCAAATAGTTTCCACAAGCACAAGGTGGGAAACCCACGCTCCGCCTGAGATGAACTTCTCAGCTAACTCTACCTGTTGAGGATCATCGCGCACGACGAGTCGCACCACGAGATTGGTATCAACCGCGCGCATGTCTCTTGCGGATGTATTTTCGAATCGCATCCTTCACATCCGGTAGATCCTTCTTGGGTGTCTTCGCAGGAAAGAGTGCCAGGTAAATGTCTTTCGACGAATACCGACCTGCTCTGCGAACAACGATCTCGCTACCCTGCTCGTCCCATTCGAGAACGGAACCTGGGCCCACCCCGAGCTTCTTGCGGACTTCGGCGGGCACGGAGATCTGACCCTGTGCGGTAACTTTTGATTGAGCTATGGCCATAACAGTTACATTACCACGGTAATGGGTTCTCAACAATAGAAGCCGTAGATTCCCTTGTGAAACAGCGCATCGAGAACAGGCTGACTCGATAACAACGGAGAATTTATGAGCCCTGCGGTTGTCGCCGGGGGAATCCTGTGAAATGAAGTGCCTTGAGCGCTCCGGTTGAGGCGGATCACTGTCGCATTAGGATCCTCCGCTATCACACCCACCAGAAAATCCGCGCTGTGCGAAGCCAAGATGATTTGGGCCGGGCGAAGAGCCAGAGCGCTATGCCGGACGCGTTATCCCGCTCGCCGGGGACGAGTTGAGCGTCGGCGATATAATCGGGACCTTCAAGACCGTCACCGAGCACAAGCCTTGGGTGGCGCCGATTCTCGCCTTTCTGGCCAAGAAGATGATGCCGAAGGAGTTCTTGGACATGTTCACCTGGATTCGCGACAAGGGCTTCAAAGCGAACATTGCCCAGGTGCGGCAAGAATATCCGCAGCTACTAACATTTGCCGGTTGGGTAAAGAAATACTCTGACGAACACTGACCTACGATCGTGCTTTAGGCCCGCCGCGCGGCAGCGCACTCTCGGTTTCAAGCCATCTGCGATTCCCGGTGGGCTCGCCGGGGATATAAAGGCCTTCCCCTTCTAGTTCTTTATATCTCTTAGAGTGTCATAACGGCAAGCCTTATCGTGCGTGTGCGCCGTGAGGCGCTACACGGACCCGGCGATGGTCGACTTCCTCCCGCCTTCACCCGGCTACTTGGGGTTCCCTAGGGGTTCGGTGGTGTGTTGTCGGCGGGTGTATGACGTGGTGGGTGCGGTAAAGGGAACCCGCGCATCATGGGTTACTGGGGGCCCAACAGGCCGGCCCAGCTGGCGCAGAGATACGCGAGGCAGCAAGGATGTGCAGCTCCGCTGATGTTTGGGCCGCTGAAATGCTCTTGGCACCGATAAATTCATCGCCGTTCTACAATATTTGCGATTCCAGAGCGTCACCACATCTATGCAATCGCCCCACGCCCCTATCCCCGCGACCAATCGAGATAGCGATCTCGCTGCGACAATCGTGCGCGAACGCTTGCGCCTCGCCAATTTCATTCGGCGCCGCGTCTACGATCCGCTGGAGGCGGAGGATTTATTACAGGATGTGCTTGAAGAACTCGTCCAGGCCTATCGGCTTCCCGAACCCCTTGAGCAGGCAAGCGCCTGGCTGTTCCGTGTCGCGCGCAATCGCATCATTGACCGCTTTCGCAGGAACAAACGCCGATCGACCGACCCTAAGGGCACTGCGGATGAGTCCGACCAGGAGTATCGGCTTACCCTTCAATTGCCCGGACTCGACCAAGGACCTGAGGCGCTCTACGCGAGATCGATGATTCTCGAGGCATTGCAGAGGGCTCTCGATGAGCTGCCGCCGGAGCAATGCGACGTATTCGTCCAGCATGAGCTAGAAGGCAGCAGCTTCAAACACATGGCACAGTCGAGCGGAGTTCCGCTCAACACCTTGCTGGCGCGCAAGCGCAGTGCGGTCCTGCATCTGCGGAGCCGTTTGCAAGCCGTGTACGACGATTTGGAAACCTGAAGGAGTGGCGATGAAGTACGGAATTTGGCGTTTGGGTATACCGGTGTTGTTCTTGGGCGTGGCGGCCGTTCTTGGATGGGTGGTGATGATGCTATGGAACTCCGTCGTTCCTATGGCGTTCGTCGGCGGCCGCGTCATCGATTACTGGCACGCATTGGGGCTCTTGGTACTGTGCCGCATTCTGTTTGGTGGATTTCGCGGTCGCGGCGGCTGGCGGGGTCGGCGGTGGCGTCGATGGGAGGCCATGACGCCGGAAGAACGCGAGCAACTTCGACAATCCTACGCGGCGCGCTGTGGCCGTAGCGAGGGACGCACTTGAGCACCGCCGAGCCCGCCTGCAAACAGGAGCCCGGCGTCATCTATCCGGTCATCGATCTGAAACGCTGCGAAGGCAAAGGCGATTGTGAGCGCGTCTGTCCCGAAAATGTATTCGAAGTTAAACGCATCGACGATCAGGACTATCGATCGCTCGGGGTACTGCATAGACTCAAGTTGCGGGTTCATGGATTCAAAGTCGCGTACACCCCAAATGTTGACGCGTGTAGGTCTTGCGGATTGTGCGTCACTGCATGCCCCGAACACGCCATTACGCTAGCAAAGTGTTGAATCTCATTGTGCCGTAACCAGACTCATTGCTGAGGGCACTTAAGGCCAAGCGCCGCGCCCACCACACTTCCGGAGTTCGTAAATGCCGTCTTTGTCGTCTGATAAAACTCTTCTTCTCATCGGCGCATCCCGCGGGCTCGGTTTTGCCCTCGCTGAGGAGTACCTCAAGCGCGGCTGGAACGTAGTGGCGACCGAGCGCAGCGGAACCACATCACAACTACACACTCTCCTGGAGGCGTCCGACGGACGACTCGAAATCGATACCCTCGACATCACTTATCCAGATCAAGTTCGCGCGCTGCGGACGCGCTTGGCATCGAGAAAGTTCGACATGCTGTTCGTCAATGCCGGTATCGGTATTCGCGAAATGATCGCCGACGTGTCGACCGACGAATTCATACGTATGATGGTGACCAACGCCTTGAGTCCCATGCGCATCGTCGAGAGCATGCAGGATCTTGTGCCGCCGACTGGCACGATCGGGATCATGTCCTCAGGACAAGGCAGCATCACAAATAATGAAAACGGGCACCACGAGATCTATCGTGCAAGCAAGACGGCGCTCAATATGCTCATGCGCAGTTTCGCCGCCCGGCACGCCGATGATCCGCGAACGCTACTGCTGATGGCGCCGGGTTGGGTGCGTACGGAGCTAGGTGGTCCCCAGGCGCGTCTGAGCGTCGAGGAGAGTATACCCAACCTTGCGAATACGATGGACGCGCAGGCAGGAACTGCGGGTCTTCAATATCTGGATTACTTGGGCCGGAAGGTTCCGTGGTGAGTACGATAATAAATGTTATCTAGCGCAATCGAAGGTGTTCGCTTACCCGCGCTCGATGGATCGACTTAGATTGATCTGCCTGAACCTGGCAGGATTCGATGTCTTCGATGGGCTTGTTTGCACTCATTGGGGAGGTCGACATGAAGTCGGCACCGGGACCTGTCAGGGCTTCACGAACCGATAGGCGAAGCGATCGGTCTCGCCCTTGATCGAGGGATCGAACACCTTGATCGAGTGCGGATCGTCCTTGTTTGCGAGCATGGTGCTTTCCGCGTCCAGTACGAAGCCGGCCGCCTCCACCTCCTCGCGAACGGATGCAGGCTCAATCCGATGCAGCGACTGGGCGTCGCTCGTGCCCGCCCCGACGGCGGCGGCGTGGTCTATGATGACGTAGGACCCACCGGGCTTCAGCCGCTCGTAGACGGCTCGATTGAAGTGCGCCGCCGTCGCGCCCCTGGCCTGGATCAACGCGGTGTGCAAATCGTGGTAGAACAGGTGCAGCCACAGGACATTCGCTGCTTGCGTGGCCTCCGGCATCGCCACGAGGTCCGCAGAGACGGCTTCGACGTTCTCTCGGCCCGGCTCCTTCGCAAGCGTCCGCATGCGGCCGACCGGATCGTTCTTGAAGTGGGCGACTTCGGCCGGCACGAAGCTGTAGACCCGTCCTTCGGGTCCCACGATGTCGGAGAAAAGACGGGTCCAATCGCCGTCGCCTGGATAAACGTCGATGACGGTGGAGCCCGCATCGACTCGTGCGAACCGGATCAACTCAGATAGCTTGGATTGGTCGTACATCGGGATCTCCTTTACGGTTGGTCATTCGACGAGAGCGCGGCCTGCGAGGGGCCGATCTTGGAGGCCCGGGCCAGTGCTTGCGTGTCGATATACTCCCGGAGCTTCGTCACCTTGTTATTTCGAACGGTGATGTCGAAGACCCAATTGTCCTCGAACGTCCTATTCGTGGCTTTGATTCGCCCTGTAGCGAGCCCCACGACCAGAACCCGGTCTCCCTGGGCTACGAAATCGGGGGGCTTTGGGTATGAAGTTTCCACCATTTCGGAAGCCTTCTGAAGCAAACCTGCCAATCCTGCGTGCCCGCGGTGCGTACCGGCCAGCGGCCAGTCCTTTCCCGGAATGATCCACTCAATATCTTCGGCAGACAACGCCAACATCCCCTGCTTATCGCCGCGGCCAATTGCTGCAAAAAAATCCTTCACAGTCTGGATACTCTCTTCGATGCTCATCGAATCTCTCCGCTTCCGTTACATCGGATCGTGTGATGTCTGCGATCACGATTCATCAGTCGAACTTGACCAAGTCCTTAAAGATCAGTTGACCCCAGCTATTTCCGCGCGCCTGCACAAGCAGTCCACCTTCCGAAAGCCCGCCAAGTTTGATTGGCGCGAAACCGAGATTTTCCGCAAGCGCGCCAATCTCATCTGCGGCAGCGTCATCGTTGCTCGCCAGGAACACGACTCTCCTGCCACCACGTACGGCCGGATCTTGGTCAAGGACGGCAGCGACCAAATGATTGAAGCCCTTGACCAGTCTTGCACCAGTGAAGGCCTGCGCGACGACCTTGGAAGAAGGTTGTCCCCCCAGTTTCTCAGGGGGCACGCCGTAGGCATTGGTCACATCGATGATGGTCTTTCCCTTCCAGTCCGGCAGCGCCTTCGCGACATCCGGGTGCGACTCGAAACGGACAGCCAAAAAGACGATGTCCGCCTTGACCGCTTCCGCGAGTTTTTTGGGAATGATCGTGGGTCCGATCGCGGCCGCAGCGGATGCAAAGCTTTGCGGGTCGCGAGTGGTTGCAATGGATACTTCAATGCCCTTTCGGGCAAACGACTTAGCAAGAGCGTGGCCGATCTTGCCAAAGCCGATAATTGCGTAGCTCATGATGATTATCCGATCTTGCCTTCAGATTAAAGTTGAGAAGTGAGGTTCCATGACTGGCGGGGCTGGAAAGCCCGTCACGGAACCGCGACGGGGTCAGACCTGCGCCATGCCTCCATCGACGGGAAGATCTATACCGGTGATGTAAGAACCTTCATCGGAGGCGAGGAACGCGACTGCTGCGGCGATTTCCTCGGGCATGCCTCTGCGGCCCATTGGGATCTGCGTGGTGAACTGTGCGACTGCTTGCTCGGCCTGTTCAGCGGTAAGGCCCGTCGTCGTCGCTAAGGCCGGAGTGTCGATTGCTCCGGGGCTCATACAATTCACGCGGATCTTGCGGTCTTTCAATTCCAAAGCCCAGCCGCGCGCGAAGTTGCGAACAGCCGCCTTACTCGCGGCGTAAGCAGTAAATCCTGGAAGCCCGAGCACGTTTGAGACCGAAGAGTTCAAGATAATCGAACCGCCGTCTTTGAAGAGGGGAAGGGCCTTCTGCACCGTAAAGAACATTCCCTTCACGTTCACGTCGAAGGTCTGGTCAAAATGGGCCTCAGTAGCTACCGCGAGCGGAGCGATTGTTCCCGCGCCCGCGTTCGCGAAGAGAATGTCGATGTGACCATGTTTCTCTTTCACGACGGCATAGAGCCGGTCCAGATCTTCCAAGCGCGACACGTCGCTCACGACCGTCGTAACGTTTGTCTTGATCGAGGCTGCGGCCTCCTTCAGCTCTTTCTCTCGTCGCCCTGTGATCACGACGTGGGCGCCTTCGTCCACGAAGCGCTTGGCTGTGGCCAAGCCAATTCCGCTGCTTCCGCCGGTGATGACTGCGACCTTACCTTCCAGTTTTTTCATGATCTTTTATCCTTCGTTCTGTGTTGTGTCTTCGTTTAAAAGTTTGAGAAGCACGGGACCGTACCGCGGTCAGAGTTGCGCTAGGCCGCCGTCGACGGCGACCTCACTGGCGGTCATGAAGCTGCTGTCCGACGACGCGAGAAAGGCAGCCGCCGCGCCGACCTCCGCCGGATCACCCATGCGCTGGAGCGCAGTCATCGAGCCGTAGGCCTTCAGGCCCTCCTCGCCTAGCGCTTCCTTCGCGAGTTCGGTCGCAGTCGCCCCGGGCGACAGCACGTTTACTCGGATGCCGGTGCCTTTCAGCTCCTCCGCCCAGGTCCGCGCAAGGTTGCGAACGGCCGCCTTGCTCGCGCTGTAGGCGGTGAATGCCGGGGCGCCGGTGGTGCCGGCGCTCGACCCGGTGAGGATGATTGAGCCGCCCTTGCCCATCAGCGGCAGCGCCTTCTGGACCATGAAGATCGTACCTTTCACATTGACGTCGAAGGTTTCGTCGATGTGCTTGGCGGTGATCTCGCCGAGCTTAAGCTGGCTTCCCACCCCGGCATTGGCAAAAACGATGTCGAGGGTCCCGCGCTCCTTCTTCACCGCCGCGTAGAGTCGGTCGAGGTCGGCCTCATCGGAGACGGAGCCCTTCACCGCGCGGGCATTGGGCCCGAGGTCGGCCACAGCGGCGTCGAGCGCTTCCTGCCGGCGGCCGAAGATGAAGACGAAGGCGCCCTCCTCGATGAAGCGCTTTGCTGCGGCGCGGCCGATGCCGGTAGCGCCACCGGTGATCACGGCGGTCTTTCCATTCAGTCTGTTCATGTCAACGATTCTCCTGTTCCGTACTAGCCCGATCTGGGGTCTTGACTCATGAAGACAATTGACGATAAATGTATAAGTAACATCTACTCTTTAGATATGTATGCTCGATAACGTCACTATCAATCAACTTCGGGCCTTCGTTGCCGTGTGTGACCACGGAAGCTTTTCCGGGGCTGCACGGAAGCTGAGGCGCGCACAGTCGGCGGTCAGTCACGCGATCAAGGCACTCGAGAGTGCCTTCGATGTGCAGCTGTTCGAGCGCCACACGCGCAAAGCGACGCTGACGCCCGCGGGCCGCAGCCTCCTACCGGATGCTCGCGCGGTGATCTCACGCACCGAGGAAATGAAGACGCGCGCGGTTTCCATGGCTGAGGCCGGGGTACCAGAAGTCTCGATTGCCGTGGATACCTATTTTCATCGCGCGCACCTGATTGAATGCCTGCGCAGCCTGCAGGCGGACTTTCCAACGGTTGCAATCAATCTGCGCATGACGACCATGCAGGGCGGCGAGCGTTTGGTTCTCGAAGGCACATGCGCATTGGCGGTGACGATCACGGACGTGCCGGAGCTGAGCCCGGGTACTATAGAAAGGCAGCATTTATGTGACGCGCAAATGGTGACCGTCTGTGCGCCATCGCATCCGCTGGCCGCAATCGCGGGGCCGATCCCGCGAGAGGAATTTGGCCGGCACATCCAGCTGGTCGTAACCGACAATCAGCCCGATGCGGAAAAGACACAACAGGGAGTCGCCGGCGAACGCCAGTGGCGGGTGAACGACCTCGGCGCGAAGCACGATCTGCTCAGGGGAAGCTTGTGCTGGGGGCACATGCCGCGTCATATGGTTGCGGAAGACCTCGCGAATGCAACACTCGTCGAACTCCAACGGCGCGCATGGCACATGCGCCCCCTCACCTTCATGATCTCGCAGCGGCGCGGGCACTCTTTTTCCGAATGCGAGACACGGCTGGTCGAACTCCTTGGCAATCCTCAGCGCTTCCCGAAGGCTACAGCGCGTCGTAAGAAGACAAAGGTAGTTGCGCCAATAAAGACCTTAGGCTCTACCAATGCTCGATAATCAATACCTATTTGCGTCGGTACTTCTGGTGGCAACTGGCAGTCGATCCACACTGCCGCCAGCCGAACCGCCCCCAGATGTTGTTGCGGATATGAAAGGAGCTGTTGATACCGCGAAGCCTTATCGTGCGCAGTTCCGGATGTCGCTTCATAGCTTGGGAATACTGGGGTTGCTCACGCCGCACACAGGGCAAAAATAAAGGCCGGCGTGCATGCGACCTTGTTCTGCCTCCCACTCCCGCATCGTTACGCCGAAGCGGTGCTTTCCGAGAGCAGCCTTCAGCGCTGACGGATCGATTCCGTGGGCGAGCAGGTTACGAAAAGATTGGTGGCGTGACCTGGCCCAATCGAGAGTAACCACGGGGTAAGTTCCTAAAGCGACCGTCTTGCGCTTCCCCGCAAAGCGATAGCGAAATCGCCAGTGAAGGGCACCCTTCGGCGTCACGAGGAGGAACAAGCCCTGCCCGTCGGTCACCCTTCGCTCATAGCGAACTGGCCTGATCGCTCGGATAGTGCTGTACCCAACGCAGTATGGTCCAGTGGGAAATGATGATCCCCCGCTCGGCCATCATCTCGACGAGATCCCGGTAACTCAACCGATAGGTGAGGTACCAACGCACACATAACTCGATGATTTCTGGCTCAAACCTGCGACGCCGATAGATCGGGTCGCGCACGATAGCTTTGCTCATTTGGGCTTCCCATAAGAATCAAAATTCTATGGTTTAACCCTTCTTGACTCTCATATCTTCACCTCGCGACCGACTTAAATCGCTTCGTCGCCAGTACCAGATCCGACGGCTCGTTCGCTGCGTCATGCCGAAGCGAGGATTAAACCGCTTGTCGGCACGCCGGTGCCGGCACTGACGATGACGTTTCGGACATTCTTCACCTGATTGCAAGAGGATCCGCGAACCTGGCGGGCCCCTTCCGCGATCCCGTTCATGCCGTGAATATAGGCCTCTCCGAGTTGTCCGCCATTGGTATTGACCGGTAGGCGCCCGCCAATCTCGATATTGCCCTCGCGGATGAAGTCTTTCGCCTGGCCCGGCTTTGCGAAGCCGAAGGCCTCGAGCTGAGGTAGTACGAAGGGTGAGAAATGATCATAGAGGATCGCCACATCGACGCCGTCAGGGCCTATGCCGGCCTGGGCGTAAAGTTGTTCCGCTACCAGATCCATTTCGGAAAGCCGGGTAATATCTTTGCGATAGTAACTCGTCATCATCTGCTGGTCGTTGGCGGCGCCCTGAGCGGCGGCACGGATGAGGACCGGTGTCTGGCGCAGTTTTTTCGCGCGCGCGGTGCTGGTCACCACGATCGCGACCGCACCATCCGACTCCTGGCAGCAATCGAGCAGATGGAGAGGCTCGACGATCCAGCGCGAGGCTTGATGGTCTGCCAAGGTGATGGGCTGATTGTAGAACCAGGCGTTTGGATTGGCGGCGGCATGCTTGCGGCAGGCCACGGAGACGCGTCCGAAATCCTCCGACGTCGCCCCATATTCATGCATATAGCGGCGCGCCGACATGGCGACCCATGAAGCAGGAGAAACCAGGCCGAATGGCACGTAGTAGCCGAAATGCGCCGACTCGGCGTTGGGCACGGGCGGCGGCGTGTAGCCGCTACCGAAGCGATATTGCGAACGCTCGTTCATGGCGCGGTAACAGACCACGACCTCGGCGACGCCGGTCGCCACGGCCATTGCCGCCTGCATGACCGGCGCGCAGGCCGCACCCCCACCATAGTGAACCCGGCTGAAGAATTTGAGCGAGGTTCCGCCGATATTGCGGAACAATTCGATCTCCGGATTATTGTCCATCGTGTAGGTACAGAGACCGTCTACCTCGGCGGGCTCGATCCCGGCCTCGAGCAAAGCGGCCATAATCGCCTCGATCGCAAGGCGCAATTCCGAACGGCCGGAATTCTTCGAGAATTCGGTCGCGCCGATGCCAACGATCGCTGCCTTGTCGCGCAGAAAATCGCTCATCGCACTGCCTCCGGCAGGATAACCGTCACGGTCGCAACGACGTGTTCGCCAACGGAGTTTCGGCCGGATAGACGCAGTTCGGCGGTGGCGTTCGCCGGATCGACCGCGGTGACCTGGCCGCAGATGTGCATCGTATCCCCGGCAAAATTCGGCGCGCCCAGCTTGATCGCCACCTTTTTTATCCGCACGGCCGGTCCCAGCCAACTGGTCACGTAGCGTTGCACCAAGCCGTTGGTGGTCAGTATGTTCATGAATATGTCCGGAACGCCGCTTGCCTGAGCGGCGACTTTATCGTGGTGGACCTTCTCGAAATCGTTGGTGGCAATCGCCGCGGCAACGATAGCCGACGTCGTGACGGGAAAATGAGCCTCCGGGAAGGTTTGCCCGGGCGATAGTTCAACCATGCGAGATGTCATGTGAGTCGCGGTGCCTTTCCTGCTGCAATTTCACTGCCGATGAGCCCGAGCATGGGCTGAGATCCTCCCAGAGCCAGCCCAGCCTGCGTGGCAGCCAAGAAATAGCGGTGGATGGGATAAGAGATGTCCGCCCCCATGCCTCCGTGGAGATGCTGTGCCGCGTGAACGACACGATGTCCGCCGATCGCTGCCCAATATTTGGCGGTTGCCACTTCCGCCATGGCGAATTCGTCCCGGCTCAGGACCCACGCCGCCCGCAAGTAGGTCGAGCGCATCGCCTCCACATCCATAAAGGCGTCGGCAAGGCGTTGCTGAACCGCCTGCATCGATCCGATCGGACGCCCAAATTGGACGCGCTCTCTGGTATAGAGAGCCGTTCGGCGCAGGGCCTCTGCCGCCACGCCGAGTTGAAACGCGGACAGCCCCACCTGACCCTGTCGAACGGTCCAGTCAATAATCTCTTCGCCCTGTTCGACGCTGCCAAGCACGTCGTCATCGGCTAGCCGGCAATCGGCAAAACGGATTTGCGCTTGCGGCTGGCCGCTGGTCGATTGCTGCGGCGTGATTTCCGTTCCCGGTGCCCGCGGGTCGACGACGAATAGGACGGGAGCGGCGCCGGTCATGGCGGGCACAAGCCATAGATCCGCTTCAGCTCCATAGGGCACCGCGAGTTTCGTCCCGTTCAGGCGCCATCCGCTGCCGTCCCGCACAGCCTGCGGCATCGACCTGGCCGGATCCATCCCGCGAGTCTCGTCGATCGCAGCCGCAAGGATGGCTTCGCCGCGGACAATGGCGGGAAGCCAGCGCGCCTTCTGGACGTCGTTACCGAATTTTTGGATGGGCATCGCACCTAAGACTAATGTCTGGAGTAGGGGCAAAGGTGCGAGGGTGCGCCCCTGCTCTTCCAAGATCAGGCCCAGTTCGAACAAGCCGAAGCCCGAGCCACCATGACTGGCATCGATCCCTGCACCCAGCAGCCCGGCTTCCGCGAGGATGCGCCAAAGGCCATCATCATAGCGACGCTCGTCGGCGGCGAAGGCCCGAAGCGTCTCATCGGTGCTGCCGTCGCTCAGGACCTGGGCGGCAAGCTCGCGCAGACTCTGTTGATCCTCAGACAGTGAGAAATCCATGATGTTTTCCTCAGCTGCGCCGGAACACGGGCAGCGTATATCCAGGCTCGACCACACGGAATTCGCAGGTCACGGACTGACCGATGGCGATTTCGCTCTCGGCAGCGTCGATCAGGTTGGCAACGATTCGCACGCCCTCATCGAGCTCGACCAGGATCACCGGCAGCGGATAGTCGAATCCCGGCATTTTCGGTTGATGGATCACAACGAAGCTGTGGATTTTGCCACCTCGCTGGGCAGCGATCGCGGTCCAATCCAGCGAATGGCAGTGCGGGCACATCGGCCCCGGTGGATGCCGCAGCCGCCCACAGCCATTGCAGGATTGGATCAGCAATTCTCCGCGGTTCAGCCCATCCCAAAAGAACGCGTTGTCATGAGTGATCGCCGGTCGCGGATGCGGGGGGGCTTTTGCGTCAGCCGGCGCGGGAGGCGACGCGGGGCCAAGCTTCGGTTTGAACTTCAGTAGCCGAAACATCATCCGGCCAATCGCCGCCCCGGTCTGATCGGTAAATTCGTACCGAAAAGTGACAAAATGGCCGATGCCAAGACCGGTGCGCTTCTCCTCCGACACGTCATCGACGAGGAGGGTCACATGGACGATGTCGCCTTCGACCAGGTAACGTTCATATTCGTGATCCAGGTTGGTCGCAACGACCCCCGTGTAGCCTGCCTCATCGAATAGGTCGAGCACCGCCATGCCATCATCGGCACAGGGTCCGTCCGTCCGATAGGGCGGCATCGTCCAGACATCGAGCATGGCAGGCGGTGCGACGATGCCAGGATGGCCCTGTCGCTGCGCGGCCGCGGCATCGACATGAATAGGGTTGGTCTCGCCCATGGCTTCGCACCAGCGGCGTATCATCGGCAGGTTCACGGCATCGCGCGCCACCCGTGGCGCCCTGGCCGGCTTGCCCACATAGGCGCGGGCGGCGTTCAGAAGAGTGCTGTTTGCGGACATATCGAACCTATCTCGGCGCACGCGGCATGCCGAGGCCCACCTGGGCGACCATGTCCCGCAGAACTTCGGCGGTGCCGCCGCCGAAAGTGTTGATCTGGCAGCGTCGATAGTAGAGCTCGATCCGCCCCTGCAGGACGGCGCCCGGCGATCCTTCACAGAGCAGACCGGCGGAGCCCAGAACGTCTAGGAGCAACCGCATGACCTTGATGACGCTGTCGGTCCCGAACACCTTGAGCCCGGCGGCCAGATCGGCGCGGGTGGCTCCCTGTCCCTGCTCGATGTCCCAAGCGACGCGATGGCCCATTACGCTCACCGCCTTGAGCAGCGCATAGCATTCGGCCAGCGCCATCTGCACCCAGCCGATATCGATGAGCTTTCTGCCATCGCCGGTGTCGACATCCCGCGCCCAATCCACGGCCGCGTCGAAACAGCCGTTCGCGCCATAGGTCAACGCGGCTAGCCCAATCCGTTCGTGGTTGAGCTGCTCGGTAATTAGCCGCCAGCCCTGATTAACGGCACCGAGCACCATATTGGCGGGAACGCGCACATTCTCGTAAAAGGTGATATTGGTGCGGAACCCGCCCACGGTCGAAATCGGCGAAACCGAAAAACCGGTAAGCCTTGTATCCACCATCAATATGCTGATGCCCTTGTGCGGCGGCACGTCGGGATCGGTCCGCACTGCCAGGAAGATATAGTCGGCGCCTTCAGCGCCGCTGGTGAAAATCTTCTGGCCGTTGACGACGTAAAAATCGCCGTCGCGAACCGCGCGCGTCTTGAGCGCCGCAAGATCGGTGCCGGCGCTGGGTTCCGTATAGCCTATGGCGAAGATCAACTCTCCTTTGGCGATCCGCGGCAGGATTTCGCGTCTTTGCTCTTCGGTACCCATCCGGATCAAAGCGGGACCCACCGTGTTCACGGTGACGAAGGGAAAAGGCGCCTGCGCGAGGACCAATTCTTCGAGCACGATCTTCTGGGCGGAAGCGCCAAATCCCCGCCCGCCATATTCAACTGGCCAGCCGGGCGTCAGCCAGCCGTCACGGCCCATGCGTCGGATCACGTCGCAGTAAATTTCGCCGCCCTCCACATGAAGCGTCGCGGCACGCACAGAAGGCGTCACGACGCCGGCAAGATAAGTGCGGAACTCGGCCCTGAGCGCTGTCTCCTCGAGGGTTTCTTCAACGTACATGACCGGTCTCCGCTGACGTCTCGCAAAAAGGTGGAATTCCGAGACGGTCGAGCGCCTCCCGGGCCAATGGTATATATCGGCCTGCTTTGAAATCGGCGACAAAGAGAGGGTCGCCACCGGCCCGGCTCGGATCATAGCCGGCACGCTTCAGAGCGATCTTGCGCAGCTTGTAGGTCGCCGTCATATCGACGTTTGCGGTCAGGCGGACGAAGAGCGGCACGGCATAGGAGGCCAGCCGCTCTGCAGCGTAAGCGTAGAAGCGCACGGGATCGAAGCGGGCGGGGTCGTCATAGGTCAGTGCGGCCATGCCTGCGCGTCCCTCGACACCCGGAATGGCGGCACCATACACATTGATTACGGTTGGTCCTCCAAAGCCAGCGAGAACGGCTTCAACCTCCTGAGTCGACACATTCTCGCTTTTCCAGCGGAAGGTGTCACCGACACGATCGACAAAGTAATAGTAATCGTCTGCATCGAAGCGGACCAGATCGCCGGACCGGAACCAGACGTCTCCGCCGGTGAATACATTGCGCATGAGCTTCGCCTCGGTGGCTTCGGCCGAGGTATAACCCTCGAAAAATCCCCCTGGAGATGTGCCGTCCATCACTTCCGCGATGAGTTCGCCGATCTCGCCGGGGCCTGCCTCGATCAACCGGCCACCGCGATCACGCTCATGAGTCTCCTGTTCGATGTCATACCGAATCACGCGCATATTCGTCTGCTTTGGGTAGGGAAGACGGCCCACGGAACCAATCTTGTTATCGACATTGGTGATGCCGTAATTAGCTTCCGTCGCGCCCATGCCCTCGATCACCTGCCTCACACCAAAGCGCTCGACAAAGGCCTGCCACGTTGCCGCGTTCAGCCCGGCGCCGCACACGACCCTGAGGCTGTGATCGCGGTCGCCGGCCTCCGGCGGAACGGCCAGCAGAAAACGGATGATCTCTCCAATATAGTTGAACCCGGTGATGTGGTATCGCCGCACGTCCGGCCAAAAGCCGCTTCTGGAAAACTTGCGCCGCAAGACGAATGGGCAGCCCGCGGCAAGGGCCAGCGAAGGGACCACCATGCCACCGGCGCCGTGAAACAGCGGTAGAACGCAATAGAACATGTCAGCCGGCGTGAATTCCATCACACCGGCCATGACCTCGCCGGCGATGAGGAAGCGCATATGACTCATGCGCGCGGCCTTCGGCAGCCCCGTGGTCCCCGAGGTGAAGATGTAATAGAGCGGATCAGCCATGGTAATGGCGGCACGCAGCTGCGATTCCGGATTGGTATCCCGGGCCGCCAGCAGTTCGGCATTGAAATCTACCAGTCCGGCGACGCCGCTGCACGCCGCACCGGCTTCGGTGTGCTCGAAAATGAGCGCCGGCCGGTCGCTCTGCGGCAGCTTCTCGATTGCAGATACGAGTTCGGTGCCGACGATCAAAGCGCAAGCCGTCACTTGCCGCAAGGCGTGGGTGAGAACGTCCCCGGTCGCGGAGGTGTTGACCAGTGCCGTGACGATGCCGACCTTTGCCAGGCCCAACCAGACCATAAGATATTCGGGCCGGTTCAGCATCAGCAGCGCCACGGCGTCACCGGGCCGGAGCCCCGCCGTCAGCGCGGCATGGGCGACTCGGTTGGCCCGGCGATTCATCTCGCCAAAGCTGATGCGTTGATCCCCGAACAATATAAAGGGGTGTTCGGCGAGCGCGGCTGCGCACTCCTCCAACCGGTCGGCCACGGTGTAGGGCAGGTCGCGGCGAAAACCGGAAATGCGCGAATACCCGCGCATCAAGCGCGCCATCGTCTCTTCCCGCGTTGGCGTGGTAAAAGGCCTCAATTCAATCAATCCTCTAATGCAACGGACAGTCGACCGGTGCGGATTTGGGCATCGCGCTCAATCAAACTAGTTCTTGGCAAAGCCGCCGAAGCGGTACCTGGCCTGAAATCCGAACATCATCGGGGGGCCATAGATTCCGGCATCGTAGGATGCCGAAGCGTATTGGCCTGCGTCCGAGATGCGAAATAGCTTATTGAAGGCGTTATTGATGAAGAACTGGCCGTCGACGGAGCTCCCCATGATTTTCTTCCAGTCGACGGTGAAGTTGGCGGTGCCGTAGGGTGAGAGATAGCCAAAGGGAGTCTGAGACGGCAAATTCGTCGGCGACGTGTATTGCCGGCTCAAGTAGCTGAACCTGCCGCCCGTGATGATATCGCCGATCGATTGCGGCAGTGGCAGCCGGTAGTGTGCCGAGACGGAGACCTGGTCTTTTGCAACATAGGCAAATGGTATACAGGCCATGTTGGCGCTATGACCTGCGGCTATCAAGGCTCCCGTGCAGTCTATCGTCGACGCGGCTGCCGCAGCAACCGGCAGCAAAAACTTATCGTAATAAGCGTCAGTGTAGGAATAACTCATCGCGAGCTCGAGTCGATCTGTGGGACGCACGATGGTTTCCAGTTCAACGCCTTGGATGGTCGCCGAACCGGCATTGAAAATAGCTGCCCCGAACCCGCCGGTATTGTTGGCGTCGGGGCCTGCCCGTTGAATGTTCGTATAATTGCTTCGATATAACGCAAGATTGATCCGAGTCGGCGTATTGGCAACGCGCAGGTCCGACTTCATGCCGAGTTCGTATGTCTTGTTGTATTCGGACTCGAAAGCCAGTGTCTCGGGATTGACGGACAGGGCGTTGAAACCACCGGCCTTGTAGCCCTCCGAGATATGGAAATAGCCCAACAGATCGGGCAAGAATTTGTAATCGGCGCCAATCAACCAATTCGGCGCGCTTGAATGCAGCGTGGCGGAAACCCTGCAGTTCGGATACACCAGTGTCGCACCGACCAAGCAGCTGTTCGGCGAAGCCCCTAGGGCCGCCAGTATCGGGATATCGAGTGCTCCGTCCGCGAAGCCGCTGCTGCTATCCCAGCTATAGCGATAACCCCCGGTGAGGTCGAGACCGTTCAGAACGGGTGTCAGGTCGCCAAGGTCGTAAACCGCCTGGACGTAACCGGCGACCGACCGGCGCGTAGCGCCAAAGGACAGATTAGCCTCAACGAGACTTAGGTCGTCGAGCGACACGTTCCCCATCGGACCACCGGGCCAATAGTCATCCGTATAACCGCCGACGGTGTATCGAAGCTTTCCGTCACGGGCCTTACCCTGAAGCTGCGCTTCCTCGGTCCACTGCTTCACATTGGTCGTATAGAAATTAGGGGTGTTGAACTGCTTGCTGAAATTGACCGGGAATCCGCTGATCTCTCCGTCATCGAGCACCTTGAGCGTCGAATAGCTCGCGATATTCCGGAAGGTCAGATTATCCGTGAGGCTCCAGTTGAAGATATCGTTTGCACCCCACGTACGCACTTTGTTCAAGGTATATGCCGGGGAATCAACCGTGCGCGGGCCAAGGGCGTTCTGAGTCGCGACCAGCGACTGACCGCAGTTGGTAGCACCGCTGAGCGCCTCGAAACCCGCGCATGAGTCGAATGTGTGCGTTCCGTACAGAAGATTGTAAATTCCGTAGAGTTGGTTGTATGCGATTCCCGTTTGATCGTTGGCCCGTCCGCTATTGATGGCCAGGCCGACATCGCCGGTGCCGCTGTCCAATTCGTCGGTGTCAAAGAGCATCAAGTAGTTGTCGATCGCTGCCGTCGGCTTGAATGAAATGCCGAGGCGACCCGTCCAATATTTCAGGCCGTCGAGCTTCTCGTTGGAGGCAAGATTGGTGGTGAAACCATCGCGGTCGACGTAGCGGCTCGCCAAGCGCACGGCGAGCTTGTCATCGACGAGCGGCACGTTCAGGACCGCTTCAACCTCCCGATCGCTGTAGTTGCCGGTCTGGGCCTGGATGTAACCGCCGAGCTCATCGGTTGGCCGCGCCGGCTCCAGCACCACCGCTCCGCCCGTTGTATTGCGGCCAAAGAGTGTGCCTTGCGGACCCTTCAATACCTGGAGGTTATCAAGATCCAGAAACGCGCCCGGCCCGCCTTGGATGCTCGTGTAGAAACCGGAAATGAGGGGCGCCTCGGCCATGTACTCCACCACGCCCTGGCCCGACAAGAACGCCGCACCCTGACCGCGCAGCGTGAAGGTTTCAGAGGAACGCGCCTGCCCGTTCGAACTCACGATCAGCGACGGCACTTTGCCCAATAGATCCTGATTGGACATGATGTGCTCTTCTTGCAGTGACCCCGCGCCGAACGCCGTGATGGCGATCGGAACATCCTGCATGGACTCCTTGACCCGGCGGGCTGTGACGGTGATCTCTTCAAGCCCTGAGGACTGCGGCTCTTTATCATCAGGATCAGCGACAGCCAACCTGGGCGCCGCCAGCCCCCCAAGAGCCGCAAGCAAGACCATCGTGGACAATACGATTTTGTTCTTCATTTAAGTTCCCCCCTCTTTTTGCCGGCAAGCCGGCGGCCATCGTCGCATTCTCTGGCGCGCAGGCTAGTCTTCGATTGCGAATTCTCGCTTCGGGACCAGCATCGAGCGCTCGAAGTCAATGAACTCGGTGCCGTCGGCTTTTTTGCCGACAGTTCGGACGGTCACGATACCCAGCGTCGGACGCGACGCCGATTCGCGCTTGCTCAGCACTTGCGACTCGGCATAAACGGTGTCGCCGACGAATACCGGCGCGGTTAATTTGATATCGCGCCAGCCGAGGTTTGCAATCGCTTTCTGGCTGACATCGCTGACGCTCATGCCCACCACGATGGATAGCGTCAGGCAGCTGTTCACCAACGCGCGCTTAAATTCCGTTCTTTGTGCGTACGCGTTGTCGAAGTGCAGCGGGTGAGTGTTCATCGTCAGCAGGGTGAACCAAATATTGTCCGTCTCGGTGATGGTGCGACCGGGCCGGTGCTCGTAGATGTCGCCGACTTCGAAGTCTTCGTAGCAGCGACCGACGCTCTCGCGATAACGCTTGGGTCCCAACTTTTGCGCGTACGCCACCATGTAGTTCTCGCTTAATATAAGTACGTACAACATTTAATAACAAGTACGTACAAGATATATCCATATTCAGCAAACTTCAACAGCTATTTATAGATATTGGAAAGCGCGGCAGCGATCTTATCCGCATAAGTGGGCGGGCATTATTTACCGCGCCATGATGGAGGTTCGCCGGTCGCCTGCTGCTGCCGCTGTTTTTATCCGCCGGAAATCATCTGCATCGCAGCAGAGCGGTTCTTTCTCAGGCCTTGAATAGGTCCGGCAAATATTGATCCGTGACCGGCGTAAAATCCTTCGCGGTGATCAATCCGTCGGAATAAGCGTGCTCGCCGCAGCTCAGCCCGTCCTCATCGAAGAAAAAGGTGATGATCAGCCGCTTGGTCAGCTGGTAGGCGCGGTAGGACAGGTCCGGCTTGAAGCGAAAATACGGCTCGATCAGTGCAGCGGGAAAGAGCTGATGGAGGACGCCGTCCATCACCACTTCGTCGTCTCCGACCACGACCTTGTCCAGATCGTGATGGATCATCCAGATCTTCGAGTCGATCAGGCCCTTGTAATAGACTTCGAGCTCCGCGTAGCTCTGCGGCGTCTTGTGGTCCGAACTGTCACCGGATCCCCAATATCGATAGGACTGGTGCTTCTTCGAGCAAGTTGCGATCAGGTCCTCATACCGACCGCTTCCTTCCGCGTCGGCATGTTCGATGGTCGTGGTCAGGATCTGACGGCGGCGCGGATCGGTGACCGTTTCCAGCACTTTGCGCATAACTCTCACCTGAACGTGAGTGTTGAAATCCTTCATCGGGACCGGGATTTCCGGATAGGTCTCTTTGAGATACATGATGTTTTCCTTCAGGTGATTAGGTCATTAAGTGTATTAGATACACATATTAAACTAGCATGGGAACCGGCCGAAAAACAAATAGGATTGATGGCTCTCCTTTACCGCCAGACCCTGTTGTGATGGATCCGTAACACCCGGGCGGTCCTGGAATTCCAGTCGCCGCCTCACCCCGGGTTTTAAACCGGCTTCACAGGCGGAGGCTTCTCAGGATCTCGGCGCGATTCGCGTCGAGATCCGGTTCGCGGTAGTCGATCTGCGCGGGCTCAGCAGAGAAGCGGATGGGGGAGGCTAGATGGCGACGCCCGAGTGCATCTTTCTGCACCATGCCACGCGCCAGCAGTTGCTCGTCCCCCAGGGCCTCGGGCAAGGTCTTCAATGAGCCGAAACACACGTCGAGCTTCCCCAGCCATTCAACCCAGTCGTCGCGAGTCTTTTGCAAAAAGATTTCGCGAAGGAAGCTCTCCACCGGCTGCTGATGGGGGCCCGGGCCGCGGGCGCACAGTGCGATCAGATCTCCGCGCCCTAGCGCCTCCAGCAGCGTTCGCGCGAATTTCAATTCCTGTCCCGCAAGGCAAATGTGGCGACCATCGCCGGTCTCATAGATCTGGTACAGCGCAGAGCCGCCGGTCGTGCGCTCGTGGCGGGCGACGGGCTGGCGGTCCTCGGCGAGCGTGGGCCCGAGAATGTTTGCACAGGCGGAGGCCATGGCGTCGTGCATGGAAATATCGACGTAGTCGCCTTCGCCCGTAGTATGGCGTCGGTGCAAGGCCATGAGCACGCCGGCGAGTCCCAGAATGGCACTCAAATAGTCGGACACCGGAATGCCCGGAATGGCGGGTTGGCCATCGCGGCCCAGCGTTACGCTCAGCACGCCGCTCAGCGCCTCCACGGCGAGATCATGCGCCGCACGGTCACGGTACGGCCCGGATTGTCCAAAGGCAGTGATCGAACAGTAAATAATCCGTGAATTTCGCGCACGCACCGCTTCATAGCCGATGCCGAGCCGCTCAGCCACGCCGGGACGGAACGACTCGACGAAGATGTCCGCGGTGGCGCACAGATCGAGCAGTATGGCCCGATCGGTCGCATCCTTTAGGTTCAACACGATGCTCTTCTTGCCCCGATTGAGGTTTCGGAAGAACACCGTACTCGAATCCTGCGACAGCCCAATGTGGCGTCCGGGATCGCCGTCGGGGGGTGCCTCTACCTTGATGACCTCGGCACCATGATCTGCGAGAGTCCTGGTGAGATAAGGGCCCGGCAGGAAAACCGAGAGGTCCAGAACTCGAATGCCGGCGAGTTTCACGGGCTAGTCCGCAATTGTTGCCGAATCCCGGACATCGGGCGCGGCAGCCGGACCCAGAAGCGCCTGATTGTCAGCGCCGACCGCGGGTCCGGCCTGTTGCTCAAGGCGGCGGCCATCGATCTTGATCGGATTGGCCAACACCTTGAGTTCCGCACGCAGTGGGTGCGCCACGGTGTTGATCATGTGGGTGGCCTGTACGAACGGATTCTCCAGCGCCTGCGCCAATCCGTAGACCGGCCCGATCGGCAACAGCTCGGAAAATTTCTCGACCCAGTACTCGGTGCTCTGTCTGCCGAATTCGACATCGAGCAATTGGGTCAAAGCGAGGCTGTTGGCGTGACGCGCAGATTGATGGGCAAAGCGCGGATCCTGAAGTAACTCCGCTCGCCCAAGCCCCTCTGCGAGCGCCTGCCAGAATTTGTCAGTCATGCACATTACGAAGACCCAGCCGTTGCAGGTCGGAAAAGTCTGCACGGGAGCCACCGAGAAATGCGCGCTGCGCGGTTGACGAGCAGAGACCTTGCCTTCGTTCAGGTACCAGGTCGCGGCGTAGTTGAGTTGATGCAGCGCGACGTCGAACAGGCAAGTATCCACATCGCAGCCCTTTCCGCTGCGGCGGGCATTGATGAGGGCGGAAAGCAATCCGACCATAGCCGTCATTCCCGTCATATAGTCGATGATGGAGGGTCCGAAGCGGGACGGCGGACCTTCGGGCTCTCCGGTGAGACTCATCAAGCCGGCTTCGGCCTGCATGAGAAAATCGTATCCGGGCCGCGAAGCGCGTTCGTTATCGCGTCCGTACGCCGAGATATGGCAGCACACCAATCGAGGATTGATGAGAGACAGGGTAGCGTAGTCCAACCCCAGCTTGGCGGGCAGATCGCCGCGCAGATTGTTCACCACTGCGTCGGCCGTAGCCACCAGATGCTCGAAGTTCTTGCGGCCCTGAGGCGCTTTCAGGTCGATCACCACACTGCGCTTGTTGAGATTCCAACCCTGGAAGTACAGGCTATCGTGCGCGCCAAGCAGATAGGGACCGACGTGGCGGGCCGGATCCCCTCCGGTCGCTGCGTTCTCGATTTTGATGATCTCCGCCCCGAGATCGGCCAGGAACATGGAGCCATACGGTGCCGCGCCGAACTGCTCGATCGAAAGGATTCGCGTTCCTTCGAGGGGGGTCATGACACGCTATTCCGGCTAATCCACTGCTTCGAGATGATGATTCGCTGCATTTCATTGGTGCCCTCGCCGATGCAAGTCAGCGGTGCATCACGATACAGGCGTTCGATGTCGTATTCCTTCGAGTATCCATAGGCGCCATGTATACGCAGCGATTCGGTGCTGTTTTCGAGCGCGGCTTCGGAGGCGAAGTATTTCGCCATGCCAGCTTCCAGGTCGCAACGTTCGCCACGATCGAACGCAGCGGCGGCATCGAGTGTCAGCAGACGTGCCGCGCGCGCGCGCGTTGCCATCTCGCCAAGTTTGATCTGGATCGCCTGATGTTCGCAGATTGGTTTGCCGAAAGTCTTGCGGAGCTGCGAATACTGAGTGGCGAGGCGCAGCGCCCCTTCGGCAATACCGACGCCGCGTGCCGCGACGTTGATGCGACCGAGCTCCAAACCACCAGTCGCTTGATAAAATCCCTGGCCCTCCACTTCACCGATCAAGTGGTCCGCGGGAATTCGGTAGTTCTCGAACACGAGTTCAGCGGAGTCGATCGACTTGTAGCCTAGCTTCTCGAACTTCTTGCCGACCGTCAGCCCGTCCTGTTTCGGGGCAATAAACAGGCTCATGCCTTTGTGACGCGGGCGAGCATCAGGGTCGGTCTTCACCAACAGCGCAAAGCAGGAGCCCTCGACACCATTGGAAATCCAGGTCTTGGTGCCGTTGATGACATAGTAATCACCCTCCCGACGGGCCGTCATGCGAATACCCTGTAGATCGGTGCCGGCATCGGGCTCCGTCAGTGCCAGTCCGCCGCGCACCTCACCGCTCGCGAGCTTTGGCAGCCAGCGCTTTCTTTGCGATGCTGTGCCGAATTTCTCGATGGCGAGTGCCAGCATCAGGTGCGAGTTGAAGATGCCCGTGATGGCCATCCAGTCCGCAGAAATCCGCATGACGATTCGCGCGTACACGGTCGCGGGCAGTCCGAGTCCGTCATATTCCTGGCCAATCGTGGCGCCGAACAAACCCATTCTCTTCATTTGCTCGACCTGCTCGTGAGGGTATCGATCGGCGTGATCGAACTCCTTCACTCGCGGCCGCAATTCCCGCTCCGTCCATCGATCAATCGCGTCCAGGAGCTGGGCTTCTTGCTCCGGATCTAAGGAGAATGTCGTCGAAGGCGTGGCTGTCATGCGCTTTACGTCTATTGGTAGAGCGGCGATGCTAGCATGGAGACTAGATGTACGTACAACATTTTGATATGGTCTGAGAGGCGCCGCCAAGCAGACGGATGCTTTCGCATGATCTCGCGCCGCTGGCGATTCCGGTTCGGGTAGGTAAACCGGATAGAATGCGTCCTGCGCGATAAGCAAAGAGGAACAGCAGCGATGCCGCGGAAGAAGAAGCATGGTCGAACCGCCGCCAAATCCGTCAAGGCCACTAAAACCCGACGCGCGGGCGCCAGAACGCCGCTGTACCGGAAGGTCCTGCAGACCTTGAAGGAGCGGATCCTGTCCGGCGCCTATGCTGTTGGCACGCAGTTGCCGACGGAGAACGAGCTGGGCGTCGAGATCAAGGTGAGCAGACACACGATACGGGCGGCGCTGCGCCAATTGCGTGACGATGGTCTCGTGTCTTCGCGTCAAGGCGCCGGGACGACGGTGCGCCGCGAGGGGTCAAAGGAACCCTACGTGCACGAAGTTGCTTCAATCAGCGACTTGGTGGCCTATTCGAGCGAAACACAGTACCGCGCTGATTCCAGCGAGATAGTGGCGGCCGATGAACCCCTTGCCCAGCGCCTGGATTGCGTGCAAAACGAGCGCTGGCTTCGAATCGAAGGATTGCGCTACGCACCCGGGAAGGCGGAGCCTTTAGCCCGCACGGAGGTGTTCGTGGCGGGGCCTTACGCTGGCGTTGCCCGGTTGCTGGGACGGCGGCCGGGCCCTATTTACAGCTGGGTTGAAGATCTGTATGGCGAGCGCGTGTCCGAGGTGGAGCAGCGCATTGGGGCCAAGATCGTGCCGCAGGAGCTCGTGCACGCTCTGCAGGTGGAACCGGGATCGGCGGCCGTGGAAATCCGCCGTACCTATCGGCTGGGAAGCGGCGCGGTCGCTTTAATCGCTTTCAACCTGTATCCCGCAGATCGCTTTAGCTATTCAATGACAATGCGCCGTGTACGGCGCGAGTCCTCATAAGCGTCACAAAAGGCTCGCGCCCTTTACCGGCAAGCCGGCGGCCATCGCCGCACTCTCTGCAGGCCGAGGAACGCCATTGTGGTCAGGTTCAGCGCGACCGCCCCTCATTCTTGCCGGCCGCACCCGCCACCTGCTTCAGCATCTTCAAGGTAGCCTCGATATGAAACCGGTAGAAATCGTCGTTGGTGTGCTTAGCCAGCCGTGGTAGCAGGGGTTTCAGCAGGCGTTGCTTGTCCTTGGACAGTCGGGTGATATCAAACCCCTCGACCAGCCTTCCGTGATCGCCGAGGTGGTTCATTGTCGTACCTTGCTCGAGCATGACATAGGCATGGAGCTGCCGGATCAGCCAGGCTAGGGTTCTTTCCATATCCTTCTTTTTCACCCGGTATTCGTGCAGCATCTCGACCAGATCGCCGCACCAGTTCATGAAACTCTCGGACAGCTCGTCATGCCACGCGATGAGGTGGTTGGCGTAGGGGCGCCGGACGAAAAAGTCGCGATACTTGCCGGCCCACTGCAAAAACCGCTGGTCCAAGGTGCGATCCTCATCGACGCTCAAGTCCAGCTCGGAAAAGACCCGCTCCGCCATGCCCGCCAGCAGATCCTCCTTATTCCTGACGTGCTTGTAGATCCCCATGGTGACGATGCCCAGCTCGCTCGCGACTTCAGACATGGTGACGTCGTGGTCCGGCTTCTCTTCCATGAGCCTGATGGCGGTGGCGATCACCCTCTCCCTATTGAGCGAACTAGGGCGGCCCCGCCTGCGCGGCGGATCCTTAGATTTGTTTGCAACGGATTTCATGGAGCTCCATCTGTAGAAGTGCAATCGAACAATGGGCATTGTGCACTTGTCATATCGACGCGGAACAGAGAATCCGTGCGAGCCCCGAGCTGCAGCCGTTGTTCGGCGGCCACCCGTCGCTCCGGCCGCTGCATCGTCGATGCCTGTCCATCTGCTCGATTGCTGCCAGGAGTAGGATGGTGCGGTCGCGATTGCGGTGACCAGCACTGCGCGCGAAAAAACTCCTTCAGACGCCTACGTCTTCGCCGCTTCGGACCATCGTGCGAGGACGCGCTCGAGAAGATAGCGGTTGGCGACTGGATCTTGGCAGTTGACCCACTGCACATAGTCTGGATCGCTCAGCGATATTTGCGGGCAGAGCTCGAAAAGGCTTTTGGGAGCGCAAACGACACGCTGCAAGGTGCGCGCGCCGCTGCCCGTCTGGTCGCCGCGTGCATGTTGCAATGCTAGATTGTCCCAGATCACGAGGTCGCCATTGTACCAATAGTGTTCGTAGAGGTGCTCGGGACGATACAGGTGATCGAGCGCTTGGCGCAGCAATGCCGTGCTTTGCGCCCGCGGCCAATTCTCAATCTGCACGGCGTGTTGCTCATTCACGTAGAGGATTGGAACGCCGGTGACCGGGTGCGGGATGATGGCAGGGCGGGTGAATTGCGGCATTCCCGGCAGCACCTCATCATCCAGCTGGTTGCCACTCATGTCGATCGCCATCGCCGACAGCACGTTGACGCCGGTAAGCGTTTCCTTCAGCGCCGCGGGCAGCGTGGCATAGGCCTTGGTGCCGCTGGCAAACCGGGTCGAAGTTCCGCCGTCGACGACATCGACCGCATGAAGCGAGATCGCATCGTATGGATCGGAAGTGTAGGCTTGATCCGAATGGTAGGATAATTCAATGGTGCCAAAGCCGCCTCTCGCCGTATCCTTCGAGATATAGCCGACGCCATCCAGGCGGTTCAGCACCGTACCACAATAACTCAGGACGCGGATTTGCTCCGGGTGGCTCAATTGCTGCTTGCGAAATACCAGCAAGCCCTCATCCGCGAGAAGCTGATGTAGCTCATGCTGTCCGGCGGGATCGAGTGGCTCACGCAGGTCGCCGCTGAGCTCTACGCCGATTGGCAGTCGATTCACAACGCCCAAGCGTTGGTTGGTCTGTTCAGCCATATACTCCTCCGAATATCGCCCTTGGCGTTCACTCAATTTCGACGCTCGCGCCTACGAGCTATGCGCTTCGGAAAGCTCATGCTAGGCCGACTGCGCTGCGGCCCGTTGCGGCAGCAGCACCACCTTGATTGAATCCGCATAGTTGTCCTGTGCCTGAAACGCCTCTTGGGCATGCTCCAGCGGGAACTGGTGGGTTACCAGGCTGGAGCGGTCGATGCGCCCGTCGGCCATCATCGCCAGTGCGTCGGAGACATCCTGGGGCTCATAGCCCATGACGCCGATGAGTTTCGGTTGCTTGAAGATTAGATTGTGAAGATTGAGCGTGACGTCACTCTCAAAAATACCGAAGCACATGATGCGCCCGGTACGATCGCAGATCAGGTCCAGCGCGGTCTGGAGGACCGGGACTCCAGGCATTCTGTTAATGTAGCCGACACAGTCGCAGACGACGTGAACATTGGGGGCGTCTTCGTTAAACACGGTCTTGGTCGTGCCGCACAATGCGATGATGGCGCCGACCACGTCCTGTTTCTTTGCGTTGAAGACATGATCGGCCCCGACCTCCAGCGCCTTATTGAGGCGCACCTCCGACGTGTCGACCGCGATCAGCTTATTGAGTTTCATGCCCGTGGCGCGGTACGCCTGAATGACGCCGAGGCCTATGACGCCCATGCCGAAGACTACCACGGTCTCACCGTCCTGGGGCTCGCTGAGCCTTGCGATGCGCAGGGCGTCCGCCATGGGCTCGGTCGTCGCCGCCTCCGCGAAGGATACGCCGTCGGGAATCTTGCAAAGCGTACCGGGCGAGTCGTAGACGGCGACCTGTTGCGCCATACCGCCTCCGTTTCTGATGCCGACGACCCGATCGCCCACCTTGACGCTGGTAACGCTCGTGCCGGCGGACGCAACCGTGCCGGAGAATTCATGACCCATTACGCTGCCCTCGGGATATACGACCATGCCTCTCTCGGTCGCCATCGCCTCGCGGAAGCGATGCAGATCCGACCCGCAAATGCCGCATGCCTCGACATTGATCAGAACTTGGAAATCATCGATTTCCGGCGCGCTGACCTCGGCGAATTCGATCTGCCTCAACCCTTTGAAAATCGCCGCATGCATCGTCCGTCTCCTTGCGCTTCGCTGCTTATCTTTGGCTTATTAAGTGTATTGCATAAACATATTTTTGGCTATGCTCGAGCAGAGCACGGCGGCTGGAGCGGCGGGTCGCTCATTACGCAGCCTGCGCTGCGGACTGTTGCGGCAACAGCACCACCTTGATCGCTTCGGCGTAGTTGTCCTGCGCCCGAAACGCCTCCGCGGCCCGCTCCAGCGGAAACTGGTGGGTCACCAGACTGGCCCGATCGATGCGGCCGTCGGCCATCATCGCGAGAGCATCCGAAACATCCTGGTCGTCGTAGCCCATGACGCCGATCACCTTCGGTTGCTTGAAGATCAGATTGTGCAGGTTCAGCTTGACGTCGCCTTCGAATATGCCGAAGCACATGATGCGTCCGGTGCGATCGCATATCAGATCCAACGCGGTCTGCAGTACCGGTACGCCGGGCATTTTCATGATGTAGCCGACACAGTCGCAGACGACATGAACATTGGGGGCGTCTTCGTTGAACACGGTCTTGCTCTTGCCGCACAGCGCGGTGATGGCGCTGACCACATCCTGCTCCTTGGCGTTGACCACATGGTCCGCCCCGACTTGCAGCGCCTTCTTGAGGCGCACGTTCGATGTGTCCACGGCGATCAGCTTGACCTTCTTGCCCATGGCGCGATATGCCTGGAGCACGCCGAGCCCGATGATGCCCATGCCGAAGACGGCCACGTTCTCGCCGTCCTGCACATCGCTGAGCCTCGCGATCCGCAGCGAGTCCGCCATCGGCTCGGTGGTCGCCGCCTCCGTGAAGGAGACTTCGTCGGGAATCCTGCAGAGCGTACCGCGCAAGTC